>Ga0070729_10007865_pt1 | contig 10107 bp, 9 predicted proteins | sample tdDd472_FD_66725 | JGI IMG/M metagenome (GOLD analysis project Ga0070729, IMG submission 66725) | Marine sediment microbial communities from the Atlantic coast under amendment with organic carbon and nitrate - tdDd47.2 | ecosystem: Environmental > Aquatic > Marine > Coastal > Sediment | place...
CGTGCCAAACAACTCATCCCCGTCGCCAACAAGCCCGTTTTGGTTCGTGTTATTGAAGCAATTCATGAAGCTGGTGTGACAGAAATTGGTATCGTTGTCGGTCAAACCGCACCAGAAATTGAAGAAGCTCTCGGTGATGGGCATGAATGGGGTGTTAAGTTAACCTATATTCCCCAGAATAGCCCTGATGGACTCGCTCATGCCGTCAAGATTTCACAGGACTTTTTACAAGGGGACTCATTTGTAATGTTCCTCGGTGATAACGTTATCGAAGGCGGTATCAGCACTTTGATTCGGGACTTTGCCAATAACGATTGGAATAGCCAGATCGTACTCAAAGAAGTCGAAAATCCATCAGCCTATGGTGTAGCAAAATTACGTCCCGATGGCAGTATCGAACAACTCATTGAAAAACCAAAAAATCCACCTAGCAATCTGGCTCTTGTCGGTATCTACATGTTTGATGAACATATCTTCGAAGCCGTCAATTCGATTCCACCTTCAGCACGTGGTGAGTACGAAATCACTGATGCAATACAATGGCTTATCGAACATGATTACACCGTGTTTCCGCATGTCCATAAAGGGTGGTGGATTGACACAGGCAAGCCGACTGATATGTTGGAAGCCAATAGTCATGTTTTAGAGGAAATCTCGCCACAAATCGCCGATAGTGCGACAATTGATGCAGATTCGACAATTGATACCCGAGTGACGGTGCAAGAAGGTGCGACTATCATCAATAGCGTTGTGCGCGGTCCAACAATCATTGGTAAAAACACGGTCATTGAAAACAGTTATATCGGGCCTTTTACGAGCGTTTATCACAATTGTGAAGTCCGTAACTGTGAAATTGAGCGTAGTATCATCCTTGAAAATAGTAAAGTCATCAACATTGACCACATGCTCCGCGATAGTCTCATCGGGCGTAATGCAACCGTTCAGCGTAGTGAACGCAAACCCAGTGGTATCAAAATGAATCTTGGTGACTACGGAACGTTGTGGGTCTAACCATTAAAATACAAGCAACTACGGAGAATAGAGAATTAACTTATGGCAAATGATATCAAACTCATGAGTAGTACAAACGAAATCAAACTCATTGTAGTCGACTTAGACGGGACACTCCTCAACAGCAAACATAAGATGAGTGACCGCAATAAAACAGCCATCAAAAAAGCGATTGAAAAAGGTGTGCAAGTTGTTATTGCGACTGGCAAAACTCGCGCGTCGGCTGTTGGCTTGTTAGAGGAACTCGGCATTAAGTCCCCCGGTGTCTTTGCACAAGGACTTATCATTTATAACGGTGATGGTTCAGTTCGCAACAACACCATCATGGATAAAAATATTCTACGGCAGATTATCACCTTTGCTGAAGATAGAGGTTTTGGCGTACTGGCATACAGTGGTGATCGCCTTCTAGCGCGCCGTGCCGATGAATTTGCAGAAGAAATCGCAAAATATGGCGAACCAATGGCAGAGGGAGTCGGAGCATTACAGAATATTCTCGATCACACCGAAATTAACAAAGTGATACTCTACGGGCAAGAGAGCAAAATCCCTGCCCTACGCTGGCAACTCAGCAAACAACTCGACGGACAAATTCATTTAACACGCTCTGCGGTTAAAGGTATCATAGAAGTCTTGCCTGCCAATTCATCAAAAGGCAAAGCCGTCATGCGTGTGATGAAAGATTTAAACATCCCACCTGAAAATACAATGGCAATCGGTGATGGAGAAAACGATATCGAAATGCTCCAAGCTGTCGGCACGGCAGTTGCGATGGGGAATGCCATTCAAAAACTCAAAGATGTTGCCAATCAAGTCGTCGGTAGCAATGATGCAGATGGTGTTGCACAAGCCATTGAGATGTTTGTTATTGGCAAAACCGAAGCTGAAAATTCAGAAGCAGTATCCAAAGTTGAAACCGTCGTAGAACCAACTGAAGTAACGGCAACGTCTGACGATAAAGCAACAGAGGAGAAATCAGAATGAAAAATATTCTCGTAACAGGTGGTGCCGGTTTTATCGGTAGTGCATTTATCCGCCATATGGTCGCAACTTACCCTGACTACAATATTATCTGCTATGACAAACTAACCTATGCTGGCAACCTTGATAACTTGCTAGATGTAAATGATGCCGAAAATTATCGAATAGAGCGCGCCGACATCGCAGACCGCAACGCTGTCAAAACAGCACTGACCAAACATCATATTGATACTATCGTCAATTTTGCCGCTGAAAGTCATGTAGACCGTAGTATCCTTGACCCTGATGCGTTTATTCATACGGATGTTGTCGGCGTGTATATTCTGCTTGATGAAGGGCGTAAACATGGTATAGAGCGTTTCTGTCATGTCTCCACGGATGAAGTCTATGGCGACATCGAAGACGGTCTTTCCACAGAAAATGACCATTTCTTGCCAAACAGCCCCTATGCCGCTAGTAAAGCAGGTGGCGAGTTAATGGTACGTGCTTATAACGTGACCTACGGCATGAATACCGTGATTACACGTGGTAGCAATACGTATGGACCATACCAATACCCTGAAAAGTTGATTCCATTCTTCACAACCGAAGCGATTGATGACAAACCACTTCCCCTATATGGAGACGGTAAACAAGTCCGTGATTGGTTATATGTCGATGATCATGCGCGCGGGGTTGATGTGGTTTTACATAAGGGATTACCTGGTGAAGCCTATAATCTTGCTGGTGAAAATCAACGTTTTAATATTGATGTCACCAACCGTATTTTAGACATCCTCGGCAAACCCAAATCCCTTATCAAGCATGTGCCAGACCGTGAAGGGCATGACCGCCGTTATGCTATGACCGCCGAAAAAGTGCGTGAACTCGGTTGGGAACGCGAATACGACTTTGATAAAGGCATCGAAGCAACTGTGAAATGGTACGCCGATAATGAGTGGTGGTGGCGTAAAATCAAAACAGGTGAATATCTCGATTTCTACAAAAAACAATATGCTGAACGCCTCGCCTCAACCGAAGAAAATTAAACCAGTGGGCGCACTTTTTTGCGCCTACTCAAATTTAATTTCTGGTATTGCCTTCTGATATAACCAGCTATCAAAAAATGCATTTAAATCTTCTTGACTGACATAATTCGCAATTGCGATAAAGTCTTCGACTCGTGCATGACTATCTCGATAAGCCTGATAATAGGTACGGATAATCTCGAAGAAAACCTCATCCCCAACCCGTAACCGCAGTGCATGGAGAGTTAATGCGCCCTTCCAATAAATGGCACGGTGCAAGAAAAATTTTTGGGTTGGATTACCGATTGCATCGGGTGACGACGCATAAAAGTCAGGTTCTATACTCGTCGCATACCAATCTTTGAGGATATTCGGCACGATAGCCTCGCCATATTTTTCTCCTGCCCATAACAACGATAAATACGATGCAAACCCTTCGTTTAACCAGATGTCTTGCCAGCGCGCTGGACTGATGCTATTGCCAAACCACTGATGTATCAATTCATGTGCGAGCGTGATGTGTGTCCGTGGCGATTCCTCTAAAATATGCGTTCCATAGGTTGATAACGTTTGGGTTTCGAGGGCAAACGGTAACTCAAAATCAGATACGATACTCCCATAAACATCGAAAGGATATTCCCCTAAAATATCTTCATAAAACGCAATCATCTCGGCTGTTTCATCAAAAATCGGAAGCGCAGTAACATAATAGGGTCGCGCAAAATAATTCCGAATCGGAACATCATTTTCTATCTGTGTTTCGTCCAGAATAAAATCACCAATCTGCACCGTAACTAAATAACTAGAGGTAAGGTCATTCGTTTCTGATTGATATGTGAGCATTCCATCATTTTCAATAACGTCGATGAGTTGTCCGTTGGTAGCGACAACATACGGTTCGGGCACAGTAACCTCGAAGCTATAGGTCGCTTTATCCTGTGGATGATCGTTGACAGGATACCATAGCGATGCGCCAAATGGTTCACTAACGACAAGTGATCCAGCCTCATGGAACACCCACCCCGCTGATACAAGAAATTGATCTTGAAGAGGAATTCCATCACGTGGCTGACCATCATATGAAATCATCACCGTAGCCGTTTCATCCGCAAGAATCGGTGTTGATGGAACAATCGTCAACTCAACATCTGCACGATGATAGTCAGCAGATACGCCATTAACCGTCAATTGAGTAATCGTAAATCCCCAAAAATCGAGATTAAATTCAGCAAGGTTTTGGGTAGCACGAATATCAATTGTCACTATGGCATCCAAAGTTTCTGCCTCAAAATCAGGTGTCACTTGCAGATGATAATGCAACGAATCATATCCTCCATTACCTAAATCGGGGAAATAGAGATCACCAAGTGAATCTTGTGTCACTGTGTCTTGTGCTAAAACCGAAGTAATGAGTAACAAACAGCAAAGTAGGGTAATCGTATATTTTTTCATCAGCAAACTCCAGTAAAATAATATTTCGATTGTAACAGATGGATGAGGCAAGTGTGCAGATAGAACGATACCAATCAAGTGGTAGGCAAGGATTTTCGGGCTGTAGCTGTGGACTTATAACCATTGGCGGTGGCATCATTTTAGCAATTATGGTGGTGTTGATCGCGCCTGCATTACCCTCTCTGGGATTACGCCTCGCAGGATTCCAACCTATCGAGAGTCCTATCAACCTATCAACTCCCGAACCTATACCGATCATAAACTCAGCCCAAACGACTTCCCAAGTCATTCTCTCCGCAGGTTCATTTGGTCAACGGACTATCAACCAATCTTCAGCCTATACCATGCAAGTCGGCACGGATGACAACAACCGCAACACAGCTCAAATTTCAATGACAGAAGGCGGAATTCTGACAGTATGTGAGCAATACACAGACCTCTGCACAGCAACAGGAGATCGATTCCGTAATGTAGCGGTTGATCTCCAAAATAACCAAGCAACAATTTCGGGAGAAGCCTTTATCCCTAACCTCAATACATGGCAATCCCTGTCTGTTATCGTATCGCTCACAGATACCCATGAAATCATAGTGAACGGCGTAGAAGTCAATGGAACACTCTTTGCCATACCAGACAGTGAACTTGGTCAACAATTACGCGACATTGAAACCAATGCCAATCAAGCACTCCGTCAACTCACGCTTCAATCAAATGGAGAAACCTACCGTTTATCGGACATTACCATCACCGAGACGCAACTGGTCGCAACCTTCCGCTAACGGTACAATATGGCTATGAGAAAAAGAGCCATCAGAAAGTAAACACGACATAATGAAAATTCTAATCACAGGCGCGGCAGGTAATTTAGGTAGACAACTCACCCAACAACTTAGCAGAAATCATGAAGTTGTCGGCGCAGATATTGTCGGAGAGAATGTTCATCATCTCGACATCACCGATTATTCTGCTTGCCAAGCCCTCATGCAACAGATCAATCCTGATATTGTTTTACATCCTGCCGCATGGACAGATGTCAACGGATGTGCGGAAAATCCACAGAAAGCAATCCTCATCAACGGCGTAGGAACACATAATATTGCCGTCACCAGCGCACAACTGGATATTCCCATTCTATATATCAGTAGTAACGAAGTATTCGACGGTAAACTTAACCGCCCTTATACCGAATATGATATAACCAATCCCATCAATCCTTATGCCTATAGTAAATGGTATGGTGAACGCGCCGTACAGCAGATTAATCCCAAACACTATATTATCAGAACAGCATGGTTATTCGCGCATGGTGGGAACAACTTCATCCAAGCGATACTCAATGCCGTAAAAGCTGGTAAATCATTACGGGTCGTCACCAATGAGGTTGCTAATCCAACTTATACCAATGATGTCGCTCAAGCTGTTGCACAACTGATTGAAACCCAACGTTATGGTATTTATCACTTCGTCAATGAAGGAGCAGTATCACGCTGGGATTTTGCTCGATATGCGCTAGATTGTGCGGGATTTACGGAAACTCCAATAGCGCGCATTAGCCGCCATGAATGGAAACGTCCATCACTTCCACCCGAATATACACCATTGGATAATCTCGCAGGAGCAAGTATTGGGATAACATTACGTCCGTGGCAAGATGCTGTAAATGCCTTCCTCGCAATAGAGGCGGGTTCTGCATCATGACCACCCCGTTATTTTCAATTGTGATTCCAAACTGGAATGGTAAACACTTCTTACAACCGTGTCTTGATTCGTTGCGCGCCCAAACATATGAGGCTATCGAAGTCATAATCGTCGATAATGCTTCATCAGACGGATCACAAGATTATATTAAAACAGGTTATCCCGAAGTCATCTTGATCGAACTTAGCGACAATCTGGGTTTCACAGGAGCGTGTAACATTGGGATGGAATCGGCAACAGGTGACATCATCTCTTTACTGAATAATGACACCGAAGTTGAACCGAATTGGGTTGACGAAATTGTCAGCGCATTTGACCGTCATCCCGATGTGGGCATGATTGCCAGTAAGATGTTACTTTTCAATGAACGGGAAAAAATCCATACCACAGGCGATTTCTTCACAACCGATGGACGCGCAGGTAATCGTGGTGTGTGGGAAAAAGACGAGGGTCAGTACGATAGTGAAGATTATGTCTTTAGCGCATGTGGAGGCTCATCAGCATATCGGCAGTCGATGCTCGACAAAATTGGATTACTTGATAATGATTACTTTTTCTTGCTGGAAGATGTAGACCTCGCATGGCGTGCTCAATTAGCAGGTTATAAAGTGTTGTATGTCCCGACAGCAGTTGTCTATCATCATTTATCCGCAACGGGTGGTGGCGTTATAGCCAGTTTTCACAACGGGCGCAACAGTATCTGGATTGTCGTCAAAAATTTACCGCGAGGTTTGTGGCATAAATATGGTTGGCAAATCATCAAGCGACAATTTAGTATCACATGGGAAGCCATTCAAGCATGGCGCGGAGAAGCAGCTCGTGCCAGACTACGTGGTATCCTTAACGGCTTATGGACATTGCCCAATGCACTCAAAAAACGCAAACATATCCAAGCCATGAAAACGGTCAGCGATGAATACATTGATAGTATCCTCGTACATCATTGATATTGATAATAAGCAACAAAATGAATTTTTACCCGTAACAGTTAATGTTATGGACAAATTCTTATTTTGACGTATGATAAGGCGCGCATAAATCGCGTCCTATGACAGTCATGCACATGGAGTATAATCGTTTGAGTAACCAATCGCGCCCATTTTTAAGCATTATCATTCCGGCGCATAACGAAGAAAAACGCCTGCCACCGAGTCTGGCAGATATTGATACGTTTCTACGGAGTCAGGACTATACTGCCGAAGTTATTATTGTTGAAAACGGCAGTAGTGACCGTACCTTAGAAGTCGCACAAGAAAATGCCAAAAAATACCCATATATCCGCGTTATCCAATCCCCCGATAGTCTGCGTGGTAAGGGCTTAGCTGTCAAACAAGGGATGCTGGCGGCAAACGGTGACTGGCGATTTATTTGTGATGCTGATCTATCTATGAAAATTGATGATCTTGTGAATTTTCTCCCGCCTCATGTCGAAGGTTACGATGTGATTATTGCTAGCCGTGAAGCCGAGGGCGCACAACGGGTTGATGAACCCGAATATCGCCATTTTATGGGGCGTATCAACAATATTATCATCAAGTTAGCGGCACTACGCGATTTTGAAGATACGCAATGTGGCTTTAAGATGTTCCGCCGAGAAGTTGCTGAAGACCTTTTTGGAGTCCAGCGCATGAATGGCATTGGCTTTGATGTTGAGCTATTATTCATCGCAAAAAAACGTGGTTATAGTATCAAAGAAGTTCCTATCACATGGTATTATGATCCTTATTCCACCATGCGATTATGGGATGATTCCGTAAAGATGCTCAAAGAAATCTGGGAAATACGACAGAATTGGCGCAAAGGTAACTATGTCAAAAAAGACAACCAGACCTAAAACTGCAAGTCTCATCCACGAGCGTAATTATCAAAATATGGGATGCAATGTCATCTTTGGGATTGATGAAGCTGGGCGTGGTCCGTGGGCAGGTCCTGTATCAGCGGGTGCTGTTGCACTACCGCTTAATCGTCGTGATCTTTCTAAAGCACTTGCAGGTGTCCGTGATAGCAAAGAAATGTCCCCACGCCAACGTACAGCACTTGTCGATACCATCAAAGATGTAGCACTCGCATGGGGTGTTGGTCATGCCACTGCCAAAGAAATCGATGAACTAGGGATACTACCAGCAACTAAAACTGCTATGCAACGAGCATTACAAACCGCGGTTGAAACCAGTAATATCGAACCAGACTGCTTATTCCTTGATTATATGTTATGGCCCGAAAGACGTGATATTCCACAAGTGAGCATCGTTAGTGGTGACAAACATTCCCTCAGTATTGCATGTGCCAGTGTTTTAGCCAAAGTCTGGCGCGATGATTTTATGATGGAGCTTGATGCAGAATTTCCACACTATGGATTTGCACAGCACAAAGGATACGGTACAGCATTGCATCGTGAAGCTCTTGAAAAATACGGACCTATCGATTTCCATCGTCAATATTATAAGCCGATCCAAATGTTGCTCAAACCCGACGAGGATTAACCTACGAAATTGAGTCATTTAGCCTTCGATTGTGTATGAATATCATACATACTTAATTGAAGGAGTCTCTATATGACCAGTAAATGGTTCACCGACCCTGATAAACTCAAATCATCACAATACGCCACCGAAAAGAACTTATCCGCCCGCATTTATGTCCACAAAAAATATAGCACCAACCCGATTGATTACCCTATCTGGATATTTGATCGTATGTTGGAAGACTTTCCACAGGATGCAACTATCATTGAATTTGGTTGTGGTAATGCCCTCATCTGGACAAGCAATACACATCGTATTCCTGATGGCTGGAAGATCACCCTAACGGATTTATCACAAGGGATGTTAGATAATGCCAAGCAAAATTTAGGGGCGTTTGCTGACCGATTTGATTTTAAAGTAGTGGATATACAAGATGCCCCATTTGAAGATAATCAGGCAGATGCAGTTATGGCGAACTTCATGTTGTATCACGTTCCTGATCGTGTAAAAGCCATTGGAGAATTGCGCCGTATACTGAAATCAGACGGTGTTTTACATAGTGTCACACTTGGTCCAAACCATATGCTCGAACATTTACAACTTATTGAAAAGGCAATCCCCCACTACGAGTGGCGTAATGATGCCTTACCCTTCCGCGCCGATAATGCTGTTGAAGAACTTGGTAAATACTTTAAAATGATTGACAATATCCCATACGAAGATAACTTACGCATCACAGAGGTTGAGCCCATTGTTGAATATCTGGCATCAACTGCCCGTATCGAAAATATCACCCCTGATGAACTCGCTAAATTCCGTTCATTGGTCGAGGAGATAATCGCAGAAAAGGGTGAGTTTTATGTCCAGAAAGAAGTCGTTCTCTTCAAATCAACAGGCTATGCGCTATTATAACGAGCCGAGTGTGATACCACCATCTGCGACAAATACTGCACCTGTTGTAAAGTCGGATGCAGGTGATGCTAAAAATAGTGCCAGCCCTGCAATTTCAACTGGCTGACCAATCCGTCCCGCAGGTGTTTTCGCCAGAACTTGTTCCATGAGTTGTTCATTATTCCAAAGTGCCTTGGCAAATTTTGTTTGCACCAGACCGGGGGCAATGGCATTCACCTGAATATTATCTGATCCGAGTTCCATAGCCAATGTTTTGGTTAGGCTAATGAGAGCCGCTTTAGTAGCACTATAAATCCCCTGAAATTGTCCGGGGTTTAACCCTGCTACGGAGGAGACATTGATAATCTTGCCACCCCCATTTTCGCGCATGACCTTAACTGCTGCTTGGGATAACCATATATTGCCCATGACATTGACTTCAATTGTCTTTTGCCAATAACTATCTTCGGCATCTAACACAGCTCCAAAATGAGGATTTGTTGCCGCATTATTGACGATAATATCAACCGTGCCATAGTGTTCAACTGTCTTATCAACAAGAGCATAAAGCGCATCTTTAGTCCCACTATGCGCCGCAATGC
>Ga0070729_10007866_pt1 | contig 10104 bp, 8 predicted proteins | sample tdDd472_FD_66725 | JGI IMG/M metagenome (GOLD analysis project Ga0070729, IMG submission 66725) | Marine sediment microbial communities from the Atlantic coast under amendment with organic carbon and nitrate - tdDd47.2 | ecosystem: Environmental > Aquatic > Marine > Coastal > Sediment | place...
GAACAAAGTAACCGGGGTAGGAGGCCTCCAGGGCTTCAACAAAGCTGTATGTCAGGGTGCCGTCTTCGTTGACAGCGCGCCACATCAGGCCTTGCATGATGCCGTTTACCCACATTGCGACGATGTACAGAACAACCCCTACTGTCGCCAGCCAGAAGTGCACGTTGATCAGGGCAGAGCTGTACATCGCCTGAACACCCCAAAGCTTGGGCACCAGGTGATAAACCGCACCGATACTGATCATGGCAACCCAGCCGAGAGCACCGGAGTGAACGTGGCCGATGGTCCAGTCAGTGTTGTGGGAAAGCGCGTTGACTGTCTTGATGGCCATCATCGGGCCTTCGAAAGTGGACATGCCGTAGAACGACAGGGAGACCACGAGGAAGCGCAGAATAGGGTCAGTGCGCAGTTTGTGCCATGCGCCTGACAGAGTCATCATGCCGTTGATCATGCCGCCCCAGGAGGGTGCCAGCAGAATCAAAGACATTACCATGCCTGCAGTCTGTGCCCAGTCTGGCAGTGCAGAGTAGTGCAGGTGGTGACCACCAGCCCATACGTAGGTTGCGATCAGCGCCCAGAAGTGGACGATTGACAGGCGGTAGGAGTAAACCGGGCGGTTGGCCTGCTTGGGAACGAAGTAGTACATCATCCCGAGGAAGCCGGCGGTCAGGAAAAAGCCAACGGCGTTGTGGCCATACCACCACTGCATCATGGCGTCGGTGACACCTGCGTATGCAGAGTAGGACTTGAAGGCGCTTGCTGGCAGGGCCAGGTTATTGCCGATATGGAGTGCCGCAACCGTAATAATGAAGGCACCGTAGAACCAGTTGGCCACGTAGATGTGCGGGGTGCTGCGCTTCATTACGGTTCCGAAGAACACGAGTGCGTAGGTTACCCAGACAATGGCTATGGCGATATCGATCGGCCATTCGAGTTCGGCATATTCCTTGGAAGAGGTAAGGCCGAGCGGCAGGGTAATGGCTGCCGAGACAATGATCGCTTGCCAACCCCAGAAAGTGAACGACGCCAGTCCATCTGAAATCAGACGGGCTTGACAGGTGCGTTGCACGACATAGTAGGAGGTAGCGAAGAGGGCACTTCCACCAAAGCCGAATATGACGGCGTTGGTATGCAGCGGCCGGAGACGGCCGAAGTGGGTGAAGGGCAGGTCGAGGTTGAGGGATGGCCAGACCAGCTGCGCTGCGATCAGCACACCCAGGGACATACCTACAATACCCCATACCACTGTCATGATGGTGAACTGCCTTACCACCTTGTAGTTGTATGTCAGGTTTGCATTTACTGTGCTCATAGCCTTACCAATGGGTTTAAAGTGGGGAAATATGCGGGCGCAAGTATGGAGAAACGATTAGCTGTTTGCAATGACTCAGGTCAAGTCCTGATATCCGTCAAATGCGCCGAAATCAGCAACATGGCTTCCTTTTCAGTGCCGTTATTGGAGTTGTTTCAGCGAAGGGAATGTGTGTTGCCTGAGTGCAATGATAGTCGCTTAACTGGATGAGGTGAATTCTGTGGAGTTGATTAAGACCAAAGGCTATGGGAATGAGCCGAAAGTTGTACTGATTTTGGCACACGGCGCCGGTGCGCCGGCCGATTCGACCTTCATGGAGGAGCTTTCGGCAGCGCTGGAGCAAGAGGGCATTGAGACAGTACGTTTTGAGTTTCCGTATATGCAGAAAAGGCGTCTGGATGGAAAAAAGCGACCGCCCGACAGAGAGCACGTGTTGCTGGACTGCTTTACCCGGGTGGTTGACCAGGTTCTATCAGATTGCGGATCTGGCAGCAGGGTACTGGTGGGTGGTAAATCCATGGGTGGACGCATGGCAAGCATTCTGGCGAGCCGTCGGGAAGGTATTGATGGTGTCGCCTGCTTTGGTTATCCCTTCCATCCGCCCGGTAAGCCCGACCGCTGGCGTACCGGGCACTTCCAGGATGTGAGCTGCCCTATGCTGGTGCTTCAGGGGACAAGGGATCCATTCGGGAAACCGTCCGAGATGGCTGGCCATGAGCAGGAGTTGGAGGGAATCCGTTTGCACTGGCTGGAAGGGGGTAATCATGATTTCCAGCCGCTGAAAAGCCAACCACAGACCCAAGCGGAGCTGATCGTGGCGGCTGCCCGGGAAACCCGGATCTTTGTGGACGAGCGGCTTTGAGCCTCATCTCTACTGCACCCCGACAGCCTCAGAGAGCTCAGCGCGGTTGCGGCCCCTGCTTTTTGCACGGTACAGGGCCTCATCGGCCCGTTCGAACAGTTGGTTCTGGGTCTCTCCGGAGTCGAGTGACGCGATACCTGCGCTGAGGGTTATTTTCACTTTGTTGCCGTCTGGGGAGAGCAGTGGCGTCCTGGCGATGTCTTGCAGCAATGCAGAACAGACATTCAAAGCTCCGTTTGCATCGGTTCCGGGCAGCAGTAACGCAAACTCCTCACCACCGAATCGGATGGCAACATCCCGGGGACGTTTCACGTGCCGGGTCAGCATTTCGGCGATGAACTGAAGGCAGCTGTCCCCAAAGCCATGGCCCCAGGTGTCGTTAATGTTCTTGAAATGGTCGGCATCGACCAGCGCCAGGGTCAGTGGCTGGGACGTGCGCCGAGCTTCGGCGCACAATTCCGGGAATATGTTGTTCAGGTGCCTTCGATTGTAAAGGCCGGTCAGGGCGTCGTTCAGGCTCAGTGTCGATAGCTTGCGGTTGGCCTTTTCCAGTTCCCGCATGGTATTCCGCAGCTGCGCGGTACGTTCATGCACCTTGAATTCCAGTTCTGTCCTCGCATTATGTTCCACGTCCAGAAGCTTCTGGTTCAGCAGGCGCCACCTCTGCACCATCGCATAGTTCAGCAGGATCACCTGTCCTCCCACTGCGGATTGCATCAGCGCCTCCCGTGCAAGAAAGTCATGCAGATAGCCAAAAGCCGCCAGAGCATAGATCAGACCACCAACGAGCATGATCAGCCAGGCCAGCAGGTACCACATAGCCGGCTGATACCCCTGTTTCCAACGAACCGCTGCGATGATGAACAGGCTTGAAATAACCGTCAGTGCGAGAACGGTATTGAGCAGAATGGTTTTGTTGTAGGGCAGTATCAGTGTCAGTGCCAGGAAGCCAATGCAGAACCAGGCCTGCCCTTTGAGGACCGTTTCCGAGATGGTTCCACGGTCTACTTCCAGGAAGGACCGGCCGAAAAGGATCATGGCCAGGGCGCAAAGGGACAAAGACAGGGGGATGGATGTATTGGCAAAGCCCGGGTTGTCTGGCCAGAAGTACTGGTTCGCGAAGCCGCCCATGGCGAACAGAAAGAGTCCGAGTGCTGCCAGGTAAAACGCGTTGTAGAAGTAATAGCCGGTGCCGGAGCTGAAAAACAGCAGCAGGTTGAAGACCGCAAATACCAGGAGCGCGCCGTAGAATAGCCCGTGGGTCAGTGTCAGATGATTACTGCGGGCAATGACTTCCGCCGGGGTTTCAAAGCTGAGCGGCACGTTCAGAGCGCCATTGCTGTGGATCCGGATCGTCAGGGACCGGGTTTCACCGCCATCCAGTGTGACGGGAAGCAGAAAGTACCGGTAGTCTACCGCCCTGGACCCGAAAGGCCGCTGATCTCCGGTAACCAGTGTCTCTGTAGTATCATTACCCGCCTGCCAGAACGTGACTTCGTCCAGCAGCGGGTAGTTGAGTTTCAGGTACCAGGCGGCCCGCTCAGCGCCGGAGTTCCTGACGTGCAGGTGTACCCAGTAAACGGATTTGGTGTGGCTGAATACCAGGTCCCGGCCGTTTGCCGGGGTCCAATCGATACTTCGGGGGAGTTGGTCCGGATTCCTTGCTTCATGTCCGGGCGCGCCCGGCGGCGCACTGTAATAGCAAACGTATTGCATCAGGGAAGCGCGGGCAGCAGTATCGGTGGCCTCGAGGACAGGGCAGTCCGACGCCATCGAACCCGTGTCTGGCAGCGCCAGGGCAGGGGCCAGCAAAAGGCAGAGAATGGCAATCAAACGCAAAACGGACGACATTCATGGCTTCCCGCGGTTATCAGAGCGGGAAGTGTAGCCAGAGAAGACAATCTAAGCTGTTAAACAGTTTCAACTTTTACGGGTTGGTCTCCGACCCTGATTCAGGAAATGCATGGAACAGATTCTTGTGTTTTGCCGGCCAGGCTTTGAAACCGAAGCCGGCCGTGAAATGACCGACTCAGCCTCGGAGCGAGGTATTTTCGGGTATTTCGAGCCCCTGAAAGACCAGGGGCTGGTGCGCTTCTACCCGGCAGCTCCGGAAACTGCCGATGATGTGATGGCTCGTCTACCTCTTGAGGAGCTGGTCTTCGTCCGTGACTGGATTGTCGTTCTCGGGCAATTCAGCCTGCCAGAGACCGACAGAGTCGGTGCCGTTATCGAGGGAGTCCGTGGACTTGGGCGCGGTTTTCCGGGTTGTGCGCGGTTGGAAGTCCGGTTACCGGAAAACAACGCGGATGGAGACCTTGGAAACTTTGCCCGAAAGTGGGTGTCTCCGCTCTCCCGCGGTTTGCGAGGAGCCGGCCTCCTGAAGGCTGACCAGAATGCTCCTGCGCCGGCGCGTCTGGAGGTTTTCCTCCCCGATTTTACGTCGGCGGTCGTCGCTTTCAGTCTGGCGGATAACCGGGCACGTTACGTTGGTGGCATCCCGCGCCTGCGGCTGCCGGCATCAGCGCCCAGCCGTTCTGCCCTCAAGCTCGAAGAGGCCTGGAAGGTGTTTCTGCCCCCGGAACAGGAGCTGGACTACCTTGGTGGTGGCAAGAAGGCCGCGGATCTTGGGGCCGCTCCGGGCGGATGGACCTGGCAGCTTGTGCGTCAGGGGATGATGGTAACCGCAGTGGACAATGGCCCAATGAACCCTGAATTGATGGCCTCTGGACAGGTGGAGCATGTTGAGGCGGATGGTTATGGTTGGCGGCCAAGGCGCGGCATCGACTGGATGGTCTGCGACATTGTGGATCAGCCCCGGAAAACGGCAAAATTGGCTGTGACCTGGCTAGGTGAAGGCCTTTGCCGTTACACGGTGTTCAATCTGAAGTTGCCTATGAAAAAGCGCTATGACGAGTGGCTGATTTGCCGGGACATTCTCGTTGATGGCTTGAAAGAGGCGGGCATCGGTTTTCGCCTTAAAGCCCGCCACCTTTACCATGACAGGGAAGAAATAACCTGTTTCATCGAGCGGACGGGTTAAAAGGCGCTTTGCTCCAGCACTGTAATGTGCTCTTCTTCGTCCATCATGGGGATAAGCTCCAGCATGAGTTCACGGCGCTCATCGGAGTGAAACCATCGATCCCAGTCTGCTTCGGAGCGCCAGTTCGCCAGTGTTATCCGGTGATTGGGGTCGTGGCTGTCGAGCAGGGTTTCGCCAGAAATGAAACCGGGGGCACTGACAGCCTGCTGCAGAACCTTGCGCGACCGTTCTTCGTAGGCTGTTTCAAGGGTTTCGGCAATATGGCGTTCGATCAGAACCCGGATCATGAGAAACCTCCAAGTGGTTTAACTGTTATAAACAATAATTTAGCAGGTTTTTACGAAAAATCAGGTTCATTGACAGGAGACGACGTGTGACCGCAACTGACTACGACCTTGAGCTGGACGCCCGGGGCCTTTTCTGCCCGGAACCGGTCATGATGCTTCATAATCGGATCAACGATGTCCAACCTGGTGGCGTGTTGCGGGTTGTGGCGACAGACCCCTCTACCACCCGGGACATACCGAGGTTCTGCCAGTTTCTCGGCCATGAACTGGTGAAACAGCTGGAAGAGGACGATCTGTTTATCTACCTGATACGCCGGGGACAATAGCGATTTTGTCAGTCAGACTTCCGGCTGCAGCGTCTGCAGGTGACCAAGGAATTCCTCCCGATCCATTTCGCCCAGCACTCTTCGTTGGGCAAGTTCTTGCCCGTTGCTGCCATAAAATAGTATGGCTGGCGGCCCGAACAGACCCAGTTCGTCCAGCATGGCCTGCTGCTCGGGCGTGTTGTCCGTCATGTCGATCTGAAGCAGGGTGAAGGGGCTGAGCGCCTGGATTACATCCGGTTTGCTGAAAACATTGCGTTCCATCACCTTGCACGAGATGCACCAGTCGGCGTAGAAATCGAGCAGCACGGGCCGGCCCTGCTCACGAGCCTGTTCTAGCATCGCCTGGATATCCGCTGGCCGTTCGACCCGCACGAAATCAGCGTGCTGAATGCCAGCGGTCCCAATGCCGCCTGACGATGCTGAGGCAATGGTGAATGGTGCCAGAGGTTTTAATGGGTCATTGGCGCCACCCACGGCGCCTGCCAGTAACGCCAGACCATAGGCGAAGAGGACCAGGCCCAGACCTTTACGAGTGCGCTCCCAGCCCGCCTTGGCAGCGTCAAAGGCCCCCAGTTGAACGCCGGTGATGGCGACCAGGAGGCCCCACAGGGTCAATGCCAGCCACCCCGGCACCAGGCGCTCTACCAGCCAGATGGCTACGGCCAGCAACATCACACCATAGAAGTGCTTCACGGCGGTCATCCAGTGGCCGGTTGTTGGCAGGAGTTTCCGGCCACCCACCGCCACCAGAATCAGAGGAATGCCCATTCCAAGTCCGAGCGCAAACAGGGCAACCCCGCCGATTACGGCGTCCTGGGTCGTCGAGATGTACAGCAGGCTGCCAGCGAGTGGCGCAGATACGCAGGGCGATACGATCAGCGCTGACAGGGCGCCGATACCGAAAATACTGACTACCCGACTCCCCGTGAGCCGGTGACTGGCATCATTGAGTGGTTCGCGAATAAAGCGAGGCAGCTGGATTTCGAACAGATCGAACATCGACAGTGCGAAAACGACAAACATCAGCGCAAAGACGCTCAGAACCCAGGGTGACTGCAATTGTGCCTGAAGATTGAAGCTGGCCCCCAGCAGGCCGGTCAGCACGCCGGCTGCAGCGTATGTGAGTGCCATGCCCAGCACATAGCTACCGGACAGGAGCAGGGCATGGCCGGTTGTCCGGGTGTTCCTGCCGGAAACCAGCGAGGAAATAATCGGGACCATGGGCAACACACAGGGGGTGAAGGTGAGTCCCAACCCGAGGAGCAAAAATACACCGGCAATGACCAGGGTGGATTGCTGGGCCAGAAAGCCGGCGAGGCCGGTGGCGGTTTCCGTGTCGACGGGAACACTGTCGCCTGACGCAAAACCAGGTGTTGCGGCGGTCTGTGAGCCGGATCCGCCGCTACCCTGGTAGAAGAGTACATCCCGGGTCTGGGGCGGGTAACACAAGCCTGCTTTGGCGCAGCCCTGGTAGGTAACCTGAAGTTCGGCTTCCCGAAGGCCAGCAGGCAGCGTGACAGGCACACGGGCGTCAACGGGATCAAAGAAAACGGTGGTTTTGCCGAAGAATTCGTCCTCGGTCACCGTGCCTGGCGCCGAGAAAGCGGGTTCGCCCAGGCTTACCTCGGGATTTGTCGCGGTGATGCTGATCCGGTCGCGATACAGGTAGTGCCCGGGCGTGATATTCCAGGAGAGAACCACGGTGTCAGCGTTGGTTGAGAAACTGAAGGGCAGCGCTTCGTCGACGGGCAGAAAGTCGCTACCCTGGCCACCGAAAAGCGAGCCTCCATTGCCGCCGAGTGCCCAGGCGGAGGGGGAACTCAAACACACAAGGGCGAGTGCCAGAATCAGGCCCAGAGGATTTGCCCATTGGCGTTTTATCGTCGTTACTGCAGCAAAAGCCATCATTGATTGTAAGATTTCCCGGTTGGTGTCTCTCTGTTCAGAGTCTTTTCAATTGCGACTGTTACACCGCAATCGGCGCCGGCGCACGCCAGCCATGGACACGACGTGACTGTCAAAGTTCCCTCTGGTATTGGGGGCGGTAAAGTCGCACAATAGCCACCCAATGAATCACAGTCCAAATGATCTTATCATGCTGTTTAATGACCTTTTCCGGGAAGCATACCGGACAGTTCTGGTCAAAGGCAGTGATGAACCTGAATACTTGCCTGCCAGCGATCCGGAAGGTCTCGCACAGGTCGTTTTCGCTCATGGCTATTATGCCAGTGCTTTGCATGAAATAAGCCACTGGTGTATTGCTGGTGAGCACCGGCGCACACTTCATGACTATGGTTACTGGTACTGTCCGGATGGCCGGACACTGCAGCAGCAACAGGCGTTCGAGCTGGTTGAGGTCAAGCCCCAGGCCATTGAGTGGTTGTTTTCGGTGGCCGCAGGGTCCCGTTTTCACATCAGCGTGGACAACCTCTCCGGCGTTGGCGCCGCCGATGAAGAGCGGTTTCGGCAAAGAGTCAGAGACCAGGCAGGTGAGTATCTGGAACAGGGGTTGCCGCCCCGGGCCCAGAGATTGTTTGACTCGCTGGCCACATTTTACGGTACCGGAGAAACCCTAGAAGAACGCTGGCATGAAGATGCCCGACGTATCGCTCCGCTATATTCTGAATCAGGACATTCCCAGGAAAACTGAGACTTTATGACATCTGACCCAAAACACACCGGCGATCTGAGATTCAGCGATCTGAACCTCGACAAACGTTTGCTGGATGCCATTACGGCCATTGGTTTTGAATACTGCACACCCATTCAGGCCGAAACACTGCCCTGGACACTGGCCTGCGAAGATCTGATTGGTCAGGCGCAGACCGGCACCGGCAAAACCGCTGCGTTTCTGATTACGGCGATCCAGAGTTTGCTGGAAACCCCGATTCCCGAAAAGGACCGTTTTGCCTCCGAGCCGAGGGTTCTGGCCCTGGCGCCAACCCGGGAACTGGCGATGCAGATCGCGAAAGACGCTGAGCAACTGTGCCAGCATACCGGCCACAACGTAGTAACCGTTGTCGGTGGCATGAACTATGACAAGCAGCGCGATCAGCTGCAGAATGAGATCGTCGACATTCTGGTTGCTACCCCGGGCCGTCTGATCGATTTTCTCGGATCCCAGGACGTGTTTCTGGACCAGCTCGACATCCTGATCCTTGATGAGGCTGATCGCATGCTGGACATGGGCTTCATTCCCGATGTGAAGCGCATTATCCGCAAATGCACACCCAAAGAGGAGCGCCAGACCCTGCTGTTCAGTGCCACGTTCAACCAGGACGTGCTGAACCTCGCCTCCATGTGGACCAGCAACGCGGAGTTTGTCGAAATTGAACCGGAGCAGAAAACGGCGGAGCGGGTTGAACAGACCGTCTACCTGGTGGGCGACGATGAAAAGCTGCCGGTGCTCGTCAATTTCCTGAAGCGGCCGGAAGTGGAAAAGGCGCTGGTATTTGCCAACCGTCGGGATCAGTGCCGCGACCTGGAAGAAGATCTGAGGAACCAGGGGGTCAAAGTTGCCCTGATGTCAGGCGAAATAGCCCAGAACAAGCGCCTCAAAACCCTGGACCAGTTCAAAAAAGGCAGCATCCAGGTCCTGGTGGCCACCGATGTGGCTGGCCGTGGTATTCACGTCAACGGCGTCACCCACGTTTTCAACTACAATCTGCCTGATAATGCCGAAGATTATGTGCACCGGATTGGCCGCACAGGCAGGGCTGGCAAACACGGGGTTTCCATCAGTTTTGCCGGTGAGGATGACTCGTTCGCGCTTCCCGCCATCGAAACCTACATCAGCCAGAAGCTGAAGACTGCCGTGCCCGATGAGGCGCTCATGGCGCCGATGGACAATCCGCCAATTACCCGCAAGCGCGGTCGTCGCCCGCAGGGTGGCGGTGGACGTGGTCAGGGTGGGCGCAATCAGCGTCAGCGCAGGAACTGACAGGGCCGAATATCATCATGTTGATCGTAGCAGACGAAAACATTCCCTTACTGGATTCCTTTTTCGGCGATATCGGAGAGATTCGCCGGGTATCCGGCCGTTCCATGTCGAACGAGGATGTCCGGGATGCCGATATCGTGCTGGTTCGTTCCGTCACCAGGGTAAATCGTGAGCTCCTGGAGGGCAGTCGGGTTCGGTTTGTCGGCACAACCACCATCGGTACCGACCATGTCGATCTCGACTGGCTCGAGGCCGCGGGTATTCGCTTCTCGGCGGCGCCCGGCTGCAACGCCAACAGTGTTGCCGAGTACGTGTTGTCTGTGCTTTCGCTGCATGC
>Ga0070729_10007867_pt1 | contig 10104 bp, 11 predicted proteins | sample tdDd472_FD_66725 | JGI IMG/M metagenome (GOLD analysis project Ga0070729, IMG submission 66725) | Marine sediment microbial communities from the Atlantic coast under amendment with organic carbon and nitrate - tdDd47.2 | ecosystem: Environmental > Aquatic > Marine > Coastal > Sediment | place...
CTGACTGCTATAACTCATCTGAAGAACAAGTGATTGCGCCATGCCAGATGGAGCGATATAACCTGCTTCCCACAAATTCCAAAGGTCAAAACCGTAATTGGCCCGAACTTGCCCCTCTTCCTGTCCAAGTTTCCGCGGTATCGGGTCGAGGTTCGCTTCCTGGGTCGTCCGACCCAGTTTGAGATTTAGGTGATCGTAGCGGCCTTTTCCCTTCATCTCGCCTCCCCTAGACCTGGATGCCAGGACATTCATCAATCAAATCGGAAACTCGGGATTTATTCCACTCCCAGAATGGGTAAGTTCGACATTGTACCGGGCGAGCCTCATAGACACGGCACATTTTTGCCATTGCGTCAAAAAAAACACATCGGAAGACATCACCATCAACACATTCTTTCAACGAAACTTTGCCATCTTTGCGATAGGTGTATTCCCGATAGAAATCCAAAGCATTCAGGCCAAGGAATTCGGCCAGTGCATTGGCTTCGGTCGGAGAGATCCAGACATATCCGGAATCCCCGCTGCAACAATGCCCCGGACAGGATCTGCATGCGTTTGGATCAAAAGCGAACGCGAACCCGTCCTTGCGACGGAGTGTCACGAATCCAACTCCACGGCATCAACAACACCAACGATTATGGAGCGCAGAGGCGCTTTTGAATCCTTTACAATTTGTCGCGCACCGTTGCCCTCGTCCAGGACGATAACCGTATCGCCATCACCGGCATCCACACTATCGACTGCCATCATCTGGGAGCCCAGTGGTTGTCTTTTTTCGTCAAGGAGTTCCAACATGAGGATGCGCTGCTTATCGTAGAAAGGATGTTTGATGGTCCCAAAAACTTCTCCAATAACTTTTGCGAGTTTCATGATGGCACCTCATCTTCTGGGCTGATGCGATGCCCATCGATGATCATAATGATACTGTGGTCCACGGGAACGTAGGTTTCATCCAGAGCCATTGCCGCTTCGCGACCGCCTTCAAACATGACGATCTCTCCAAGACCGGCACACTTGGTCGCATCACACGCAACCAATGCCTGCCCCTTATCCTTTCCGTTTCGATCCATTGGCTGCACCCATAAAAGTGGCACCCCATCAAGCCCTGGATATTTTACCTGGCAAACCATTCGTCCGACCACTCTTCCCATCTTCATTCGACGTGCTCTCCTTTCAGATCCTGCCACCTGGATTGAGTAAAGTTTGTTGAGGTGTGAACATGACTTCGCATATCTTCCTGGGGAGCAGCGATGACCTCAAGGTCGATCTGACCTGGCAGCGAACTCATCCGGTACTGGGCTTGGACTGCGCCAGCTTCCAATTCCTCAAGCGGCCCTTCCAGGATGGCGATCGACTTCCCGGCAAGAACGGCGTCTGCGAGTCGAATTTCAAATAGCTGAACATCCATGCCTTTCAGGATATCATCGACAACTTGAACCATACTGCACACATGATTGGATTCTAGGATGAGCATGGCGTCCTCATTCGGCCATTTCCGATCTTCAACCAGAGCTTCAAACAATTGAACATGAGGCTGGGGCAAGAAAAGAGAGTGCAGAATGGCCGGCCCACCGTGATGCAATCCCTCTTGGTAGCTCTCTTCAACAGAGGCCGTGGATCCTGCGATTCCGATCAAAAAGCGACCATCAGAAATGGTCCCTGACCTGACAAAGGAAATCGGTGCGCGTTTGACCATTTTGTCCAAAACGGCAATTCCTTTGGGAATCCTGGAGAATTCCAGAAATGCAATCGCGAGGTGTCCACGCATGGGCCGCTCCATCAAGTAATCCGAAATCCATCTACCAGCGTACATCGTCGCCAGCGAGAGAATGAGCGCGGCCCGGTCAGGCCCTCTCCTGTCGGACTGGAGATGGTGAATGATGTGTAGCCTTCACCGCCCTGACCCAGTCCAGCAACAGCGCGACCATTTTTGACGAAAATACTGCAATCGCAATCTCTGGCCATTCGTGTGAGGCGATCGATATGCTTTGAGTGCATGACCGCGGTGTGCCTTCTCCCGCCTTCCATTTCGATGCCCAGGTCAATGGCTCGATCCGCATTGGATACGCGGGTAATCGGCAGGATGGGGCTTAACTGTTCTGTCCACAGCAATGGATGCTCTTCGGGCACCTCGGCGATAATGAGCTTGAGGTCATCGGGGGCATGAACCCCGATCTTGGCCAGTAGACGATTTGCATTCTGGCCGATAACATCCGGGTTCATTTTTGCGGACCGTCTCGGACCGCGTTCTTCCTTGAAGATAACTCGTCGCATGGCCTGAAGCTGATCGCTAGTCAACAAATAGGCGCCCTGACCCTGCATTTCCTGAATCAGGTTATCGGCGACTGCGTCGACGACCACCACTTCTTTCTCAAGAACGCAGATAATGTTATTGTCCAGCGATGCGCCCTCGACCAGATCGTTTGCGGCCCGTGCGATATCGGCAGTTTCATCGATGACCGCTGGCGGGTTACCTGGTCCGGCACAAATGGCGCGTTTCCCACTCTGTTGAGCGGCGCGGACAACCCCGGGCCCGCCAGTTACCACAACCAACTGGACCTTTTCATGTCGCATGAGGGCCTGGGCACTTTCGATGGTTGGATTGAAAACCGTCGTAATTAGAGTAGATGGGCCACCCTCTGCGGCAATGGTGTTATTGATGAGCACCACCGTCTCCGCAGAACAGCGTTTGGCATTGGGGTGAACATTAAATGCCACACCGTTTCCCGCTGCGATCATACCAATCGTATTGCAGATGATGGTTGAAGTAGGGTTCGTCGTGGGTGTAATGGAACCTATTACACCAAATGGAGCCGGCTCGACCAGCGTAAATCCGAAATCACCAGAAAATGAGGTTGGTTGCAGGTCTTCGATCCCAGGCGTCTTCTCGATGACAAGCTCATTCTTCAGGACCTTGTCCTGCCAGCGCCCCAGTCCAGTCTCTTCATGAGCCGATTTCGCCAAAATCGTAGCGTGTTCCATCAGAACCTTGCGCAATGTGGCAATAATCTGGCGTCGTTTGGCCAGGGGCAGTTGCACCCACTGTCGCTGGGCGATCCGGGCTGCTTCAACAGCCTCATCGATGGTGTGGTACATTCCCGCTCCGGACACGGGCCCTTGCACCTGAACCCGTTGCGCGTCCTCTGCAGGAACGGCTTGGCCGAACGCGATACGCCTTGCAATGGCTTCAATGTCCTGGTCGGTCAACTTCATGGTCTATCTCCTATGAGCAAATGGCGTGAAACGCGTCGAGATCCAGGGATGCGCCTCCGACTAAGGCTCCGTCAATGTCGGGCATTTCCAGAAGGCTGGCGTAGTTTTTCTTGTTGACGCTTCCGCCATAGAGAATGGGGACGCGTTTTGCCACATCCTGCGACCACTTCTCGAGCACGCGTCGAACGTGGGCATGCACTTCCTGGGCTTGTTCAGGGGACGCGGTTTCACCGGTTCCGATAGCCCAGACCGGCTCATAGGCCAGAACACAACGCTCGACAGATTTCTCATCGAGTGTGAGAAGGACATCCAGCACTTGATTCTCAAGAAATGTAAGGTAATCGGCCTGACGCTGGTTCAAGGTTTCCCCGAAACAAATTACCGGAGTCATGTCATAATTCAGAATTGCTTTGACTTTTTTGGCGATGATTTCAGATGTCTCGCCAAAATAGGTTCGTCGTTCGCTGTGACCGGCAAGAACGTAGCTGACGCCCAGACTTTTCAACATGGAACAAGACAGTTCGCCTGTATAGGCGCCTTTTGACTCATAGTGCACGTTCTGGCATCCCAGAGCGATGGGCTTTGGCAAAGTGCTTGCGCTGTGCTGAAGATACACCGAGGGAGGACACACAACCACGCGCTTTTGGGGGTTAAAAGTCGTCCCAGCAAGAGCGGTCAAAAAAGAGAGCGCCTCGTCCTGATCAAGATTCATCTTCCAATTGGCGATGATGGTAACCGAACGGGCATCATTCTGGTCACCTGAGCCAGATGCGGCGGAACAGCTCTCTTCTCGAGCTAAAATCGCTCGAGCAATGGCATCGATATCGGAGTCGCTGAGGCGCTTTACGTTCACGAGGGATCCTTCGTGTAAACAGTATCCCCTTCGATATCCCAGGTATCCACGATCGCCATGATGACGGCATCGCAGGGCTTGCCATCGGTGCGTTCCGTCTGTCGCGCGGAACTTCCCGAAGCAATCAGTACATATTCACCAACACCTGCACCCACGGCATCCACGGCGACCACTTGGCCTCCTGAGAATTCTCCTCGCTCATCGGCAAACTTCACCAGCATGAAACGAAGACCGTTGAGGCTTTCCTCTTTTCGGGTTGATACAAGTGTTCCAACCACCTTTCCAAGATTCACGTTTCCCCCTTTACTTCAGAGAGCCGAACCTGCGCGTTAATCGCAGGCCCGGACTCGACATGGTTCTATTTCGAAAGGGATGCGAGTCGTTTTCTTACTCGCTGTCCTGACGGCCCAGCGGCAATACGACATCCACATTTGCGTGAGGTCTGGGGATCACGTGAACCGCAACAACTTCACCTACGCGAGATGCTGCTACCTGGCCAGCATCGCAGGCTGCCTTCACGGAGGCTACATCACCACGGACGATGACGGACGTGTATCCGCCGCCGGTTTTTTCATAAGTGACGAGTTCGACCTTGGCCGCCTTAACCATCGCATCTGCCGCTTCAACGACGGCTACAAACGATCTCGTTTCTATCATTCCCAATGCTTCTGCCATTTTTTTCTCCTTCATCATTAAGGTCCCAGCACCTTCGCTGGGTTTATTTGCCCGGTCGTCCCGAGACGTCCTGGATCGCCTGCTCTGCAGCCTGGTATCCAACTTCCATGTCGGCTTCTTCACCGGCCAGGTAAACCCGACCGAAGCTGCCGAACGTTCGTACTTCAAGAATTTCGATGTCGGCCGCTTTTTCTGCTTCATTTGCGGCGAGCGCGGCATAGCCGGCAGGCGACACTTCCATCGTATAAAGTGTTTGTCCCGGAATGATCATCTGGCCGTGACGAGTCCGGTTGATCAACTGGGTGTGGTAATCCGAAATATTACGAATCAGCTGGCTGGTCGTAATGCGCGGCTTAATGCGCTCTTCCATCGTCACCCCAAGCGCATCCAGAATGGCCTGACCCGCCTGGCGCACATCACCCTGAGAATCCGAATGGATTTCCAACATTCCGAACAAGCGCTCGACAATCATCATCCCCGGCTTCACATCTGTAGCCTTGAGGGCAATGTCTGTGATTCTGTTGATCTCCATTCCTGGTGAAATTTCAACAAAAAGTGATGCCTGACCTTTGACGGGCAGGAACCCACCCGCAACCGTTGCAATGAATGAGGCGAACTGCGGCTGTAGACTATCTAAAAAGGCATAGGTCCTTAACTCAACCATGGAATACTCCTTCCCGTTTTCGAGCTTCTTTCATAATAGCGATACCACTGCTGGCACCGATTCGTGTTGCGCCGGCCTGAATCATTCGAATGGCATCGTCATAGGAGCGGATTCCGCCAGAGGCTTTGACTCCCAGGTTGCGCGGCGCCACGGTGCGGGCCATCAGACGAACGTTTTCTTCTTTGGCCCCAGCCGAACCAAAACCAGTGGAGGTTTTCACGTAATCAGCTCCGGCCTGCATACACATCTCGCAAACTCGCACAATTTCAGCAGGCGTCAGAAGACTGGTCTCTAAAATCACCTTGAGCAAGGCGCTACCGTCACGACAGGCTTCCACCACTGCGCGAATATCCCGAAGCACCAAGTCTTCATCTCCACTCTTCATGGCACCAACATTGATGACCATATCAATCTCAGAGGCACCTTCGCGGATGGCGCGACGCGCTTCCATCGCCTTGGTTTCCGGTGAGGACGCGCCCAACGGAAAACCAACCACGCAGCAGGTAGCCACTTTAGAACCAGAAAGCAACCGATGAACCTGTTTGACATAGGTAGGGTTGACGCACACCGAAAAGAATCCATACTCGATGGCCTCCTGACAGAGCCTGCGCACATCTTCACTATTTGCCTCAGGTTTCAGGATGGTGTGGTCGATCATGGCGGCAATTTCTGAGGCCCGAAGCGTCGGTTGCTCCACTGGGGTTTGAGTGGATTTCAACGCCAGGACCCTTGAGGCGATTCGTTCGAGATCCTCAGGACTGATTAATTCCGCACTGGAGGAATCGCCTTCCAATGCACGGATTTTTCCGACTCTCCTAAGGTGGCGTTCCTCCACACAGTCCGTGGCAAGAAATGTGTCCACAATGGCTTTGGCCTCAAAGAGGCTGACCTGTCCAGAACCAAGCGTCAGGACATTGGCGCCGTTGTGCTCCCGCGCATTACGGGCCAAAGTCAGGTTATAACAGGCCGCGGCAAGGACGCCGGGCACCTTATTGGCCGCCATGGCCGAACCGATTCCTGCGCCATCCACAACCACACCGAAATCGCACTGGCCGCTTGCTACTTTGCGGGCAACGGTCTCTGCAATATCGGGGTAATCCACGGCTGCTGGACTATTCGTACCACAATCTTTTACTTGATGTCCGGCCGCTAAGAGGTGGGCCATCAAGTCTTGTTTCAGCTGAAATCCCCCGTGGTCGCCCCCAAGGGCTACTCGATACGTGTTTTTCATGGTTCCTACTCTGTAAAAAAGTCTCTCTCCTAAACCCATCCCAAGTGACAGGCGTGCACCCATGAAACCTCGACGTTGAATTGTCTCAGTGCGAAACCTTGTGGCAAATTGGCCCCAAGTGAATCATTTGGTTCCACGGACTCGAATCCGGAAAAGTCCCAAAATTGGACGGAATATGTGCATGTTCATCATTCCGGGACAGCCACTAAGTATACCCGTTGGTCCTATAAAAAAAAAGATGATTCAGGCTGAATTGCGGGCCTTAGGTGAGTTTAATTTTGAATTTCTTTCCTTTTGCCTTCCAGTAACTCTTTTCCAGCTCAAGCTGGCTCGCTGTGAGTGGATGTTCGTCCATCCAGCCTGCATCGATCTGCAGGGTGATCGTCGCTGGTTGGTGTTCCAATTGAATAGGTGGGATCTCGGCATTTTTTCGACTTCGCAGAAGTAAACACGCGACTCGAAGTACAAGCAGCAAGGCCCAGGGCGGCTCAAACATACCGCCTTTTTTGGATTCCCGAATCTTTCTTCGATGATTGCCCACCAGGAAACTGAGGATGCGCTTTTCGGTTCGGTTAAAGCCCGCCATATCGCTGTTCGCAATCAGGTAGGCACCATGTTTGTGGTAGCCGCTATGCGAAATTGAAAGACCTATTTCATGGAGGCTGGAGGCCCAGTGCAGGTACTGGCCCGATTTCCTCTGAATATAGGGAACTTTGCCGACAAGTTGAGAGCAGAGCTGCCGACTGAGGTTCGACACGCGTTCAGCCTGCTTCGGATCAACCGAGTAGCGTTCCATCATCTCTGCCACAGTCAGCTCACGCTGATCCACATTTTCTCTGCGCCCAATCAATTCGTAGAGCACACCTTCTCGCAACGCCATCTGACTGGCATGTAATGGGGGAAGTTGAATCTCAGATAGCACCGCATGAAGGATGCTGAGACCTCCAGGGAAAACAGGGGCCCGCTCTTCTTTCAAACCGGCCAGGTGTAATTTACTGGTATGACCGGCCTCGACGATCAGTGACACGAGTTTTTCAAGTCCCTCAACAGATATTCCCGAGCCCAGATACCCCAATTGTTCGAGTACCTGTTCGATGGCTTTAATGGTTCCAGAAGATCCAAGCGCCTGAGTCGGCTGACACGACTCGAATGAGTGTAGAACCGGCGCCAATTCCAGTTGGGCGGCAAGAAATGCACGGTTATAGGCCTTTTGTGAAACTCTCCCATCCGGGAAGAACCTCTTGGAGAAGGAAACACAGCCCATGTGAAGGCTTTCCAAAACCTGAGGACGATCATGGCCCCAGATCAATTCGGTGGACCCGCCACCGATATCGATGACAAATCGACCGTTTTCAACTGGGGTCAAATCCTGGGTAACGCCCTTGAAGACCAGGCGTGCCTCTTCCCGACCGTTAATGATGGCAATGGGGAAGCCAATTGCCGCTTCTGCTTTGTGCAGGAATTCCTCGGCATTCTTTGCGGCACGCAAGGTATTGGTGCCCACCACACGAACCGCATCCTCGGGAAACCCGCGAATGCGTTCTTCGAGATAGGCTAAGGCATCCAAGGCTCGTTCCTGTGCTTTTGGCTTCAGACTGAGTTCGCTATCCAGTCCGTCCGCCAGGCGCACCATGAACTTCTGGCGATCCACAAAGAAAAGCCGATCATTTTCCTTGCGCGCGATGACCAAATGGAAACTGTTGGACCCTAAATCCAAGGCAGCGTAAGTGTTCTCCCGATGAGGCATGGGCACTCCTGAACTGAACATCGTTCACAGTTCTATTCTGGCGACCGTTCCTCGCAAAAGCAACCCAGAAATTTCAGGGTTTTCCGAATGTCGTTCGTCCCAATTCTTTTGATTGGCAGGCCATTCAAAAGCCCTGATTTCATATCTGGCGTCATTCAAAATCACAGGAAGCTGAAGGTACCCATTCGAGGTAGCCCGCGGCCTTCAACCTTGCTACACACCATGCAGTCAGGTCTTGTGTCTCAATTTTGCTAACATTGCCGGTTCGTATCTATTGATTAGACTTCATTGGATGGGCCTTCTTCAATTCTTTTTATACCACCTCGATTAAGAACGATGCGAAACCGTTTGTAAAAGGCTTTTTGGTCGAATGAGTATTTTATGATCATATTGATGTGATACACACGCCTTCCTAATACTCTTTTGTAATGTTCCCCCGTCATTACATAGATTGGCCGTTTTGGGTTATCCATCTTTCGAAGAAACCGTTTCACGTTCATTCGAACGATATCGTTAATGCTTTCAAGCTGTTGATTCTGATTGGTCTTGTCGAAGTGTTTTCGAAATAACCGGATTCGCTTTCTATAAATAAGAATGTGTTCACCGAATTCGCCATTCTCAATTTCGGTGATGTGCGCGCGATTCCTCAACTTGAGAACCTCCGGAGGCACCTTGTCTTCTGAAATATGGGTCATGCTTTCCTTACACCACCCCAAACGCACTTTTGGATTGGCATAAATGTTCATTTTGTGGTCAAACAGAAAGTGCCGGAGTCGATTCCCTAAATAGGTTCGAATCATTTCTTTGATCCGGTCTTTAAAAATATAGCTGACCACCAAGGCCAACACAAATGGAACTGAAAAATGGGCAAACCTCGATTGCGCCCAGAGTGAGGTAAATACGGCAAACACCATTGCCACTCCGGCGGCAAGCGCAAATGCGAGTTGCTCTAGCGCGCCGCCATCACGCTTCATCCTTGTGTTTAGAAAAAGAATGGTTCCCATATATTTTTTGAGGACACTAATTCGATAGACATAGGCTTCATTGGTCGAATCGATTTCTGGGATCGAGGGATAATCAGCACCCTTTCGGTAGTCCAATTCTGCAGAAATTAAATCAATCAGGCTTTTTCGAAGATATTTATTGTTCTTCAGTTCCGAAACATCAAGGAACTCGAGAAGTTCAAAGGAATAGGCTTCAAACAACAAACTAAGATATTCATCGGCAAATAAAAAAATTGAGAACATATCGTCCCCAACTGTTGGCACATTTAATTGGGACCGCAGGCCACGAAAGCTCTGGACAATTTCACTATGACAGGAGAGAAAACCCATAATGCCATCGATTGCATCCTCTGAGTGCACCTTTTGTTTAATAAAATGGACATGGTCACGTACCGAGCTCTTGCAAATACAGCAAAACATTTTGACTTGATATTCAAAGTCAGCCTTTTGGACACGATCATTCTGCGAAAGAAACTGCTCAATTTCAGTTTGGACCCTTCTCAAGGGTGAGTCTTTCCCGGGAACGATATCTCGCAACAGGACGGTTGGGGTTTTCAGACGAATGTAGCTTTGGACATCATGATAGAAATCCTGTTTTTTAAAGGTCCCTGGTGAAATCCCCAAGCTATTAGGGAAGAAAAGATAGGTGTCAATATCGTACTCTTTGGATTTGTTTCCCGAATCAAATTGATATTCCAGTTTTAATTCAAATTGGAA
>Ga0070729_10007868_pt1 | contig 10103 bp, 7 predicted proteins | sample tdDd472_FD_66725 | JGI IMG/M metagenome (GOLD analysis project Ga0070729, IMG submission 66725) | Marine sediment microbial communities from the Atlantic coast under amendment with organic carbon and nitrate - tdDd47.2 | ecosystem: Environmental > Aquatic > Marine > Coastal > Sediment | place...
ACTTTTATTAATGACGATACTATAAATTAGAATAAAACCCATAGTAATTGAGGCTATAAGGTCCATTGCGGCAATGCGGTCGTACATACTCGGCCCCTTCACTAAACGAATAAATGCCAGTAGTAGCGCTAATAACATACATATAACACCAATTAAAACAGCTATCTCCAATACTCCGTCAGTCATAGGTTACGATATTAGTCTAATTATTTTATCTTGCATCTCTTCGATATCAGAGACTACATTCCCTTCCATATTGTTATATAAACAATGTACAAGCAATTTCTTTTTGTCTTGGGCAATCTCTACACTTAATGTTCCAGGTGTCATAGATAAAAGGTTACAGAGTAATAGTATGCCCAAATCAGAATGGACTCTTATTGGTATCCATACAAAATTTGGATTGGTATATAGTTTGGGAGTTAAAATATCATAGGCGATATAGATATTTGCCTGTACCAACTTTAAAAGATAATACAAGAGGAAAGAAAAAACCAGGTATATTTTCTTTAATGCCTTCATTTTATCTGACTTAATACTGCTTCAATGTAAACGTTTGGTTCCATCAATTGGTTTGCGGCAATTAGTGTTAATTCGAAAAAGCGTGCTGCCAATACTCCCAGCACAATGCTTACAGTTGCCAATAGAACTGACGGAAAAACATCGCTAAAACTGATTTTGATATCTGGTATACTAGGTTTTTCAAGTTGTTTCTTCAAAAAGGCTTCATTCCATATTTTTATCATCGAATAAAGTGTCAGCAGACTTGTCAGAACAGCTACTGCAGTAATTATATAGTGCTTGTCTTCAATGCCGGCCTTAATAAGAATAAATTTGGCAAAAAAACCGGATAAAGGAGGAATACCTGCCAAAGCAAAAGCCGGAATGATAAATAGTACAGCCACAAATGGCCGTTCCTTAAACAGACCACCTAAATCTTTTAGATAAAACGTTCCTTTTATTTTACTGACAATACCAACTACTAAAAATGTGTTAGTCTTGGCTATCATGTTATGTATGGTGAAAAATATTGCCCCTGCGATTGCCAAAGGGGTATAAATTCCCAATCCCATAATCATATAGCCAACCTGGCTGATGATATGGTACGACAATATACGCCTGGCGTCGTATTGAATAGTTGCTGCCATTCCTCCGATTACCATTGTAAATCCTGCGGATATTAATAATAAATTATGCCAGAAATACGCGTCCTGAACAAAAAATAAAGTGAAAAAGCGGATTAAGGCATACACACCAACTTTTGTCAATAATCCTGCAAAAAGTGATGTAACAGTTATGTTTGCAGTATGATATGACGCCGGTAACCAAAAGAATAAAGGAAATATGGCCGCTTTTATTCCCAAAGCCATAAAAAATAACATGGCAGACGTATTCATCAGAATAGCCTGTTGATCGTTGTTTAATATCCGGGCAAGGTGGGCCATATTCAGCGTTCCTGTTTTGCCATATAGCAAACCCAGACCGGCAAGGAATAAAAGGGAAGCAATAAGGTTTAATGCCATGTATTTAATTCCCCCTTCCAGTTGTGCTTTTTTCGTTCCCATGGTTATTAATACAAAAGAGGATAATAGCATGACTTCTAACCAAACGTAGAAGTTAAATACATCGCCGGTTATAAAAGCACCGTTGACACCCATTGTTAGGGCGAAAAAGAAAATGTAAAATTTAGAGAACTTAAAATTGTCGCCAATAAAACGGTAGGCGTAAATAGAAATTGCAAACACAATAAATGAGGAGGCCAATAACATCAAAGCACTCAAATAGTCAATCACCAGTGAAATACCATAAGGTGCCTGCCATCCACCCATTTGCAACACAAGTACATCGTTTTGCCTGACTTGGATGAAAAGGTATATCGTAACCAGTAATAATAGAAAACTACCGGCAATACCAATCCATTTGGCATAAGCTGTAGACCTTATAAATATTAAGATAATTATAAGGGTAAAAGGCAGTAATATGGGTAGTGCAATTTCATTCATTGTTTAAGCATCCGTATTTTTTAATTGATCCACGTCATCCGTGGAGGTGGCACTGAAAAACTTATATTGTAATGCGAGCGTGAAAATGACTATACCGAAACCAATTACAATAGCGGTTAGAATCAATGCCTGGGGTAATGGATCCGCTAACAAATTCAAGTTAGATTCAAGCCCATCTCTAAAAGCAGGTTTGCCATGGACGATACCTGCCGAAAGGAAAACAAGTAGGTTTGTGGCATTACTTAAAAAGATTATACCAATGATAAACTTCAGAAGGTTTCGCCGCAAAATCAAGTAAACACCGCTGGCATATAAAAGTCCTGTTAATGCTGATAATAGTATCTCCATTATTTATTAATTGAAAGCGTGAATAAAAATAGGAGAGTCACCCCCATTACTGTGAGAAAGATCCCAATGTCGAATAATAGTGGTGTGCCTAGTTTTATTTCTCCCATAATTGATGTATTTAGCGATAGCCAGATCCCCTTCATTAGTGGTGCCCCAGAGAGTAAACTTGGTAAAAAGCTTAATAGAGCACATATCAGGCCCGCTCCCATATAATGTTCTGGTCGTACCCTTAGCTGTTGTTTAATCTGCCGGCTTGTAAATGCCAGGCTGTTGTATACGATATATAAGGCTGCCAATAGTCCACCGATGAACCCTCCTCCCGGATAGTTATGCCCCCTGATCAGGGCAATAAATGCGAATGACAGAAATAGTATTTTTAGATATTTCGCAGCGATTTGTAATATGATAGAATTCATTTCTTTGGTTTTTTAATGTTTAACAGTGTAGAAACACCCAGCGCGGCAATGACAAGTACAGTTATTTCACCAAGCGTATCCAAGGCCCTAAAATCTACTAGAATGACATTGACTATATTCTTACCATAAGCCAATAAGGCACTATTGTCGACGAAATAATCTGAAATAGAAGGGCTAAGGTCCACATTAATGGCTTTTAAAGAAAGAAGGGTCATAATGCCACCAAAACAGAGTGCAATAGTGGCATCCCGAATTTTTGTAGATTTACTGGATAGCTTTGTAAATTTAGGTAATCCCCTCAATACTAACACAAACATCACTACCATTAAGGTTTCAACAATAATTTGTGTTATCGCTAAATCAATTGCACTGTAATACAGATATATTAACGAAATACCATAGCCCGTTACCGCCATTGCAGTAACTGTAAAAATACCATTCTTGGAGAATACACTCAGCAAGGCGGACAGTGATATTATAACGACCAAACCAGAGATGTAAAAGGGGTGAAACGTGAACGAGGAGCTAATTTCCCAACCCCTGGTTATGTACAATTGAAAGGATAGAAGTAAGGACGTAAAAATAATAATGGTAATAATGTAATAACGGTTATATCCGTGCTGAATAAAATGAGTATTCTTAGTGGAAAAGGCAATGAATTTATCCAATCCGGCCGAAAATGCATTGGTAAAATTAATGGCGAATAGTCGGTTATTTATCCTCTGCCAAACAGTAATGATCTTCTTATTCCTATAGATAATGATGAAAAGCATGATGCCCATCAGAACTGTAAACGTACTAAGCAATAGGACCTGGTTAAATCCATGCCATAATTTCAATTTAATCTGTATGTCATCCGCCCGGATAATACTTAATGCAGGTTCTATAAATGGGGTGAGTAAATTGGGAAAAAGTCCGAATCCCAAACTTAACAAAGCCAGAATGCCCGGGCTGAATAAAAGCATGAGGTAATTGTTTTTGGATAAGCTTGTTTTTGATTTGCCGAGAAATACTTTAAACAACAACAGAAATGAAATAGCAACCATAAAGATATTCGATGTTACCCCAAGCACTACCAGAAGTGAAGAGATCCAGGGTGAATCGAACTTAGCTTCATAAATCAGCTCCTTGCCAATAAAACCGAGCATTGGGGGCATGCCTGCCATGGATAATAAGGCGATCATTGTAATAATGAATCCCATCGGAGTCGACCTGATTAATCCACCCAATCGATCAATTCCCCTTGTACCAGTAAGTTTTGTAATAAAACCAGCGAGCATAAAAAGAGCTGCTTTATAAAAGGCATGGACAAACAAGAAGACTAAAGCGGCTTTTACGGATAGTTTAGTATCAATACCAAGTAATAAAGTAAGAATACCAAGTGCACTAATCGTTGTATAAGCCAAAATTAGTTTAATATCAATTTGAGTGATTGCTAAATAAGAACCGGTCAGCATGGTAAGTGCACCTATAACCGGAACAATATGTGTCCACTCAGGCGTGCCGCCAAATATCGGATATAAACGTGCCAGTAAAAACACGCCGGCTTTTACCATGGTTGCAGAATGTAAGTAGGCACTCACAGGGGTAGGTGCTTGCATGGCTCCAAGTAACCAAAAATGAAAAGGAAACTGAGCTGATTTTGTGAATACGCCTATCAATATTAAAATCAATGCAGGTAAATATCTGCTATCGTTCCGGATTAGTTGGGCTTTATCCACCCAATCTGTCACTGAATAACTATCAACAATACTGCCAATTAGTATGATGGCGATAAACAAACACAAGCCTCCAAAACCTGTTACAAACAGGGACTGGAAAGCAGCTTTTCGCGCTTGTTCTTTCTCGTTAAAAAAACTGATTAATAGAAATGATAAAATACTTGTTAATTCCCAAAAGATAAACAGCAGTACAAGATTGGAAGACAGGACCAAGCCTAACATGGAACCACTAAAAAGGGTGAGGTAAAAATAAAACTTCATGGTTCCCGGGTAGCTTTTCATATAAGTATTGGCATAGATGAATACCAGAAAACCAATAAAAGTGATGAGTAAGCAGAATACCAAACTTAAGCCATCAAGGGTGAACTCAAGGTTCAGACCCAGATCAGGCATCCAATCAACCGATGATCTAATAGTATTTCCAGTAGAAATGGTTGGTAATTGACCTATAAAGTACACAAAAACAACCAGCTGGACGAATGCAACAATAAGAGCGGTCTGTTTTGATATTTTTTTAGGTATCAAAAACAGAGCAAAAGCCAATGCCAAATATAGAATTAGGATTATGTTCATACATCATAATCTAAATGCCATTTGTATTTAAAATAGCAATAAATAATTAGCTTTCTATTTTTAGTTCAAGGGCTTTTTAATCAAACACCTATGTGCTCATATTGTTGATGTCTTTTAGTTAGAATTATTATTTATTTCGATCTTATTATTAACTACTTTCCCAGTGTATTGGGTTTGGTAGCATTTTTTTTATGATAGGAGGATGAATAATTTCCAAGATAACGCTTGGTGAGACAGATTACTTAAGGTGTTTAAAATGATAATGTTTCATTTTTTGCATCGTCATCATTGAGCTGCTTGCGATCCTGCCAAAGTAAGTCACCGTATTAGCTCTCGTCCAAATTCAGTAAAGCTTGAAAAAATATAAAGGTCAATCGGCTTTGTATGGTCATTGTGTCGATATTATCATTTAGGCTGATAACTGAATCCCATTTTATTTGAATCCAGAAACCAGATAAATTAGGTGTTTTAAAGATCTGCCAAGGCAATCCAGTTTCCATAGTAAAAAAGCGCAAGGATGATCTTATATTCTATTGACTATGCACTATTTATACATTAATTTGCACTTAAAGAGAAGAGTTAATGTCACTAAGGGAGAGCATATTACTAATTAAATGTGCTTTAACTGATTATACATCTCAAAGCCCTTTCGTTAAGTATGGGCATACCAGCGTTATTTGATATTTAAATGGTATAAAAAAAGAAAATCATGGGAAAGGTTGATATGCAAATGAAAAATAGGCGTGATTTCCACAAAAACAGGAAAGCTGATAAAAGGACAAAGCAAGAGGCAAATATGGAGGTTGACCAATTATCTGAATATATTGAAAACAATTATTGGGAAATTGAAAAATCAAACATTGGCAGAAAGCGATTTGTTTCTTATTTCCCTTCGTTTTAAAGATTCCTATTTGTGAGAAAATATTAATAACCAGAGTTCGACGTAAAATTTTGAATTCAGAACGCTTATAAATAGTAAGTTTCAAGTGTAAATGATGATAGAATAGCGGGCTATTTTGAATCATTTAGAAGCAGAAAATTGATGTTTATAAGTGGTTTTGCCAAGGGTTTGCTTAAAAACCAGATTGATGGCGTTAAATTTTATCGCAATAGTTCACTATTCCTCTAAAATTGTGCCTTGTAAATCAGAGTTATACAACAATATGAATCATAAAATTTAAATCGAATTCAGGTTAATAATTACACAGAACTTAGACTGATCTTACTTAATTAGTCTTTGCATGAAATCGTCAAATAGTGGTTTTTATGAGACTTAAAAACCACTTAAGGAAATATGTGGTTTAAGCGGTGAGTCCTGGCATCTAATCAAGTAATTGGATTGTAATCAATTAATTCTTCATTATAGTATTTAAGCATTGGCCAACTGGCCTTCGATGCCGACACTACCAACAGTAATAAAGAACAGGTTCTCTAAAAGAGTTAAAGATAAACCAATAATTAAGGTTCACATGATTGCGTTTAAAATTTAACATCTGGTGAATAGGCACAACAAAAACATCTTATAGTTGAAATAATTCAAAGAATAAATTCAAATTTTCCAGATCATATAATCGGAATAGATTATTCTGGTTTTCTCATAAATTTATATTTTCTCATCAATAGCGTCCTAAACGTTTTTATTCATGCCTCGATATGTCTTGTTGCGATACGGCCTCAGCAGGTGAGTCAAAAAACAAGGTTTAATTGACGCTTAAGAATTGTTTTCTGTTTGTGCCTTTTCGAGGTGCGAGAAAGGGTGAGTTTAAAACAATTTCAGTCATTAACTGTAGTTTTTTGAACGAAGCTGGTGGAGCCTAGACTTTTTTTGCTTGCGTTTTTTGTGTCATGACAAAAAATGAAGTCGGGTTTGGGCGGATAGCCCAATTGATAGAGTAATTAGGACAATATTGTTTTCACATCTATAACATTAAACTTGATAACATACTTTGCGTTTTAAAGAATATTTTTTGTTATCATTATACCATTGAAGCTAACATAGGAAGCGATAGCTATGTTCTTTCCTCAGATATTTTTATCCGGCTCCTGTTATGTCCAAAATACTTTGCTTGCTTTGGTACGCTTTACTGTTTGATTTCAGGAATACACTTTAAAAGTCCATAAATATCTTATCTTTATAACAGTTAATTCTTTATAATTCATGCTCATGACAACATCAAACCACAAACTCGATCGCATAGCTATCTCCGTTAAATCACATATGCTACTTAGCGAGTTATTGAGAGAAAATCCTATCCTGGAAGAAATAATGCGAAACGCAAGAAATGAAACCGAGGTGTTAGTTGGCGTTCGAAATTGGGTGTTAGATGAAATAAAGAAGAATCAGGATGCCTATCATTTTTATAAACGAGAAGCAAATGGCAGAAAGGTATTTGAGAAATTAAGCTGGAAAGATTTTGCAGCCATCCGAATATTAGATTACATCGATAATGCAGGTCGGGAGTTTGAGGATCTAAATCTAAGGGGAGAGATGGCTATAAGTAATCCGATTCACCTGATTTGGCTCGCGGTAACAAATGGAACCGGTGGAGCCAAGCCCTTTTTTTTTAAGGATATGTTAATGCTGTTCAAGCAATTCAGAGGTGAATATAAAAGGACGATTCCATCAAAAGAACAAGTAGAGCTTTGGATGGACAGATGGTGCTCCGGTCTTGACCCAAGGATTGTTAAACTGAGAGAAGAAAATAAGGAACGGATATTAAAAATTATTATCCGTATCATTGATACGGGGGAAGTTAGCGACAGTCGATTCTTTTTTTCAAAGGAATTATCTAAAGAACAAAAATATCTGAAAGCACTGGATTGGTGGGATAATCATTTGTTCCATTTACGATTTGCTGTGCGTTCGCCGGACTTATTAAACGAATTACTTGACAATTCGCTCGATCCCGATACAATGAAAGTTTTGTATGACGCAGAAGCTAAGGGAATTCCCTTTTTTGTGAACCCTTATTACCTTTCTTTATTACACGTGCGGGTTCCATATTTTGCGGTTGGTGCCGATTTGGCTATTAGGCATTACGTTATTTACAGTCAGAAACTGATTGATGAATACGGCAATATTATAGCCTGGGAAAAGGAAGATAAAGTGAAACCCGGAGAACCCAATGCGGCGGGTTGGTACTTGCCGAGCGATCATAATATTCACAGACGGTACCCCGAAGTGGCAATTCTTATACCGGATACCATGGGGCGAGCGTGCGGTGGATTATGTGCATCGTGTCAGCGGATGTATGATTTTCAAAGAGGTAACCTGAATTTTAATCTGGATAAGTTAAAACCCAAGCAAACCTGGGATGAAAAGTTGGATACCTTGTTGAATTATTTTGAAAAGGATTCTCAACTACGCGATATATTAATTACTGGTGGTGATGCATTGATGAGTTCTGACAAATCACTTAAAAAAATACTGGACAGAGTTTACCAGATGGCGGCCAATAAAGTAGAAGCTAATCGGACTAAATCCGATGGTGAGAAATATGCCCATTTCCTACGCGTTAGGCTGGGCAGCCGATTACCAGTGTATATGCCCCAACGCATTACACCTGAGCTGGTAAAGATATTGGGTGACTTTAAAACGAAGGCATCCAAAATAGGCATCCAACAGTTTTTTATGCAAACCCATTTTGAATCGCCAATGGAAGTAACACCCGAAGCACGTCATGCCATAAAGCTATTGAACTCAGCGGGATGGACTGTAACGAATCAGCATGTGTTCACCACAGCTGCTTCCAGAAGGGGTCATGCTGCCAAGCTTCGAAAAGTTTTAAACGAAATAGGCATTATCAATTACTATACCTTTAGTGTAAAAGGGTATATGGAGAATAGTTTCAACTTTGCCACTAACGAAAGAGCCGTGCAAGAACAGATGGAAGAAAAGGTGATTGGTAAAATTCCGGAAAAGTATTATTCGATAATAAAAGAGTTTCCTAACAATGCCGGCTCTATTGAAGAAGATATGGCCAAGCTGATGCAAAAGAGTGGTTTACCTTTTTTAGGCACCGACAGAAATGTACTTAATTTACCGGGTGTTGGTAAAAGCCTTACCTTCCGCACCATTGGAATAACGCGTTATGGTCGAAGAATTCTGGAGTTTGAACTGGATCATACCAGAAATCATAGCCCTGTGATGAAGCAAATGGACAAGGTGATCATTATTGAATCTAAATCGATTAGTGAATACCAACGCCAGCTGGAAGACCTGGGAGAAGAGTTTAAAGATTATGAAAGCATATGGGGTTACTCTATTGGAGAAACTGAACAACGCATTCCGATATATGATTATCCAGATTATGATTATCAAGTCACACAAAATTACACAAATCTGAAAGAGGTCGCTATTGCTAAATAGGTTACACACCTGTTTAGCATTATAGATTTTAAAAAATCAGATATTCATTGGTTTTCATTAGACGCGAATTCGGTTTAGTAAACAACGTTTTCTCTGTTTTTTTTAAACACACAATAGTTACATTAACTGTTTTGTGAGGCCATTCGGGTCTTAGAATCCGATTGTGTGTATGTGTATTGTCGCTTTTTGTATAAATACCAACTTCCCCATAAAGAAAAAATGAAAACAAAAGCAAGCACCATATGAGTACCTATATTAAAAGGTTCGCATTATATTGAATCCTGAATATAAAAGTATTGTTTAGACCAGGCAACAGTTGTCCAGTAAAGGCTAATACCAAAAACCATCCATGAAGTTATAAAGCCCAAATATCTTTGTCGCTAAAGACCAATAATTGCTACTATAAATAGAGGAACACCAATGATGACATCTGCTAATCCAATCCCTCTGTTTATCACAACAATAACAGAATCAATTGTATTTTTTTTTTCTTGTAACCCCCATTCGGCAACTGTGTCATAAGCGACAACAGCTCCACCTTGCCCAACTACAAACATAATGAGGTTTAAAATATGAAAGCCTATTATAAATTTTACTCCCAATTTAATTTGGTTTTGTTTATCTGATTTCTTTTTCATGATTTTGAGTACTATTAAAAGGTCATTATTTGTAA
>Ga0070729_10007869_pt1 | contig 10103 bp, 4 predicted proteins | sample tdDd472_FD_66725 | JGI IMG/M metagenome (GOLD analysis project Ga0070729, IMG submission 66725) | Marine sediment microbial communities from the Atlantic coast under amendment with organic carbon and nitrate - tdDd47.2 | ecosystem: Environmental > Aquatic > Marine > Coastal > Sediment | place...
TATCTTCACCTTCAGCAGTTTGTCGAGAATATGCTCCGGCTCTTGTTCCTGATACTTCAGTAAAACCAGACCCGGTATTACTTTCGAGCCACGACCGCCAAGATGTCCTATTATTTCCACCTGTTTGTGCAAGAGTAACAGTATATTGAACCATATAAGTATCAGTTGCAGCAATTTCTAAAGTATTACCTGACAATGTGAAAATAGTTCCCGATGAATTTGTAATAGTATTAATAGGAATTGTCTCAGGTCCTGGATTTACAGTGATTTGACCTCCTACTCCATCATAAGCATTAATATAATCAGAAGTTGAACCAGGATCACCTTTATCTCCTTTGTCGCCTTTATCCCCTTTTGCACCAGTCATTGTACCAGATGCTCCTGCGGGTCCTTGTTCTCCACCTCTAAGTGTATAAGCAATGAAACTACAAGTATTTAGAATTGGTTTTAAAACTCCAGCACCTGATGTTCTTTCTGCTCTAATTCTAAAAGTAGCACTATTATTAACTTCAAAAACTGTTCTTCCGCTTGAATTATCTTCACCTTGCAATATCCACCTTGAATAAGCGCTTGCTCTTGTACCAGGAATTTCAGAAAAGCCGGAACCAGTATTGGATTCTAACCATGATTTCCAGTTACTTCTATCATCGCCACTTGTTTGATTTAATGACACTGAATATTGTAACATAAATACATCATCTGCGGCAATTTCAATCATATCATTTTCTAAAGTGAATATTGTACCTGATGAATTAATTATTGAATTAATAGGTATTGTAGTTGGACCAGGACTAATAGTAGTTGTAGCAGATGTTCCATAGTAAGCATTAATATAATCAGAACTTGTACCTGGGTCACCTTTATCGCCTTTGTCTCCCTTATCGCCTTGTGCACCTGTCATTGTTCCTGATGCTCCTGCCGGTCCTTGCTCACCACCTCGGAGAGTATATGCCACTAAACTGGTTGAATTTTGTTTTGGATAGAATACTCCAACTCCAGATGTTCTCTGAGCTACTATTCTAAAAGTTGCACTATTTTCAACATTGATAATAGCTCTACCATTTGCGTCATCTTCTCCATCAGAATCTTGCCTCGAATATCCAGCAGAACGAGTACCAGGTATTTCGGAAAAGCCAGAACCAGTACTCGACTCTAACCATGAATTCCAAGTAGAACGATTGTTACCACCATTTTGAAACATTGTAGTGGTATATTCAATCATAAAAATATCATCAGCAGCAATTTCAAGTTGATTATTTTCTAAAGTAAATATAGTACCTGAAGCATTTCTTGTTGTATTTAAAGGAATAGTAACTGTTGTAGTACTTACAGATACCTGACTCCCAACGGCATCATATACATTGATAAAATCAGATGCTGTTCCAGGCTCACCCTTATCTCCTTTTTCACCTTGAGAACCATCCGACCCAGCTGGTCCAACCGGACCTGATCCAGCATTTTTAATAGCCATAACATAAATAGAAGAACCATTTGCAATTGTAGTTAGAACATCAGAGCCTGAATCTCTCCAAACTCTTACTCTGAATTGATCACCTGATGTAACATCAACAACGCCAAAAGCACTTGATGTATTCATTCCTTCTGTAGCTTGGCGATTATAGCCATGAACTCTAAAACCAGGAATTTCAACCCAAGAAACACCATTGAATCTTTCTAAAGTCGCTTTATGATCAGAACGTGCCACACCTGAGGAAGTATTAATCCCAGTTCTATACATAAATAAAAATTTATCACTTACATTTATTTGAAAGGAAGAAGTAGAACTTGTAAAAATAGATGAATTTGGATTAGCTCTTGTTGTTGCAAAATTTAAAGTTATTGTAGAAGTAGTGAAGTTTTGACCACCTGTAGCATCATAAATATCAAAATATAAATCATTTGTCAAAGATGAAGAAGTTTTAGAAGTCCAAACTAAATTACCATTTCCATCTGTAGTTAATACTTCATCTAAATCACCATCATTTTCTGGGAAAGTAAAAGTCAAAGACTCATTTAAATCAGGAGTTCTTAATTCTAAATTATTAGTATTCTCACCTTGGGAATTAATAATTACTGTTGAATTATAAGAATTCTTATATGTTTGTGAAGATAAATTAATATTAATAAAAACTAGTATTCCTAAGTACAAAATAGAAATATTAATTTTTTTTAATGAAATAGATTTTGCAATATGTTTGTTTGCTTTATAAAGCAAATATTAATCCCCCATTTATTTAATTTTGCTTTCTATAGCTTTTAATTTATTTTCTAATTCAAGTAATTTATTATTTATTTGACTATTTTCAAAACTTGTTTTAGATAATTCTTTTGTTTGATTTTCTATTTCAATACTTGATCCCTGCACACCTAATATAAATATAGCTGCTGCATCAAGTTCTTTTATAGAAGTATCATTACCATAAATACCATATTCATCTTCACCAAACAAAGCATAGAAATCTTGTGCCATAGGTCCATAATTTCTAATGCCTTTATCTTCATATCCTTTGTAAGACCAAGAGAATATATCAAGTTCTTTTATTTTATTTAAAAATGTAAGAGGGTTTAAAGTTACAATACTTTCTTTTAAATTTCTATCAGATACAGAAGCCCAAGTATTATCACCTGCATTCATACTAACGCCAACAGTCGATGCGGCATTGGTCCATAGTCTATAACCATTTGAAAATCTAGCTCGGAATTGATTGTGTCCATTGGATGATAACTGATTAGTATTAGCATCTCCTAAAAGTAAAACACCGTCCCTTCCATTATCGTTATAAAGTTTTCTTCCAAGATGTGTTGAATATTGTCCTGAGTTTTTCATTTCAATATCTCTACCAGCCATAAAAGAGTTTGTCCCACCATTATCAAATCTATTAGTATGACCATACAAAATAACATTGTAATTAGAAGAATTATTCATTGTATTTGCTTGTCCTCCTAAAACTGCAGAATAAGCTTTAACAACATTACTTGTTCCACTTCCAATAATTGAATGGGTACTATTATCAACTTCATTATTATTCCCAGAAAATAGAACTGACATTTGAGAAGTATTACTTAATTCATTGCTACTACCAGTTAGTAATCCGCTATAATCTCCTGTTAAAATATTGCTATTCCCAGCACCAATTATAGAAAAATCTGAGGAATTACTAATCAAATTTGAAGATCCTCCAAAAATTATTGAACTTTGTGCTGAATTATTAAATTCATTATTATTTCCTCCACCAATAAAACTATAATGTGCAGAATTGTCGATTTCATTATCTGTTCCACCAACTAAAGCAGCACTTTGAGCACTGTTTTCAAAAGAGTTATCATAGCCACCTAATACTACTGATTTATGAGCACTATTATCAATATCGTTATCATTTCCTGCAAATAAACTAGCACTTTGAGCACTATTTTCTATATCATTATCATTCCCACCATAAATAGTAGAATTATGAGCACTATTTTCTATCTCGTTATCAGTTCCACCACCTATATAAGCATAATTCGGATTATTAGATATCTCATTATCAGTTGGCTCATTATTTGAAACTGGACCTTTTCTTAATTCACCACCCCATGATAATGACCCAGAAGAAGTAGAAACTAAACCTTTATTAGCAGCACCATTATCAGCAGGAAGAATAAACACTACTGTTTGTGTTGTGCTTGAATTAGGTAATATATATAAATAATTTCCACCAGAATTTTGAGATTGAATAGCCAATACACCTTGATTATTAGGTCCACCAATATTAATTGTTCCAGAGCTATGTAATGAATAATCAGGAGCCACTACGTCAATTCCTACTCTTTGATTAGTATTATCCCAAATAAAAGAAGATGAACCATCAAAAGTAGAATTCTTAAATTGAATTTGCCAATCTCCAGAACCACCAGCTTGACCTGCATTAAGACCAGTCCAAGTAGTACTATTAACCCCATTAGAAGTTAAGATGTCACCATTTTGTCCTTTACCAACAGGTATTGTGAAAGTAACAGATTGAGTAAGTGTAGGAGTCTGTATTATATACAAATTATTGTTATTGTCATCATTTTCATTCAGTATTATTTGCTTAGTATAGATTTCTCTATAAGCCTGCGAATACAATGAAGATGAAAAAATAGTAATTAAAATTAATATAAATATTATTCTCATTTTGAATCTCCAATTTTATTTTGAATTTCATCAATCTCTTTTTCGAGAATCATTAATTCCTCTAATATTTGATTTTGTTCTTTATCCAACTCGTTAATTTTTTTCTTAGTTAATTCATATTCTGCGTTTAAGCCTTTCAAAGCTGCAAAACCAACATTAGTAATATGGTTTGAAATAATTTCTTTATCAGAACCAAAATGTCCAAACTTATCATTACCAAATAATTTAAAGAAGTCTTGAGCCATTGGTCCGTAATTTCTTTTACTTTTATCTTCAGAAAATATATATGACCATGTTGTTATAGATAAATTAGAAATTTTATTTAAGAATGAATTATAATCTATTTCTAAAATATTTGATTTAACATTTACATCTGAGACTGCTGCCCAGCTATTACCACCAGCTGCTAAAGTCATCCCAGTAGATAATCCAGAATTAGTATAAAATCTATAGCCGTTAGTAAATCTCATCTCGAGTCTATTTGTAGAAGAAGAATTAAGTTCGGCATCTGTGTTATCAGTAAAAATAAAAGCTCCTTGATCATCTGCCACTGCTCTTCTGCCAAGTGCTAAAGTATAATCAGCATTTGCTTTTGATTGATAACCAAATGCTCCCGAATATGATCCAGTTACAGTATTAGAAGAACCACCAAAAATTCCCGAATATGATCCAGTTACTAAATTATTAGTTCCACTAGAAATTGAAGAGTTAGAGCCAGAAATTGAATTGTCACTTCCTGTAATTAATGATGAATTAGCCCCAGTTATAGTATTATTAGTACCTGTTGAAATCGAGGAATTAGACACACCATTAATTAAATTATTAGAACCTGACAAGATCCCATTTTGCATACCTGACATAATTTTATTAGAGCTTCCTGCTCCAATTATACTATTGTTAGATGAAGTAGAAATTGTATTACTATAACCTGCAACAATAACACAATTTGGAGATTGAATTAAATTATATCCACCAGCACCAATAAAAGCATTATTAGCACCAGAATTTATTGTATTATTATTCCCTGCTCCAATTGTTGCTTGCGAACTGTTTCCAGTAATAGTATTGTTTGCACCTGAACCAATAAATGAATTATTAGAACCAGAATCAATTGTGTTAATTGATCCAGTTGCTATTCCAGAATTTGTTCCTCCTGCTGAATTAGCAGTACCACCACCAATCACAGAAGCATTACCAGAAGCAGAATTACTAGTACCACCTCCAACAAATGCATGAGATGAAGTTGCTTCATTTCCAGTTCCACCACCAGACCCTTGTCCAATACAGTCAAAATTGCCACCAACAGCTGCTGAGGTCCAAGACAAATTTCCTTGTCCATCAGTTATTAAATACTGCCCTGAAGTACCATCATTAGCAGGAAGTGTAAAAGTAGAACTAACTGTCGTATTTGGGTTAGGTGTAAAAAAAGTCTTATATCCTGCAACATTACCACTATGTAGTACTAAAGCTCCAGATTTCCCATTTTTACCAGAGCCAATCCAAGAACCAACATTAAGATTAAAGTTCCCACTTGTAGTTCCTACCCTTAAATAATTACTTGAATTATTCCAAGTCAAGTTAGGTGATGCACTAAAAGAGCTTGATAAAGCATATTGTAATTGTGAATTATTACCAGCAGGCAAAGTACTTACTAAACTTGGATTTGACCAAGTATAAGAACCATCACCTAAACTCATTAAAATATCTCCATCGTTTCCTAAAGTTGGAGGCAAACTAAATGTAAAACTTGAATTTAATCCAGTTGGAGCAGCGATTACATATTCAAAACCACTTTCAGGATTCGATGATAAATGTAATTTCGAAGCATAATTTGTTCTATATGCTTGAGAAAATAGAAGCCCTGATGTTAAGAAAAGGAGTATTATTATTATCTTTTTCATTTTTCTACCTCACTATTCAAATTCGCTTCTAATTTTATTTTCATTTCTTTTAATTTTTGAAGTTTATCTTTATAAACTTGATTTTTATATTCAAGTTCAGATATTTTTAATTTATTATTAATTAAGTTTTCTTTCAGAGCTTGAACACCAAGAATACCAACAGAAGATAAATCATAAAAAGTAATTGTTTTGTCAGTACCAATTTGACCAATACCATCTTCACCAAATAACTCATAAAAATCTTGAGCCATTGGTCCGTAATTTCTAATTCCTTTATCTCCATATCCTATATAAGACCAAGAGAAAATATTTAACTTATTTAATTTTTCTAAAATCAATTTAGGATTTAACGTAAGAATATTTTCTTTTAAACTTCTATCAGAAATTGTACTCCAACTACTGTTACCACCATTTAATCTAGCACCAACTGACGACCCAGAATTTGTATAAAATGAGATTTCATCAGTATATCTCATTGTCATTTGGTTAGTTGTAGAAGATGAAACTGCTGCATTATTACCGTCAGCAAAAACAAAAGAACCTTCATGACTTGAAGTAGCTTTTCTACCAAATACTACTGTATTATTCGCAGAAGCAGTTGATTGATAACCAAGAACCAGAGCATGATTTCCATTAACTATATTTTCTCTTCCTGCACCAATTATGCTATAATTTCCTGTTAAATTATTATCTCTACCTGCAAAAATAGAAGAGTAACTCCCTGTTATATTGTTATCATAACCAGCACCAACAAAAGAGTATGAACCATTTACATCATTATATTCACCAGCACCTATCACAGAGTAAGAAGAACTTGAAGCAATAGTATTATTCCAACCATTATGAATTGAAGAGTAAGGTGAGTTTGCTGAAATAACATTAGTTTTTCCAGCTCCAATATAAGAGTAATTAGAATTTGAATTAATAGTATTACTTTCACCAGAACCAATTGCAGAATAAGATGCATTAATATAATTATATCTACCAGAAGCAATGAAAGAGTTATTAGCATCAGAATCTATTTTATTATATTCACCAGCATAAATTACTGAATAGGATGATTGAATATTATTTTGTTCACCACCTCCAATTAAAGAGTTAGTTGCACCAGTCCCAATTGAATTATATTCACCAGCAATTATACCTGAATTTGCACCTGCACTTGTATTATTAAGACCACCTCCGATAAAACCATTAGTACCAGTTGATGTATTACCAGTTCCTCCACCGATAAATGAGTCCCCGCCACTAGCAGTATTATTCCCAGCAGACCCTTTATCTGTACCTTGACCTACACAATCTCCAGCAGTACCAGCCCAGCTTGTATTCCATTGTAAATTTCCATTTCCATCAGTTGTCATTATTTGATTTGCAGGAGCTAAGTTACCAGGCCACGTATAAGTTTTAGAAGAAGCCATAGCACTTGGAGCTTTAAAATAATAATAATAATCTGTAGCACCTTGCTCTGAATACAAAGCAACTCCACCACCACTTCCATTTACTCCAACTCCAACATTCCCATTTACATCTAAACTATATTGCGGAGAACTTGTTTTTATACCTAATCTTTTATTAGTTCTATCCCAAAACAAGTTAGAAGAAGCTCCAAATGATCCATTATTATTATATTGGATTTCTCCATTATTTCCGGATGCAGTACCTACTATCAAACTAATATCAGACCAAGTTAATGATCCATCGCCAACACTTGCCATAGCAAATCCAGCTTGTCCAAAATTAGGTGGTAATGTGAAAGTAATTGAAGAAGCAATAACTGGCGAAACCCACTTAACATTATTTTGAGGGTTATCTTCATCTGATAGGAAGTATATCCCATTTGAATAAATATCTTTATAAGTCTGAGAACTCAAACCCAAAGGTATTAATATTAATAAAAATACAAGATATTTCATATTTTCCTCGGTTACAAATTATTATTATATTATAAGCGAAAATGATTAACTTTTATTTTAAATCTATACTGATTTATTAATAAAAATTAATTTTTTATTTCACCAAAATTAATAATTATTTTTCTAATTTATTATCAATTTTTTCTAATAAATCTTTTATTTCATTCAATTCTTTACTGATTTCTTTATCTGTCGCGATAACTTTTTTAATTTCAGCACCTTGAACTTCAATCTTTGTGTTTGTACCTTGGACTCCTAAAACAAAAATTGCTGCTGCGTCAAGTTCTTTAATTGATTTATCATTACCATAAATTCCAAAATTATCTTTTCCAAACAAAGAATTAAAATCTTGAGACATTGGACCATAATTTCTAATCCCTTCTTTTTCATATCCTTTATATGACCAAGAGAAAATTTCTAATTTCTTGATTTTATTAAAAAATTCTAAAGGATTCAAATCATTTATAGCAGTTTTTAAATTTCTATCAGATACTGACGACCATGCATTGTCATCAGAATCCATTTTGACACCTACAGTTGAAGCGGCATTAGTCCAAAGTCTGTACCCATTTGAAAATCTAGCATAAAATCTATTATTTCCACCAGTTGTCAAATCGCTATTATTACCATCTGCAAACATAATGTTTCCAACTCTATCATCATTTATTGCTCTTCGTCCAAACATCACACAATCTTCTGCATCATCATAAACTCTAACATCCAATCCACCAACAAAATTATATTGACTATCATCTTCTATATCATTACCTTTACCAAATAAAATTGCAGAATAAATTGAGTTATCACTAATTTTATTTTGATAACCTCCTAAAACAGCACCATATTCATCATCAATTTGGTTTTGATAGCCACCTCCAATAAATCCATAATCATCTTCTATATCATTATCATAACCACCAAAAACAACAGACCAACGTGTTGAGTTATTTTCAGTATCATTTCTAACACCTGCTAAGATTCCATTATATCTACCTTTTATCTTATTTCTATCATCTGAATCGCCACCATTCTCAGAATTTCCACCACCTGCTATTATCGAATAAAATGAGTCATCTTCTAATTCAAGATAATAGCCACCTAATATTACAGAAGAATAAGAATCTTCATCTGTTTCATTATCTTCGCCTCCCATTATAATTGAATAATGAGATTTTTGATTAAAATCATTATCATTTCCACCAACAATAGCACCGCTTAATGTATAACCATCACTATCATCATCATCTTTAATATCATTATCATTCCCACCCATAATTACTGAATAATCTGAGTCATCACTTATATCTTGATCATAACCACCTATAATTATTGCTGATGTTGCGTCTTCCAAATCATTATCATAACCACCCCAAAGAGTAGAATTATCAGCATCATCAATATCATTGTTATTACCACCGCCCATGTAGGCGTTATCAGAATTATCAATATCATTATTGTCAGGATCATTATTAGACAAGGGACCTTTTCTTAATTCTCCTCCCCAGTATAAAGAACCAGATGAACTTGTTACTAAACCTTGGTTACTAGTTCCATTATCTTCAGGTAAAGTATAATTTACTGATGAATTCGAAGAAGGATTTGTTTTAATATATAAATAATTAGATGGTGAATTTGCTGAAGCCAGTGCTAATACAGCAGAATTAGCTACACTACCAACTGTTATTGTACCTGAAGTGTGTAAAGAATAACTTGGGCTTTCTAATCCTATTCCAAGATATTTGTTATTGTAATCCCAAATAAATGAACTTGATGCATTAAAGCCATCTTCATTAAATTGAATTAAACCATCTGAACTTCCACCTACAGCACCAAATGTTAATTCAGACCATGTAGTAGAGTTAATACCATTAGTAGTTAATATATCTCCATTTTGTCCTTCACCAACTGGTATTGTAAATGTTACAGATTGAGTAAGTACAGGTGCTTTAATTACATATAAATTACTATTATTATCATTATCTTCATTTAAGATTATAGTTCCAGTAAACATATCTCTATATGCTTGAGAAATAGCAAATGAAGAGGAAATAAACAGTAAAATTATTATTATTTTAGTTAATTTCATTTTTTCTCTCCAATTTCGTAACTAATAGTAATAAACTCTTTCTTTAA
>Ga0070729_10007871_pt1 | contig 10101 bp, 8 predicted proteins | sample tdDd472_FD_66725 | JGI IMG/M metagenome (GOLD analysis project Ga0070729, IMG submission 66725) | Marine sediment microbial communities from the Atlantic coast under amendment with organic carbon and nitrate - tdDd47.2 | ecosystem: Environmental > Aquatic > Marine > Coastal > Sediment | place...
CTGGGCAAGATTCGCGCCAAGGAGTCGGTCGACCCGCTGCTCAAGAAGTTCGAGAACGACGAAGGCATCGTGATCGAAGTCGTCTACAAGGCGCTCGTCGCCATCACCGGTCAGGACTACAAGTACCGCACCGTCCTGTGGCGCAAGTGGTGGGATCGGCACGGCAAGAACTTCAAGCTGCCCACGGACGACGAGATCCTGCGCAAGAAGCTCAAGCTGGCCAAGTCGATGGAGGGCTACGCCAAGTCGAAGCGCAAGTACCACAAGATCGAAACGCTCTCGCGCAAGATGATCTTCATCCTCGACATCTCCACGAGCATGCGCGACAAGATCGTGATCCCGGCCGACGCCACGGACGCACAGCGAGCGGAATTCCCCGACCGCGTACGCATGGAGATCGCCAAGCGGGAGATGATCGAGATGCTCGCGACGCTCGACAGCAACGTCTACTTCAACATCATCACGTTTGCCGGACGCGTGAAGTCGTGGCGCGACGGTCTTGTTTCCGGATCGTCCAAGAACGCGGCGATCAAGTACGTCAAGCGCCTCAAGACGATCGCACCCGCCAGCGGCAACTCGAGCGGCGAGGAGCAGAAGACCAACACGTACGGCGCGCTGGTCGCAGCGTTCGGGCTAGCGGACAAGAAGGTCCCGGACTGGAAGGCACGCACCAAGGTCGACACCATCTTCCTCGTGACCGACGGCCTACCCACGACGGGCGAGATCATCGAGATCCGCAAGGTGGTAGCCGCCATCAATGAGATCAACAGGTCGCGCGGCATCGTGATCCACGTCATCTGCTTCGACAAGGAAGCGCTCCGCCGCCTCAAGCCGCTCGCCGAACAGAGCGGGGGACAAGCCGTACTGCGCGGATTCTAGCGCCGCGCGTACGCGCGACGCGACGAACCGCGCAGGTAGGCGGTTTACGGTAGGCAGTAGGCGGTCGCAGCCAGCACTGGGAAGGCGTCGAGAGGCTCGCTGGCGTACGGTTCGCCGACAGGCGGTCGATCCGTTCCTACCGCCTACCCGCAGATCGTCGGACGAGGCGAGGGCGTCAGCCTACGCTTCGTCATGCTGACTCATCGTGCCAACGGCGGCAGCAGTTGGACCAGCAACACTGGATCGTCGGACGAGGCGAGGGCGTCAGCCTGCGCTTCGTCATGCTGACTCATCGTGCCAACGGCGTGAGCCGTTGGACCAACAACATGGCAGATTGTCGGGCGAGGCAAGGGCGTTAGCCCTTGCCGTGTCCGACGATCTGCGCGTAGGCGTTGTGGTTGTGGATCGACTCGAAGTTCTCGACTTCGACCGCGTATTTGCCGACGCGGTCCTCGTCGTTGAGCGCCACGGCCACATCGCGCGCGATGTCCTCGACGAACTTCGGGTTGTTGTACGCGCGCTCCGTCACGTACTTCTCGTCGGGACGCTTGAGCACGCCGTACAACTCGCACGACGCCGCGCGCTCGACGAACTCGACGATCTCCTCGATCCAGACGAACTTCTTGAGTTCGACCGTCACCGTCACGTGCCCGCGCTGATTGTGCGCGCCCGCCTCGGAGATCTCCTTCGAGCAGGGGCACAGGCTGGTCACCGGCACCGTCACGCGAACTCGGAGGTCCGACCCATCCGGCCCCTGCTCCCCGATGAACGTCACCTCGTAGTCCATCACGCTATGGGCACCACTCACAGGCGCCTGTTTCATCATGAAGTAGGGGAACGTCATCTCGACGTGGCTGTACGCCGCGTCGAGTTTGACCGCCACCTGCTCCGGCATGCGCAGGAACGACTCGACCGAAATCGCGCCGTCATCCTGATTGAGGATTTCGACGAAGCGCGACATGTGGGTGCCCTTGAACTCCTGCGGCAGGGCCACGTTCATGGTGAATGTCGCGACCGTACTCTGCTCCCCACCGTTGCGGTCCTTCACGCGAATCGGATGGCGCAGTCCACGGACGCCGACCCGGTCGATCGGGATGCGCCGCGTATCGCGGGAGCTCTGGATATCGGCGAGGGGGTCGATGCGCATTTCCATGGCGAGAGCCCTTCAGCCTATCCAGAACCCGGGCTCGTTTCGAACTCCCGCTGGAAAAGCCCTATTTCTTGGCCTTTCCCTTCTCCATCACCCACTCGCGCCAACGCGAGTAGAGCACGGTCGGGGAGACGCCGAACGCGAACTCGATCGACTCGGCGGCGGTCGGCTTGGCCTTGATGTCGTCCACTCGCGTCATCAGTTTCGCCAATCGCGCGGGTTCGGTTTCGATCATCCAGGCCACGATGCTCCAGCAAAGTCCATGCTCGATCGCGGTCAGTTCGCCCGGCTGCAGCTTCTCGCACCACTGCGAGAGCGGCGTGTCCTTGTTGCGGCGAACGATGTTGTAGACCGTCGCCTGCCAATCGGCCTTCAGCAGGTCGTCGGGCTTCTTCCCCTCCGTCCAACAGAACGTGTTGTGGCGAGGGTTCTCGAGCCGCTCGTAGTAGTGCGCGAGCCCCTCCTCGAGCCAGGCCCAAGTCTCGCGGTAGTAGTTATGGCTCCCGTCGACAAGCAGATGGGTCACGTTGTGCATGACGTGGTTGGCAACCATGTGATCACCCTTGCCGTCGTTTTTGACCACCTGACTTTCCGCGGTCGTGAAGATCATGAAGTTCGGCTTGTCGCGGCGGTGGTCCTGCAGCCCCGCCTTGTCATTGGCGCGCCCGATGTACTGGTCCGCGAAGGCGTGATGCTCCGAGTAGTCGTCGAAGAGGTAGATCTCGTACGGTGCCAGCATGCCGAGATTCGGCTGCTCGTTGTTCGTCAGTTTCGAGAAGTGCGCGTAAAGACGCTCGAGCCGGATTTGGTAGAGATGGGCGCGCTGGTGCGCCGTGACGGTCGCCCCGTCGCGGCCGATCTTGAACTTCGGAAAGATGGTCTGCAGGCGCTTCAAGTCGTGCTCGACGAAGGCACCATTCTTCTTCTTGATCTTCGCCTTCCGCAGCGTCGAGAGAATGCGGAAGTGCGGCGACTGGATCGCGACCCATCCATCGTCGAGTTCGATCGATCCCGCGAGCTTGGCCGGTGTGACGCGCAGCAGCGTCATGGGCCGCTTCGGCTCCTCGAGCCCCGGCGTCTCCGCCTCGCACTGATTGCACCAAAACGGAGTGAACTGGAACGAGAGAGGCGTGCCGGGCGAGAGCGGATGCTCCATATCCGGCTTTACCTTCGACGGTCCGGCGAACGCGGCGGCAACAACGAGCAGGGTCGCGAGGGTTCGACGCATCGCCGAATTATCCGACATTTCGCAGGACCGCACGAAAAAAGGGCCCCGGCCGCTCCCGCGCGAAGGGTCGGAGCGATCGGGGCCCTGGGGATCGGACCTCCGAAGGGCTAGGTCACGAACAGGTCGTTGCGGACCTCGGCAAGGCTGTCGCGCAGCTTCGTGATCACCTTGGAGTGGATCTGGCAAACGCGCGATTCCGTGAGACCGAGGACCTTCGCGATCTCCTTCATCGACAACTGCTCGAAGTAGTACAGCGTGACCACGACCTGCTCCTTCTTGTTCAGCGACTTGGTCGCCAGGGAGCGCAGGTCGCGCTTGTGGGTGTTGATCATCGGGCTCTCGCCGCGATCATCCTTGACGAGATCGACCATCCGGCCGCCGCCGTCGTCGGAGTTATCGCCGCCGGAGTCGTCGGAGAGGCTCAACATCGAGACGGGCTTGCTGTCCTTCTCGAAACGCTGGTACTCGCTGACATCCACGCCCATCTCCTCGGCCATCTCGAAGATCGTCGCGTCGCGACCGAGGCGGCTCTGGAGGCGGCCACCGGTCTTGTCGACCGTGCTGCACTTGTGGCGCACGAGGCGCGGCACCCAATCGTTCGAACGCAGTTCGTCGAGGATCGCACCGCGGATGCGGTTGACGCAATAGGTCTTGAACAGAACGCCGCGTTCGAGATCGTAGCGGTCGATCGCCTCGAGCAGCCCGAAGGTGCCCATGCTGATCAGGTCGCCCAGCTCCACCGACGCCGGCAGCGTCATGTGCATGCGCTCCGCCACATTGCGCACCAGCGGGAGATACGTCTCAATCAGCTGGTTCTTGTAGATCTTGCGCCGTGTGCGCTGGTACTTGATCCAGACGGGGCGAACCGCCTTCTCATCAATCTTTACGCGTGCCATGTTCCTCTTTCCACCCTTCTGCTTCCTGAAGCTGGGTTACGGATGGAACCGGCGTCCGAAAGTGGCGCGCGCACAAAAAAAGCGCGCCCGGATGCCGACACTGCAATCCGGACGCGCTTTTTTCGCGCGGGTGCCCAGTCATTCGATGACTCGTCCTTCTGAAGACTCGTCTTCGAACACCAACCCGCGAGAATCGATCACGTTACCGGACTCGTTTGGCGGCTGGCTGCCTTGGCGCGGTGTTCACCGCGCGTTAGGCCCTTTAGCTTTGCGCCACCAGCTTTCACTGGCTTTGCCCTTTCAGCCGAGTCCCTATCGTTCCCAATCGCTACAAAGAACTAAGGCCTCAATTTGAGACCGCGAGAAGACTAGCCCCAAAATGGGATGGGGCAAACGGAACTTCGATTTTTATGGGCATTGCGGCTCAAATGTTTCGAAAACTCCCACTCCATGGGGCAATTCAGCCGCATCAATGGATCGAATCGGGCCACGACTTCGCGACGCGAAAGCCGAGGTCCTTCAGTTTTCGATCCGGCGACGCGTGTTCGCGCGTCTGGAGCACCAGGGAGTTGGTCGCGCTGGCGTACGAGCCCCCGCGCACGACGCGGTGGCCATTGCTGGTCGGCCCGCGAGGGTCGATGCGCGAGTCGTAGCGATACCAGCGCGGCCCGTATCGATCGTGACACCACTCCCGAACGTTTCCCGAACTGTGGAGCACGCCGTACACCGATGCGCTCGCGAGCAGGGAGCGCGCGGCGACCGGAGAGTTCGCCTCCGTGCGGCAGCGCAGCGCCTGGAAGTCATCCCCCCACGGAAAGTGGAATCCCTGGGCACCGGCACCGGCACGCTCCCATTCGGCTTCGGTCGGCAACCGTCCCCCCACCCAGCGGCAGTAGGCGTGTGCCGCGTACCAGGAGATCCCGGTTACGGGCAGGGGCCCCACCCCGGCCGGCGGCTTGTCGGACTCCCATCCCATCGGCCGCAGATCGCTGTCGCGGTCATCCTGGTGGCGCAGCGAAGGGTCGCCCACCTGCGTCATGTAGGCCAGGAAGCGCGCGTACTGGTCGCACGACACCTCGGTTCGGTCCATGAGGTAGGGCGAGAGGCGCACGATGTGGCGCGGACCGTGAGGCGGCTCCTTGCCGAATCCGCGACGTGCGATTCCCGCCGGAATCAAAATCACCTCTTGTTCGTCACGCTCGCGCAGGAACGCGTACTGCCCGGTGCGGGTCAGGCGTAGGAACGTCCAGCCCTCGGGTGCGTGGTAAAGCCGAACGATCTCGTCTCCCACGCGCAGGAACGTCTCCACGCGATCGAGCGTCATGCCGAGCGTCGGCTCCCCCATGCCGAGGGCCAGCTCCAGCACGATATCGCGCCCGTGGAACGTGTGGCCGTCGAGATGGCGCTGGAGTTGGAACCGGGTGCGCGGGTCCGGGCGTGGCGCTTCCACAAGCACCAGTTGGCGCGAGGTCTTCCCATCGATGCCCTCCGCCACCAGCTCGACGCTCGTCTTGTCGCGCTCCAGCAACGCCTGGAATCGATCGCCGGAAGGCAGAATCGGAATCGGTGCGCCGTCGACGGTGACGCGAACGACCGCGTTGGCAGCGATGGTGCCCTTCAACAGAATCCGGTGGCCATACAGAACGGCCTCATCGACGGTGAGCGCGCCTTCGACGCTGCCAGGCTGAATGCCCTCTTGTCGCACATGCGGCTGGTGCACCACGACGGGCGACGTCTTGGGTCTCACTGCGGCGGGAGTCGCGATCGGCACCGGTTCGGCCGCGCCGGGAATACCGACGGTGAAATACAAGCCGCCAGCTCCGATCGCAAGCAGGAGAACCAGCACGACTCCGCGCCGCGAGCGGTTCCCCCCGGTCGGCTCGTCGCCCACATCGGGCATCGTCAGCGAACGCTGGCGAATGACCTCCGTGGCCGTCCCACAGTGGGGGCAGCGTCGGAGCGAGTCCGCGTAGAAGAGTGCGCAATCCGGGCAGTTCGGCATGAAGTCCGGCGCTCCTATCGGCCAGATCCCACGCGGGACTGAGGATGCGAACCGAGGCGAGGGCCCTTTACTTGCGCGCGCCCGCGGGACGATCGCGCTCGGGTCGGTCCCGGCGCCCCAAAAGGTCGTTCAGGGCCCGCAAAAAGTCCTCATCCGAGCCAGCGGACGCCAGATGCAGGACCGTGTCCTCGGGAAGTCCCGCATCAGTCAGCAGGGAAAGGCGCCCCAGCACCCGCAGATCGCGGTTCCAGGCCCGCCGGGCACCCTTGGCGCGCGGCTTCTCCCCCATCCAGCTGAAATCGAGCAACGGGCACTCATCGGGTCGCAATGCCCAGCGGATGAGCTCACGCTGCCGCGGCGTCGCGAAGATGTTTCGCTGCTCCAGCACGAGAGCGGCATCCCCGGAGAGCTTGCGCTTCGCGTCCTCCGCGGAGACGCCTCGCAGGCGGCGGACCTGCCGGACCACGCTGTCGATGACTTTCTGTTCCTCTTTGGCTGTGAATTCGCGGACCAACTGGAGACTCCGCGTCCGCCACTCCTCTCGCGGCAGCTCTTCGAGCGCCTCCAGTTTGGGCTTGAGCCGGGTCGCCACGGCGCGCGCGACCGTCTTCTCGAACTCGAGCCGCGCAACTTTCGCTTCGGAGGGGTCGAAGGGCTCCGGGAACAGCCGCACGAACCAGCGCCGACGTTCGCCTTCGGGGAGGAGCGCAAGGTTGCGGTCGAATCGGAGTTGGCGGATGCGCACGAATGCGAGCTTCCCCGCCATGCGGTGCAGTTTCGGATCCAGGCCTTGAATCGCCTCGGCGACCGGCGGCGGCAGCGCCTTCTTGCCGGAACGCGGCGACGTCCGCATCAGGTAACTCTTCAGGCCGCGCTTCTCAAGCTTCTCGCGGACGTGAGGCGGCGCCCCCCGATAACGTTGGTAGCGCTCGACGACGTTGCGGCGGCGCCACTCGGGCATCTGGCCCCACAGGTCCTCGCCGACGATCGCACGCACTTTGGCCAAATGCTCCGGCGACGGCGGTTCCGATAACGGACCGCGCCCTTGGGCAGCGGCCACGCCGACCAGAAGCAGGAGCAGTGTTGCAGTGCGGGCGATCACGGATTGAGGTCCATCATGAACCGAGTCGTCAACTGGCTCCCAGCACGTCGAGGATCTCGTCCTCGAGCTCGGACAAGTCGCCCGTGCCGAAGGTCTCGGCGTCGCTTTCCCAGTACACGTACCCGGCCGATTCGTCTTCGGTGAACAGGCCGGCGTCCGGAGACTGGGGCTGCACCACGGGCAGGAACGTCAACAGAAGTGCGGCCGCGATTCCGGCTGCGGATACGGAGAACGCGAGGATACGCCCGCGCCGCGCGCGACGCTCGGTAGCCACGATCGTCTGGACAATCGTCGAGGCCGACGTCGACGACTCGACCTTTCCTTCCCAGGCAGTTCCCACGGCGGTGTCGAGCGCGACAAGCTGCGCATAGGACTCGGCCAGCGCGGGATCCCGTGCCAGCGCACCCTCGAATTCGGCGCGCTCCTGCGGCCCCAGCTCGCCATCCAGATAGGCGTGCAACATCTCGTTGTTCATGCGGTTCCCCTTCGTTTCCCGGGCTGCAGCACGTCCGCTCCCGAAGCACCGGTGCGCAGGTACGGCTCGATCGTCGTCCGGACGTTTTCCCGCGCCCGGACGAGCAGGCTCTTCACGCCCGGAATGGTCATGTCGAGCGTCTCCGCCAATTCCTCGTAGCTAAGACCGTGAAACTTGTTCAGGAGGATCGCGAGCCGCTGACGCTCGGGCAGCTGGGCCACGGCGTCGCGCACGCGCTCCTTCAGTTCTTCTTTCTCCACGAAATCCGGCGGCGCCTCTCCGGCGGTATCGGCCAGACGGCTCCCGGCCGAGGCGCCTGCGTCAGCATCGGCGCCCCCGTCGAGGGAAGCTGCCACCCACGTCACGCGCCGTTTGCGATTGCGAACCTCGTTGAGGCAGGCATTGACGGCAACGCGATAGAGCCAGGTCGTGAACTTCGCGTCGGGCCGATAGCGCTTGCGGGCGCGATAGACCTTGAGAAACACCTGCTGCGCGAGGTCGTCCGCGTCGGCGCGGTTCCTGAGGTAGCGGTGCGCGAGGTTCACAATGGCATTCCGGTGCCTGACGACCAGATCGCCGAAGGCTTCTTCGTCGCCACCAGCGGTGGCGAGCATCAGTTCGACGTCGGAGCGTTCGGACATTCTGGTCGGGACCGGAAATGAAACCCGCGGCAGTGGCCTCGGTTTCGGGCGGGGAGCAGCCCCCCGCAGGAAGACCCAAGTATGAAACAGTTCTGGGACCGTCAGGGCGCCGAAATCACCTACGACGCGGGAATCTTTCGGATTCGGAAGGATCGCTACGATTTCCGGGGAAGGCCCGCCGGACACCCGTTTCACGTCATCGAAGCGCCGGACTGGGTCAACGTCGTAGCCGTGACGGAGGCGAGGGAAGTGGTGCTGGTGCGCCAGTTTCGCCATGGATTGGAGCAGGACTGCCTCGAAGTCCCGGGCGGCGTCATCGATCCGGGAGACCGGAATCCCGCTGCGGCAGCGATCCGCGAACTACGGGAAGAAACGGGATACGCCGGGGATTCGCCTCGCGAGCTTGGGAGCGTCTCCAGCAATCCCGCCATCCTCACGAATCGAACGCACTCCTTCTGGATCCCGGCGGCTCGCATGGTCGGCGAGCCGGAGCCCGACCCGCACGAAGCGTTGGTGACTGAACTGCGCCCCGTGAGGGAGATTCCGGCACTCATCGAGTCGGGCGAAATCCACCACTCGCTGGCCGTGGTGGCCCTTCTCCGGTTCCTGCGCGAGCTCGACACCTAGCGTCGTCCAGTATTGCGCCAGCCGAGTTACTGTCCGACGCAAACCATTGTCGCTAAAGAATTTATGCCGGATTCCGTTTGACCGGCCGCAGGCCAGGGATAGGTTTCCGGTGAACAGGCATCGTTCATACAATCCTCGCCGGGTGGGGCACTGCTCCGCCCGGCAATGCACGGGACCAGCTTCGGCAACGAGTCGGGGATCAAACTTCTCACTCCACCACTCCTCAGCACTTCGATCTACTCCTCTCCAGAATCGAACGCTCGACTCAGCCGAGGCCGGAACCAAGCCAGCGGGGCTGCCCTTCGGGGCAGCCCCGGGATTTTTTAGCGGCCCCCGAACTCCCCAGCTCCCTGGCGGCCGGATCCGCTACCGAGGAAGCGTCAGGAGGCGGGCGCGGTCGCGCGGCCAAACAACCCGCCACGCTCGCCCCAGAATCGCGCTCCGGGCGATCGGCCCCATGCGGCGCGAATCCCGGCTCACCTCGCTGTTGTCCCCGAGCAGGCAGTACTCGTCCCTGCCGAGGACGATTTCGAATTCGCGGGTCGCCCCGGTCGTGTAGGTGAGGTCCCGGGCCACCGAGAGCGCGCTCGCCGTCGCCCCATCACCGTTGAGAATCACATCGATGTGCACGTCGCCGGGTTCGCCCTGGATGGCGTGGCGAGCAATCTCCATCCCGTCGAGCTCGAGCCGGAATGTCCGATCGGCGGTCGTAATCCAGACTCGATAGTCGCGATCCGGTTCCAACTGGCACGGCGTCCCGCGCACGGCGGCATGGCCCTCGACGAAGACGCCGGACTCGTAGCCCGAAGCGGTGAACACAACCTGATGCCTCGGTGCGTCGGCCACCCGAAACAGCAACACGACCGAGTCGGCCAGTCCGCCGACCCGTACCGTTCCCTCAAACACGACGTCTCCGGCCGGGGAAGTTCGCAGTTCCATGGATCCATCGGGCAATCGGAACCCGGTATGGATCGGAGCGCTCTGACGCAGGCCCGGCAGGCTCTCATCGCGCTCAAACCCTTCGTCTCCGAAAAGCGGGACGGAGAGTGCGTCGAGCACCCGGCGCTCCTTGACGAGGCGCTTGCCGTTGACGAAGACGTC
>Ga0070729_10007872_pt1 | contig 10101 bp, 6 predicted proteins | sample tdDd472_FD_66725 | JGI IMG/M metagenome (GOLD analysis project Ga0070729, IMG submission 66725) | Marine sediment microbial communities from the Atlantic coast under amendment with organic carbon and nitrate - tdDd47.2 | ecosystem: Environmental > Aquatic > Marine > Coastal > Sediment | place...
TCTCCGCTATGCCTCCGGGGGGTCGCTTTTTGAAATGAGCCCAGAAAACTATCCGATATACTCGTTTAAATGGAACCATAGTGTCTGCCAACAGCGGTGACGCTGGCGAGTCGCTCTTAAACGCTGTTTGTCAAACTTTTCAAAGGTTTGGCCCCCGGCAGGTCCGCCGGAGGCGTGAGCCTTATCACTCGCTGACCTTCTTGGCGCGGCTCTGGATGTAAAGGTCCCGGATAAAGGTATAGGGGTCCAGGGCCGATGCTTTCAGGGTTTCGTAATCGGAAATATCAAAGGAGGCGTCGTTGAGTATTTCAAAGGCACTGATGCCAAGGGATAGCCTGAACGGTTTAACATACCCCACAGGGTTCAGGTAAAAGTACCCGGGAATGTTGGCGCTGTCCCTTACCGTGGACGGTCCGAAAAAGGGCCAGACAATGTACCAGCCGTTCCCGACGCCCCAGGCTCCGAGAGCCTGCCCCAAGTCCTCATCACTGGGGTGCAGGTCGAACCAGCGCTCCGCCGGATCCCCGAACCCCAACACCCCAATGGTGGTGTTGATCACAAACCGCCCCACTTCAGACCCCGCCCCTTTCATCTTTCCCTGCAGAAGACTGCTCACAAGCCGTACCGGAGTTTTGAGGTTGTTAAAGAAGTTGGACACGCCTTTTCTCATGACTGTGGGGGTTATTGCGCGGTATCCCGTTGAGATTGGTTTGATGCCCCAGAGGAGAAGTTTGTCGTTGAAGCTGAACATCAGTCGGTTGAAGGGAGCAAGGGGGTCCCTGACCAGCACCTCGGGGGTCTCTTCGAACTCATCGATCAACCCCGCATCATCGAAAAAATCACTGTCCTCGTCGAATTCGTCATCAGAAAAGGCGTCGTCATCGGCAAAAGCCTCTTCTTCATCTTGAAAAGCTGCGTCATCTATGACGGCCTCTTCATTGAGAAGGTCTTTCTGGGGGGGCTCTGCGACAGCGTCGCTTTCCAGTGGGGAAAGCACGGGAGGTTCCACGGGTTGGGAGGCGCGCGTAGCACACCCTTGAAGCAGAAGAGCAACAACAAGCACCATCAAAGCAGAAGACACCATACGGTGTCCGGTGCCACGAGAACAAAAGAACAAGGGGAACCTCCAGAGCGAGTAAAATCGATGTCAATTGCCGTACTTTATGTGTCAGTGGGAGCGGTGTCAAGGCCGTGCCGATGTGAATGAGGAAGAGAAAGGAACTGGGGGCGTTAGAAAGGTTGAGACTGACAGGGTTCTCCCGTCAGACTCGATGGTGATGGCCCCGTGGCGGTCGGTTCTGTAGAGGGCAGATCCGGCCTGGGTGTACCGGTTCAGCACTGTGTCGTGGGGAAGCCCGTAACGGTTGTTTTGACCTGCCGATACAACGGCTATGGACGGCCGTACTTTGGCCAGGAACTCTGGCGTGCTGGAACTGGTACTGCCATGGTGGGGGATGACGATGACGTCGGCTTGCAGTGCACCCTGGGTTTCTGCCACGAGACGGGACTCGGCTTTTTTCATGATGTCTCCGGTCAAAAGAAAGCGATGGCCTCCGTACTCCAACAGGAGAACCAGCGAATTGTTGTTGACGGCACCTTTGCCGGTAAATTGGGACGGAGGCGGTGACGGGTGCAGGCAGGTGACAAGGACCCCTTCCACAAGCATGGGGGAGGACTCGGAGGTGAGTCGGACCCTTTGGGTACCGCACTGGGTGGCAGCCTCGCAGAAACGGTCCCACAAGTCTCCTGTTCCTGAATGGGGGCCCGTGATGAGTTTTTGTACGGTGAATCGTTTCAGGATATGGATCAGCCCCCCCATGTGGTCGCTTTCCGGGTGGGTGAGGACCACGGCGTCCAGGGATGTGATCTGAGATGTTTGAAGGTAAGGGGCAACCGCAAACTTGCCGACGTCGTACCCTCCCGGCCAGGCAAACCCGCCGTCCACCAACCACCTCTTGCCATTGGGAAAGGCAACCACCGTGGCGGAACCGTGGCCCACATCCAGAACCGTAACCTGAAGGGATGGGTTGTGGTGGCGCACTTTCATTGTTTTCAGGCCCGTTCCCCCGAGGAGGAGCAGGCACAGGAGGGCAACGGCCATGGGACCTTTTCGTCTTCCTTGCGGTGCGAGGAGCAGAGAGAAGAGCAGGAGAAGAACGAGCAGGGTGGTGGCAAGGCCTGGACGAGGAAGGGTAAGAAAGCCTCCGGGTAAGAGGGCAAAGAGAGAGGCGATTCCAATGGCTACCTCCACAGCGCACCCGGCCAGGAGAAAGAGAAGGCCGGCAAGGGGGGGGGCGATGGGAAGAAGAAGAACGCCGAGCAAGCCAGGGAGGACCACGGCAAAGCTTACGATGGGGACCAGAACCAGGTTCGCAAGCAGGCCGATGGGTGCTGTATAGCCAAAATGGTACCAGACCAGGGGGGCCGTTCCGAAAGAGGCAAAGGAAGGGGGAATGATGAATGAGAGAATCCGGTGCCGAATCGATGGGGAACCATTGACCATTGGTTGTCTGCGAAGCTGGACGAGGCTGGCAAGAATGGCTGCGACGGCGACAAAGGAGAGCTGGAAGGAGACAGCAAAAAGGGCCGGTGGATGAAAGCTGAGGATGACAAGGGCAGCCAGGGCAAGGGTGGTGGGAAGGTCAGCCTCTTCATGGAGGGTAAGGGCTCCCAGAAAGAGAGATGCCGCGATGAGAGCACGCTGGGTCGAGGGGGCCATTCCCGACAACAGGGCATAAAGGAGCACCGGAACCAGGGTGGCGGCAGCGGTCAGGCGTTGGGTGTGGCCTTTGATGAGGGGGCGCTGCCAGAAGGAGAGAAGGTACCTGAACAGAAAGAAAAAGAGGGTGGTGACAATGCCTATGTGAAGGCCTGAAATGGCCAGGAGGTGTGCGGTGCCGGTTTGGGTAAACAGGTCTCGCAGGGATTGCGAAATGTGAGATCGGTTGCCGGTGACAAGGGCGGTGAGAAGAGCCCCGGAGCGTGCTGTGGGGGCATGTGTGAAAAGGGCCTGCTCAATGGTACGCCTTGAGTGATAAAGGGATGTTATCCAGCCGTAGCCCGGGGTAGCCGGCAGGAGGGTGATGTCGCGGGCTTTCACCACCGCCCAGGCCGCGATTCCCTTGTTGGCCATATGGTCCCTGTAATCAAATCGGCCCGGATTGTTGAAGTTGGTAAAGGGACGAAGGCGGCAGGTGGCTGTGAGCTGCATCCCTTCTGCGACAGGCAGGGCATCTCCCCCTTTGATAATGAGTCGGATGCCGGAATAGGGGGGCGACAGACCGGGGTCCTTTGCAATACGGACATCTCGGAGGGTACACCTTACGTCTTTTCCTTTCACCTCCATGCGCTCGATGCGACCGGAGAGGCGATGGGAAGATGGCATTTGAATCGCCGGTGCATCGGTCCATGGGGTGATGAGATGGGCACCTGCCATGGCAGACAGCGGAATCAGGGTGGCAAGGAGGGGGCGCTTGGGGAGCATCAGGAGGCCGCAGGTTGTGAGGGCCAAGAGAATACCTGCTGACACATTGAAGGGCAGGCCGGAACGGCCCAGCAGGATGCCCGCCACAAGTCCTGCGAGCATGAGGAGCAGGGGGCGCCTTGCCAGGCCGGTTGAGGCGGGGAAGAGGAAGAGAACCGTTTCCCTTACCCTGTGGGTATGGTACAATAAAGACCTTCCAGACATAACGTATGTATACCTGTTTTCATCTGTTTGACATTCCCGGAATTCGTTCGCTCCATGCCTTGAGTTCGGTTCGTTTCCCTCTTCCAGACACCTCGACCCGCCTGAGAATTACATGACCTCCTCATATCACCTGCTCTGTTTCGATGAATCAGACCACGGGCTTTGGCATTTTCGCTGAGTACCCGACGGCAACCCGGTCCCTTGAAAGGACCAGGGGATGGCTGTCGGATTCATGCCACCAATATTCATTTTTTGCCCGGATCGGGCAGAATGCGTGAGGTATGTATGGGTGATTTACGCCATTGTGACCGTTATCTCCCCAAACGGGGAGCCTATATCGTTTTTTCCCCGTCGTTTACGCGTAGGGGCCCCCTTATCAACATCAGCCGAGAGGGGCTCTCCTGCATCTACTATGTCAACGACACCATGGATGCGCGGAGCATGGATACCTGTGTGAACATACGGTATGGCAATTTCTTTCTGGGGAGCCTGCCCTTCCGGATCATTTCGGACAAGCGTATCGGCACGGGCCGCTTTGGGCCCTTTAAGATGGTGCGACAGCGTTCGCTGATATTTGAGGCGTTGTCGGTGAGTCAGGTGGTTCAGGTGGACTACTTCATACAGAATTTTACCCGGTTGAAGTACGATTTTCTTGAGGGCCCTTCCGCCTACAGGTAACCTGCGGCGAAAGGACCCGAAAGGTTATTCCTTGACGCGTTCGATGGTGGCTCCCAGTCCGCGGAGCTTGGTCTCAATGTTCTCATACCCACGGTCGAGGTGGTAGACGCGGCTGACCACAGTTTCACCTTTTGCCACGAGTCCCGACAAAATAAGGGATGCACTGGCCCTTAAGTCAGATGCCATCACCTGGGCGCCGGAGAGTTCCTTCACTCCCTTCACCGTCGCGACGTCGTTGCCCTTGAGTACAATCTCCGCCCCCATTCGTTTCAGCTCTGAAACGTGGATAAATCGGTTCTCAAAAATGGTCTCATGGATGACGCTGGCTCCCTCGGCGCGGGTGAGCATGGCCATGAACTGTGCCTGCATGTCCGTGGGAAAACCGGGGTAGGGTGCGGTTCGGATATCAACGCTTTTGATGGTCTTCGGCCCGATGACGCGAACCGAGCGTTCTCCCACCTCAAGGGTGGCCCCCACTTGCTCGAGCTTGCTTAAGGTGTGCTCCATGTGTTCGGGGGCACAGGCTTCCACCACAACATCGCCGCCGGTCATGGCAGCTGCAACCATAAAGGTGCCAGCCTCTATTCGGTCGGGGATGATTTCGGTATCCACCGATGAGAGATCGGTGACGCCGGTGATGGTGATCTCAGGGGTACCAGCCCCTTCAACCTTGGCCCCCATGGCGTTGAGTACATCGGCCAGGGCAATGATTTCAGGCTCTCGGGCTGCGTTGGAGAGAATGGTGACGCCATCGGCCAGGGTGGCGGCCATCATCAGGTTCTCTGTGGCCCCGACGGAGACGGTGTCAAAGACGATGCGGGCCCCTTTCAGGCGCTCTGCCACGGCTTCCACATACCCATGCTCCAGAGTGATGGCAGCGCCCATGGCTTCGAGGCCCTTCAGGTGAAGGTCGATGGGGCGGTCACCGATGGCGCAGCCTCCGGGCATGGACACTTTGGCCCGGCCCATGCGGGCCACCAGGGGACCCAGCACGAGGATGGACGCGCGCATTTTACGTACCAGGTCGTAAGGGGCCTCCACGCAGCTGATGGTGGTGGCATCAATGGTTACGGCGTCGCCGCTTCGGTCGACGTCGGCACCCAGCTCGGAAAGGAGGCTCAGGATGCTGTGAATGTCCATGAGGCCTGGAACATTTCGAAAGGTGGTCTTTCCTCCCACGAGAAGAGAGGAGACCAAAACTGGGAGAGCGGCATTCTTGGAGCCGCTGACTCGGACATGTCCGTGGAGAGGGGCTCCCCCTCTGACAACAATTTTATCCATTTAGGTTCTCTTTAAGATGGCGTTGTAAAAAGTTTAAGGCCCCATGCATACCCTGCACCATGTCGCGGTCAATCTTACCCGCAGGCCATGATGCCGTTTGGGACGCTTTGGGCGGTGGCTTTTTACGCGCGCATTATTTTTGCCGGCAGATGCTGCCGTGTGATGTCGTATGGGGGGTGAGTTCAGCGGGTGATGGTGTGCCTGGAGCCCTGCTGTGACGCATGAACACGAACCTTTCAGGGCAAGTGCCCGAAAGGACCATGGGGGGTGCGGGTCCGGGGTGGCGCATGAACGTTTTCCCCTTGATGGTTGACGATGGGACACCAACCCGAAAAGGGGGTATCCGCGGTCATAGTTCCGGCCAAGATATACCATGGCAGAGGACAAAGCAATGCCCCATTTGCGCCTGATGCCCACGGAGGGGACGAGAGTAAATCCGTTTATTATCTGATGGATCCCGCTTCTTTGTAGATCTCCTCGAGTTCCTGCTCACTCATGTTGAAGGGGACCCGAATGACAAGGGCCGTGCCTTCCCCGGGGCTTGAGATGATGCGAAGGCGTCCGCCCATGAGATGGACCCTCTCCTCCATGCTGTGGAGGCCCATGCATTTTATGTTCTGGGTCCCTCCCTGGTCCTTATCAAAACCAACCCCGTTGTCTTCCACACGCATGATGATGTCGGGGAACGAGGCCACGAGGCGAAGCACCACCTTACCGGCATTGGCGTGTTTCAACACATTGCTTAAGGCTTCTTGTACAAGCCGGTAGAGGTTTATTTCCGTGTCGGAGTCGATGGGAATGCCGTTGAGTCCTGCAGAGAAAAAGTCCACCTCAATACCGGTTTTACGTTGAAAATCTTCACAGTGGCGAAAGAGGGCCGTGGGGAGGCCCATCTCATCGAGTATTGGGGGCCTGAGCTCATAGGCAATGGTTTTTACAGCTTCAATGCACTCCTGAAGAACGGTTGAGACATCCTGTATCTTCGCGCGGAGGACTGAGGCGGGCACGGGGCCTTCCAGAAGGCTGCTGCAGGTGATTTTCAGGGAGGAGAGGTCTTGGGCCACGCTGTCGTGAAGGTCCCGGGCTATACGTTTTCGCTCCTCTTCCTGGACCTGGATGATTTTCCGGGTGAGGTGCTTGATCTGATTTTCAGCCCGGGAAAAGTCGGTGATGTCGTTGACGGTGGTCAGGGCGTACTGGTCATGGCCAAGGGTGATGCGCCGAGAGGAGAGCAGAACCGATCGGCTCTGCCCGTCGCGGGTGCGGAAACGGCACTGGAAGTTGTTGACCCAACGGTGGGTGCGCATGATCGTGAAGTACGCTTCCCAGGCGGAAGGGTCCTGCCAGAGGCCGACCTCCAGGGGGGTTTTGTTGGTCACCTCTTCGCGGGAGTACCCGAATTGTGCTGAGAAGATGGCGTTTACGTGACTGAATTTTCCGTTGTAAAGGCTGTTGATGGCAATGGGGTTGGGGCTGGTTTGAAACGCCTGCCGGTAGATCTCTTTTTTTGCCTTGATGGCCTTGATGTGACTTCCTTGCTCAAGAAGCCCTTTTTCCAGTTTTCTGTTTTTCTGGTGCAGGTCACGGGTCTTTTTGTCCATTTCCACAACGCGTGAGGAGAGACGGGAGAGCCAGACGCGGGTCTTTTCTGTGACGAGGGTGGCGATGAAAAAGTAGATCAGGGCCAGGGCGGCGATGATCTGCCCCTGAAAGGATTGAGAGATGATCCCCCAGGCGATGACAGGAAAGAGAAAGATACCCGTGTATATTTTTGTGGAGGCAGAAGGGAGGACACTGAAGGTTGGGGTGATGCTGACAACAGCTCCAGAGCAGAAAATGATCAGATAGCCCGGCCAGACCAGGTCGTACCTGTGCAGAACGAAGCCGGCAAAGAGAGCCCAGGTGATGGCGGAGAGGTAGTTGAGGCCGAGGCTCCATTGGTGGGCTTTTCGTGTCTGGATGCGGCCAAGGATAAAGTACCCACCCCCAATGATCATGCGGCACACCATGGTCACGGTGATAACCGTCAGGAGACATGTGGTGATAACGGGGTGCCGGGCATAAAGATCAGACGTCCCCATGACAATGGCGATGAGGGTTGGAAGGATCGGAGACGCCAGGCTTGAGCGCAGAATGTACTCCACGTCCATGGGCCGCTTGTGTGGCGTCTTGGTACGTTTCATGGGGTACTCGCGTGCTGCAACGGCAGTTCAACGCGGGCTGGCGCCAAGGGGGCAGGGGCGCAACCGTTGAACCGTATCGCAGAAGTTGGGGGTCAGGTTTTATATGATATCAGCGAATGCGGTATGTGTGTAAATACGGTATGATAGATACTTTGGAAACAAAGTGACTGTCAAGTAAAAAGTGATTTTTCCGGGGCTTTGGACGTGGGGCCCGGGTAACGATTCAGTTTATGCCTCCGGCGGCTCTGCCGGGGGCCAAACTTTTGAAAAGTTTGACAAACAGGTCTTAAAAAATGTCCTTGAATGATTTTCGCTATAGGGGCGGATGTGATTTGCTCCGAGGAGCGAAGGAGAAAGCGCATCCGCAACCCGCTTTCAAGGTGGCACACCTTGCCGCCGGAGGCCGTTTTTTTGCGATGAATCGTTACCTCACGATCAGCAGGACGCCTTGCCTTCCAGCTCTTCCATGGCCTCTTCCACTGCTTCGCGAAGGGCATCGTCGCAGGGGCCTTCTAAGATGCTTTTCAGGGTGGGAAGGTGAACGGGGTCACCGGAGAGTCCGGCAACATAAATGATGTCTCCCAGGGCGGAAGGGTGTAGGGAACCACGTTCTTCAAGAAGGTCCGTGGCGGTTTGGGAGACGATGGATGGGTGGGTTTCGGCGAGCTCTTCCATCACCACCATGGCCCCTAAGCGGACCGACCATTTTTCATGGGCCAGAAGGGTGTTGAGGGATTGAAAGGGCTTTTCCGCTTGGGCCACCATGGCCGTGACCCGTGAGGCCCCTCCTTCCTCAAGCAACGCACGAAGGGCGTCGGGGCTGAGCTCTTCCGGAGAGCGTCCGGCCACCACCTCCATGACAGATGCCACATCGAATTGACCGCTCCACCTCATGTCTCCGTCGTAGATGAGGGTGGGGGCGGCCTGGACGCCTCTTTTTTCCGCTTCCTCGGGGAACAGGGTGCCGTCGTAGAGGGAGAGACGGATATGGGGTGTCATGAGCGCCAGGGTGATGAGCTGCCGCGCAATGCGTGGGCAATAAGGGCAGAACTCCGCAACAAAGAGGTCGAGTGTGGCAGGAAGTTCCAGTGTTTCAAGGGGCACCGTCAGGTTGAGAGGAACAGACTCCGGAGTCCCCGTCAGGGCGTAGAGGAGAAGGTCCAGCAGCTTTTCTCCGGGAAGGGTGGAGAATCTGAGTCCCTGTTCTGTTTCAAAAAAGGGCAGGGGCGCTTCCCCCCTTTTGATGGTGAGGACGAGGTTCTCTCCGGCCTTGTCTGCGAGATGTTCAGCAAAGCGTTTCATCTCATCGCTTGCAGAGGTTCCGGTGGTGTGGAGCGTGAGCATTCGGGGTGCGGAAAGGTCGGTCGCCCAGGATGTGATGGTGGTATCGATATCGGCCATGGAGAGTGCTCCTCTGTTCAGTCGTATGGAACCGTGGGAGCATGGGGGTGCACTCTCCCTCCGGGTTGATTCAGATCATGATTGCAAGGTGGACCGTAAGGCCGGCGGGCAAGCCGGGCCTTTTTTCTGCAGCGATGTAAAGATGTTGTGACAAACCGTCGAAGTATTCCTTGATGGTTTGTTCCTGTGCAGCGTTCCACAGATTATGTCCACCGGTTTGGGTTGTCAACCCCTTGGAATGACGGTGAACCACACGATTTCACATTGACAGCCAGGGGGGTGGGGTGTAGGCAGTGAATAGGTTGCACGAAGGGAATGCACAGGCAATGGCTGAAGGCCGCTAAGAGAAGGACAACCGATGGACGAGCAGGAGTCAAAAAAAGGTGATGGGTATCTTGTTGAAGTGAAACAGAAAGGTGTGGTGGAGAAACACCGCTACAGTGATCGTGAGAAGGCCTTTGAAGAGATCCGGAAAATGCCGGAGGATGAGAACCTGACCGTGGCTGAAGTGAACACGGGCCGGACCCTTCTGGTGGAGAAGAAAAAGGCTGCTTCAAAACGCCCGAAAGGGTCAGGCGATCCTGTGGCCCCCCAGGCTGGTGCACCTCATCGAGGCCGGGCATTGAAACGGGCCATTCTTTTCGGCACGGGAATAGGCTTGCTGCTTCTGGCCCCCCTGGTTCTCTTGATGGGAGCCGGCGTGGGGATTTCAACAGATCCTGATTTTGTCCCCGCCCCCCAGGCCCCGAGGGTGGATGTGGACCTCTCTGCGCGTCCGGCCGCAGAGCCCGAGCCTGACCCCAAGGCCTCAGAAGCATTGGCAGTCCCCCCACCCCTTGAAACAGGCATTGCCGCCATGCTCTCAGCTGA
>Ga0070729_10007874_pt1 | contig 10101 bp, 6 predicted proteins | sample tdDd472_FD_66725 | JGI IMG/M metagenome (GOLD analysis project Ga0070729, IMG submission 66725) | Marine sediment microbial communities from the Atlantic coast under amendment with organic carbon and nitrate - tdDd47.2 | ecosystem: Environmental > Aquatic > Marine > Coastal > Sediment | place...
AGAAAAGCCTAGCGCAAAGCGCTAGGCTTCAAAAATCCTTCGGCAGCGACCTACTCTCCCACAAGGTCACCCAAGCAGTACCATCGGCGCAATAGGGCTTAACTACTCTGTTCGGAATGGGAAGAGGTGTTTCCCCTACGCTATGACCACCGAAGAAACTCGATGACAATGTATTTCGACAGATCTTCCAGCACTACTATCCTTTAAACCAAAATCCTATCTTATCCGTTCTCTAAAAGAAAAAGAATCGGTAAGTCTCACGACTTATTAGTAACGCTCTGCTGAATGTATTACTACACTTACACATGCGTCCTATCAACGTCCTAGTCTCGGACGAGTCTTAAGTCCTTACGGATGCGTGACCTATTCTTGAAGTGGGTTTCGCACTTAGATGCTTTCAGCGCTTATCCCTTCCGAACGTAGCTACCCAGCTATGCCACTGGCGTGACAACTGGTGCACCAGAGGTTCGTCCATTCCGGTCCTCTCGTACTGGGTACAGATCTTCTCAAGTCACGTACGCCCACGGCGGATAGGGACCGAACTGTCTCACGACGTTCTAAACCCAGCTCGCGTGCCGCTTTAATTGGCGAACAGCCAAACCCTTGGGACCTTCTCCAGCCCCAGGATGCGACGGGCCGACATCGAGGTGCCAAACCTCCCCGTCGATGTGAACTCTTGGGGGAGATAAGCCTGTTATCCCCGGGGTACCTTTTATCCGTTGAGCGATGGCTCTTCCATCCGAAACCACCGGATCACTAAGCCCTACTTTCGTACCTGCTCCACGTGTATGTGTCGCAGTCAAGCTCCCTTGTGCCTTTACACTCTACGCATGATTACCGACCATGCTGAGGGAACCTTTGGGCGCCTCCGTTACTTTTTTGGAGGCGACCGCCCCAGTCAAACTACCCACCAGACACTGTCCCTTAACCGGATAACGGTCAGGGTTAGAAGCCCAACAGTACAAGGGTGGTATTTCAAGATTGACTCCACGAACACTAGCGTGCCCGCTTCAAAGTCTCCCACCTATCCTACACATGTAAAGCTAAGATTCAATATCTGGCTGTAGTAAAGGTCCACGGGGTCTTTCCGTCCAGCCGCGGGTACTCGGCATCTTCACCGAGAATTCAATTTCACCGAGTCCGTAGTCGAGACAGTGCACAGATCGTTACACCATTCGTGCAGGTCGGAACTTACCCGACAAGGAATTTCGCTACCTTAGGACCGTTATAGTTACGGCCGCCGTTTACTGGGGCTTCAGTTCACTGCTTCGCACCGAAGTGCTAACAGATCCCCTTAACCTTCCAGCACCGGGCAGGTGTCAGTCCCTATACGTCGTCTTACGACTTAGCAGAGACCTGTGTTTTTAGTAAACAGTCGCCTGTGCCTTTTCACTGCGGCCTTCAGAAGCTCAGATCGCGAAGATCGTCACCGCCGAAGGCGCTCCTTCTCCCGAAGTTACGGAGCGATTTTGCCGAGTTCCTTGACTACGGTTCTCTCGTGCACCTGAGGATACTCTCCCCGCCTACCTGTGTCGGTTTGCGGTACGGTTGGCAAGTAAACTTCCATAGAGGTTTTTCTTGGCAGCCAGCTTAGGGTCAGTTTGTGCCTTACGGCTCCCATTCGGATCTCGTCGTTGCCAAGGCGGATTTGCCTACCTCGACCGACTACGTCCTTAGACCACGCAATCCAATCCGTGGCTGACCTTTCACTTCTGCGTCACCCCATAGGTATAACGCGTACTTACCAGTACGGGAATATTAACCCGTTTCCCATCGACTACGCTTTTCAGCCTCGTCTTAGGGGCCGACTAACCCTGAGCAGACAAGCTTTACTCAGGAAACCTTAGGCTTTCGGTGAACAGGTTTCTCACCTGTTTTATCGTTACTCATGCCAGCATTGTCTTTTCCGATATCTCCAGCATACCTCACAGTACACCTTCACAGACTTACGGAATGCTCCTCTACCAATCAATAAATTGATTCCGTGGCTTCGGTGATGATTTTAGTCCCGAGAATTTTCGGCGCAAGACTGCTTGACCAGTGAGCTATTACGCACTCTTTAAAGGAATGGCTGCTTCTAAGCCAACCTCCTGGTTGTCTGCGCGGTCTCACATCCTTTCATCACTTAAATCATACTTAGGGACCTTAGCCGTCGGTCTGGGTTGTTTCCCTCTCGCGTACGAAACTTATCTCACGCACGCTCACTCCCATGAAACATATTATCGGCATTCGGAGTTTGACAGGGGTCGGTAACCTTGTGGGGCCCCTAACCCTATCAGTGCTCTACCTCCGATAAACTATCATGAGGCTGTTCCTAAAAACATTTCGAGGAGTACGAGCTATCTCCGGGTTTGATTGGCCTTTCACCCCTAGCCACAGCTCATCCAAAGACTTTTCAACGTCTACTGGTTCGGTCCTCCACGTAGTTTTACCTACGCTTCAACCTGGCCATGGCTAGATCACCCGGTTTCGCGTCTGCCGCTAGGAACTAATCGCCCTATTCAGACTCGCTTTCGCTACGGCTCGGGAGCTGAACTCCTTAACCTTGCTTCTAACGTGCAACTCGCTGGCCCATTATGCAAAAGGTACGCGGTCACCCATAAATGGGCTCCCACTGCTTGTAGGCATAAGGTTTCAGGTACTATTTCACTCCCCTCCCGGGGTACTTTTCACCTTTCCCTCACGGTACTGGTACGCTATCGGTCTCTAGAGAGTATTTAGCCTTGGCAGATGGTCCTGCCAGATTCACACAGAGTTCCACGTGTTCCGTGCTACTTGGGAAATCTACGGGAGGTTAACCAGTTTCGCCTACGGGGTTATCACCCTCTACGACCCGCCTTTCCAGAGCGGTTCGGCTACCAATTAACTTTGTAACTCCCTGGCTTAGTACAGTCAGCCAGTAAATTCCCACAACCCCAATGACGCAACGCCTGTACGCTTGACACGCCACCGGTTTGGGCTGTTCCCCGTTCGCTCGCCGCTACTTGGGGAATAACTGTTGTTTTCTCTTCCTGCGGGTACTTAGATGTTTCAGTTCTCCGCGTTGGCCTCCTCAAGCCTATGTGTTCAGCAAGAGGATGATGAGACATGACTCCCATCGGGTTTTCCCATTCGGGGATCGCCGGGTCTAAAGTTGTTTGCACTTCACCGACGCTTATCGCAGCTTACCACGCCCTTCATCGCCTTCTAGAGCCTAGGCATCCACCTTATGCCCTTATTAACTTAACCGAAATCCTATTTCTTTACAGAAAACGGATATGATAAGATTTTTTTCCTCAGGATAGAAACGTATTGAATTTAATACGTCCCATGCCTGAAAGACCTGTCGAAATACGTTTGTCAAATAGCTATAATGTTCAAAAAACAACTGTCTGCAGTTCGTAAGTCTACTATCCAAACCAACTGCCACTAATTGTCAATTTAACAGTGGAGCGTACCGGTCTTGAACCGGTGACCTCCGGCTTGCAAAGCCGGCGCTCTCCCAACTGAGCTAACGCCCCGTTGCTTATTAGAGCCACCGCCTTAAAAGATCAAGCCCAGATCTGGTTCGATCGGCACACCCTCGTGGGCCTAACTAGATTCGAACTAGTGACCTCACGCTTATCAGGCGTGCGCTCTAACCAGCTGAGCTATAGGCCCACAACCTAACCCCCGCCGAAGCGGGGGATTCGGTATAAACTTGCGTACACGTTTTAAATGTGCTTTCGACCTTCGACAGTATGTCCCTCGATTGGATTGATCTAATGACCTGAATTCATGTTTCGTCAACTGGCAGGCCTATCCGTCCACTTGCTCCTACATGATTTCTCCATCAGGACTGTCTGCTCCTTAGAAAGGAGGTGATCCAGCCGCACGTTCCCGTACGGCTACCTTGTTACGACTTCACCCCAGTCATCGAGCTTACCTTCGGCGGCATTATTATTATGCCGACTTCGGGTACTCCCAACTCCCATGGTGTGACGGGCGGTGTGTACAAGGCCCGGGAACGTATTCAACGTGGCGTGCTGATCCACGTTTACTAGCGATTCCGGCTTCATGCACTCGAGTTGCAGAGTGCAATCCGAACTGAGGATGGTTTTATGGGATTGGCTCCACCTTGCGGTATCGCGACCCTTTGTACCACCCATTGTAGCACGTGTGTAGCCCTGGACGTAAGGGCCATGAGGACTTGACGTCATCCCCACCTTCCTCCTGCTTAACGCAGGCAGTCTCTCTAGAGTGCCCAGCATTACCTGATGGCAACTAACGATAGGGGTTGCGCTCGTTGCGGGACTTAACCCAACATCTCACGACACGAGCTGACGACAGCCATGCAGCACCTCTGTATCGGTCCCGAAGGAGGACATCCTTTCAGATGTTTTCCAACACAGTTCAAGCCCAGGTAAGGTTCTTCGCGTTGCATCGAATTAAACCACATGCTCCACCGCTTGTGCGGGCCCCCGTCAATTCCTTTGAGTTTCAACCTTGCGATCGTACTCCCCAGGCGGTTCACTTAATGCGTTAGCTGCGTCACTGAAAGGGTCGAATCTCCCAGCAACTAGTGAACATCGTTTAGGGCGTGGACTACCAGGGTATCTAATCCTGTTCGCTCCCCACGCTTTCGCGTCTCAGCGTCAGTAATGGGCCAGGAAGCCGCCTTCGCCACCGGTGTTCTTCCAGATATCTACGCATTCCACCGCTACACCTGGAATTCCGCTTCCCTCTACCATACTCAAGACTAGCAGTTTCCAAGGCAGGTTCGGGGTTAAGCCCCGAAATTTCACCTCAGACTAACTAATCCGCCTACACGCTCTTTACGCCCAGTGATTCCGGACAACGCTTGCTCCCCCCGTATTACCGCGGCTGCTGGCACGGAGTTAGCCGGAGCTTTCGCTGGAGGTACCGTCGGCTCCCCCAAAAGGGGAGGTCTCGTCCCTCCTAACGGTGGTTTACACTCGCAAGAGCTTCATCCCACACGCGGCGTGGCTGCATCAGACTTTCGTCCATTGTGCAATATTCCTCACTGCTGCCTCCCGTAGGAGTCTGGGCCGTATCTCAGTCCCAGTGTGGCTGATCATCCTCTCAGACCAGCTACCCATCGTAGCCTTGGTAGGCCATTACCCTACCAACAAGCTAATGGGACGCAGGTTCATCCTTCAGCGATAAATCTTTGATTAGAAAGCCATGCGACTCTCAAATATCATGCGGTATTAGCACCCCTTTCGGGATGTTGTCCCCCACTGAAGGGCAGATTGCCTACGCGTTACTCACCCGTTCGCCACTCTACTTGTTATTCCGAAGATTAACTTTCGCGTTCGACTTGCATGTGTTAAGCCCGCCGCTAGCGTTCGTCCTGAGCCAGGATCAAACTCTCCATAGTTTGATTAGGCACACTTTTTGTTTAAAGTGGTGTCTAACAATTTGCATTGCTAGAGCACCCGCACATTCTTCACGTGTACGCTTGTCAAAGACCCATATATGAAGAACCGAAGTTCCTCATCAAACGGCCCCAATTGGCCGTAAGATTTCATAATCGAAAAAGCCTCAAATGATAAGGCTTTTGTGTTCACATTGTCAAGCATCAATTTGACCCGAGACTCCGAGTTACTTTCGAATTTTGACCGTGTAAACATCGATGTGAAAGAACTACCGACCAGCGTTTCCTCATGTCACAATTCAAGCAAGGAAGTGATCGGCAGGGACGGCAAAAGTAATGCGCTGTCCCATGCGAGTCAAGTAATCATTTTTAAGGTGACTCCGAGACTCAAACTTTTGAAAAAGAACTGCCGATTAGCGATTAGCTCTGCTGATCGGCGCGGGTCAATGATACGGGTTTTAAGGTTGCCTAGTCAAGGGCCTTTAGAGCCTTTTAACCGGGAACAAAAAAGAACCCCACATCATCTAAAGATCCGCTTCTAATACTGCGTGTTCATGTCCGAAGACCGGGCAATGATAAGGGTAAGAAAAGCCGCTGTCAAGTAACCCGTTCAATGTGTGGCTCCGACAGTCCTAAAACCCCTCTTATTGCCTAAAGAACATGCATTTAAAAGAAATGCTGCACCACGTGCAGCGGGTCAATGATACGGGTTTTATCGACTCCTGTCAAGCCCATTAACCCTATTCAACTCTCCCCTGCCAAGATATCCCGTAAGTGTAATATTAACAACGTTTAGGTTTCTTGTAAAAGGAGCACTATTCTCTCCGCCTTTTTGTAGGCTTTCCTAAACAACATGGTCCCACATTAGTGGGGAAAGTTTTGCCCACTTTTGATGCGAAAATATGGAATTAGTTTAGACTGGGTAAAAGACTAAAACAGCGATTGCTTTGCTACCTGGATTTGTGAATTAAAAAAGGGCACCTGAATCAGGTGCCCTTATATAATAAAAGAAGTAATTTTACTCTTCTTCTTTTTTCTCTTCTTCTGCTACTTCGTCTGTGGCCTCTTCAACTACTTCTTCGACCACTTCTTCTGCGGCTTCCTCTACTTCAGCTTCAGGCGTAGCTTCTTCGCCCTCAGCGGCTGCTTCTAGTGCTTCTTCGGCTGCTTCAGCCAAGAGTGCAGCGCGTTCTTCCGGAGAAAGGTCACCTTCACCATTGACTAACTGGCGAATGGTCAACTCTTCTGTTTCTTCGGGAAGCGCATCTGGTGTGACAATGACTTTGACATCAAATGCAACAGCACCGTGAGGTTTCACCTTAACAGTGTGTTCACCAATTGATTTAATTGGTTCGGGAAGGATGATTTTGCGGCGATCGATTTCGATCTCTTGCTCTGCCAGTTTTTCGGCGATGTCAGCTTTTGTGATTGCACCGAACATTTGCCCACGGTTACCGATGTGAACGACAAATTCAATTTCGGCTCCCTGACCCTTGCTGGCGACAGCTTCTGCTTTGACCTTACGCTCTTCATCCTTACGAAGAAGTTCGGCTCTTTCAGCTTCAAAGAGTTTACGGTAAAATCTGTTTCCCGGGTAGGCGATCCCCTGGGGTACCAGGAAGTTTCTTGCAAAACCGGGTTTGACGTTTACTTCATCACCGGTAAGACCAAGACCTTCATAGGTCTCACGTAAAATAATCTTCATTTTAACACCTTTTCTTTCTGCCAAATCCTGTCCATCACATTGCTGTGATGTTAGAGAACAGAATTTCCTATCCTCAAGAACGAACTCAAGTTTCCGTTATCTTGCGACGTCGGAAACGTAGGGCAGCAGGGCCATAAAACGCGCCCGCTTGATAGCCGTTACCAGCATACGCTGATTCTTTGCACATGTACCACTGATACGGCGGGGAATAATTTTTCCCTGTTCGGTGATGAAACGACTCAGCAGTTTAACATCTTTGTAGTCGATATAGAGAATGCCGTTCTCATGGAAACGGTCTACTTTTTTACGGATGGACATCATAGTTCATATCCTCACTTTCGGAAAAGAAAGACTTATTTCTCTTCTTCCTTCTCTTCTTTCACTTCTTCTTTTGCTTCAGCAGGCGCTTCCACTTTAGCTTCTTCTTTTACTTCTTCTTTGGCTTCAACAGGTGCTTCTACTTTAGCTTCTTCTTTTGCTTCAGCAGGTACTTCCTGTTCGCCACCTTCTCCAGCCAGTTTCAGCATATCGACAACAGCACTGTCATCGTTCTGCTCTGCCATCTTCTTACGGCGAAGGTCGAGTGAGGTTTTAAGATCCTGTTCGCGTTCTTTCATCTTGAGAATCTTGGGCTCAATGTGAAGGATCATGTGACGAACCACTGTGGGCTCAATGCGAGCATAGTGATCAATGTCTTTAGGAACGCTGGTTGGGGCCATGAATTCAAGGACAAGATAATAACCGAACTGTTTACCTTTGATTTCATAGGCGAGGCGCTTTTTGCCCCAGGTGTCTTCAACGATAATCTCTCCACCTTCGGCGGATGTGATCATCTCTTTGATTTTTTCGATCTGCTTGCTGATGTCATCATCGCTCTGACTTGAGTCGAGGATGATCATCAATTCGTAGCGTCGAAGCATACTTTCCTCCGGTCTACACGGCCCCCGGTTAAAATTCCGGGAACAGGGTTCGACGTGATTTGAATTGAGGCCTTTTCTCCGGCCTTTTACGGAAATGCAAAGATGATGCGTAAATAAAGCCCTCGCAAGGGCTCATTGGGAATTGGCTCTGAGGTTGGGAGACGATTAAGAGATACGTCTCCGACCAAAGAAGAAACAGAAGACAGATCAGGCCACTGGGTGGCCCGGGTGCTGGCAAGGACCAGCTTGTCTGGTCCCACCCGGGTTTCATAAATAAACAAGAAGAAACCCGGGTGGGCACCTTTCGGTGCCTTATAAACACCCGGGCCACCCCAACAAAAGTATTCGTAATTGTCATCAGAACAATTCTTCTTGTCCACAATAAATAACCCTGACAGTATGCTGTCAGGGTCGGAAGCTCGTAAACTTTTTATGTTTCAGTCTATCGTGCGATAAAGTGAAATAGTTTTTATCCTCTACTTCGGGATACGTACTAACCTGAAACCTGTATAATGAGTCTTCTTTGTGTAAGGATATTCACGCCGGGCTGCTGACCTGCAGTTTTTTGCTTTGCTCAAGTAACATCCGCCACGAATTACCCTATCCTCTTCCGGATTATTTCTGTCGAAATAAACCCTGCCATCCTTCGCTGAGTTTTTATAGTTCTTTTCGTACTGGTCCTGACAGAGTTCAAAGACATTACCCATCATGTCGTGCAATCCCCATTCATTGGGTTCTTTTTCACCAACAGGATGTGTCTTTTTGCCACTGTTTTCTTCATACCACGCAAAATGTTTAAGAGGTGACGGTGAATCATCATAATGATATTCCGTCTTGGAACCTGCACGGCAAGCATACTCCCATTCTGCTTCAGTGGGTAAACGGTAATCATGTTCTTTGTCACGAATATTCAGCAAAACCACAAACTCTTCAATGTCTTCAACTGTTATCCGTTCAACGGGATTATTTTCACCTTTATGTTTTGATGGATTTTCGCCCATCAACTCTTCCCATTGCCCTTGGGTAACTTCAGTGATCATTATCTGGAAGGGTGCAATACTCAGTTTTTTCACCGGTTCTTCGTTCTTTTCGCCCATAGTTGAACCGCGCCAGTACTCGCCACCGTTTATAATGACAAAGTCCATATTCTTTAACGGTCCTGCCTGATAACGGATACCATCCAACGGTCCGGTCACAGCTATTGCCAGCGAGTTAGCAGCCTCCATCAATCCTTGTTCTATACTGGCGGCAACCGGGCTGAGGTTGTCTATCGTAATGGATTCAAGGATTATTCCAGTCTGGCAATCAATGAGTCTCAGGTTGATGGAATAGGATGCAGTCGTACGGAAAAGTCCACCGGTGATCATGTGGGGCACGTACATCATTTTACCAACCTGGGAGGCTATTGCGTTTGTAGCGTAATCCCGTTCGGGAAATGACAAACCTTTGGACTGCAAAGTGTTTATCATAACATCACGGCCAACAATGGAAAATGCGCCAGTGGCTTCAAGTTCTGCACGCAGGAAATTAGAGAACCTGACTTTATACTGGTCTGACATCTGGGAAACATCTATGTCAAGCAGACCTGTTTCGATTTTTTCTTCTGCGTATATAAAGGATGGGATTAATAATGCAATTATGAATACATATATAAGGAAAGAGTGTTTTCGTGAAGTCATGTCGCTCTCTTAATCAAATCCCCGATTCTTTTGCAGAAGATAAGGGAAAGATCGTTGTTCTCAAAAGAGCTACGTCACATCGACCTAAAGAAACCCTTCGTTTTGTTTGGCAGTATGGGAACGTGTTCCTGTCAGATTAGTCATTTCTCTTGTTGTTTTCCCTTTTCAGAATTGGACGTCTATAATGAACCCTTTCTGACAAGCAGAAAGGGGCAGATAATGTGGGGAAAGGTGTCGCCCTGGATGGGTGGCCTCGTTTGTTCACAAACGAGGTTTATGTTGGTTTTAATGAGAGTAGTAATTAAAGGATTATGAACAGTATAAATGAACTAACAAAAATAGACCTCGTCGGACTAGCCAATGAGGCCACACATCGTGCGATAAAATTGAATGCCCTTGATTGCTTATCCCGTCCGAACGGGAGAGCAATCAACGGTTTCT
>Ga0070729_10007875_pt1 | contig 10100 bp, 6 predicted proteins | sample tdDd472_FD_66725 | JGI IMG/M metagenome (GOLD analysis project Ga0070729, IMG submission 66725) | Marine sediment microbial communities from the Atlantic coast under amendment with organic carbon and nitrate - tdDd47.2 | ecosystem: Environmental > Aquatic > Marine > Coastal > Sediment | place...
GTACCGAGCAACCCGAGCAGGGGTGCGCCGCCGACGATCGTCGCCAACGCCGGAAGGCCCCTCTGCAGGCTGAGTAGCTGACGACGCCCAGTATCGCTGAGGATCTCCTTGAGCTCGTCATACGGCGCGTGCCGATTTTCCACCATGGTGTGGACAAGCTCGGTGAAGGGCCCGGGGTGACGGCGGCAGTAATCCGACGCAGCCTTGTAGTCCCGCCCGCCGAGAAGTCCCGACAGGACATGGACGGTCCCCGGCTCGAGGTAGTTCTGGCGCCGCAGGACCCAGAGCCGCTCCAGGATGATGGCCACCGCGACCACCGAGAGCATCCCCAAGGGATACATGACCGGTCCACCGGACCTGAAAATATCGATTCCGTTTTGCAAGAGTTCGAACACGAGTTACTCCGATCGGCTGTTTCTATCTGCTTTTATCTGCGACGATCTCGTGGGCCAGCATTGTAAAGGAAGGTGATGGTGACACCTTCGGGCCCGTGCAGACCGAGACCGGCCGGCAAAGGCTCAAAATTGATGCAGTCGGCGATGGCGTCGCGGGCGGCGAAGTCCATGGGCGGCTTACCGCTTTCGTCGATGATCCTCACTCCGGTGATCGTACCGTCCAACTCGATGTAGAACCTCACCTTGACGATACCGCTCACCCCCATCATTGCGATGCTCGGGATCCGCCAATGACGGCGGATTTTGCCGAGCATGGATTTGGCGTAGGGGCCCCAGTCGTACCACTGGGTATCGAAAGACAGCGCGCCGGTGTCGACCCCACCGCCTTCACGGTTGGGGTTCTCGGAAATTCCACCCTCCGACGGCGGCAGCATCCACACACCCGGTGGTGGCAGCTGAATGGCGGGCCGCTGCCACTCTTCCGACTCCGACTCCGACGCCTCGCCTTCACCGGCGCCTTCGGGGCGCACCTCCATGGGTTCGCGGTCGCTCCGCCGCTCGTCGGGCTGTTGATCCGGTCGGGGCGGCGGCACCTGCTGGGCCTGCGGGCCGGCCACCTGGGGCGGCGCACCGCGGTTGAACTGCTCGCCACCCTGTGCCTGAACCAACTGGGGTGTGTTCCCCTGGCTCGAAGGCCGGTCGGAAAGATCTCCCTCGCCGCCGTGCGCCCTGCGATCGAGATCGGACATGGGCGCATTCGGGTTCTCGGGGATCTCCTCGCGTTCCTCGGCCAGATCGACAAACTCGAATTCGATGGGTCTCTGCTCGGCGGCCTGGTTGGGATCCACGGCAAAAATCGGTGATGTCCCCGACTTCGACCACGCATCCTGCATTCGAGGCACGATTAGAAACAGCAGCAGCAGATGCAGCAGCAGTGAGATACCGATCGCTCGGCGGAAAGTCCTTCCATCGTCACGCACGGTGCAACCCTAGCAAGTCCCTTGCCAATCGTCTCTTCTTCGGCACGATCAGAAACAACACATATTGCACCGATGTCGTTCCCGCCGGTTTCAGACCACGAAATCAGATGGCGGCGCCCATGTGGCAGGAGGAGCGGCCAGGTTGGCGCCGACAACGCGAAACCTCAAGAAATCTATGGCCGGCAGAACGAGTAACCGTCCGCCTGTTTGGAGAATACAAGGGTGGAATCGTTGAGTGAATCACGACGTTTGTCCGAACGAACGGTTCGCCGTTCAAAAACCAGCTACACAACGGAGGATCTGATGAAACGCAACATTTTCTTTCTGTCCATCGCATTCCTTGCACTGGCCGGATTTGCGGCCGCAGGCACCTACACCATCGACCAGGCCCATTCCGATGTCAGCTTCAAGGTCAGGCACCTCGTCTCCAAGACGAGCGGTCAATTCACCGAATTCGACGGAACCATCGTCGCCGACTTCGAGAAACTCGATGCGTCGTCCGTGGTTTTCAGCATCAAGGCCGCGAGCATCGACACCAAGAGCGAGGATCGTGACAAGCACCTTCGGTCGGGGGACTTCTTCGATGTCGAGACCTACCCCGAAATCTCCTTCACAAGCTCGAAAATCACAAAGTCCGGCGCCCAGTCATTCGCGGTTACCGGTACGCTGACCATGCACGGCGTCTCGAAGACCGTCACGCTTCCGGTCATTTTCCTAGGTGAGGCCAAGGACCCGTGGGGCAACACCAAAGCCGGGTTCGAGATCGAGACCAAGGTCGACCGCAAGGACTACGGCATCATCTGGAACAAGGCCCTCGACGCGGGCGGAATGATCCTCGGCGACGAAGTCGAAATCACCATCAATCTGGAGACGCAGAAACAGTAGGTGTTAGGTATTAGGCTGCTATTGTTTCACGATGACTGACTACGACTACGATCTCTTTGTCATCGGCGCCGGTTCGGGCGGGGTCCGGGCGGCACGCGTGGCGGCCGCCCGCGGCGCCAGGGTCGCCGTTGCCGAAACCGGACGGCTTGGTGGAACCTGCGTCAACGTCGGCTGCGTACCGAAAAAGCTCATGGTCTACGCCGCCGGGTTTGCCGATTCCTTTGACGACGCTGTCGGTTTTGGCTGGGAAACAACAGAACCGGCTTTCAGCTGGCCTGACCTCATCGCCGCCAAAGACCTTGAAATCGCACGGCTCAACGGCGTCTACCAGAGACTGCTCGATGGATCCGGAGTCGAGATCATCGAGGGCCGAGCCCATTTGACCGATGCCCACACCATCGTGGTCGGCGACCGGAGCTTCACAGCCCGGACGGTGCTCATCGCGACGGGTGGCAGGCCGGTTGTTCCCGAGGTGCCGGGCGCCGATCTCGGTATTGTCTCCGATGCGGTGTTTTCTCTTCCCGATCTACCACCGCGCGTGGCGATCATCGGCGGCGGCTATATCGCGGTCGAGTTTGCCGGCATCATGCGCGGCCTCGGCGCCGAGGTTTCGATCATCTACCGCGGACCGCTCTTTCTCCGCGGTTTCGACAACGATATCCGCGCCACCCTCGCCGGCGAGATGGCAAAGCGAGGCATCAATCTCTGCTTCAATATGGAGGTTGACCGGCTCGAATCCGCGACCGACGGCGGAATTCGGATCTGCGGCCCAACGGGCGACGAGGTCGACGCCGATCTCGTGCTTTGGGCCACCGGTCGGGTTCCGAACACCGAACGCCTCGGGCTCGAAGAACTCGGCGTCGAATTAAAAGACAACGGTACCATCGTGGTGGACAAATACTCCGAAACCACCGTCCCGGGCGTCTACGCCATCGGCGACTGCACCGACCGAATGGCGTTGACACCAGTCGCCATCGCCGAAGCCATGGCCCTCGTGGAGACCCTCAACGGTCACCCGACAGCAATGGACTACGACGCAATACCGTCGGCGGTCTTTTCGCAGCCTCCCGTCGGCACCGTCGGGCTGACGGAGTCGGAGGCGCGGAGCCACTGCCGGAAGGTGGTCGTCTACCGGTCGTCATTCCGACCGATGAAGAACACCCTCGCGGGCCGCGACGAACACACCATGATGAAGCTGGTGGTCGACGGCGCCACCGATGAGGTCCTCGGCGTCCACATGGTCGGCCCCGATGCTGGTGAGATCATTCAGGGCTTTGCCGTAGCGCTGAAGTGCCGCGCCACCAAGGCCCAGTTCGACGCCACCGTCGGGATCCACCCAACCGCCGCCGAGGAGTTCGTGACGATGCGCGAACCGGTGGCGGACGACTGACACCGCTGCGGTTGAGTTCTACCACAGAGACACAGAGGCACAGAGGCACAGAGATCCATCGCAATTGGACACGGATAATCACGGATTGACTGGATGAACACGGATCATCGCAACCGAGATTCACGGCGGAGTCGGTGTCGGTCGGACCGCCACCACCTGTTGATCGAGCCGGCACTCTGAACACCAGTGTTCGTCCCGCCGGCTCGATCAACAGGCCGCCACGCCTACGGCGCGCCGGCTCCGCCTGGGTTTCGCTCTCCATTGACTTTGATTAAGAATGAAAGCCTTTGATCTGGAGGAGATCCGATACCCAACACCCTGAGGAGGCTGGACGGTCGTGCTGAAAGCACGACCCGAGGCTCGTGAGATCAGATTCCGAAGCGCCGCGTTTTGGAATCTGATCTCACGGGTCTCGGGTCCTCGGCCCTTGGCCGAGGGCAACCGTCCGGCCGGTTGACGATCACGAAAACGGGTTAGCCGAGGTTGCCACTGGGCCCGATCCGTGTCGATCCACCGAATCCGTGATGATCCGTGTCCCATCGCGACGGTGCGATGGTTACGACGATCACCTTCGCCCCACAGGCTTCAGGAGCCTTCCGGAGTCTTAACCGCGACGGGTTCGAGATCCCAGATCTTCTCGGCGTACTCGAGGATGGCTCGATCGGAGGAGAAATAGCCCATGGCTGCGATGTTGAGAATCGCTGCGCGGGCCCATGCTCGTTTGTCCTTGAAGAACTCGGCGGCGCGTTCCTGGGTATCGACATAGTCGCGAAAATCGGGCAGAAGCATGTAGCGGTCACCGTGTTCCATCAACGACGACCACACGCCGCGCACCGAATCACGATCGTTACCGACAAACTCGCCGCTCTGGATCGCATCGAGGACCGCCGCCAGCTCGGGATCGGCACGGTAGTAATCCCAGGGTTGGTAGCCGCCTGTGGTGAGTTTGTCCTCGACCTCGTCGGCGGTCAGACCGAAGATGAAAAAATTGTCTTCACCAACGGCGTCCCTGATCTCGATGTTGGCGCCGTCCAGGGTGCCGATGGTGAGAGCACCGTTGAGGGCGAGCTTCATGTTCCCGGTGCCCGAAGCCTCCATCCCGGCCGTGGAGATCTGTTCTGAAAGATCGGCGGCGGGGATGATCTTCTCGGCGAGGGAGACCCGATAGTCCGGAGGGAAAACGACCTGCAGGCGGCCGTCGACATCGGCATCGTTGTTGACCACTTCAGCGACACCGTTGATGAGCCGGATGATGAGCTTGGCCATGTGATAGGAGGGCGCCGCCTTGGCGCCGAAGATAAAGCTCCTCGGCACGACATCAGCCTTCGGATCGGCCTTGATCCTCTGGTACAGAGTGATGATGTGCATGACGTTGAGAAGCTGCCGTTTGTACTCGTGAAGACGTTTGATCTGGACATCGAAGATCGAATCGACATCGAGGGTGATACCGCAGAGCCGCTGGAGCTCCACCGACAGATCACTCTTGTTGGCGCGCTTGATCGCCAGGAACTCGTCCTGAAATCCCTCGTCGTCGGCAAACGGCGCAAGCTCGTGCAGCCGATCGAGATCCTTGGCCCAGCCACCGCCGATGCGGTCGGTGATGGCGGCCGACAGCCTCGGGTTGCAGGCCCGCAGCCAACGACGCGGGGTGACTCCGTTGGTGACGGGCAGGAAACGATCGGGCCAGAGCTCCGCGAAATCCCGCACGACTCGGGTGCGCAGCAACTCGGTGTGGAGTTTTGCGACGCCGTTGACGTGTTTCGATCCGACGATGGCGAGGTTGGCCATCCGGAGCCGCTTCTCCCCGTCGTCCTGAAGAATCGACAGCCGTCGAAGCCGGTCAGCGTCCGAGACGCCCCTGGTTTTGACGCTCTCGAGGAACCGGCGGTTGATCTCGTAGATGATCTGGACGTGACGCGGAATGAGATTTTCCATCAGCGACACCGGCCAGGTTTCCAGCGCCTCGGGAAGGAGCGTGTGGTTTGTGTAGTTGCAGCTCGCCCGGGTCATCTCCCAGGCCGTCGCCCAGGGCACCCCGGCCTCATCGACAAAGAACCGCATGAGCTCGGCCACGGCGAGCGCCGGGTGGGTATCGTTGAGTTGGAAGAGCATCTTGTCCGGGAAGAGCTCCCACGCCTCGGCGTGCCGGCGGCGGAAACGGTTGACGACGTCCCGCACAGCGCAGGCGACGAGGAAGTACTCCTGAGCGAGGCGGAGCTGGCGTCCCGCCTCGACGTCATCGGCCGGATAGAGCACCCGGTTGATCGCCTCGACCCGTTCCCGCCCGGCGACGGCCTTGACATAGTTCCCCTTGGAAAAAATGTGAAAATCAAACTCGGATGCCGCCTGGGCGTCCCACAACCGCAGAATGCCGACCGTGTTGGTCTGAAAACCCGCCACAAGAACGTCGTAGGGGATGCCGTACGCAGTCCGCCAGCCGGACCAACTCGGTTTGTGGCCGCCGGTCTCGGTACGGTTCCAGTCGATCTGCCCTCCGAAACGTACCGGAACTCGGAGGTCGTCTCGGCGGATCTCCCAGCGAAAACCACGCTGAAGCCAGGTGTCGGCGTGCTCGACCTGCCATCCGTTTTCAAAGGACTGACGAAACATGCCGTAGTCGTATCGTAGACCATAGCCATACGCCGGGTAATCGAGGGTGGCCAACGAATCGAGAAAACATGCCGCCAAACGTCCGAGGCCGCCGTTGCCGAGACCCGGATCCGGCTCCTCGTCCAACACGGTATCCAGATTGAGCCCGAGCAACTGCATGGCTTCCCGCGCGACCCCGAGGAGATCCGTGGAAATCAGGTTGTTGAGCAACAGCCGGCCGAGAAGATACTCAAGCGACAGATAATGAACGGTCTTCGGCTCGACCTCGTCGTAGGTGCGCCGGGTGAGAATCTCCCGATCGATGAGGGTCTCACGAACCGCCAATTCGAGAGCGGCGAGATGGTCCGCCGCACGAGCATGGCGGAGTTCGAGGCCACCCGCGTATCGCAGATAGTGGATGATCCGGTCGCGGAATTCCTCAGCGGTGGGGTTCTTGATGTGAACGGCGGGCAGCATTCGGTCCGACCTCCCTGTTGGCTCGCTCGACCCCCGTTGCGCACCGGGTCTCGAAGCGAGGCGTGAGCCTAACATGTCCCAAGTCTGCAACTGAGGAAGGCTCTGATGCATTTCCGGAGGCGGCGACGAACCACGTTTGCCGCCCATGGCTCCGGTGCCACAACAGACGTCCACGCCGGATGAAAAGACCGGATCCGATCGACGCCGCGCCGTTTGATCCGGAACTCGCGTACGATTGTCATATGAAACGACGTGCCGGTGTCCTGCTCCATCCGACCTCTCTGCCCTCCGCCTTCGGGATCGGTGATCTCGGGCCCGCGGCACACGCGTATCTAGATTGGCTCGACGCGGCGGGCATCTCATGGTGGCAGGTGTTGCCGCTCCACCCCCCGGGTCCGGGAAACTCTCCGTACTCGGCAACATCGACCTTTGCCGGCAACCCCCTCCTGATCAGTCCCGCGCTCCTTCTCGATGACGGGCTTCTCGTCCCGGATGATCTCGACGACAGACCCGAACTCACCAACGAGTGGGTCGACTTCTCGGCGGTGATTCCTTGGAAGCGGCGGATTTTCCGGCGCGCATTCGACCGCTTCAAGCTCGAGAGCGGCACGATGGCGGATGAGCTCGAGAGATTCTGCGCATCCAACGAAGTCTGGCTCGAGGATTATGCGCTGTTTGCCGCGCTCAAGGCCGCCTTCGACGGCGCTGCCTGGTACGAGTGGCCTCACGACCTGGCCATGCGCGACTCGGATGCTCTGAACCGGTGGCGGACCGAGCACCACGACGAGATCGACTACGAGATCTTTGTCCAACTCCTCTTCCACCGGCAGTGGCGAGCTCTCAGGGAACATGCGGCGGATGTCGGCATCGGGATCCTCGGTGACGTCCCGATCTTCGTCGCCCGCGACTCGGCCGAGGTCTGGGCCCACCCGGAGCTCTTTCTCATGGATGATCAACGACGACCCACCGTGGTCGCCGGTGTCCCACCCGACTATTTCTCGCCCACCGGACAGCTCTGGGGGAACCCACTCTACGACTGGTCCCGCATGGCCGACGACGGCTATGCCTGGTGGATCGAGCGTCTGCACCACACCCTGGCCACCGTTGATCTGGTCCGGCTCGACCACTTCCGGGGGTTTGCGGCGTATTGGGAAGTCCCTGCCGACGCAACTGTTGCGACCAACGGTCGATGGATCGAGGGCCCGGGACGCCGATTCTTCGACGCCGTTTCCGAGGCACTCGGCGGTCTGCCGTTTGTCGCAGAAGATCTCGGCGAAATCACCGACGACGTGGTGACGCTCCGCGACGACCTCGGGCTGCCTGGGATGGCGGTCCTCCATTTCGGCTTTTCCACAAACCCGCGCTCTTCATTCATTCCCTATTCTCACACTCGGAATCTTGTCGTCTATACCGGGACCCACGACAACAACACGACCCTGGGTTGGTTTCTCGACGACGCCAGCGATAGCGAACGTGACCTGGTGCGGTCTTACGTGGGGTCGAGCTGCGCCGAAGTCAATTGGGATCTCACCCGCCTCGCCATGGGATCGGTGGCCGATCTCGCGGTGGTGCCGCACCAGGACCTGGCCGGTCTCGGCGCTGATTGCCGAATGAACACACCGGCGGTGGCCGAGGGTAATTGGAGCTTCCGGCTCATGCCCTGGATGCTCGACTCCGGGATCCGCGAGCGGCTTGCCGAGATGGTGGTGACCTTCGGCAGAGGTCGCGGGTAGCGGCAGAACGAACCGCTAAGACGCCAAGGTCGCAAAGCGTCGCACCGTCGCAACCACGAAAACTCCGAGACACGAAGACATCGCTATAGGACACGGATGATCACGGAAGCGGTGGATCGACACGGATCGGGCCCAGTGCCAACTTCGGCTATCCCGTTTTCGTGATCGTCAACCGGCCGGACGGTTGCCCTCGCCCAAGGGCCGAGGACCCAAGACTCGTGAGATCAGATTCCAAAACGCGGCGCTTCGGAATCTGATCTCACGAGTCTTGGATCGTGCTTTCAGTACGACCGTCCAGCCTCCTCAGCGTGTTGGGTATCGGATTTCCCCCAGATCGAAGGCTTTCATTCTTAATCGAAGTTAATGGAGAGCGAAACCTAGGCGGAGCCGGCGCGCCGTAGGCGCGGCGGCCTGTTGATCGAGTCGGCGGGACGAACACTGGTGTTCGGAGTGCCGGCTCGATCAACAGGTGGTGGCGGTCCGACCGACACCGACTCCGCCGTGAATCTCGGCATGCGATGATCCGTGTTCATCCAGTCAATCCGTAATCATCCGTGTCCCATTGCGATGGTTGCGACGTTGCGATGCCCTGGCGACCCCTTGCGTCCTTGCGGTTTACTTCATAGTGGAATCGGGAGTCGGTTATTCTCTTCCGAGGAGGCTGCCATGCTGCGTGACGAAGTTCTTCGGATCTGGCCGGAGCTCGAATGGATCGAGGGTGCGGACCTGCGCGAGAGGACGACCCGCTGCTGGGAGCGCGCCTTCGAGCTTTCGCCGTTGGAACCCGCCGATCTCGAGCGGATCCCCTTCACCTTGCTGGTCCCCGACTGCCCGGTGAGCTTCATGGCGCACAAGCGGGCCGTGGTGCACGTGGCGCGCGATTCGGCGCGAACAATGACTTCGTTCTTCAGCGAGGCGCTCACCATTGACATGGATACCGTCATCTCCGGAGCCATCCTCGCCGATGTCGGCAAGCTGCTGGAGTACGAATCCGACGGAGCGGGTTCATCGCAGCAAAGTTCCCGCGGCAAGTATCTCCGCCACCCCTTTACCGGGGTTTCGCTGGCCATGGAGTGCGGTCTGCCCGACCCGGTGTCTCACATCATCGCCACGCATGCCGGCGAGGGGAACATGGTGGCCCGCACCACCGAAGCCTGGATCGTCCACCATGCCGACTTCATGACCTATGAACCGTTCGTGAAACGCCTGGACATCTGAGAGTTTCCCATCAAAAAGAAACTCTGCGACGGGTTCAGATCGCCTTGAGGATCCGCTTCACCAGGCCGGGACCCTCGTAGATCATCCCGGTGTAGACCTGCACCAGGGTTGCGCCGGCGTCGATCTTTTCCTGCGCGTCTTCGGGAGACATGATGCCCCCGACTCCGATGATGGGCAACGCTCCGCCCAGATGCTCTGCGATGGCGGCAATGATCCGGGTGCTCATCTCGGTGAGGGTCGCACCGCTGAGCCCGCCCTCTTCGGCGGCAAGAGGATGCCCATCGACAGCGTCTCTCGAAATCGTCGTGTTGGTGGCGATGATCCCGTCGAGTCCAGACTCGACCACGCAGTCGACGGCGGTTCTGAGCTGCTCGGGGTCGAGATCCGGCGCGAGCTTGACCAGAACGGGCACCCGTTTTCCGGACCCCTCCGC
>Ga0070729_10007876_pt1 | contig 10100 bp, 8 predicted proteins | sample tdDd472_FD_66725 | JGI IMG/M metagenome (GOLD analysis project Ga0070729, IMG submission 66725) | Marine sediment microbial communities from the Atlantic coast under amendment with organic carbon and nitrate - tdDd47.2 | ecosystem: Environmental > Aquatic > Marine > Coastal > Sediment | place...
CCGACACCACGCCGGTGGGCCGCTTCACCGACGGCATGAGCCCCTTCGGGCTGCTCGACGCCGCCGGCCAGGTGCTGGAATGGACCGAAACGGAGGCCGGCACCGCGACCGGTTACTTCATCGTCAAGGGCGGGTCCTGGAACGATCGCGGCTGCGGCGCCTGCCGGCCCGCGGCGCGCGGGGCACGGCCGGCAGGCCTGAAGCATATATATGTGGGCTTTCGGCTGGTGCGGCTGCCGTGAGCCGTCCTATTCGCTCAGCACGATCCTGAATTCGAGCGGCTTGCCGTCGCGCTCAAGCGTCACGGTGGCGGTCTCGCCGGGGCGGTGCATGTATAGCGCCGCCGCCGCGTCCGAGGGCCGATGGACGTCACGCCCGTCCACCTGGCGCACCAAATCGCCGGTCTTCACGCCGGCGCCGGCCGCGGGGCCGGCGGGATCGAGCCGGGCCACACGGGCACCGCTGTCCTTGCGCCGGTCCTCGGCGCTCAAGGGACGTAGCATCCACCCGGTCTTGCCGAAGCGGACCCGGCCCAGGTTCCGGAGGTCACTGACCACGCGCATCAACAGCGCCGACGAGGTGGCGAAATTGACGCCGATGTTGGCGTCGCTCTGTTTGGTGAAGATCGCCGACAACAGGCCGACCAGCCGGCCGTGCCCGTCGACCAACGCGCCGCCGGACGCGCCGGGATTGACCGCCGCGTCGGTCTGGATGAAGTCCTCGATAACGTTGAAGCCGGTATTGGTGCGGCGCGTTGCGGAAACCACGCCGCAGCTCACCGAAATCCCGAGCCCGAACGCATTGCCGATGGCGCAGACCTGCGCCCCGGCCGGCGGCGCGGCGGCGATGGTCGGCACCGGCGCATCGACCGGCGCCTTCAGGAGCGCGATATCTGTGCGCGTATCGCGGCCGAGAATGATGGCGGTGCGCAACTGCCCGTCCGGCAGGCGCACGTCGACTTTCGTCGCCGGGCCCAGCACGTGGGCGTTGGTGGCGAAATAGCCGCCCGGCATCACCGCCACGGCGGAGCCCTCGGGCTCTTCCGGCTGGCCGGGCTGGCGCCGGTAGCCGCCGCCCCAGTCGGGCAGCACCGCGACCACCGACACCATGGCGTCGGCCACCGCGCCGGCCTTGGCCGGCGGCGGCATCAAGAGCCCTATCGACAGGGCGAGGATAAGCCAGATCCGCATGTCCTAGCTCTACACCCTTTCCCGTCACCGGGGAAGGCTGCGCGGGTTGACGGCTCCCGGCGCGCATGATCTTTAATCCAGCAACAATTCCGGGGGAAGAGAGCCATGTCATCACCATCGTCAACCGCCCCGGCGCCGCGCGTGCGCCTGGCCCATGCGCCGACACCGCTGGAATTCCTGCCGAACCTGAGCACGCGGCTCGGCGGTCCAAAGATTTACGCCAAGCGCGACGACTGCACCGGCCTCGCCATGGGCGGCAACAAGGCGCGGCAGCTCGAGTACTATCTCGGCCAGGCCGTCGCCGAGGGGGCCGACACCATTCTGATCACCGGTGCCGTGCAGTCCAATTTCGTCCGCCAGGCAGCAGCGGCGGCACGAAAATGCGGCATGGAATGCCATATCCAGCTCGAGGACCGGGTGCCGCACAACGACGCCACCTACATGGGATCGGGCAACGTGTTGCTGGATCAATTGCTGGGTGCCATCCTGCATGAGTTCCCCGAGGGCGAGAACGAGGCAGCCGCCGATGCCAACCTGGAAGCCATCGCGGACGGCCTGCGCGCCGATGGCCGCAAGCCCTATGTCATTCACCTCGGCATCGATCACCCGCCGTTGGGCGGACTCGGCTATGTCGACGCCGGGCGCGAGATCGCCAGCCAGGCGCACGGCATGAACCTGAAACTCGACGCGGTGATAGTGGCGACGGGCAGCGGCCTGACCCACGCGGGCCTGCTGGCGGGGCTCCGCGCCGCGGGCGAGAAGGTGCCGGTCTACGGTATCTGCGTGCGCCGCGACGCGGTGCAGCAGCGCGCCCGCATCGAACGGCGCCTAGCGGAAATCCTCGATCTCGCGGGCCTGCCGGCGGACACCGCCGGTGCCGATGACATTTCGGTGGACGATACCTGGCTCGGCCCCGGCTACGGTCGACTCACCGACGAAATCCGCAACGCTCTCGACCTCGCCGCCACGACCGAAGCTTTGATTCTGGATCCGGTCTACACGGGCAAGGTGATGGCCGGCCTGATCGGCATGGTGGGGCGCGGTGCGTTCAGTCAGACGGACAATGTCCTGTTCGTGCATACCGGTGGAAGCCCGGCGCTGTTCGGTTATGAGGAACTGAACCGCGCGCACGCGGCGGGGTAAAAGTTTTCGGGTGACGAACCCGGCCCGCCTAGCTAGGATGCCGGAAAGAGTTGTGGAAACCCAATAGGATAGGGTGTCCACGGCGAACATAACGGTAGGAACCAGGGTAGGAACCTCTTGAAATGGTGAGGGACCTTTCGTTTGCATTTTGCGCGTCACGGGCCGTGGGTCTCGTGACCGGGTTGACGCTTGCCCTGGCCGTACCGCAAGACGCCCTGGCGAAGGACAAGTTCGTGGCGCTTGGCACCGGCTCGCCGAGCGGCACTTACGCGCCGGTCGGCGCCGGCATCTGCGATCTCGTCAACGACAACCGACCGACCCACGGCGTGCGCTGCATCGCCTACAATACCGGCGGCTCCGTCTACAACATCCAGGCCATCATGTCGGGCGAGTTGGAGATGGGCATCACCCGCTCCGACCTCGCCTTCCAGGCCTACAAGGGGATCAACGCCTTCAAGGCCATCGGCCCCAACCCGGACATCCGCGCCGTCACAACGCTGTATTCCATGCCGATCGCGGTGCTGGTGAAAAAATCGGCGGAGATCAACAGCTTCGAAGAACTTGAAGGCAAGCGCATCAACATCGGCAACAAGGGCTCGGGCAAGCGCTCCGTCTCGGAGTTGATCCTCAACATCATGGGCTGGAAGAAGGGTGACTTCAGCGCCGTCCTGGAACTCAACACCAAGCAGATGGGCAAGGCCTTTTGCGACGACAACGTCGATATCCTGATCGAGGGTCTTGGCAATCCGTCCAAGTTCTACGAGGAAATGGTGCGCGACTGCGGCGGCAAGTTCCTGACCGTGCCGCAAGAAGTCGTGGCCAAGATCAAGAAACAGTTCCCCTACTTCGCCGCGCTCGACATTCCGGGCGGTCTCTACTCGGAAACGCCGGACGCCGTCGGCACATTCGGCTTCAAGGCGACGCTGGTGACCAAGCGCGACGTGCACCCCGATACCGTCTACGACGTCACTGCCGCCATGTTCGACGCCTTCGAGAAATTCCAGGACAAGCACCCCTCGCTGAAGCTGTCATCGCCCAAACCCATGGTCCAGAACGGTATCTTCATCCCGTTCCATCCGGGCGCCGAACGTTACCTGCGCGAAAAGGGCTATCTGACGCCCGACGACCCGCCCGCCGCCAAGCCCGAAAAGGTGGCGATGGACAAGAAAGACGACAAAGGCGAGACGAAAGGCGACGTGAAGAAGTGAGCGAAGCCCCCCAAGTGTCGCTGTTTTCTCGTGTCCGCCGCCAGGCTAGGCTAGGCGCTTCGGTGCTGGCGCTGGGCCTGTTGGCTGCCGGCTGCCAGACCGACGACATGTTCGGCGCGCCGCCCGAAACCGTCAGTCAGATCCGGGACATCCCGGCGGACAAGATCAACACCGATTCCAGGCGGTACGCGGCGCTGGCCATCGCTGCGCTGAAAAAGGAAGACCTGGACAACGCCTCGAAGTTCATCAACAACGCACTCAGGCTGGAAATCAACAATTCCTACCTGCAATTCCTCAACGGCTACGTCTATCACCAACAGGTCTCCAATGGCGACGTGACCAAGGCCGAAATGGCCAAACAGGGTTACGAATTGGCGATCCAGTTCGACGCCACCAATTGGCTGGCGCGCTATCACCTCGGCCTAATTTACCTGGATCAGCGCGAATACGCCGGGGCACAGAAGCACTTCGCCGAGGCCATGCATTACAACGCCGACGATCCAGGCCTGCTCTACAACCTGGCGATCTCGTCCTATTACGCGCAGGACCCGGTCACCGCCGACGGCGCGCTCCGCCGCCTGCGCGCGCTACCCGGCTACGGCCAGGACCGCCGCGTGCTGCGGGCCTCCTCGATGGTTTTGGCGGCGCTCAACAAACCGAAGGAAGCCAAGCGTTTCTTCGATCTCTATAAGGATGCGCCGGGCGCCAAGACGGCATTCGTCGGCCGCCGGCTGCGCGACTGGCATCAATTCCACGAAGGTTTCGGCAAGCGCACGCCGGCGCAGATGGTGCAGGTCGAGCCGCTTCCCGACCCGAACCAACCGGCCGACGCGATGATGGGCCAACCCGCCGATGCCATGGGCGCCCCGGGCTTCGGCGAACAACAGGCCCAGGACCAACAGCCCGGTTTCGGGCAGGATGCCGCCGAACAGCCGCAAGAGGAGCCGGCACCGATCGACGAGAACGGCATGGTCATCGTCGACGTGGTCATCATCCGCACGGAGGAGAGCTACACGACGTCGAAGGGCGTCAACCTGTTGAACGGCCTGCAGTTGCAGTTCGGCGGTTCCAATGCGGACACGGCGGGGCTTTCCTACACCAAAACCCAACAGCCGCTTGGAAATAGTGTTGACCCCGGTACCGGCACCATTCTGATCCGCCGCCTGACGATTCCGGCGATCACCTACTCGCTCAACATCGCCAACACCAACACCACACGGAACGAAATCCTGGCGCGCCCGACCCTGGTGGCGCTCAATGGCCAGCCATCCGAGTTCTTCTCGGGCGTGGAAATCAACGCCGCCGCCGTCGGCGGCAACAACGGGGACGGATCGACCGTGCAGATCGAAAAGGAAATCGGCGTCAAACTGACGGTGACGCCGGAATTCCTCGAAGACGGCCGGGTCAAGCTGGCAGTCACGGCGGAGCGCACCTTCCTGACCACGCCGAACACGTCATCGGTGACTTTCACGCTACGGATCGACACCTCCAAGACCAACGTCAACGCCAACGTCGCCATGAACTACGGCGAGACGCTGATCCTGAGCGGCCTTTCCGAAAAGGAAACCGAGCGCAAGCGTGACGGCGTACCCGGCCTCCAGGATGTCCCCGGCGTGCAGTACCTGTTCTCCAACCGCACCACCACGGACTTCCAGAAATCGGTGCTGATCCTGCTCACGCCGCGCCCGACGCAATACATCTTCCAATCGGAACGGAACCGCAAAAAGGGCACGCAGCGCCTGTCGCGCGACGAACGGGTGTTGAGCGAGTTGCAGGCGCGCTATTCCGACTGGTTCCGGCCCTATCCCAACTGGGCATCGGTGTTCCATCACATGCAGGCGAACAAGCTCTACCGCGAGTTCCGCACCGGCGACGTGGCGTTGGAGAAATGGGAAAACCTGGAAACCCGGCGCAACCGCCTGAACCAGGCACTCGACTTCCTGTTCTTCTGATCGGCACGGCAACCTAACGGCGCCGAAACCGCCCGAAAAATGGCGCACCCGACAGGATTCGAACCTGTGACCTCTGCCTTCGGAGGGCAGCGCTCTATCCAGCTGAGCTACGGGTGCCTTGGCCGGGCGGTTGGACCATGGATAGGTGGGCGGAACATAACGCCCGGGTTTCCACCGCGCAAGTTCCGATGTCGCCGCATGCTGGCGGCATATGCATGCCTCGTGCTCGACGGCCATCTCCTCGGACTGTAATCTTCGCGCATGTTCGGGCTTCTCGCGTACTGGATCGTCGGCTTCGGAATCGGGCGGCTTTGGGCCCTGGTGCCGGGCATGCGGGCATTGGGCCCCGGCACCTGTTTCCTCCTCGGGAGCGCCGGCGCGCTGATCGCCTATCCGTTGCTGCACCTGGTCGTCGGACTGCCGCTCATGGACGCGGCATGGGCCATCGCCGTCGCCGCGGGCGCCGGCCTGATTGTCTCGGTGCCGGAACTTGGGCGCATGACCTGGGAGGACGCGCCGCACCCGATCATCATTTTGCCGGGGTTCGCGTTGGCCGTGGTGTTATGGCAAGGAACGGTCGACTACCTGCCTTATACCGACGACGAATTCACAAACTGGCTCGACATTCCGCGCCGGATCTTTCTGGAGGACGGCTACCGCGCCATTCGCCATGACGTTCCCCTCTCCGGCTACACACCGGGCTGGCGGCTCTGGCTGACACTTCCGTGGTTCCTGGCCGATCGTTTCGCGCCCGGTGACGCGGCAACAGCTCCGTTGCTGCTGCATGTCGGCGTGCTCGGCGTCATCTTCGATGCCTGCCGCCGCGCGGTCCCTAGCATGCCAGTGGGGCCGCGCCTTGCCGCCGCTTGGACGGTGGTGCTACTCCTCGCCGCGGCGCAGGCCATGGGGCCGCTTTGGGTCTATACGATCTTGATCGAGCAGCCGCAAATCTATATCGCCGTGGGTGCGCTGTTGATGCTGCTCAACGCCGACGCCGCGCGAGCGGACGAGCGCTTTCCCTGGCTGGCCGCCACGGGCCTTCTGTGCGCCGCTGCCTATTTCCTGAAGTCCGCCGGTCTGCTTGTCTCCGGCGGCTGTATCCTGGCGGTGCTGATCGGTTTTGCGTGGCGGAAAGGCGAGGCCGTGCGCCGTCGTGTCACCTACGGACTCGTCGTCGCCCTTCCTCCCCTGGCGCTTTATCTTTTTTGGCAAAGCGGCGTCGAGAGCAACAACTGCATATCCTCTCCCCTTGGCACCTTGATCATGCAACCTCTGCCTGACTATTCCCGGGACCGCTGGGCCGACCTTTTCTGGCGCTTCAGCGCCAGTGTTTCGCTTTACATCAGCAGCTACAAATGGCCGCTGACGCTCATCGCCGTTGCCGGATGGGGGATGCTCCTACGAGGCCGACTCTGGTCCCCGGCAATCGCGATGGGATCATTCGCATCCGTCTATTTCCTTGCGCTCTATGTCTTCCACCTAGGCTGCTTCAGCGCCACCTACTTCGAAGCTCTCAACTCCATCGAGCGTTTCACACGCGTTCCGCTGCAAATGTTCCAATCCGTGGGGCTGGCCGCGCTGGCCATGGAAGCATTGCGGCTAGCGGAAAAGCGCGCCGCCACCGTGGTACGCGCGCGTGCCGTCCTTGGCCTTGGTGTCATCCTTGTCTTGGCGCTCGGTGCCTGGCAACTTCGAAGCCTAAGCCGCACCGCCCATGATATCACCGACCGACGACATCAGAATACGGACAAGATGATCGCCGAGATGTATGCCCTTTCCCGTGCCGTCGACCGGCTGGCAGATGGGCGCCCGATCCGAGTTCTGCTGATCGAGGACCGCGCCCCCGTGCTGACAGAGAAATACGCACGTTTCTTTGCTCACCGAGGCGGGCGCGGCGCACCGAAAGTCGCCTATACGGTCGACGTGATCAAGCTGCCGGCGGGAGCGCTGAAACTGGCTCATGCTTTGACGATGGCGGATGTTGCATGGCCAACTCTTGCTTCATCCACTGATCGCGAAATTGTCGATTCGGCCGCCGGTACTATATGCCTGGCGCAAACGCCCAATCGCTTTCTCAGCAAAGAGAACGGGCGGTTCCGCTGCGCCGAGAAGCCTCGTGCCGACACGCCTTGGTCGGTGGCGACGGGACACTGATTGCCGCCGGCACGGAACGCGGCTACAGCCGGTTTTACTAATATCGGTCGAGCGCCTACGGTCGAGACCTGAATACCCACCCCGGTGGTTGGCGATGGAGACTCCTGTATGAAGTTCGGTACCGTTCCCTTGATCGATGCGGCCGGTGCGATCCTGGCCCATTCCCTGCGCACGCAGGAAGGCGCCGTGAAGAAGGGAACGTGCCTCGGCTCGGACGAACTGCAACGCCTCGCCGACGCCGGCATCGCCGACGTGATGGTGGCGCGGCTCGAAGACGGTGACGTCGGCGAGAACGCCGTCGCAGCGCGAATCGGCGCCGTGCTTGCGGGCGCGGGCGTGCGCGCCGCCGACGCCTTCACCGGACGCGCCAACCTGTTCGCCTCCGGGGCCGGCGTGCTTGAATTCTCAGCCGAAGCCATCGGGGAATTGGCCGCCATCGACGAAGCCATCACTCTCGCCACCCTGGCACCGTTCCAGCGCGTCGCCGCCGGCCAAATGGTGGCGACGGTCAAGGTCATTCCCTTCGCGGTTCCGATGGGCGTGGTCGAACGGGCCGAACGCTGCGCCGCGCAGCCCGGCGTCGGGCTGCGCGTGCACCCGTTCCGGCCCTTGCGCGCACACCTGGTCCTGACCCGCTTCGCCCACGACAAGCCAAGCCTCCTGGAGAAACGAACGGGCGCCATCGCCGACCGGGTGCATTCGCTCGGCGGCACCATGGGGGAAATCGACACCTGCGGCCATGTCACCGACGAGCTGGCGGCGCACTTGAAAAGGCTCGCGCCCGAAGCCGGGGACATCGTCATGATATTCGGCACCTCGGCCATACTGGACCGGCGCGACGTGGTGCCGGCGGCGCTCGAAGCAGCGGGCGGCAGCGTCGATCGGCTCGGCATGCCGGTCGATCCGGGAAATCTGTTGATGCTCGGAACGCTCGGCCCGGCGCTCGCCATCGGCGTGCCGAGCTGCGCGTCGTCGCCCAAGATCAACGGGTTCGATTGGGTGCTGGAGCGTGCCTTCGCCGGGCTGCCTCTCGATGCGGGCGCGGTTTCCGCCATGGGGGTCGGCGGGCTGTTGGGCGAGATCGCGTCCAGGCCGCAGCCGCGGCGCGGTCGGGAAAAGTGATCGCGGCGCCGGTTATTCCCGGTGATAGGGATGGCCAACGAGGATCGACTGAGCCCGGAACAACTGCTCCGCCAGCATGGCCCGCACCAAGAGATGCGGCCAGGTCTGCGGCCCCAGGGATAGACGCAGCTCGGCGCGCTCGAGCACCGCACCGCCGTGCCCGTCGGCGCCGCCGATCAGCCAGGCCGTCTGGCGCACGCCCTCGTCGCGCCAGCGCCCGACGGTCTCTGCCAGTTGCAAGCTGGAAAGCGCCTTGCCCGAACCGTCGAGCGCAACGACCCGCGCGCCGTCCGGAACGGCGGCCAGCAACAGCTCGGCTTCCTTGGTTTTGAGTTCGTCGGCGGAGAAGTTGCGGCGCTCCTCGACCTCACGCAACTCGGGCGGCGGGCGCATGCGCGCCGCGTAGTGTTCGAACAGATCGCGCTCCGGCCCGCGTTTCCAACGCCCGACGGCAATGATGATGGAATTCATCCTCGCCTACACCGTCGGGCGCCTCAGACCGGTGACCGCCGGCTCAGACGCCGGCACCGATGGCCGTTTCCGCGTCGGAGACGATGCCCGGCGTGGCCCAGATTTTCTCCAGGTTGTAGAATTCGCGGACTTCGGGGCGGAAAAGGTGGACGATGATGTCGCCCGCGTCGATCAATACCCAATCACACTGCTGGTCGCCTTCGACGGCGACGCTCTTGACGCCCAGGCCCTTGATGCCGCGGTGCAAGTGATCGGTCATGGCGCCGACGTGGCGCTGCGATGTCCCAGAGGCAATAACCAGGTAGTCGGCGATTTCGGTCTTGCCGGCGAGTTCGATGACGACAACCTGATCGGCCTTGTCGTCCTCGAGGGTCGTTTCCACCAGGTCGAGCACTTTGGCAACCGGTGGCGGATTCACGGCGTGTGGTATTTTCGCACTCCTTCTCTATGGCCCTCGCTCCCGGTTTCCCGGTTGCGACCTATGGGCCGTTGGTCCTTGCGGTTCAGTGGCTCCGCTCTTGTTGGCGGATTTGCGTTGCCGAAAGCGGGTTCAGCGGACGCTTGAACAAAACCCAAGCCGGCGGCTTCTTGTCCACCAGCCGGGCCGCCTTGTAGGGAGGGATCCGGTATCTGGCGAACCGCTTCGCCGCTTTCGCCTGCTCGGCCCTCAAAGAATAAGTTGGGCGCGCGAAAACCGCAACGGGAACGGTATGAAAGATTCGTGACCACTCGCGCCACTTGTGAATCTGCAAAAGGTTGTCGGCGCCCATAAGCCAGACGAACCGCGCCTTCGGGAAGGTTTCCACCAACGCCGCCAGGGTATCGGCGGTATAGCGGGTGCCGAGCTCGGTCTCGATGCC
>Ga0070729_10007877_pt1 | contig 10099 bp, 5 predicted proteins | sample tdDd472_FD_66725 | JGI IMG/M metagenome (GOLD analysis project Ga0070729, IMG submission 66725) | Marine sediment microbial communities from the Atlantic coast under amendment with organic carbon and nitrate - tdDd47.2 | ecosystem: Environmental > Aquatic > Marine > Coastal > Sediment | place...
TGCCGGGTTGAAGCGCTCGCCGGGAAGAAAGAAAAAAGCGACGAAAGCCGATTAGCTCAGACAATCTTTTCGTAAACCGAAATATAGTCATCGGCCATGCGCTGAACCGAAAAGCGTTTTGCGGCTTTGCGGCACTTCTCATGTAGAGCGGGATCGCGCAGTGGAATCGGGTTATTGATGAGTCGGTTCATTTTGGTGAGAAATGTCCTCGGGGCGTCCGGCTCAAATAATTCAGCGACGCCGCTGGAGGCTTTAGCGATTTCGATCAGCCCACCACGTCGAGCGGTCAGAATGGGCGTTCCGGCGGCAAGCGCTTCGGCGGCGATCAGGCCGAAAGGCTCGTCCCACAATGACGGTATGACGAGCAGGTCGATATGAGTGAGGAATTTATCGGCCGGTTGATAACCGATAAATTTGGCTGGAAGGTTTTTTATCTGCCTTTCGATAACCGTCTGATTCTGTCGACTTCCACGACCGGCGATCCAAAGGTCGTAATTGGTGCTTGGCAGCTGCTTAAGTTGCCGTAAAAGCCATCCGATCCCCTTGTCGGTGGAAATCTGTCCGAGAAAGCCGATCTGCAAACGTTCCTTGGGCCGCCGTTGGCGTTTGGGTAAAGGATTGGTGGGTGTGCTGTTGAATATGGCTGTTCTAACTGCGGCGTTCTGAAACAGTCCTTGGTCTATATGCAGGTCGGTGATGAATTGCGAGCAGCCGACGACCGCATCGACATGGCGGGTGGTTTTCCGTCCGGTATCGACAATCTTTTGACATTCACGGCCGCAAGGGGTCTGGCAACGGCGACCTTCCTTAAACATCAACTCGTTGTGGCAGAGCAGAGTATGGAGCTGAAGAGTATGAACGATGGGAAAGCCCATTTCCTTGATTCTGCGCCAAAGGGGGCCGGGCGGGAAGGACGTGGTCATCGTATGAACGATGGTCGGCGCTTCTTTGCCAATAATTTCCGCGATGTTGCCGATGACTTCGTTGCGTCGGGCCAGCATGCGTTTGAACACGGCTTGCGATTGTGGGTCTTTCCGTTCCCGCAATAGGGAGAGCTTGTTGAAATTGGGGATGGGCAGGTCGTAGACCATCACGCCGTTGTGCCAGCGAGTGGTCGTCTCCGCGATATCCGGTGAGTTGATGACAACAACCTCAATGCCGCGTCGGGACAATTCCTCGGCGAGCCTTTGAGTCGTATAGGCCGATCCTCTTCCTGGGTGTGGCGGATAACGACGGCTGACAAGCAAAACTTTCATGGGATGAGACTTTAGGCCATTCGATAGACTTGCGGGAAGTCAGAAGGTGGGAGTAGGCTGGCGAACCTTATTTGGGGATTTATTGGGGTTGAATGATGAACGGCGAAAATGAACGCAAAGCAACGCGGGACCCCCTTCATTTGCGGCTGCTCTATCCTCTTCATCGGTCTTTGTTTGCGTCTGTTTTCGTCGCGCGGGATGAGCGAAAAGGCAACTTGGTGGCGATAAAACGCTACGCTCCCATGCCTGCAGTCGAACGTCCGGATGCCGTGGAGAGATTTCCAGAAGCCGATCTGAAAAAGTCGAGGGAAAAGTTTCTATTCGAATTGGATACGATCTCTCAATTTTCCCATGAAAACCTGGTCCGTTGTCTCTATGCCGATAGAGAAGCTGATGTCCCCTTTTTTATGATGCCGCTGCATCCGGTCAGTCTATGGAATGAAATTTGGGTCCAGACGCCCCTACGGCCACGCCCGAGAAGCTTGATGGCGCCTCGTGTGGTGTCGGTGCTTCAGGAATGTTTGGCAGGGTTGGCCTCTCTTCATGATCGGGGGATCGTTCACCGTGATATCAACCCGACAAATTTATTTCTTGGTCAGGGCGGTGTACTGCGATTGGGTGACTTCAGCATGGCGCAAGGGAACGATGGCGAGGGTTTTACTCCTCTCACCAGCCTTGGAGCCCAGCGAGCCTATATGAGCCCTGAGTTGTTCGCTAAACGTTTCGAACTGGTTGATGAGCGCACCGATGTTTATTCGGTCGGCGTGATGGCTTACCGAATGATCACCGGGCGGCTTCCCGAAACCGAATACGGTAAGCCGGTCACGCCCCCCAGAGATATCGATATTGAGATGGATAAGGCTTTGAGCGATTGGGTGATGGCTGCGCTGGAGCGTCAACCCCAGGACCGCCCCAAAGATGCGCGGGAACTGCTCGAAAATCTGCCTGAGCTTTAGAGATTAAGCAAACTCGGCGAGAATATCATTCATTGGTCCAAGCCAGGGCTCAAAGCGCTTCCAGCGGGCCACCGACGTTTTGTAGATGGGCTTGCGAACCTGAAGCTTGCTGGCCGTCATGATGGGCCGTTCGACTTTGTGGAAGGAAAGGCAGGCTTCATCCCATTCCAAGCCACAATGATCGATGAGGGCGCGGCTGCGCGTTTCAGGTTCGGCGATGGTGTCTTCATACCGAACCTGGAAGATACGGTCCGGCAAGACCGCCTCCCAATGATCCATGATCCGCTTGTATTGCCGCCAGTAATGGGCCAGGTCGCCGATGTCGTAGCTGTAGAGATGGCCGTTGGCGAAATTGGTGAAGAAGCAGGAAAGCAGGCTGTCTTGAGGGATACGTTTGCAGTGGATGAGCGGGGCCTTGGGGAAAAGCAGGGCGATGAGTCCCATATGCATGAAGTTGCCCGGTAACTTATTGGTGACCTTGGCGGCCTTTCCTTGGGAAAGATTTTCCAGGCGGCTGAGGTATTGTGATGCAAGTTGCCCGATTTGAGCCTTGGTTAGCAGGGGAAAGCAGCGTGGGGCGCGGCGCTTGCGCCCGGTCATCCGTACGGCGGCATCCGAAATGCGTGGGATATCCATCAATTCGCCCGCACCGAAGGCCTGCGGGTGAGCGGCGATGATCTGTTCGGTGAGTGTCGTGCCTGAGCGCGGTAAGCCGCCGATAAAGACGGGGACTTTCGAGGAGTTGCCCCAACCTTCGCGTTGCTCGAAAAACTCCGGCGTGAAAACCTCGATGAACATATCGACGCTGCGGGTTGTGGTTTCCCGAAGGTAAACCTGCTTGTTACGCTCGAAATTGGCGCGGCGCAGCCGGGCCGAGGTGGAGTAGTGGGCGAATGAAAGCTGGAAGTCGCCGCTTTTTTCATAGATGCGGCCCAGCCCGGTGTGGACGGCGATGCGTTGGCTGGCGGCGAGGCGCTTGCCCCGGACCAACCAGAGCATCCTCTGGGTTTCTTTCGATTCCGGGGTGATCTTATCCATCATGGCGAGTTGGCAGAGCGCGCCTGGATGGTTCGGCGCGAGCAGCAGGGCGGTGCGGAGAGCTTCTTCGCCTTCTTCCATGCGGCCCAGGTTGGTCAGGTTGCTGCTGAGAGCGACATAACTTTGGGGGGACTCTGGCTTGAGCTGAACGACCCGCTCAAGCAAAGGATGGGCGCGTTCGGCCGCGCCACATTGGTTATAGGCGTCGGCCAACTTGCGCATGACGTCCATGTTTTCGGGCATTTTGCGGCCCGCTTCGCTGTAGTAACGAACGGCGCGTCCCGGCAGTCCTTCTTCCAGATGCATATCGCCGAGCGCGACCTTTGCATGAGCCTTGCCGTCTTTGCCTTCGCCGATGATGCGCAAGGATTTAAATGCTTTAGCTTTCTCTCCCTTACCCATATAGATAACCGCCATCCGGGTGTGCGGCCGGGTATAGGAGGGATCGGCCTCAATGGCTTTTTCATAGCACTCGAGTGCGTCGTCCAGGCGTTCCTGGGCGTGGTAGACTTGCCCCAACTGATCGAGCGTTCCCGCCAGGTCAGCTCGTAGTTCCAAGGCCAGTTTGAAGGCGGTTTCGGCCTCCCCCCAACGGTCGGTGAACATCATCACCGTCCCTAAATTGGTCAAAGTCACCGGGTCGGTCGGCTCTTTGTCCAGTACCTCACGAAACAATTTTTCCGCATTGGCGGGGCGGTGGGTCAGCATGCAGATACCGCCCAAAAGACGTTTGAGATTAAGATGATTGGGGTAGGCGCGGGCTGATCGACGACAGAGGTTCTCGGCCTTTTTTAGTTGCCTCCCGTTCATCAAACCCTGAACCCGTTGGCAAAGCTTTTCCGGGTCTTGATAGGGTGGGGTGGATTTAGATGATGAAGAAGCCATGCGTCCTGACGGCCATTCAAAAAGATTGTTAGGCCGAGCCACTCATGCCGACGCCGGTGATGTTTGACGTATTCAGGGCAGCCACGCCGGTCAGTTTGGCAATGGCCTGATAGGAGCCGGGGTCGCCTGTGTCATTGGTATAGTAAAGAATACCGTTGGAACCATCGTAGTCGTAAACGAACATGGGGTCCGTATCGTTGCTTACATTTGACAAAAATGCGGCGAGACTGGTTCCGGCTCCCAGGTTTTTGAAATTGCCAGTGTAGGATTGGTGGGTGGTCGGAGTGTAGATCGTTGTCGTTGTCCCGAACATTAAGCCGTTGGTGATCGCGCTTCCTGAAGTCAGGAAAACTCTGATTTTATCTTCAGCAGTATTGAAGTTGAGAATTACATCGGCCGTTTTGCTCGTTGCCGTGTGTGCGAAATGGCTCTGCCGGAAGATGAACTCATCGGAGCCAGCTCCTCCTGAGAGGGTGTCTGTAGATGCACCGCCATCAAGGTAGTCGTTGCCACCCGCTCCGAATAATTTATCGGTACCATCGCCTCCGTAGAGGGTGTTGCCCTGAGCTTCGGTTCGTGTTGCGGTCAATTCGGCGTAGATATAGTCGTTTCCATTGTTCCCATACAAAACATCCGTCCCGGCGCCCCCCAGCAAAATATCGTCTCCAGAGCCGCCATGCACAGTATCGTTGCCTGTGTTGCCAAAAATGGTGTCATTGCCACCACCTCCCCAGACCCGATCAATATCGTTCCCAGCATTAATCACATCTGCGCCTGTTCCGGCGGATGATCCGGTGCCGGTATCGCCGTAAATATAATCAGCACCTGCGCCGCCATTAATGGTGTCGTTGCCCCCTTCACCATAAATATTGTCGCTTCCCGCTCCACCGGTAATAGAGTCGGCGCTGGCTCCGCCCATGATGTAGTCGTTGCCGCTTCCGCCGTCGATGCTGTCAAGGCCATTCCCACCATAGAGCGAATCGCCTGCCGCGCCACCGGTTATCGAGTCGTTACCTGTACCACCCCAAATTTTGTCGGCCCCATCGCCGCCTAAAAGCGTATCCGCGCCGCCGCCGCCATAGATGGAATCGGAGCCTAGGTCGCCATAGATAATATCGGCTCCAGTACCGGTGGCGGACTGGGTGCCAAGTTCGCCATAGAGTTTGTCATTCCCCGAGCCACCTTTCAAATAGTCGGCTCCGCTATCTCCGTACAGAAGGTCGGCCCCGCCGCCGCCAAAAAGACTGTCGGCTCCGGCATTGCCGTGCAGGGTGTCGGCTGCTACGCCACTGGTCGATAGTGTTCCTGATTTTCCGTAGAGAATGTCGTCGTCGGCTCCGCCGTTAAGGATGTCGACGCCGTTGCCGCCGTAGAGGATGTCGCTTCCCGCGCCACCTGTCAGACTATCGGTACCGTTATATCCCCAAAGGGTATCATCGCCATCGCCGCCGTCTAGAGAATCAATGAGCACCGCGCCGTAAATGCGGTCGTTGCCTGCGCCGCCGTTGGCCGTGTTGGTACCGCTATCGAACTGAGTTGTATCTGTTCCGACGTAGATCAGGTCGTTGCCCGTTCCGCCATCAATGAGGTCACTCCCGAGACCGCCGTAGAGGCTGTCATCGTTGGCGCCGCCGTTCATATAGTCGTTGCCTTTGCTGCCGTAGATGGTGTCGTTTCCAGCGTCGCCATAGAGACTGTCGAAGCCGCTCCGCCCATCTAGATAGTCTGCGCCGGTGGAACCGTAAATCGTATCGACGCCCTTGGCCCCATAGAGAGAATCGTCTCCAGCCTCGCCACGAACAATATTGACCTTGGTGTCATAGGTTGTTGCGTTGGTTGTCAAATATCCGCCGTAGAGGATGTCGTTGTCTGCGCCCCCGGATACGGTATCTGACCCGGCGCTGCCTTTGATGATATCGGCGCCTGCGCCACCCCCCATGGCGTCGTTGCCGTCCTCACCGTAAAGTAAGTCTGCCCCGGTGCCGCCGGTCATGCTGTCGTTGCCGTCTCCGCCATACAGCGTGTCAGCGCCTGCAGCGCCGGTCATGCTATCGTTACCGGCATTCCCCCACATGGAATCGTTGTCTGCGCCGCCGTCCATGGCGTCGGTGAGGGCTCCGCCGGAGAGTCTGTCGTTGCCGCCGCCGCCAGCTAGGCTGTTGATGCCCGTATCGGCTGTTGATGTTGAATTTGCGCCGTAGATCAGGTCGTCGCCTTCGCCGCCCGATAAACAGTCTGCGCCATTTTCACCTTTTAAAAAGTCATTGCCGTCTCGACCCCAAATACTGTCCGCACCGGCACCGCCTATTAGCATGTCGGTTCCGTTGGCGCCATAAAGCGTATCGTCGCCTGTTTCACCGTAGAGTGTATTTACCGGGGGGGCCGTAAATTCGGTGGTTACAGTTTTATCGGTGCTGGCAATCAGCAGGTCGTCGCCGACTCCGCCGTAAAGCAAATCGCTGCCGGTGCTTCCATAAAGTGTATCGTTGCCCGCACCGCCGTAAAGTACATCGTAGCCGGCGGAGCCGTATATTGTGTCGTTACCGCCGCTGCCCCAGGCATAGTCGGAGCCGGAGGCTCCAAAAATAATGTCATTGCCGGTGTCGGTTTCCGTCGAAGCTCCTGTGGTTAAGAAACCTTCGCTGTCTGATTTACGGAAACCGCCGTAAAGGAAATTTATTGTTCCGCCAAAAGCGCTAATATAGTCGCTACCGGCTTGTCCAATCAGGGTGTCCTCTCCGCTGGCTCCGTGAATCCTGTCGTCGCCACCGCCGCCGTAGGCAAGATTGGAACTGGTTTCCGTATTGCGTGTCAGAAGACTGCTTCCAACATACATAGTATCGTTACCGTTTCCGCCAAAGAGCGTGTCGTTGCCATATCTACCAACAAGAATGTCGGAATCGTCGCTGCCGTAAAGTGCGTCGTCGCCTTCGGCGCCATAGAGCGAATCATTGCCATTCCCGCCATAGAGGGTGTCGCCGTTGGCGAAATCCATAGTGTCGTCGTAGAGGTGGGCATGCATGATGTCGTTCCCGGCGCTGCCGTACATCACATCCGTCCCGAGACTGCCTTCCATGAAGTCGTTGCCTGTGCCGCCATAAAGCGTGTCGTTGCCAAAGCCCGCCATCAACGTGTCGTTGCCGCCACCGCCATAGAGAACGTCGCTATCGCTCATTGTCTCACTGGGAAAGCTTTGTTGTTCTGAACTGTAGCCGGTATATCCGGATGTGGTGCCGGTGGGGGGGTAGGTCGTTGCCGTTGAAATGGTGGCGTGATGGCCGAAAACGCCACCGGTCAGATAGTCGTCGCCAGCCCCGCCGTAGAGATGGTCGTTGCCGAAACCGCCGATGAGTGTGTCCTCTCCCACGTTGCCGAAAAGCGAGTCGTCATCGCCATAACCGTAGATGAGGTCGTCTCCCGAAGCCCCAGACAAGCTATCGGTACCTGAGCCGCCATAAAGAGTTTTGTCGACAGGCTCCGGCTTCGACTCCACTTTAGGTGGAACGGGCTCCGGGTCGGGGTCTGGATCGGGCTCCGGGTCTGGATCCGGGTCGGGATCGGGATCCGGTGGTACGGGTAACGGAGGCGGCGGCGGAGGAGGCGGTGGGGGCGGCGGTGGAGGAGGTGGTACCGGGTCTGGGGCCGGTTCTCCAGTTGGTTCTCCTGTGGGTTCGCCAGTTGGCTCTCCAGTGGGCTCTCCAGTGGGCTCTCCAGTGGGCTCGCCAGTCGGTTCTCCAGTGGGCTCGCCAGTCGGCTCGCCGGTTGGTTCTCCCGTTGGCTCTCCTGTGGGTTCGTTGGCTGGCTCACCTGTTGGTTCACCGTTGGGTTCTCCTTGCCCCTCTTGCCCACTCTGCTGCTGTTGGAAGTTTGAGCGTGTGGAGTTCAAGGTGTTCAGGACGGCTCCGGCGATTTGGTTGATCTGGGCGTCTGAGAAGGTGGTTTCTGTCGGGGCGTCCTGGGTGGCCGGGTTCCAAGTCCAGCCCTGCCCCGCTTGGTTGGCGACGCCCAACAGATCGCCTTGCGGTGAATAGACAGCGATTTCGCCGACGCTGGTCGATCCATCGGCATTGGGCTCGGGCATGTTGATGATGGTGACGTTTTCACCATCCCATTCAACGGCGGCCTGGGTGCCGCGAATACCGATGGTGGCTGCCGGGGTCTTGACCGCCATGGCGTCCGGTTCGGTCTTGGCGATCTGCCCGGAGACGAAGGTCGCCACCCCGCTCAGCAGGTTGAAGGTTGCGTTGCCCGAAAGAGTGCCGGGGTCGTAGACCAGTTCATCGAGCACCATGCGACCGCCTTCGCCCAATGAGAAAATGCTCTCATCGACAAAGACGATGCCAATCGTCGTGCCATCGCCGGTTTCCAGCACGTCGCCCTGATAGACCGGGTCGCCCTTTTGAAGGGTCACCTTGGTTCCGTCGGCACGGATAACCGTTGCCGTCCCTTCCAGCGTATCGACCGTACCGATGGGATCGCCCTGGGGCGTATCTTGAGCTTGGCCGTATTGACCTGGGGCAAGCGGCCCTGCAAGGCGGCTTGCGATGTCGCCTTCAATGACGAGATGGTCGCCGCCGATGTGCAGATCGGGCGGTGGTGTTTGCAGGTAAAAGCCCTGAACGATAACCGTTTCGCCGTCCTGGGTGATGATCAAGTCACTGCCCTGACGGTTGAAGTCGGCATTCCATGCGGCGAAATTGGCGGGTAAAACGACAGATTGCGCCCCTGGTGTGGCGGTCAGAGTCGCCACAACCTCCGAAGATTGCCCGGAGTTGAAGAGTTCTGTATGGGGTGCGTCCTGCTTCACTTGAATATACCTGTCCGCCGGGAAAAAATGACGAATCGAATCCAGCTTATAACATACTGGAATTTCAAGGTTTATACCAAGCAAAACGCCTCTTCGGTCAATTAAATAACCGGAGTCACTGAAAATTCAACACAAAAAAATGCATAAACCATCAGGCGAGATGGCGGAGGGGGTTAACGCTTATTGCTGTTGCTGCCATAGAGGCGTCGCAACAGGTCGATGAGGCTATTTCTTTCGGTTTTCGAAAGATCCTTGGCGATGTTGCGTTCGTGCTCGGCGACTTGGTTTTTGAGCCGCTTGAGCATGGCCTTTCCGGTGCTTGTGAGAAAAAGAGCGTGGCGGCGTCGGTCGGTTTCCGATTTCCGGCGTTCCACCAGTTCTCGTGTTTCAAGCTTGTCTATGACCGAAACGAGGGTCGAGCGGTCAAGCGCCAGAGCGCCGGCCAGATCGTTTTGGCTCAAGCCTTCGTTACCGCCGATAATGGTCAAAGCGCCGAAAAGACCCGGTGATATGTCTTCGGCTCCGACGGCTTGGGCAAAATCTTTAAACACCGCAACCTGAGCTCGTCTTAGGTGGTAGCCGAGCAGGGTATGCAGATTGTCGAAATCGATCTCTTCGGTTTGCGCCACGTTGTCCGCCGTCTGGGTCAATTAGTTTGCTCCCCAACCTTGTTAAGGGATCGACGGAAGGCATGCAACGGCTTTTGGCCGGATGGGCAAAGAAAGAGCCGCCGCTCCAAGAGGGCGGCGGCTCCTTTTTTCGAGAGGTTCCTTAGGGTGAGCCGGCTTAAAACTCCTGCCAGTCGTCATCGGCATCGAAATCTTCTGCGACCTCCTGTTGAGCCCGCTCCGGTGGCGGAGCAGAGGGAGCGGGAGAGGGTTTCGCCTGCTTTGGCGCGGCGGCCGGTTTTGTCGGTGAGGGCTTGGTCGGCGCCTGGGGTGGCGTATCGATTGTGATCCTCTCCTGACCGGTGTTGAAGAAGTCGAGAAGATTGACCAAATCGGTTGCCTGGCTGTCCATGTTGGATGAGGCGGCATTGGTTTCCTCAACCAAAGCAGCGTTTTGTTGGGTCATTTCGTCCATGTTGGAAACGGCGCTGTTGATTTCGTCCAAGCCGGTGGCCTGTTCCTGGCTCGCCGCGGCGATTTCAGAGACGA
>Ga0070729_10007882_pt1 | contig 10092 bp, 5 predicted proteins | sample tdDd472_FD_66725 | JGI IMG/M metagenome (GOLD analysis project Ga0070729, IMG submission 66725) | Marine sediment microbial communities from the Atlantic coast under amendment with organic carbon and nitrate - tdDd47.2 | ecosystem: Environmental > Aquatic > Marine > Coastal > Sediment | place...
CCAGCGCCCCTCGACGATGGAGAGGCGGGCTTCGGGATACCGCTCGACATCGAAGAAGTCGTGGTTCTGCAGATGGGCGATGAGGATGTCGTGCATGTCATGACCGGCCAGGTCATCGCACTGGAGAGCCGTCATATCCAGCACCACCTCGCCACCTGAGAGACCGTCGAGGGTGCAATCGAGGTAGCCTTCCTTGATGGCCACCGTCCCCCAGTGGCTGTTGAGCAGGTTGCGCCCCAACCAGGAGACCTTGCACTCGGCGAGGTCGAGATGATGGCGACCCACCGGCCAGGCGGGATCGGCGGGTAACGGTCCGCCCTCGGCCAGGTCGTACTCTGCCAGCCGCCACCCATCCAGGCCCGCGCGCAGATCCCAGATGGCGGTGTAGCCCTCGCGCTCAAGTTTCTCGGCCGCCATGCGCGACTCGTAGGATTTCTCATGCTGACCATAGACACAGACCACGGCCTCACGGTCCGGCGACATCTCCTGCATGCGCTGGCCGAACACCACCTCGTAGACACAGTTATTCACGGCTCCAGGCAAATGGGCGGCGGTATGGTCATCCGCCAGGCGCACATCGACCAGGGTCAGATGCTGGCCCTGATTCAGGGCGGCCAACAGGATTTCGGGGGTGATGACTCGAATATTCATGATCGCTCCGATCCTGGGGAATTCTTTGGGACCCAGGTTAATCATGAGCCAGGGACCTCGCCCCCGGCGATTCGGGTGGATGAGAGCGGCCGGCCACCCTAGTATGGAGTCTCAACCAACCGAAACCGTGAGGAACCAACATGTCCGGTCGTTCGCTGCTCATCTGTCTGCCTCTTGCCCTGGCCTTGCTGACGCCCGTCGAGTCACCGGCCCAGGCTGACCTCGCCAGCCTCGTCGACCCCATGGTGGGCACCAAGAACATGGGCCACACCTTCCCCGGCGCCACCGTTCCCTTCGGCATGGTTCAGCTCAGCCCGGACACCAGGCAGCTTCGCATGTATGACGAGGAGGGCCGGTACGTCCGCGAGGCCTACCGCTACTGCTCCGGTTACCAGTACGAGGACAGCACCATCACCGGCTTCAGCCACACCCATTTCAGCGGCACCGGGCACTCGGACCTGGGCGACATCTCGCTGATGCCGGTCATGGGTGAGGTGAATCTCGAGGGTCCTTTCACCTCGAGCTTCCAGCACGCCAACGAAGCCGCCGAGCCCGGCTACTACACGGTCCATCTCGACGACCCGAACATCGACGTGGAGCTCACGGCCACCACCCGCGTCGGCCGCCATCGCTACACCTTCAACGAGGACGGCCCGGCCCACGTGGTCCTCGACCTCAGGGCCAACATCTACGACTACGACGGCAAGAACGTATGGACCTTCGTGCGCGTGGAGAACGACACCCTGATCACCGGCTACCGCCAGACCACCGGCTGGGCCCGCACCCGCACCGTGTACTTCGCCCTGGCCTTCGACCGGCCGTTCAGCAGCTACGGCCACCGTCGATTCGACGAGACGCCCTACGCCGGCTTCTACCGACGCTTCGACCAGGAGAATGATTTCCCCGAGATGGCAGGGCGCGAGTTGCGGGCCCGTTTCACCTTCAACGTCGAGGCCGGTCAGCAGTTGCAGGCCAAGGTCGCCCTCTCCGGTGTCAGCACAGCCGGCGCTCTCAAGAACCTCATGGCCGAGGCACCCGGCTGGGATTTCGATCTCACCCGCCTCGCTGCCCGCAGCCAGTGGAACGAGGAGCTCGGCCGCATCAAGGTCGACATGCGCACCGAGGAGCAACTGTCCACCTTCTACACCGCCCTCTACCACACCATGCTGGGCCCCACGGTCTATGAGGATGTGGACGGCCAGTACCGCGGCCTCGATCAGAACGTGCACACCTCGGACGGCTTCACCAATTACACCGTCTTCTCCCTGTGGGACACCTACCGCGCCCTGCATCCGTTGTTCAACCTCATCCAGCGCCCGCGCAACAACGACATGATCCTCAGCATGCTCGCCCACTTCGACCAGAGCGTGCACCCCATGCTCCCGATCTGGAGCCACCACGCCAACGAGAACTGGTGCATGATCGGGTATCACGCGGTGTCGGTGATCGCCGATGCGGCGGCCACGGGAAATCTGGGATTCGACCTGGGGCGGGCGCTCGAGGCCTGCGTGGCCACCTCCCAGGTACCCTACTTCGATGGAGTCGGGGAGTTGATGGAGCTGGGTTATGTGCCCGACGAGGCCAGCCGGTCATCGGTCAGCGTGACCCTGGAACTGGCCTACGATGACTGGTGCATATCGCAAGTCGCCGGGTGGTTGGGACGAGAAGAACGGCAGGCCGAGTATCTCGAGCGATCCCGCTCCTTCGAGCATCTCTTCGATCCGTCCATCGGTTTCATGAGGCCCAAGAATCGCGCCGGCCAGTGGCGCCCGGACTTCGACACCATGGCCACCCACGGTCAGGGTTTCATCGAGGGCAACGCCTGGAACTACTCCCTCTATGTCCCCCACGACGTGCCGCGCCTGGTCGAACTCATGGGCGGGCCGGAGGCGTTCGGCCGGCACCTCGACGAGCTCTTCACCATGGAACTCGGCGACGAGCATATCGCCGACACCGAAGACATCACCCGCGACGGCATCATCGGCAACTACGTGCACGGCAACGAGCCGGGCCACCACATCGCCTATCTCTACAACTGGAGCGACCGTCCGTGGCAGACCCAGAAAAGGGTCCGCATGATCATGGACACGATGTATGGCACCGGCGTCGACGGCCTGTGCGGCAATGACGATGCGGGACAGATGAGCGCCTGGTACGTCTTGAGTGCCCTCGGCTTCTATCCCGTGTGTCCAGGGTCCGGCGAGTATGCCATCGGCAGTCCGCTGGTGGAACGGGCCGATGTGCAGCTGGAGAACGGCACGGTGTTCCAGGTGCGGGTCGAGGGACAGAGTGAGGCGGCCGTCTACGTGCAAGAGGTCAGGGTGGACGGGGTCAAGATCGAGCGTCCAGTCCTTGATTTCCAGGTCATGGCCGGCGGGAACGAAGTGGTGTTCGTGATGGGTTTGGAACCCAGGCGTTGAGGCCGTGAATCGGTCCGGTCACGACTCCTAGATGATTGTATCCCAGAAAGTTGACAAAGCCGCCCCACTGCCGTTAAGTCATCACAAGGTCAGATCCGACAATGACTTTGGGACTCTGGAGGGAGGTCCATCCATGTACCGTTATATCTTTTTCCTGACCACACTAGCTGCCCTACTCGTCCTCGGCGCTTGTTCCGAGGACCCCATCACCAACCCGGTCGCCGCCGACAAGGCCAGCACCGGCCACACCCTCGACCCCGAGGAACTGATCGACACCCGCATCCTCGACGGCGAGGCTGATCCCGAATTCACCGACGACCCCATGGTCTACCCCTACTACATCGTGCGCCACGGCCCCGAGGCCGGCACCTACAGCTTCAACTCCGGCGACACTGTGCCCGACGGCGCTTACGTCGTGCTCAAGGCCCACACCTGGAGCGAGGAACCGGCGCCTCAGAATTTCAACATTCAGGGGAGGTTCGAGGCTGTCGGGGACTACAACAACAGCGGGGTGCAGTTCTCGTTCTTCACGACCTACAGCCGTCAAGATCTCAAGCCCACCTGGAGCGACCCACATCGTGGCCTGGCCGCCGACACGCTGGGCTTCGAGGTCGGCCCGTTCGACTACGAGGTCTCCATGCGGGGGCTGTTGAACATGGGCCAGAGCAACGGGGTTCGGGATGAATCACCGGATGTGCTGTCGTTCAAGGGAAACTTCCCGCCATGTGTTCAGAACATGGAAGTGATCAACCTGCAGCATGAGGCTGAGGCCACCACTGAAAACGATGACTGCGTTCAGCAAGAGGACCTGGACGAGGAAATTCTCTTACAGGCCATTAGCCCAAACGCCTCTCAGTACAATCCTGAGGAAAACCCCGGGCATATGACAACCATGGGCGAGATAACCTTCATCTATGTCGACCCCGTTTCCGGCAGGGTCAGCCTGGACGAACCCCAGTATGGCGAATGGCTGGAAATCCTGGCCTACTCCTACCGATCTGTGATCTACCTTCATGGCCGGGACCACCTGCAGGAGCAGCACCCCCTCGGCAACGAATCTGACCGCATCGGGGCCTGGAGCTACCAGGTCGACCATGATGCCGATCCCGACAATCTCCTCAAGGAAGGTCCAGGGTCTGACAATATCGACCTCGCCTTCAGCTTGAGCGAAGACCACTACCAAGGATCACCGTGGCTTGACGAGGCTTTCATCAGTGATTCCGGTATCTGGGGACTCGTTCTGACCGTCAAGGTTCCCCTGTTCCTGAGCCTCGGCAATGATGAAATGTACTGGAATTCACTCCTCGAGCTGAACAACGCACCACCTCGGCCCGAAGATCCAGCGGAGTGGCCGGCCTGGCAGCAGGATGAAGGCGTCTTCTATGCTAAAAGATGCTGGGACCTGACCACCATGGTCTTCGGGCCTGGATCCGTGAAGGCCATCGCCTGGGATCAGCCCGACTGCAATATGGACCGGGACCGTGGCTACTATCATTACTATGAACAAACCCGAATTCCCTCACCGAATGGCCGGGGCTGCCAAGACGGCCAATATGCCAATGGAGAGATCCAGGAACAAGGCAACCTGCGTCTGGAAAATTTCCGCGCCCCGAGCAACGAGGGTGATGCCATGGTCAAACCATTCCACCTTGTGTGTGTGAAACTGGACGGTACCACCTTCGAAGGCCAGGTACCGCCCCCCGGTTGGGTGGACGCCAAGCTTCTGGAGAGAAGCACCTACCACACGCATCGCTAGCGTTTCTTCCCGGGCCTGCAAAACCCGGGACATGGTGGCGGCCGAGATCATGAGATCTCGGCCGTTATCTATTTTGGTGCCTGGTGATTCAGCCCTTGGAATCGCTGAGATAATCAGGATGACCGGCACAAGATGAGCAGAGGACCACAGGCTCACCCTCAAGGGATGGTTTTCGGCTCACCGCTCGCCGTGCAGCCACAAAAGCCGGACCATTCCACAGCCGATCCAGCGAAGTGGTCGCGACATTGCCCAGGTCATGCTCGGCGCCATAGATCCAGCAACACGGCGCCACCCCACCATCCCAGTTGATGACCAGCGATTCCCAGAGGTCTTCACAGCTACCGCGATTGATCAGACCCTGGTTGTAGCCGTTGACATCCGGATCGGTGGGCAACCAGTCGGCGATCTGCCCACGGTCCTTGGTGTTCACCACGATATTTCCGGTGGTGAAGGCATCGGCACCGAGTTCATGGGTCAGCCTCCTGACCTCGGCGATCTGGTCCTCGTTGTGGCGATGAATGAGCATCCGCATGGTGATGTGAGGAGTCGTCCGGCCCGCATCGAGGCGCGCCGCCACCAGGCTTCGCACATTGGCCAGGACGTTGTCCCAGTTGCCACCGCGACGATAGTGGCCATAGGTCTCTTGCGATGCGCCATCGGCCGCCACGATGATCGCATCGAGCCCCGACGCCACCAGGCCTTCAGCGCCGGACCAACCGGGCTTTTCGAGGGTCGTACTCAATCGCGTGAACAATCCCTGCTTGTCGGCATACCCGATCATCTGGTTCAAGCCAGGGTGGTTCAGAGGCTCTCCCCAGCCAAACAGGTCGAGGACCAGCGCATGAGGCGCCATCTGATCGATGATGTCCCGGTAAGTCGATTCGTCAATCGAACCACTGGCCCGGGTCGTCAGCCCCCGGCCAGTGGGACAGAGTGGACAGTGGAGTGTGCAGATGTTGGTGGGGTCGATCTTGTAGCGGTAGGGAAAACCATGGACCCGGTCGAAGCGCAACCGCTTCTGGATCTTCACGAGGAGGAAATTGGTGATCTTGTGCGGCGTGGCGTGACGGAGCATGGCAAGGCGGAGAGTGAAGGCCTGCCAGGTGGCCGCCAGTCCTCGAGTGCGGGAGCGCTGGGCGAAGCGTTTCCACTCATGAAGGGGCACGAGGTTCTCCTCGGGCCGGGCACCGACTCAGTGGGCCCGACCCGACTATGGACAATACAAGCAGGACGACCTACTCGCTGATCGAAACCAGTGTCAGCTCGAACGTGAGATCCTGTCCGGCCAGAGGATGGTTGGCATCCAGCGTCAGGTTGTCATCGCTCATGGCGATGATCCGCACGGGCATCTCGCCATCGGGCGACTGCATGGACAGCACCATGCCGACCTCGGGCGTGATCTCGTCGGGCAGGTTGGAGCGGGGAATCTCGCCCACCATGTCGTCGCTGACCTCGCCATAAGCCTCGGCGCAGGGAATGGTCACGCTCTTGGTCTCGTCGACCTCCATGGCGGCCACGGCGGCCTCGAAACCGGGGATGACGCCGGCATCGCCGATCTCGAACTCCAGAGGATCGCGGCCCTCGGAGCTGTCGAACACGGTGCCGTCGCCGAGGGTGCCCTTGTAATGGACCTTGACCGTCTTGCCTGCTTCGATCATGGGGAGCCTTTCGCGAGGAAAATGATTGTTGATTGAGGGTCAAGATAGCTCATCGAGGCAGGGAATCAACGTTTAGACCCAGTTATTTGACAACCAGGACCCGTCCCTCGGCCTGCGCCACACGCCTGCCGCCGACCTCGAGATCAGCCCGCAACAGGTATATTCCTGATGGGACCGACGAGCCCAAGGGATCGCGCTTGTCCCAGACCATGGTGTGGGTCCCGGCTTCGAGGTGATCATCCACCACCCGCGCCACCAGCCGACCATCCACGCCATAGATTCGGGCCCGAAGCTTACCAGGCCCCGCCATGACGAACCGGATCACCACCTGGCCTGGGCCCGGATTCGGAGCGATGGATTCGATCCGCAGGTGCAAGGTGGTGTCACTCTGCTCATCAACGTGAGTCGAGATGGGCGCCGGCCGGTCAGCCAGGGCAAGATATGTCTTCCGCTGATGATGGACCGCGGCATCGTCCCCCGCGTTATAGGCGAGGATGTAGCGTTCATGCTCCTCGTCGATGGCCAGTGTCGGCGTGCGCTGGAAACCACTAGCCGGCACCCCATCATCGGAGTCCCCAGGAACGATGATCGGATTGTCTGGATGCCCGTACCAGGTGTCGCCCCAATCCGGCGACCAGTAATAGGCCAGGAAACCACCGCGGGCATAGTTCTGGTTCGAGACCGTCATCACCATATGCACGCCGTCGGCCCTCACATCGCCGGTGCAATGCGCCTGCCAGGATCCGCGGAAATTGGTGCCGACCGGCGGCGGTTGTGTCCACTGGTAAGCGGGATTATCGGGGTCCGACGGATCGAAGGTCGGGGTTTCATTCTTGGCCCAGTTCCGAATCCCGTCCTCACTGTCGGCATAGGATATCCGCCAGTTCCAGTACGAGCCCGGTGCTCCATGCAAGCCACGATAGAAGAGTCGCACCTTGCCGTGTTCCCCGAGGTGAGGCACCCACACCGGGGTCGGTTCCGACAGGCCGCCCTTGATGACCCCGTTGTTGTTCCAGCCCTTCTCCCACCATAACTCCGCGACCAGGGCGTTGACATAGGTCTGCTCGAAGGGCTCGCCGATGGCCGGTGGGTTGGCGCTCGTGGCCACCTGGATGGCGCTCTCCGAACCGGGGATCCCTTCCCACTCCGGGTGCAGATGAGCGGTCCCTGGTCGTACCGTGTTGTAGAGAAGATGAACGCCGGTGAGGGGATGCTGGAGGTAGCCGGGCGTGTCGGTGTGGGACCAGGCCGGACCGGGGACGGGGCCGCCAGGCTGGACGAGAGGTGTGTGCTTGATCCGTGTCACTGGATCATAGCCGAGGGCCCAGTCAGCCAGCAGGTCGAGCTCGAGGGGATGCTCGGTCAGGTAGGTCTCGTGATAGCTGTGGTACATCAGCTTGACCTTGTCGTCCTGGAGGAAGATGAACTCCTCGCCCACGATGGCGCCCCAGTCGCCGTAGAGGTGGGTCTGATAGGCCGGGTTGTCGGGATGGGGTGCGGTGATGAAGCCGATGGGCGTGAAGTCGGGCCATTCGCCGAGGGGGCCGTCGGTCTGGGCCAGGGCAAGATTGGCCAGGAGCACGACGGTGATCATGGAGGTGCAGAGGTGTCGACTCATGGTCAGGTCCCTGATCCGAGGTATGGCGTTCATCATGATCATTCAAGACGATTATACCAGGAATGGACTCCACTCATCAGATTCCCCCGAACAATTTTCACGTCCACCCGTAATCTCCCTGACATCACCGGGTTGAAAGCATCCCCACAGCTATCCAACCCCCGGACCCGATCAGGGAGCTGTCCAAGGGATGCCCAGAATCACCGCTGTCTTACTATTGTTGCTGGCCGCCACTCCTATCCAGGCCCAGCCCGAATTCGAACCCAACCTCATGCCCACCACCGCGACCAGACACGCCTCCGCCGAGATCACCATCGACGGTCTCCTCGACGACCCCGGCTGGGTCGGCGTGGGTCGGGCCGGCAACTTCTCCGAACGTTCCCCCGGTAACAACATCGCCCCTCTCGTGAACACCGAGACCTGGATCACCTACGACGACAAGAACCTCTACGTGGCCTTCGTCTGTCACGACGACCCTGCCGCCATCCGCGCCACCATGTGCCAGCGCGACCAGTTCTTCGACAACGACGCGGTGGGCATCCACCTCGACACCTTCGGCGAGGCCCAATGGTCCTATGAACTGTACGTCAATCCCTACGGCATCCAGATGGACCGCATGTGGACCCTGGTCCAGGGCAGCTCCCGCGGCTTCGACATGATCTGGCACTCGGCCGCCCACGTGAACGAGACCGGCTACACCGTGGAGATCGCCGTGCCGTTCGCGAGCATGAGGTTTCCGGCTACCGACGTGCAGGAGTGGAGGATCGACTTTCGCCGGATCCACCCGCGTGACAGCTACCACGAGTACGCCTGGTCGGCCCATGATCGTGACGACCAGTGCAAGCCCTGCCAGTGGGGAACGGTCACCGGTATCGAGGGCGTAAAGGCCGGCAAAGGGCTGGAGATCCTGCCCTCGGTCATGGCTTTCCAGACCAGCAACATCACCGACGAGCTCGACGCCGATTCGGACCTCGACCACGGCGACATCAAGGGCGAAGCATCCCTGGGCGTGAAGTACAAGGCCACCTCGGATGTGACCCTCGAGGCCACCCTGAATCCCGACTTCAGCCAGATCGAGGCCGACGCCGACCAGATCGACGTCAACACCACCATCGTGCTGCTCTTCCCCGAACGCCGGCCCTTCTTCCAGGAGGGTAACGACCTCTTCCGCACCTACTTCAACTCGTTCTACACCCGCATGGTCGTCAACCCCGAGATCGCCGCCAAGGGCACCGCGCGCTGGACCAAATCCAGCCTCGCCTACATGTTCGCCCGCGACGAGAACTCGCCCTATATCATCCCCACCGAGGAACGGTCGTACGCCCGCTCGTTGAACTACTCATCGGTTCACGTGCTGCGCGGACTCCAGAGCCTGGGCAACAACTCCCACGCCGGCTTCATGCTCACCGACCGGCGCTATGACAGCGGCGGCTCGGGCACCATCCTCTCAGGCGACGCCAATGTCCGGCTGTCCAGCCACTACTCATGGTTGGGGCAGTTCGTCTGGAGCAACACCGAGGAACCTGATGGTGTGGACATCAATCCAGGCGAGACCTTCGCCGACGGCAAGCACACCGTGGACCTCGACGGCGAGACCTACACGGGCAACGCGTTCATCACCCAGCTGCGACGTGGTGCCGACCACTGGAACTTCACCCTGGATTACAACCAGGTAGGTCAGACCTATCGCACGCAGACGGGGTACGACCCCTGGAATGACCAGCGCAATGCGTACATCTACACCAACTACAACATCAACTTCGATGAAGGCCTCATCGAGCGCATCACTCCCGGTTTCTTCATCAACGGTCGCTGGAACATGGCCGGAATTCGCAAGTGGCGGCACGCCAACCCCCAGGTGTCCATGCGGCTTCGCTGGGCCCAGACGAACCTGAACCTGGGCTACAGAGCAGGCGAGGAGACCTGGAGCGGTGTCGATTTCAAGGATCTCTGGTCGGCCAACCTGTTCATCAACAGCCGACCCAGCGA
>Ga0070729_10007884_pt1 | contig 10091 bp, 7 predicted proteins | sample tdDd472_FD_66725 | JGI IMG/M metagenome (GOLD analysis project Ga0070729, IMG submission 66725) | Marine sediment microbial communities from the Atlantic coast under amendment with organic carbon and nitrate - tdDd47.2 | ecosystem: Environmental > Aquatic > Marine > Coastal > Sediment | place...
CTGGCACGCCAGCGATTCACCCGCCCGGGATCATGCCAATGCCCCCTGGCAGTTGGGCGAATCCCACCACTGCCCAACAGGCAGGGGCGGTTGGGCCCGGGTCCGTTATTGTAATGGCACGGGTGAACTCTGGCTCAGCTCCGGCCAAACCGGTGACGCAATCCGGGTTGCCCGGGATTTTGGCGACTTCCGTTGTCTGCAGTCGGCTGGCGAGCATCTCTACTGCATCGGCCGTGCATCCAGCCGCCTCGACGCCGTCCTCGAGATTGATCTCGAGACCGGACAGGCCCGCACCATTGCCGGGGGCGAGGAGGCCATGCCAGAGGCGAGGGCGGCACTGCCGCTGGATATCGAAATTCCAGCCCTGAACCCGGGCGAAGCCTCTATCCATGGGTTTTTCTACACGCCCAAGCTGGCCACGCCAGACGTCCCTCCACTGATTCTGATTGCTCACGGAGGGCCGACGTCGGCGGCCTATCCGGTATTCAATCCCCAGGTTCAGTACTGGTGTCAGCGGGGATTTGCCGTCGCTGAAATCAACTATCGAGGCAGCACCGGCTTTGGTCGTGAGTTCCGCCTGGCCCTGGAAGGGCGGTGGGGTGAAGTGGATGTCGCGGATATGGAACGGGCGGCAGATCACCTGGCCTCTTTCGGCCTGGCTGATGGCAGCAGGGTGTTTATCCAGGGTCGCAGCTCCGGGGGCTACACGGCCCTGATGGCGATGATCCGAAGCCAGCGTTTTACCGCCGGTGCCAGCATGTTCGGCGTGACGGATCCCATGCGCTTACGGGCCATGACCCATCGCTTTGAGTCCGGTTATCTGGATTGGTTGCTGGGCTCGCCAGAAAAGCACCCGAAGCGGTGGCGGGAGAGAACGCCTCTGTTTCACGCTGATCGCATTACCGCGCCCATGATCTTTTTCCAGGGCGGGCAGGATAAGGTTGTGGTGCCCGAGCAGACCCGTGCCATGGCAGAGGCCATGAAAGCGGCTGGCAGGGCACCAGAGCTCCACTGGTTTGAAGACGAGGGTCACGGTTTCCGGCGCCAGGCCAACCAGGCAGGTATGCTCGAATGGATGTTCAGCTTCTACCGAAAGCATAGCCAAAAGGCCAATGATCACGCGGAGAACTTGAGTTAAACTCTCGGCTATTCCTATAACAACAAGCGGTCGAGTGCAGTCTGATGAGTCACGATATATCCAGCTTGCGAAAGTTTGTCTCACCGGAAATCGTGTTTGGTGCCGGCTCCCGGAAGTCCGTGGCCAACTTCGCCAGTAATTTCGGTGCCCGTCATGTCTTCCTGGTGTCGGACCCGGGGGTAGCCGCCGCCGGCTGGGTGGATGAAATCGTGACGCTGCTGACCGATGCGGGTATCCGCTCGACCGTGTACACCGGCGTATCGCCCAATCCCAAGGTGGATGAGGTGATGACCGGGGCCGAACTCTACAAATCCAATGAGTGTGATGTCATCGTTGCCATCGGCGGTGGCAGCCCCATGGACTGCGCCAAGGGCATCGGTATCGTGGCCACTCACGGTCGCAGCATCCTGGAATTCGAGGGCGTCGATACCATCACCAACCCGTCGCCGCCTCTGATCCTCATTCCCACCACGGCAGGTACCTCGGCGGATGTGTCCCAGTTTGCGATCATTTCCGATCCCAACCGCCGGTTCAAATTCTCGATCATCAGCAAGGCCGTAGTGCCGGATGTGTCCCTGATCGATCCGGAAGTTACCGAGACCATGGATGCCTACCTCACCGCCTGCACCGGGGTGGATGCCCTGGTGCATGCCATTGAGGCTTACGTGTCGACTGGCAGCGGTCCGCTGACCGACACCCATGCGCTGGAGGCAATCCGGTTAATCAACCGGAATCTCGAGCCGCTGGTGGACAACACGGCAGATCCCTATCTCCGGGAGCAGATCATGCTGGCCTCCATGCAGGCGGGGCTGGCCTTCTCCAATGCCATTCTCGGAGCTGTACACGCCATGTCCCATAGCCTGGGTGGCTTCCTGGATTTGCCTCATGGTCTGTGTAATGCGCTGCTGCTGGAGCACGTGGTGGCTTACAACTTCCAGTCTGCCGAAGACCGTTTCCGCCGCGTTGCCGAAGCCATGGATATCGATACCCGGGGTATGAACAAAGCGGAAATCAAGAAGCGGCTGATGAACCGTATTGTGGAGCTCAAGCGGCGGGTTGGTCTGGAGGCCCGTCTTGCCCAGCTGGGTGTTTCGGTGTCCGATATTCCCCACCTGTCCGGCTTTGCGTTGCAGGATCCGTGCATTCTCACCAACCCCCGGAAGTCGTCGCTGCGGGATGTCCAGGTTGTCTATGAAGAAGCCCTCTGACAGCAAGGATGGCGAACAGGACAGTAGCTACGGAATTGGCGATCTTCTCGGGCTGGGCAGCCAGTCCGTCCGCAAGAACTATTACCCGGCTCTGCAGGAACGCATTGATGAGCTGGAGCAGGAACGCAACCGCTACAAATGGCTGTTCGAGAACGCGCTGCACGGTATCTTCCAGGCCAACCTGCGGGGCGGCTTTCTGGCCTGCAACCCGGCGATGGCGAGAATCTGCGGTTATGACAGCCCCGAGGCGCTCACGGAAAAGGTCATCCGGCTCCGTGAACAGTTGTTCTGCAGTTCCAGTGAATTCGATGCCATACGTCAGGAGCTTCTCGACGAGGGCAGTCTGAGTGCCCGGGAAACCCGTTTCCAGCGTGCTGATCGCACGCCGGTCCACGTTGCTGTCACCCTGCTGCGACGCCCGGACCTCGGACCGGAAGTGGTGGAAGCCTTCGTTGCCGACATTACCGAGCGAGTGTTGGCCCGGCAGAAACTGGAGCAGTTGAACGCCACCCTCGAGCGGCGCGTGGAAGAGCGGACCGAAGCACTGCAGAATGCCAATGTGGGCCTGCGCTACCAGATTGAGGAGCGCGAGAAGGTTGAGCGCGAGCTCTTTGTTGCCATGGAAGCCGCCAAAGAGGCCAACCGCAGCAAGGATAAATATCTCGCGGCGGCCAGCCATGACCTGCTCCAGCCCCTGAATGCAGCCCGGCTGATGATATCCGCGCTCCAGGACAGCACGCTGCCGGAACAGGAAACCCGCATGGTGCACCAGGTACATCGGGCTCTGGAGGGCGCCGAAGACCTGCTGGCGGACCTGCTGGATATCTCCAAGCTCGACCAGCAGGCAATGAAGCCTGATCTGGTTTATACCGATGTGGCCGCCCTGGCCAGATCCCTCGGGGAGGAGTTCGAGGCCGTTGCCAGCAATGCCGGCCTCGGGTTCCGGGTACGCACCATTCCGGCGATGGTGCGAACAGATCAGCGCATGCTGACCCGTATCCTCCGAAATCTTCTCAGCAATGCCTTCCGGTACACCCGCAAGGGCGGTGTTGTCATGGCGTTGAGATCCCGCGGCGACCGTCTGCGGATTGAAGTCTGGGATACCGGTGTTGGCATCGAGGAAGACAAGCTCCGGGACATTTTCACCGAGTTTCACCAGCTGTTGCCCCAGGGCACCGGCGGCCGGCAGGGTGTGGGTCTGGGGCTGGCCATCGTGGAACGGATGGTTCGGGTGCTGGGGTACGACATTGATGTGTCATCACGGCCCGGTCGTGGCTCCCGCTTCGTGCTGACCCTGCCGCTTGAACCCGCTCAGGCCAGACCGGATATGGCCCGTACAGATTCGCTCCAGAATTTCGCCGATGGCTTTGACGGTGTGCCGGTGCTGGTGATCGACAACGAGCCGGCGGTGTTGGAGAGCATGCAGTTGCTGCTGGAGCGTTGGGGCTGTGACGTGCTCACAGCCGCCAGCAAGGCAGAGGCCGTGGAGGCTCTCGAGCAAACCGGCCAGATACCGGCCCTTATCCTTGCGGACTATCACCTGAACAATGAGCGAACCGGTTACGATGCAGTTCACGGGGTTCGCCGCCACCTTGGTCGGGATATTCCCGCCGCCATCATTACCGCAGATCGCAGCGATGACACCCGCAAGATACTGCGCGCCCAGTACCTGCCAATACTGAACAAGCCGGTGAAACCCAACCGGCTCAGGGCCCTGATGACCAGCCTGCTGACCTCTGCCTCGGCGTGACCCCTTCTCGCCCGTCATGTAAGACGTTCTTACATACACTCTGAAGCGCTTCGCGAAATACTCCTTCAACCGGTCTCCGATACCGGCAGGTTTCAAAACATCTGAGGGAGTAACAGATGAAAACAACAACGATTGGCCGGAAAGCCGGCAGTGGATTTGGGCATTGGTGGCTGGCAATGATCGGCGCTGTGCTATTGGCCGGTTGCGGCGGTGGGGGCGGCGAGACGGAGGTGTCCAGCCCCTCGGATTTCGAACCCCCGGCGGAGCCCGTGAACATAGGGGGCGATGCCGAGCTTTATGATCCCGAGCGGCTGATTGATGTGTCGGTCACCATGAGCTCCGCCGATTTCAGCAAACTGAAATCGGAAGCCCGAACCCTGGCCAGCACTGACCGCGAATGTGTGCCCGAGTTCGAATACACGGAATTCACGGCCAGCGTCACCATCGACGGTGACCGCATGGACCGGGTGATCGTGCGCAAGAAGGGCTACATGGGCTCCCTGAGCCCCAGTATCCCCTCTCTCAAGCTCGATTTTAACGATCTCTGGCCTGGTCGCACCTATCAGAACATGACCCGGATGACCCTGAACAACAACCGCCAGGACCCCTCCAATGCCCGCCAGTGCATGGCCTATGACCAGTTTCGGCAGGCCGGGCTCGCGGCGCCGAAATGCAATTACGCCAGAGTGTCTGTCAATGGCGAGGATCTGGGTGTGTTTACCAATGTCGAGCCTATCAAGAAGCCCTTTCTGGCACGGGTATTCGGGGACGACGACGGTAACCAGTACGAAGCCCAAACGGCGGACTTCGGTACCTGGCTGAGCGAACGTTTTGAGAAAAAGACCAACGAAAAAGAAAACGACCGGACTGACCTGCAGGCCGTTACCGATGCTCTGGACTTGCCCGATGAGCAGATGGTGAATGTATTGCCGCAGCTGGTGGATGTGGATGAATTTATCCGGTTCTGGGCGGTGGAAACCCTGTTGGGCGCCTGGGATTCCGCCACTGGCAACGCCAACAATTTCCACATCTATCGGGATCCCGGAGACGGCCTGTTCCATTTTATTCCCTGGGGCGCTGATACGGCCTTTCGTGGGGCGCATCCCCTGAAGCCGCTCACGGGGGTGCTATACCGCAACTTCTCGCTGGCGGACCGGCTTTTCAGCATTCCCGAGTACCGGGCGCGCTATGAGGCCGAGCTTGAAGACCTGCTGGCCACCCAGTGGGATGAGGCCGATTTGCTGGCGGAAGTGGAGCGGATACGTGAACTCACCGGCACCAGCGCGGAGGCGACTGCCAGCCTGAATGCCTTCATTGGTGGCCGCGGCGTGGCCGGTGATGACGATTTCCGGCCTGCCCGCCGAGCTGTTATTGAACAGGCCATCGCCGAGGAGACGCCCTCCGGGGAAGTGTACCGGCTTGCGGACACGCAACCGGATTGCAGCGTGCCGGCGACAACCAGCCTGACCGGCACCATCAAGTCCGAGGACGGTGCCGACACAGGTGCCTTCCGCTTCACGCTGCCCGGAGGTCGGGCGGTGAACGCGAGCCTGACTTTTGCCGCCTTCGAGGTGGACAGCCTGGTTTACTCGGTTGATCGCGAATCAAAGCCGGCGGTGATCAGCCTCCTGCTGATTGGCGCGGATATCAACGACAACTTCACGCCCTATGTGCTGCAACTGTTTATCGAGGCATCCGATTACGTGCCGGGCACACACGAGTTCCATGGCTTTGCCACCAACGCTCTGTTGTTTGAGGTGGATGAAAGCCAGCCCGGGGATGTGCGCACCCTGGCCCTTGGCGCAGAGGGCAGTATTACTGTCATCGGGGTGGGATCCGGGGCCAGTGAGGGCGACGTGGAACTGAGCCTGAACGCCACCCTGGAATACGATTCGGCGATTCGATGAACATGGCTGTCGCCAGCCCGCTGGAAGGATTCCGCGGGCATTGTCTGGCCGAACAGATGCAGGCCCGTTTGATGAATCGGGTCGACACCAAGTTTTTGGTGCCTGCATACCTGCTGGATGCCTGTCTGCGTGGATTGGAACACCATTACTCCATCCTGGAGATCGACGGGCGCCGGCGGTTCACCTACGACACCCTGTATTTCGATACACCGGAACGCCAGCTTTACCTGGATCACCACAACGGCAAGTTGAACCGGTTCAAGCTCCGTATCCGGCACTACCGTGAAACCGGGGACAGCTTCCTGGAGGTCAAGAAAAAGAACAACCGGGACAGAACCATCAAGAACCGTTTGCCGCTGACATCGCAAACCGTTGCGAGCAGCCGGGTGGTCCCTTTCCTTGAAGAGCAATTGGGCCGACCGGTGGCAGGGATGCTGCCGGCTCTTTTTGTCGGCTACCGCCGGATGACCTTCATGAGCGCACGGGGGACCGAGCGTATTACGGTGGATACAGGGCTGGGTTTTCACTCGGCCGACCGTCGCAGCGGTCTGTGCCTGCCTGATGTTGCCGTTTTCGAGGTCAAGTACGATCGCAAGGTCCCATATTCCCCTTTCCTGGAACGTCTTGGTCAGCTCGGCTGCCGCCCCGTGCAGTTCAGCAAATACTGCATCGGCACAAGCCTGTTGTTCGGCCACGAATGCAAAACCAATCGCTTCAAACCGCTGTTAAGGAGACTTCATGGAATCTGCTGTTGATGTCCATTTTGCGATCCGGCTTTTGATCAATACCGCCTCCGTGTTTGTGCTGATTCGCTGCTACTACGCGTTTTCCCGTCACCGGGAGAATGCCGCCTCGTTCATTCTGTTTGGTGTCGGCGTTTTCCTGGTGACCGCATTGCTGCATTCGGTCACCGTCACCATGGGCTTTGCCTTCGGTCTGTTCGCCGTTTTCTCGATGCTCCGGTACCGAACCGAGGCCCTGGGCATAAAGGAAATGACCTACCTGTTTCTGGTGATCGCCATGGCCCTGCTGGCAGCAGTTGGCAACATGCACCACCTGGAGCTGGTGTTTCTGAACCTGCTGGTCATCGTTCTGGCGCTGGTGCTCGAAACCCGTGTGCTTTTGCCGCGACACAGTGAGAGAGAGGTGGAGTACGAAAAGATAGAGAACGTTCACCGGGACCGCCGGGAGTTGCTCATTGCGGACCTGCGAGAGCGCACCGGTCTGGATGTGTTTCGGGTGGATGTGGTGTCTGTCAGCTATCTGAGGGACACCGCCATGCTACGTATGCACTTTCGTCAGGAGGCCGATCATGCTCGCTGAGCTGAAATGGGCGTGGCTGGTGATCGGTCTGACACTGGCGTTCATGTTACAGCCTCTGCTCGCTGTGGCTTCCCCTGTCGAGGCAGAATTGGGTGGTTACGTCGCCGCCGGTGTTGACCATTACGGGTCATTTTATGATGAAGACGGTGGGTACAGCACAACCCGGGGCGTCCTGAGAAACGCGAAACTTGAACTGGAACTGGCCTTGGGCAAGCGCTGGGAAGCAGAGCTGGACGGCAGCTATAAGATTGAAGGTGACAAGAAAGAGCTGGATCTGGGCGATGCCTATCTCCTGTATGACGGGGAAAGCCGTTTCGAGGCCCGGATTGGGCGCTTCAAGGAGCCTTTTGGCCTGGAACGCCTCGCCAGCTACACCAGCCTGAACACCAGCGAGCGTTCTCTGGTGACCTCGGCGTTCGCACCGGGGCGTTCCATCGGTGTTATGGCGGGGCAGTACCGCAAACGCGGCACCTGGTCCCTGGGCCTGTTCACCGATGAGCCCGATGGTGGCTCCACTCACGCCATAACCGCGAGACTGACCCGTGCCCCCATTCGTTCAGAAAGCCAGACCCTGCATCTGGGCGCCGCGGCCTCTTATCGTGATCTCGGCGACAGCCGCTTTCAGATCAAGGATGAGGGAGAGGTGTTCAGTGCCGACAATGTTATCCGCAGCCCACGATTCGAGGCCGGTGATGCCTGGCTGGCAGGTCTCGAGGCCGCCTGGCTTTATCATCGTCTGACCCTCGTGGCGGAGGCCATGGCTCAGAGCGTGCGTCGAACCGACGGGTCACGCTGGCAGTTCGGTGGCGCCTACCTCCAGGCCGGTGTGTTCCTGACCGATGATCGGCGCTATTACAGCCGGGGTGAGTTTGACCGGATAGAGCCCCGGCATCGGGCGGGCGCCCTGGAACTGGTCGCACGGCACAGTGCTGTGGACCTGAGAGACCGGAACCTGGGCGCCGAGGCGAGTGTGACGCTGCTGGGTCTTGCCTGGTATCTGGGCGAGTTGTTCCAGCTGCGCCTGAATTACCTGATGCCGGATATTCGCGGCAATACCCTGATGGCCGCGCCGGACGGAGACGCTGTTACCCTACGTGCTGTGCTGCGGTTCTAGGCAGCGTGAGGGTCACCTGCGTCCACTGGCCGGGTTCGCTGGTAATCGACATGTTGCCCTTGTGATGACGCATGATGGTCTGACAGATGCTGAGGCCCAGCCCCAGGTTGTCCGGTGTATCACTGGTGGAATAGAACGGATCAGTGAGCCGCTTGATATCGTCTGGCGCGATGCCCTGGCCGTTGTCCCGAATTACGATTCGATGGGCACTGTCAGAGCTTTCGGCCGTTATCTCGATTTTGCCGGGCTGCCGGTTTTTGCTCACGGCAGAGACGCCATTGAGCAGCAGGTTAACGAACACCTGGGTCAGGGCAGATGGATAGCAGGGAACGGTCGTCCCGGCCGGGATGTCAGTCTGAAGCTCGACACCTCGTAGCTGATGCTGGCAGAAGCGGGTGGCGGTGGTCACCAGTTTGCCGAGGTCTGGCGTTTCCAGGCTGTGTTCAGGGACGGGGCGGGAAAACTCGATCAGGTCAGACACAATATCGGCAATGCGTTTCTGGTGGGTGCTAGCGTCGGTCAGGGCGTCTGCGACCTCGACATCCCGGTTTACCGAGTTGGCAAAATCCACGGCCTGGCTGGCGCAGTTCAACGGGTTCATGATCTCGTGCAGCAGCCCCTTGGCCATATGGCTCAGGGCCTGATGTTTCTGTTCCTGGGCCAGTCTTTCTTCCGTTGATTTCAGGGTTTCCAAAGTGCGGGAAAGTTGTCGATTCCGGTCTCGGAGCAGGAATTGAAGCGCCAGCAGGTTGCGCAGGAACTGCGACAGGAACCAGGCCGATAGCGGTGCGACCACCAGGCACATCAGAATCAGCCAGTTGGTCAGAATGCCGATCAGGGTGTCGCTTACCTGAGTGCTGTCGACCGCCACGAACGTGGCGAGTACCAGCAGTGTCAGGTTGATCAGGATAATCACGCTGGTGTGGAACAGGGACAGGGTAATGATGCCCACGGAGCTGATGAAAAAGAACAAGCCCACGATGGGAGCGAGCGACGCGCCCGTTGTCATGTATCCCAGGTAGCTGAACGCCGCCATGTTGAAAAACACCAGGTAGACAATCATCGGCGCTGACCGGCGCAGGCGCGTGAACCGGTGAGCGGCGATCAGACCGGTCAGAATCGCGGTGTAGATGAGGTAGATACCGAATACGTCCGGTGCATCCGGGTTCAGGGCCAGGCCCCCGAGAAACAGCAGGGTACCGATAAAGGCAATCACCAGGTAAACGTCGGCGAACAGGGGCAGCACCCGGTACCGATACTGGGTGTGGTAGAAGCGTTCGAAGCGTCGCTGTCGGTAGGCGGGCAGCTGGCGGACCTGATCCATCCCGGAAAGCAGTTTCACTCGGCGGCTCCGTGTTGGTGTCGTTGCATAAAGAGAATGAGCTCGGGCAGGCGCTCGAAGCCCAATTTCACGAAAATCCGGTCCTTGTAGGAATGCACCGTCTTGCAGGAAACGCCAAGCCTGCCTGCAATATCGCGTACCGGCAGCCGGCTGGCCATCAGCTGTGCCACTTCCCGCTCCCGTCCGGACAAGGCCTGATAGGCGAGCATGGCGGCCGGTGCTGGTTCCTGCTGCCAGTTACCGACATAAATCTGCCCGTTTCGAATGTAGAAGAGCGTCTTGATCAACTCCTGCACTGGCTGGCCCTTG
>Ga0070729_10007886_pt1 | contig 10091 bp, 8 predicted proteins | sample tdDd472_FD_66725 | JGI IMG/M metagenome (GOLD analysis project Ga0070729, IMG submission 66725) | Marine sediment microbial communities from the Atlantic coast under amendment with organic carbon and nitrate - tdDd47.2 | ecosystem: Environmental > Aquatic > Marine > Coastal > Sediment | place...
CCGAGGCGGCGGCGTGGCTGGACGCGAGCCCGCGGGTGACCCCCGCGCTCGGGCGCGCGCTGCGAGGGATCGCGCTCCCGATCGAGGGCGCGCGGGTCCTCGAGCTCGGCGGCTCGGGCGAGGCGACCCGGGGCTTCCTCGCCGCCGGGGCGCGGCGCGTCGATCAGCTCGACGTGAGCCCGGCCATGCACGGGCGCGCCCGATCACGGCTGACCGAGGCGGAGCGCGCGCGCGTCGTGCAGCACACCGCGCCGGGCGAACGCACCCCGTTCGGCGACGACACCTTCGACGCGGTGTTCTCGCGGCACTGCGTGCATCACATGCGGCGCCCCGACGTCTTCGAAGAGGCGCGGCGCGTGCTGCGCCCCGGCGGCTGGCTGCTCTTCATCGAGCCGTTCTTTCCCGACCCGGTGCGCGCGGCGATGAAGCTGCGCCGGCGCGCGCGCGCGGCCGAGCGGGGCACCGACGATCCGCTCGGCGGCGAGGACCTGCGCGCGCTGCGGCGCGTGTTCGAGGGCGCGCGCGTGGTCGGCGAGCCGAGCGTCCGGGCGTACGTGCGCGGCGCGCGGCCGCTGCGCCGGCTGGCCGCGCGCGCTCGCGACTGGCTGCCGGGGCCTCTGGTCCGCGCGGTCGGCGGGCGGGTCGTGGTGATCGTGCCCCCTCAGGGGCCCGCGTCGTCCCACGCGGGATCGTCGGTCGCGTAGGACAGCAGCCACTGGGCCACCGTCGTCCCGTCGCTGGCCGTCGCGCCGGCCATCCCGAGCACGACGTGGCCGTCGCCCGCGAGCACGAAGCTGCGCTGGTGCTCGGTCGCCGCCATCGCGGCGCGCAGCGCCAAGAGCCGGTCGCGGACCTCGCCGCCGTCGAGCCCGAAGTACAGCGCGATCACCGCGTCCTGGTCGTACGCGAGCAGCCCGTAGCGGTAGGGCTCGTCGATGGTCGCCGCGTAGTGCGGGAGGAGGCGCGACAGCCCGTCGGCGCAGTCGGCGCAGCCGGGCGGGAAGGTCAGATCCCAGCTCGCGAGCATCGCCGACCAGCGATCGGCGACGACGTCGATCGGGACGCCCGAGTCCGACAGCGCGTCGACCCGCACCCCGGGCCAGCGCGCCCGGACGCGCCAGAACACCAGCGTCGCGCCGTAGCCACCCGCGCTCGCGCCGGCGACCCAGACCTGCTCGGGCGTGGGCACGGTGGCGTGCAGCCGCGCGAGGACGAGCTCGGTGTTCGTCGCGCCCACGTGGTGCACCTCGCGTCCGCCGTAGGTCGCGACCCGCTGCCCCGCGTGCAGGTCGCCGGTGCAGTACGGCACGTAGACCCACGTCGCGGTCGCCCAGGGGTTGCCGTCGGTCCGGCTGAAGGACGGCGCCTCGGCCCCGAGCGACGCCTCGTCGAGCGTGTCCTCGATGTGCGAGGCGGCCGCCATCTCGAAGCAGGTCTGCGCGTCCCAGCACGCGCCGCCGCCCTGCAGGTAGAGCAGGACGCGCTCGGTGCCGTCGCCGCCGGGCGCGCGGTTGACGAGCACGGGCAGGGTGCTCCCGTTGCCGCAGCGCGCCCCCTCGATCGGGGTGAACACCCACTCGCCCGCCGGCCCGTCGAACGGCGCGGCGGCGACGCCGCCTCCGTCTTCGACGGGCCCCGCGTCGTCGGCGGCGCCGGCGTCGGGGTCGGGCGCGGTCCCCCCGTCGGTGCCCATGGAGCCGCCGCAGGCGACGAGGAGCGTGGCGAACGTCGAGGCCAGTCGCATCGCGTTCAACCCTAGCAGGCTGCTCGAGAGCAGCCTGCTCCCGTGCCGCGCGCGAAGCGCGCATGCCCGTGCCCCTGCCCGTGCCCGACTCGTTCACGTCACCCGCTTCCCGACAACGCGAGTGATCTCGGGAACGTGGAGCGGGAACGGCGCACGGGCGGGCACGGGCAAGGGCACGGGCACGGGCAAGGGGCAGGCGCTGAAACGGTCCCTTCGGGACGTCTTCAGCAGCCTGCCTGGCCGGCACCGTCGACGACGTCCACCGGGACCTGCTCCTGCAGGAGGTAGCCGCCGCGCGCGCGGACGAGCACGCCGTCGAGCCCCATCCGGCGCAGCGTGCGAACCGCGGTGTAGACGCGCGCGGCGCCCGAGTCCTCGCGCATGCGCTCGCCCGGCCACCCCGCCGCGACGAGCGCCGACGTCTCGAGCGGCTCGCCCGGCGCGTCGACGCGCTGCGTGATCAGCGCCGCGAGCACGCGGCGCATCGCGCGCCGGCGGGCCAGGTCGACCCGCTTCGAGTCGCGCTCGAACCACGCCGCGTCGCGCGCGACGCGGACCGAGCCCGCCCGCGGCGAGGCCGCCTGCGCCGGCGGGCCGGAGGACACGAGCCGCCACGCGAGGCGCTCGGCGCTCGTGCGCGGCGCGCGCTCGGGCCGCGGCTCGCCGACCACCTGCGCGAGCACGTCGACCGCGCCGAGCCACGCGTCGCCGCCGGACGCGCGCAGCGCGGCGCGCGCGGCGTCGAAGTCTCCGCGCGCGGCCTCGTGGTCGCCGAGCGCCGCGCGCAGCGCGCCGCGGCGCGACCGCGCCCAGCCCTCCCACCGTGGGTCGTGCAGGACCGCGAAGATCGCGCAGCCCCGCTCGACGAGGGCGAGCGCCTCGTCGAGCTCGCCCCGCTCGTGCAGGACCGCGCCGAGCCCGCACAGCGCGAACGCTTCGAACCGGGCGTGCCCCACCGCGCGGTGCAGCGCGAGCGCCTCGTTCCACCGCGCCTCCGCCTCGTCGAGCGCTCCGATCTGGTGCGCGAGCACGCCGAGGTTGCTGAGCGCCATCGCGGTCCGCCGTCGATCGCCCGCCGCGCGGTGCGCCGCGAGGGCGGCCTCGAGGTGGCGCCGCGCGGCGGCGTCGTCGGCGTCGAGCGCGAGGACGCCGAGGTGCGCGTCGACCTCCGCGGCGGCCCGCTCGTCGCCCGCCGCGCGGTGCCCGTCGAGCGCGAGCCCGTACGCGCGGCGCGCCTCGCCCGGCCGCCCCGCGAGCATGTGGAGCACCGCGATCTCCTGGTGCATGCGCGCCGCCCGTGCCCCGCCGAGCGACGCGACCGCCTCGGTCGACGCCTCGATCGCCTCGTCGAGTCGGCCGTCGTGGCGCAGCAGGAACGCCTCGACGCAGCGCCGCTCCGCCGCGACGAGCGGGTCGTCGGAGCCGGACGCGTGCGCGATCTGCCGACGGGCCTCGTCGGGGTCTTCGACGCAGCGCGCGCGGGCGAGCGCGAGGCGACACAGCGCCTCGGTGCGGGCGTCCCCGGCGTCCGCCGCCCGCGCGATCGCCCCGCGCAGCAGCGCGCCGTGCGCGTCCCGGGTGCCGGTGGCCTCGACCACCGGCGCGAGCGCGTACGCCGCGCGGGCGGCCGTGGCGCCGGCGCCGTCGGCGAGCGCCGCGAGCTGCGGGGCGTCCGCGACGAGCGTCGCGAACGGCGCCCCGCGCTCCGGCGCGTGCCTGCGCAAGAGCAGATCGGCCACGCGCGCCCGCGCGGCGGTGAGGTCCGCGCGGCCGCGGACGAGCTCGCGGATGCTCTGCAGCAGCTCGTAGCGCGTCGTCTGACCGTCGCGCGTGACGGCGAGCAGCGAGCGCTCGACGAGCGTGTGGATCTGGTCGAGCGCCGCCTCGCCATCGGGGGGCTCGAGCACCGCCTCGGCCGCCTCGAGGTCGAAGGGGCCGTCGAACGCCGCGCAGCGCGCGAGCGCCTCGCGCAGCGGCTCGTCGAGCAGCCCGAGCGCCCAGTCGATGGTGGCCTCGAGCGTCTGGTGGCGCGGGTCGCGATCCACGTGGCGCGAGCGAAGCAGGGCGAAGCGGTCCGACAGGCGATCGGCGATCTCGGCGAGGCTCAGCACGGTGGCGCGCGAGGCCGCGAGCTCGAGGGCGAGCGGGAGGCGGTCGAGGCGATCGGCGAGGGCGGCGAGCGCGTCGCGGTCGGCGACCTCCCCGGGCGCTACCCGCGCGACGCGCTCGGTGAGCAGCGCGACGGCGTCGTCGGGGTCGAGCGGGGCGACCGTCGCGACCCGCTCGCGCTGGAGCGCCAGGCGCACCTGAGAGGTCACGAGCCAGCGATGCGCGGCCGACGCGTCGAGCCACGACGACAGCCGCGCCCGCACCGCCTCGAGCAGGTGCTCGGCGTTGTCGAGGACGATCAGAGTAGGCGCGCGCGACGCGAGCAGCTCGGCGACGGGATCGGCGCCCCCGCTCGAGCGCTCGCCGAGCGCCTCGAGCACGAGCCGCTGGATCTCGTCGGCGGTGCGCGCGCGGGCGAGCGGCGCGAACGCGACGCCGCCCTCGAACCGGTCACTCCAGCGTCGCGCGACCTCGCGCGCGAGGCGGCTCTTCCCGACCCCGCCCGGACCGACGAGGGTCCAGAGCGGATCGTCGTCCCCGAGCGCCCGGTCGAGCCGCTCGAGATCCGAAGCACGGCCCACGAACGCCGTCACCGGTCGAGGCTAGCAGCTCCGGCGGGAGTCCCGAGTCAGAAGGTGTCGCAGCCCACCGGCCGGCACGCGTTGCCCACGCACACGCGCGACGCGCACGCCGCGTCGTCGTCGCACATCGCGCCGTCGGGCGCGCCGGCCGGCGCGCACACGAAGTCGGCGCAGTACAGCCCGTCGGAGCACTCGCGGGTGGACAGGCACGCCTCGCCCTCACCCATGCCCACGCAGCGATCCTCGACGCAGTGGCTCGTCCAGCACTCGCCGTCGACGAAGCAGTCACCCCCCTCGGCCACCCACTCCCGGCACGTCCCCTCGTCGCTGCCGGGGCTGTCCGGCTCGCAGCGCAGCGTGAGCCTGTCGATCGTGCCGCCGGTCATCAGCCGTCCGTCGAAGTCGACGCACTGGCGCATCGGGCCGCACGCGCCGCCCTCGCCGACGAGCGCGCGGCAGATCTGCCCCTCGCCGCCGGGCACGCACGTGCCGAGCTCGCACTCGCTGATCAGCTCGAAGCCGAGGCTCGCGCACGCCGCCCCCGCGGGCTGGCGCCCCGTGAACGCGCCGCCGAGGTGGAACAGGTCGCGCACCCGCCAGTCGAGCGAGGTGACGAACCCGTCGCAGCCCCGCGCCGCGAGGCGGTCCAGCAGCGACGCCGCGGCCTCCTCGTCGTAGACGACGCGGCCCGCCTCGACCGCCGCCTCGAGCGCGGGCAGCGGGTAGTCGCCGCAGATCCGCCGCTGCTCGTCGCGGCACTCCGCCGCCGTGCGGGTCCCGCAGCCGCACTCCTCGAGCGGGCCGCACAGCGCGTCGAAGAAGCTGTCGCAGAAGTTGGCCAGCGCCGCCGGCTCGTCGACGTCGTGTCGCTCGGCGAGACACCCCCCCGCGAGCAGCCCGACGATCACCGCGAGCCAACGCATGGGATCGGTCTACCGGTTACCCGAGCCGGTGCAAAGGCAGCACGCGCGGTGAACGTCGTTATCCTCGATCCCGTGATCCGCCGCCTCACCGCGCTGGTGCTCGTGTCGCTGGCCTTGCTGCCCGCGAGACCCGCGCAAGCGCAGGACTTTCCGACCCTGGCCAGCGACGGACTCTTCGTCGGGGGGCGCCTCGAGCCGGGGGGCGCGCTGCTGCTCGGCTACGACCTGGACATCTACCTGACCGGCGATCGGGTCCTCAGCCTCGGGCCGGCCGCGACCTTCTCGTTCCTCGGCGAGGACGGCGCCGATCAGGGACGTCGGCAGGACTGGCTGCTCACGATCGACTTCCTCCGCGTGAAGGTCTCGATCGCCGACGGGAACAGCCGCGTGCGCCCGTACCTGTCGCTGGGCGGCGGGATGACGTACGCCGCCCTGCCCGAGCAGACGAGCGGCCCGATCGAGGTCGTGCTCGAGGACGGCACCCTCGCGACCGCGGAGCGACGCTTCGCCGCGACCGAGGACTTCGGCGGCCAGATCTCGTTCGGCGCGGGCCTGGACGTGTACCTGATCGACAGCCTCGCGATCGCCGCGGCCGTCGTCGGCCACCTGCGCGTGCACGAGCAAGACCGCTTGCCCCTGTTCTGGACCGAGCTGATGCTCGGGCTCCGGTTCGGGCTGTGAGGCGCGCCGCCCCGCTGCTCGCGCTGCTCGCCGGCGGCTGCTCGCCGCTGCTCGGGCTCGTGGTCCAGGCCGCGCGGTCGGAGAGCCAGGACATCGCGCTCGGGCAGGTGGTGTCCGGTTCGACGCGCGGCGCGAGCGACGACTTCGCGCCGAGCTGCGGCGCGCCCGACGGGGGCGGCGACCGCGCGCACGTGTTCGTCCCGCCCCGGACGCGGCGGTACGCCGTCGACGTGAGCGCGGGCTACGACAGCGTCGTCGCGGTGCGAGACGACGCGGGCGAGTGGATCGCGTGCAACGACGACTCCGACCGGGCGAGCCACTCGCGCGTCGAGGCGACGCTCGAGGCCGGGCGGCGGTACACGATCGTGGTCGACGGCTACCGCGGGCGGACGGGCGACTACCGGCTCGTCGTCGAGCCGATCCCGGACGCGCCCGAGTCCGAGCCCGCGAGCCCCGCCGCGCCCGCCGACCCGGAGGGGGTGCTCGCGGTCGGGGCGCCGATGCGCGGGGACACGGCCGCGGGCTCCGATCGCTACTCGCCGCCCTGCGGCGCGCGCCCCGGGACCCCGGACGCCGTGTGGCGATTCACGCCCCCGGCGAGCGGGCCCTACCAGCTCGACGTGATCGCGCGGTTCGACTCGCTGCTCGCCATCTACGGGCCGGACGGCGGCGAGCCGCTCGGCTGCAACGACGACTTCGGGAGCGCGCGCCGCTCGCGGCTCGTCGTGTCGCTCGAGGAGGGCGTCGAGTACGCGGTGGTGATCGACGGCTACAACGGCGCGACCGGCCGCTACCTCCTGCGCGCGTCGCCGGTCCGCAGCGGCGGCGGCACCCTCGCGCTCGGCCAGTCGGTCGCCGGGCACACCGGGGTCGGATCCGATCGCTTCACGCCGAGCTGCGGCGCGACGCCGGGCAGCCCCGAGGAGGTCTGGCGGATCACGATCCCGCAAGACGGGACGTACCGCTTCTCGGTGCACGCCGGGTTCGACGCGGTGGTGGCCCTCATCGATCAGAGCGGCGCGGAGCTCGCGTGCAACGACGACCACGGCGACCCGCGCGTCAGCCGGATCGAGGCGCCGCTCGCGCGCGGCGACCAGCTCCGCGTGGTGGTCGACGGCGCGGGCGGCCTGTCGGGGCCGTATCGGCTCTCGGTCACCCCGATGACCGCGGAGGGATCGGCGCCCGGCGACGCGGCCGCACCCGAGGACCTCACCGCGATCTGCGCCGAGGCCCCGTCGCTGGGGCCGGGGCTCACCGCGGGGCGAGTGATCGCGGCCGAGCACCGCGTGCGGGCGTCGTGCGGCCGCGGCCTCGGCGGCGAGTCCCTCTATACGGTGCAGGTCCAGGCGCCGACCGATCTGGTGGTCGAGGCGGAGTCGCGGCTGCGGCCGGTGCTCGAGCTGCGCGACGGCTGCGCGGGCGCGCCGACGGTGCTCGCCTGCGACGCGGGCACGCCCAGCCCCGTGCACGCGCGGCTGTCGGCTCGGTTGGAGCCGGGGCGCACGTACTACCTGCTCGTGGACACCCAGACGCGCGGCGATGGAACGTTCACGCTCGACGCGACGTTCTCGCCCGTGCCATGACGATTCGAACGCTGGACGCGACCACACGCAGGGCCTACAGCGGGGGTACCGTGCTCGCGAAGATCTTCGTCCTGTTCACCGTGGTGACGCTGGCGGAGACGTACCTGCTGTACGTCGTCGGCGCCGCGCTCGGGGGCTGGTGGACGCTGGCGCTGATCCTGGTCAGCGCCGCGCTGGGCGCGTTCCTGACCAAGCGCGAGGGCCTGAAGATCTGGCGCGCCTGGAAGGACTCGATGATGCAAGGCGAGCTGCCCGAGGAGGGCCTCACCAGCGGCATCCTCGTGCTCGTCGGCGCGGCGCTGCTCGTCACCCCCGGCGTGCTCACCGACGTGACGGGCATGCTCTTGCTCATCCCGCCGACGCGGCGCTTCGCGGCCAAGCACGTGCGCGCCTACGTCGAGAAGAAGCTGCAGTCCGGGATCGAGTCGAAGGTCGCCTTCACGAGCCGCGTCCGCGTGCAGCACGCGGACGGCTCGGTGACGGAGCGCGTCGAGACGAGGCTCGGGGGCGACCCGAACGTCATCGACGCCGAAGGCGAGGTGCTCGAGGAGCGACGGACCCGCGAGGCGAAGCCCGAGCGGGCCCGCCTCGAGGACTGACAGACGGCTAGCTCTCGGTGACCATCCCGCCCGAGGTGTTGCGGGCGGTGGAGCCGTCGTCGCACTCGATGCCGTCGTCGGTGCAGGTGCAGGTGGCTTCCCACTCTGCGCCCTGCTCCCAGGACTGACCGGTGGGGTGGTTGTGAGGCCCGTGCCCGCAGCCTCCGCAGGCCGACAGCAGGCCGAGCGCCAGGGCGGTGGGGAGAACCAGTAGGAGGATGCGCATGGCCGGAGAGTACCCACGCGAGGCGGGGGTGGGAACCCGCTTCGTGGACCCCCGGAATTCTCAGGCGAACACGGCGTCGACCCGGAATACCACCCACGCGGTGGCCACCGCGCCGATCGCGTAGGCCAGCCAGCGCCGGTGCGGGGCCAGCCCGCGCGCCACCCGCAACGCGACCAGCGCGAGGGCCACGAAGCCGAGCTGGGCGATCTCGAGGCCCACGTGGAACGCGACGAGGGCGACCGGCGCGTCGGCCGGCGGCAGGCCCAGCTCGGCCAGGGCCCCCGCGAACCCGAGCCCGTGGAGCAGCCCGAACCCCGCCGCGACCAGCCACGGCCGCCGGAACAACAGCGAGGCGGGCGCGCGGACCAGCTCGGCCGCCAAGAAGACGATCGACAGCGCGATGCACGCCTCGACCGGCGCGCTCGGCAGCGTCAGCCCGCCGAGGATCGCCAGCGACAGCGTCACCGCGTGGCCCGCCGTGAACCCGGTGACCGTCAGGAGCAGGGTCCGGATGGGGCGCTCGCGGTCGACCCGCGGGTCGAAGACCACCAGGACCAGCGCGAGGAGGAACAGCAGGTGGTCGAGCCCGACCGCGAGGTGCTCCACGCCGAGCCGGGCGTAGCGGGGGAACGGCGCGGGCGCCTCGGCGGCGGGGGTGATGGTGAGCGAGGTCCGGCCCGGCTCGAGGAAGTCGACCGCCTCCGAGCCGTCGGCGCGCGCGATCCGGACCGCGACGCGGATGCCGGCGCGGTCGAGCCCCTCGACCGTGATCGTGACGCCGTCGAGGCAGGTCGCGCGGCCACGGATCGAGAGCAGGCCGTTGGCGACCTCGCGGCGCGGCGGCGCGGCGAAGGCGCACGCGCCGCCGACGTCGAGGCCGAGCGCCGGGGGTCGACCCTCGCTGCCGCCGGCGCGCAGCGACAGCGACGCGCCGCCGTCGGTCTGTCGGACGTGCAGGACCCCGAACTCGAGCGAGTGCGCGCGCGCGGGGGCCGGCGTGAGGAGCAGGACGGCGAGGGCGAGCGCCCTCACGCGGGGAGCTCGCGGCGCGGGGACCGCGACGGCGGCGCCTTGCTCGCCGCCTCGGCGAGGTAGGGCATCGCCATCGCGACGAGATCGAGGTCCGGGTCGAGCTGCTTGCCGACGCCCTCGGCCACGAGGATCCCGAGGTTCACCACGGTGAACACCGGCTCGATCTGGATCCGGTGGCGCCGGAGGATGTTCATCGCCCCGCCGATCACCTCGCTGACCTCGATCTCGCCGAGCTTCTTGCCCTCGAAGCGATCGAAGAAGGTGACCATGTCGCGCTCGTAGGCGGCGTAGTCCTTGGTGCCGACCGACGGGGCGTACATGTAGAACTGACGGGCGGCCGCGACGCCGTCGTTGGCGCCGAGCGCCTGGAACGTGTCGATCCACGGGCCCATGAGGTCGTCCGGGATCTCGGCGACCATGCCGAGGTCGATGAACACGAGCGTCCCGTCGTCCTGCAGGAGGATGTTCCCCGGGTGCATGTCCGCGTGCACGAAGCCGTCGCGGAACACCATCTTGAGGATCGCCTCGCCGCCGCGCGCCGCGAGGCGTCTACGGATCTTGCGGCCCTCCACCTTGTCGGCGTCGGTCGCCTTCACCCCGTCGATGAACTCCA
>Ga0070729_10007887_pt1 | contig 10088 bp, 6 predicted proteins | sample tdDd472_FD_66725 | JGI IMG/M metagenome (GOLD analysis project Ga0070729, IMG submission 66725) | Marine sediment microbial communities from the Atlantic coast under amendment with organic carbon and nitrate - tdDd47.2 | ecosystem: Environmental > Aquatic > Marine > Coastal > Sediment | place...
TTGCCAGAGCGACCCGTTGCTGCTCACCGCCGGACAGTTCCCCCGGGAAATGGTGCACGCGGTCACCGAGTCCGGTCTTTTCCAGCGCGGCTTTGGCCTGGCCGGCCGGATCAGCGGCTGCCGCGAATTCGAGTGGCAGTGAAACATTCTCCAGCGCGGTCATGGTCGGGACCAGGTGGAAAGACTGGAAGACAATGCCGACATGTCTGCGTCGGAATCGTGCCAGATCGTCCTCGCTGATAGCAGTCAGGTCCGTGTCGGCGATCTGTACCTGTCCCGAAGATGGTCGTTCCAGCCCTGACAGCGCCATAAGCAAAGTCGTTTTTCCCGCCCCGGAAGGTCCGACGATACTGATCGTCTCACCGCTCTTTACCGACAGGTCAACGCCGCGTAGTATGTTGACCGGTCCTGCGCCACCGACTAGACTGAGATGAAGGTTCCTGATCTCTACCATAGGTCTGACTATGCCTCTGTTAAGGTTATCTCTACTTCTGCTTATTATGGCGGTCTGCAATGTGCAGTCGCTATACGCAAATAATACTGCAGAATCTGCTTTGCGTCTTCTGGTGCTTGGTGACAGCCTGAGTGCCGGCTACGGATTGAAACCTGAAGACTCCTTCCCGTCGCGACTGGAAGAAGCCCTTGATGTGGCCGGCTACGATGTTCACGTCATCAATGCCGGCGTCTCCGGTGACACCACCGCCGGTGGGTTGTCCCGGTTGGAATGGGCTCTCGCAGACAAACCGCAGATCGTTCTTGTTGAGCTTGGTGGCAATGATGCTTTGCGTGGATTACCGCCTGCTGAAACTTATGCTAACCTCGAATCGATCATTGTCAAATTGAAAAAAGATGGTTTCAGGGTGATCCTGGCTGGCATGCAGGCTCCACGCAACCTTGGCAAGGATTATGTCGTAGAGTTTGATGCCATTTATCCACGACTTGCGGGGAAACATGATGTTCCTTTATATCCTTTTTTTCTCGACGGGGTTGCGCTCGATCCTGCTCTGAACCAGCCGGATGGTATCCATCCGAATCCTGCAGGGGTTAAGGTGATCGTCAATAAAATCTTGCCACTGCTTGAATCGGAACTGGAACAACTCAATCCTGAAAATTGATATTGTCATGCTCCGATGTCACCCTGGGTATTCTGGAACAGTCATTGAAAATTTTCTGCCAGCCGGGCTCTGGGTGTCGGACATTCCCGGACGATAAGACGAAGCCCCGTTTGATGACGGGGCTTCCTGGTTAAGTAGCAAGAGGTTGCTTTGCAAATGCAGCTTTACGGTCCCGTGCTTACCTGAGATACGCTTCCGTTACATATCTCCTCATCATGACGTGTGTGTTGAAATAATATGCATTCTTGCCGATCGCATTTTTCATTACCTGGGTCCAGCCTGTACGATCCTTGTAATAGAGCGGGATGATGGTCTTTTCAAGTTTTTTGTAAAGGTCTTTGACGTCTTCGTCCGAGTGATTGACATCGGTGGTGGTCTCCGTCGGCGGCGGGCCGATTGACCAGCCGGTAATCCCCTCCATGTGACCTTCGATCCACCATCCGTCCAATACGCTGAAATTAGGCACCCCGTTCAGGGCGGCTTTCATGCCACTGGTGCCGGAAGCTTCCAACGGGCGCAACGGGTTGTTAAGCCAGATATCAACGCCCGGGATCAGGCGGCTGGCGACATCCATGTTGTAGTTCGGCAGGTAAATAATTTTCAGGTCATCACCGAAAAACTCGGTTTGATTGCGGATTTCCTGAATCATTTTTTTGCCGTGGTCGTCTTGCGGGTGGGCCTTGCCGGCAAAAACCAGCTGCAATTTCCCGGCACCGATCTTCTTCAAACGTTCAGGATCGTTGAAGATCATGTTAGCTCTCTTGTACGCAGTCGCCCTGCGTGCAAACCCGATGGTCAGGATCTCGGGATCGAACTTTGCCCCGGTGGTCTCCTCAATATACTGGAAGAGGTACGCCTTGGCTCCGGCGTGGGCATCCTGGACCTCTCGGTCAGGAATAATGTCCACCCTGACCAGAAGCTCCGGCTCGTTGGCCCAGCCGGGCAGGTACTTGTCGAACAGGGTCATCATGTACGGCGACCCCCAGGTGAACGGGTGAATGCCGTTGGTGATGGCATGGATCTCGAAGCCGGGGAAGAGGGCCTGTGATACCTGGCCGTGTTTCTTGGCAACGCCGTTGACAAAGTGCGAAAGATTCAGCGCCAGCATGGTCATGTTGAGCTCATCTTTACCGCCAAGTTCCTTCAGGAGGTCGGTCGGAATCACTTCCCCCATGACACGATTGACCAGGTCGTAAGGGAAGCGGTCGTGACCGGCCTCGACCGGAGTGTGGGTGGTAAAGACACATTTCTCCTGAACGCGGCGCGTATCCCACGAGGCCCGTTCGTCCCAAGTGTCTTCTACCGGCAGGCGGTGATGATTAAGCAATTCAAGAGTCAGCAGGCTGGCGTGGCCTTCGTTCAGATGGTATTTGCGCACCTGGAAGCCGAGAATCTGCAGCAGGCGCGCGCCGCCGATACCAAGGACGATCTCCTGCTTGAGACGATAACTTTTGTCACCGCCATAGAGGTGGTCGGTGATTTTGCGGTCTTCCGGAAGGTTGCCGGGGATGTCGGTGTCCAGGAAAAGCACCGGCAGTTCACCCCCTGCCGGGCTCTTGACTCGGTAAAGCCACGCCTGTACTTTGACGTCACGATTCTCTATCGTTACCAGTGCCTTGCCAGGCAAAAGTTCAAGCAGATCCTCGGGACGCCAGTCAACAGAACTTTCCTGTTGCCAGCCCTGTTCATTGAAAGTTTGCCGAAAATAGCCTTTACGGCTGATCAGGGTAACCGCCACCAGGGGAAGTTTCAGGTCTGCTGCGCTCTTGATCGTGTCACCAGCCAGGACGCCAAGGCCGCCGCTGTAGGTGGGGATCTCCGTGGTTAGACCGATTTCCATTGAAAAGTAGGCGATCCGTGATTTTTCCGTGTAATGTCTCCAACTGTTCATTCGTTTCCTCGATATCCATGTCTTGTGACTAATAATATTGGTTCGCAGCCGCTCCGATGCACCTAGAGAATCTGTACCAATGACAACACTAGAATAATACTATACACAAAGTTCATTTTCCGTGCAGATACAGACTATTTTTCATTTAGTTGTATTTGACGAAAAACTTGCATAATTGTCTGGTTTATGGAAATAAATGATCATTTAATAACGTTTGTTCTGACTGTCGGGGAATGTATGGCTTATGTATGAATCTTTTTTTGCCTTCAAAGAAAAACCTTTTTCCCTGACACCGAACCCGCGTTTCCTTTTTCTCAGCAAAACTCACAACGAAGTCTACGCACACCTGATCTACGGAATCGAACACAGGACCGGTTTTGTCGAAGTGACCGGTGAAGTTGGTACCGGCAAAACGACTATACTGCGTACACTCCTTTCGCATCTTGATGAAGACAAATATCGTGTTGCATTTATCTTTAATCCCAAGCTGACAGCTTTCGAACTTCTGCGCAATATCAATCGGGAGTTCGGGGTTGCCGATGACGGACTCAGTAATCCTGACCTGATCCATTCTCTCAACGAGTTTTTGCTGGCCGAGAACCGTTCCGGCAGAACTCCGATCCTGGTTATCGATGAAGCCCAGAACCTGTCCGGGGAAGTCCTCGAGCAGATCAGGCTTTTATCCAACCTGGAAACGGAAGAAGACAAGCTGATCCAGGTGATCCTGGTCGGGCAGCCGGAGTTGCGCAACCACCTCAACGATCACAGCTTGAGACAGCTCAACCAGAGGATAGCGGTACGCTATCACCTGCGGCCCCTGAACGGTGAAGAGACGTCCTCTTATATCCTGAACCGGCTTAAAATTGCCGGCCGTCCGGACACGAACGTCTTTTCTCCCGGGGCCCTGAAGAAAATCTTCAAATATTCCGGTGGCGTGCCGAGGAGGATCAACCTGATCTGTGACCGTGCGCTGTTGACTGCCTACACTGAAGATCGGGGCATCGTCTCGGCCAGGGACGTCAGGCAGGCCGTCGCCGAGTTGGAAGGAATGGGTGAGGGCTCTGCCGTTGGGCAGTTGCCCTGGAAAACAATCTCTCTTGCCGCCTTGGTCTGCCTGGTCATCCTGGCCGGTTCTCTTGCCCTTGAACCTTTTGGCAAGAGCGCTACAAGTGCGGACCCGGTCAACTTGAAGCCGGCACCTTCGAGCCCGCCAACCCAGCCGAAAAGCACATCTGTCGAGCCGTCCAGGAAGCAGCCGGACAGCCTGCTTGCTAGTTTCAATGCGCTCTTTACCCTCTGGAAAGCGCCTCTGCTCGATGGACTGTCAAGCTCTGCCGGCCTTGACATCGATCGCGAATTGTCCGCGCGCGGGTTTGAGCTGGTTCGGCTGACCGGTGGTTTTGATGACCTGCGCAAATACAATGTGCCGATCCTGATCCCGTTGTCCGAAGGGCAGGGCGGTGGCTACCTGGCTGTACTCGGACAGGACTCTCCGGACAACTGGAGAGTTGTGCCTGCCTATCAGGGCCGGGACATCCTCAGCTCGGCAAGACTCAACGCCCTTGGCATGCGTATGGCCATGGTCCCATGGGTGGACTTTGCGGGTATCGGCGACGTTGCCGCACCGGGTACGAGCGGGGAAAACGTCAGGCGCCTGCAGTTTCTGCTCGGGCTTGCCGGGTGTGTGGATGTTCCGACCAATGGTCGCTACGATTCACGCAGCATTAACTGTGTAAAGTCTTTTCAGAGAGACCACGGGCTGGTTGTTGATGGTCTTGTCGGACCGCGCACTCTGATTCTCATTTACCAGGTCGCCGGGGCATATGATATGCCCAGACTGTCCTGATATTTTCAGGAACGCATCACATGAGTTCAATACTTAAAGCGCTCAGGAAACTTGAGGAAGAAAAGCGGGGCGGAAAGCTTGAAGCCCCCGATCTTCGCGTTGATCAGGGGCAGTCTGCTGCTGCAGGTAAATCCTTGCTGACTCTGGTGGCCGGCGTCGTGCTGGGTGTCCTGGTTGTCGGCCTGCTTTTCTTCCTGCCGACCGGTTCCACAGAAAAACCGGATGTCGTGCAGAGCGAGTCCCCGGCACCCACGTCCCCCGTTGTCGTGTCGCCTGCCGCTGAGCCCCCTGTCGCTTCGTCTCAAGTTGTGACTGACCCGCCGCCAGCCCCGGTAACAGAAAAAACCATGCAAGTCACCTCTGCCCCCGCAAAACCGGTAGCTCCTGTTGCACCCGTTGTCAGTGAGCCTGTTGCGCCAACGGCCGTGCGCGCCAAGCCTGCGCCTGCTGATATCGCGGAACCTGTTGCACCCGTTGAAGCTGTTGTGAAGCGGGAACTGCCGCCGAAGACTGTGACACTGCCCAATGGTATAAAACTGGTCGTGACGGAAATCTTTTACCAGGATGCCGTCAACAGCATGGCCGTTGTCAACGATCTGCCGGTTATGGTCGGTAGTCATGTTGATTCCGCTGTCATCACCGAAATCCACCCTGACCGGGTACTCTTCGAGATTGATGGCAAGGTTTATCCTGTCCCAACTGTTCAGTAATCGCAACCTCGTGTCGTCCTGCCTATCTCTCCTGAATCATTAATACATTCTTCGTTGAATAGTCCTCATCCTGCTGTGGGATATTCTACATTTCTGCCGTAACTCACCATCCCCATAGCAATAATTACAATTAATACGGGCTCTTATGAATGTGGCACGCTCCATGTAGTGTTATATGGATATTTTTATGTCAAAGGATCTCTTATGGTGCGTCAGTCGCAATCGCTAAAAAGAATGTTCGTCTCCGGAGTCCTGTTCCTGGGCCTCTCAATCGTGGGAGTTCCTGTACTTGCTACGGGCCTTGACGATCTTGTTCTGGAGGCTCTGAACAACAACCCGGACCTGGCGGCTATGAAAGCCCGCTGGGAGCAAAACAGCTACAGAGCCCCCCAGGTCGGCAGCCTCAATGATCCGATCCTCTCCCTTACTTTGTCGAACTATCCCCACGATGACTTTTCCAGAGACACCACACCCATGACAGGCAATGAGGTGAAGCTGGCCCAGATGTTCCCGTTCCCGGGTAAACTTGAGAATCGCTCAGCCCTTGCCCAGGAGCAGGCGAAATGGTTTAAGGCCGCCTATTACGATTCACATTACCAGCTCGCCCGCAAGGTCAAGGATGCCTGGTATCGTCTCTACTTCAAACAGATGGCCATAGGTGTCGTTGAACGCAACATGAAGCTGGTCGATGACATTATCCGGTTGACGGAAGTTCGTTACGAAACCGGCTCCGGATTGCAGCAGGACGTCCTCAAGGCGCAGGTCAAGAGATCGAGGCTGATGGATCAGCTGATATCGCTGCAACAGCAGAAGAGAGTTATCGAGGCCGAACTGAACCGCCTGCTGAACAGGCCGGCCGGGACTTTCGAGGTGCCTGGCAAACTGAACTTACCCAGAACAGAGATCACCCTTGACGAATTCCAACGGTCAGGGGTCGAAAAACGCCCCATGAATGCAGCCTACCAGGCACTGGTCAAACGCTACCGTTATCAGAAGAAGCTTGCGGCGCTCGATGATTACCCGGATGTGACCCTCTGGGGCAGCTGGCGTTTTCGCGACAGTAACCTGCCCGACGAAGGGACTGACTTTGTCAGCGCCGGAGTCAGCTTCAATTTGCCGGTTTACCGCGAGAAACGGCGCGCTGCTGTTGCAGAGGCCGATGCTGCTCTGCGGATGGCTGAATACCAGACTATGGGATTCCGCAGCTCGGTATCGGAATCGATTCAGAAAGCTTATGCCCGCATGCAAGAGACTCTTGAACAGTCCGAGCTATACAGTGAAGGGATTATCCCTCAGACCAGTCAAAGCTTCCAGTCGGCCCTCGGAGCCTATCAGGTTGGCAAGGTCGCTTTTGTCAGCCTTCTGGACGCCCTGATGACGACTTTCAAGGCGGAGATGGATTATTACCGGGTCAGCTCGGAGTATCTGAGGAGCCTGGCCTGGCTAGAGGCCGAATCGACCTTGCCGTTGATCGGTCTGCCCGTGGTGATTAACCAGGATCATGCCGGTTATAAAGAAAACGCTGACCAGAGGACACCATGAATAAAAAACTTCGTTCACTTCTGATTCTTGTTGTTGCTGGTGTTGTCGCCGGGATGGCGGTCACGGCGATGATGCCGAAATTTCATTCCGGCCACGTGCATGACGTTGCCGGCCTTGTTGCGCCAGCTTCTGCGGTCGCCGCTGAAGTTGCCGCCCAGAAATACACCTGCGGTATGCACCCGTTGATTATTACCGATGAGCCGGGCCTTTGTCCGATCTGCAATATGGATTTGACGCCGTTGAAGGCAGATGGCAGCACCGACTCTGACATGGCGACAGGTGAACGCAAGATCAAGTACTGGGTTGCGCCTATGGACCCGACATTTATTCGTGATGAACCTGGCAAGTCACCGATGGGTATGGACCTGGTCCCGGTTTATGAAGATGAAGCCGCGACCGGCTCGATTATCTCTGTGGACCCTGTAACGTCACAAAACATGGGTGTGCGCATGGCCCTGGCGACACGCAAGAATTTGAGCCGCACGATACGGACTGTCGGTCTGGTCGGATACGAAGAGCCAAAACAGTATTCGGTCAACAGCAAGATTGATGGCTGGGTCGAGCGCCTTTACGTCAATGAGACCGGGCGGTTTGTCAAAAAAGGGGCTGCGTTGCTGGAAATTTACAGTCCGGCCCTGGTCAGTGCACAGGAGGAGTTTCTCCTTGCGCGTAACAACAGCCTGTCTCTGGCTGATTCTCCTTTCCCGTCCATTGCCGATGGAGCCACGCGCCTGCTGGAGTCGTCGCGTCGTCGCCTGAAGCTCTGGGATATCAGTGAACGGCAGATTTCACGTCTTGAAAAAACCGGCAAAGTCACCAAGAACCTGACTCTGTATGCGCCCTACGATGGCATCGTGAGCATGAAGATGGTCAGGGAAGGGCAGTTCATCAAGGCTGGCATGGAGCTCCTGATGCTGTCGGATATATCCAGAGTCTGGGTCTACGCCGATATCTACGAATACGAAATGCCGTGGGTCAAGGTCGGCCAGAAAGCCAGGGTCATCCTGCCTTATGTCGGCAGTGAGCCGATCGAAAGTACGGTCAGCTTCATTTATCCTTTTGTCGAGCCCAAAACACGCACCGTCAAGGCCCGCTTTGATATCGACAATCCTGATTTCGCCCTCAAGCCGGATATGTATGTCAATGTCCGGCTGGAATCCGAGCCTGTCGTCGACGCCTTGACTGTTCCTGTCGAAGCGGTCCTGCACTCTGGAGAGAAGAAGACCGTGTTCGTCGCCCTGGGGAAAGGCAAGTTCGAGCCTCGCCAGGTCAAGACCGGTATGCAGAGCGACGGGGGGGATATCGAGATCGTTCAGGGTCTGCTTGAGGGCGAACATGTCGTCACCAGCGCCCAGTTCATGCTCGACTCAGAGAGCAAGCTGCGTGAAGCCATCCAGAAAATGCTGAACCCGGAGCCGCCATCGTCAGCAGGTCATAACCACGCCGGAGCTGAAATGACAGATGATGATGAGGAAATGGACGACCTCTTTGCCGATGACGACGAAGAGTCCATGGACGATTTGTTCGAAAAGGACGACAGTGACAAGTCGAAAGTAAAAAGCGAAAGGTGAAAATCGAGACATCTGAAGCACAAAAAGCCTCTAACTTTTAGACTTTTACCTTTCACCTTTAACGGAATCTATCATGCTTGAACATATTATCGACTGGTCCATCAAGAACAAGTTCATCGTTGTTCTGGTCACCTTCTTCATCATTGTGGGCGGGCTCTATACTCTGTCGAAAACTCCGATTGACGCTATTCCGGACCTCTCCGACGTTCAGGTTATCGTTTTTACCGAATTTAAAGGGCAGGCCCCGCAAGTCGTCGAGGACCAGGTCACATACCCCCTTACGACCCAGATGCTGGCAGTTCCCGGCGCAAAAGTCGTGCGTGGCTACTCCTTCTTTGGTCTCTCCTTCGTCTATATCATTTTTGAGGATGGCACCGATCTCTACTGGGCGCGTTCACGCGTGCTTGAATATCTCAACTATGCCAGCGGCAACCTGCCAAAAGGGGTTACCCCGAGCCTCGGTCCTGATGCGACAGGGGTTGGCTGGGTCTATGAGTATGTTCTGGAAAGCGATCGGCACGATCTGCAGCAATTGCGCTCCATTCAGGACTGGTTCCTGCGTTACGAGCTGACGGCTGTTGAAGGTGTCTCCGAGGTTGCGTCAATCGGCGGGTACGTCAAGCAGTACCAGGTGGAAGTCGACCCCGATCGGTTACTCGCCTACCACATCACCATTCCAAAGATCAAAAAGGCCATCCAGCAATCAAACAACGATGTCGGTGGTCGTCTCGTAGAGATGGCTGAAACCGAGTTTATGGTGCGTGGTTTAGGCTATATCCAGTCAAAAGAAGACATTGAAAACGTCGTCATCGGCACCGACCGTCAGGGGACGCCGATCCTCGTACGGGACCTGGCCCGGGTCACGATCGGGTCGGAACTACGTCGTGGCGCGGCTGAGCTTGATGGCAAAGGTGAAGCGGTCGGTGGTGTGGTTGTCATGCGCTATGGCGAGAATGCACTGAAGACGATCGAGAACGTCAAACGAAAGCTGGAAGACCTCAAGGCAGGTTTGCCGGAAGGTGTAAAGATCAAGACCGTATATGACCGCAGCGGTCTGATTGAGCGCGCCGTTGACACGCTCACAGAGAAACTGATCGAGGAGAGCATTGTCGTTGCTTTGATTACGGCACTCTTCCTCTTTCACTTCCCCAGTGCCCTGGTCGCCATCTTTACCCTGCCTGTGGCGATCCTGGTGGCATTCATCATCATGTATTTCCAGGGGATCAACGCCAACATCATGAGCCTGGGCGGCATCGCCATCGCCATTGGAGCCATGATTGATGCGGCGATTATCATGATTGAAAATACCCACAAGCATCTGGAGCGTGATCGCGGCAAGCTGCCGCACTGGCAGATCGTCGCCAACGCCTCCAAGGAAGTCGGGCCCGCGCTTTTCTACTCACTGCTGGTTAT
>Ga0070729_10007888_pt1 | contig 10088 bp, 8 predicted proteins | sample tdDd472_FD_66725 | JGI IMG/M metagenome (GOLD analysis project Ga0070729, IMG submission 66725) | Marine sediment microbial communities from the Atlantic coast under amendment with organic carbon and nitrate - tdDd47.2 | ecosystem: Environmental > Aquatic > Marine > Coastal > Sediment | place...
TCCCTCAAAACAAGTCTCAAATTCTTCCATCGGCGTCTCCCCCTACAAGGTCAACACCATTTCAAACCTAATCGATTCCTTTTTCGTTAATTCTTAAATCGTCATATGCGATTCCCCTGCTTGCACAGGCCGAAGGGGGTGTATTTTTGGTTAATTTGTGCTATAGTGCTACGAAGCTGGTCCGAGTGACCGGCTTTCCTTTGTCTGGACCTCCTCCGTTTCTTCAATGGCAAGGAACGGTCCTCAAAAGGTCGGAAGTTCAGGGTTTGGGACCTGACGCGGCACGTTGCTGCACACCGTGAAAGCCGAAAACAGGCGTGCGACTGTGGTCGTGAGCCGGGTTTTTTTGCCCTCACGATGTGAATTTGGTCTCCAAATCCGACAATATGCAAAAAAAATCGAACGATCCAGAAGGCGACAAATGGCAGAAAAAATGATGTTCAACACCGGCGACTTTGTGGTTTACCCGACTCACGGCGTTGGTAAAGTTCTCGGCGTCGAAAAACAGGAAATCGCGGGTCTTGCGCTCAAATTGTTCGTCATTTCTTTTGAAAACGAACGCATGACGTTGCGAGTTCCTGTGGAAAAAGCCACCGATTCCGGTTTGCGCAAGCTGAGCTCCAAGAAAATTATGGATGGCGCACTGACCACGCTCAAAGGCCGCGCCCGCGTCAAACGCACCATGTGGAGCCGCCGTGCACAGGAATACGAAGCCAAAATCAATTCGGGCGATCCGAACTCCATCGCCGAAGTGGTGCGCGACCTGCACCGCCGCTCCGATCAGCCGGACCAGTCGTTCTCCGAACGCCAAATCTACGAGCAAGCCTTAGAACGTCTCGCCAGCGAAGTGGCGGCGGTCGAAAAAATCGATATGGAAAAGGCGCAGCTCAAATTGGAAAAGCTGCTCACCGCAGCTTAAGCCCCCAATACGGCTTCAAAAGCAAAAGACTTCAAAAAAAGAGGCCGGTGATTTTTCACCGGCCTTTTTTCGTTCATTTGACCACCTTGACGCGCGCGCCCGGCACCAGCGGGTCGTCGGGGCCTATGGCGTTGAGCGCTTCGAACCATTCGGCCTTGTACTTGGGCATGACCATGGACTGAGCCAAATCGTCATAGCGCACGCCCCTGCCGACGGTCACGACATGCACGCGCCACACACCGGCGGCATCCGCTTCGCGCTGGGTGATGGTGCGAAAGCTGTAGGTGGTGCGGCGAAACGGCTCGTTCAGGCGCGCGGTCTCGTTCACCGGGGACACGAACTGGAAGCGCCAGTAGTTTTCGGGGTCCTGTTCGATGATGATGCGCCGCACATCCAACTGTTTGCCGTTCACCGGCACCGTCGCCGCACCGGTCACGGCCTTCATGCCGTTGACCTCGACCCATTCGACGCTGGTGAGGTTGGCGTCGCCGCTCCATTTTTTGGTCAGATAGGTTTCCATGCCGCCCGCGTCGCGCACGGCCTTGGCCGACGCCCCGCCGAATTTGATGGAGCTGCCCTTGTCATCGGTGGCCAACACCATGGAGGGCGTGTTCTTGATGGTAAAGCCGTCCGGCGCTTCGAACTGAAAGCGCATAACCGGATGGATGAATTTGGTGCCGCGCACCAGCCCCTGATCTGGGCTGTCGCCGAACACCAGACCATCGACCATCTTCAAATAACGTGCCTCTTCGCGCCGATGGGCCGAGTCCCCGTTCTTGCCGGCCAGTTCGATGGCTTGTTGAATGCGGTCAGCGGTACGTGGGTGCGTCGCCAAGATATTGTTTTCTTCGGCCTGGTTTTCGTTGCCCGCCATCAACCCTTCGATATGTTGCTGCGCACGCAATTTAACGAAAAAGCTCTCCATGGCTTTGGAATCGTAGCCCGCGCGCGTCATGTAGCGCACGCCCAGCATATCGGCCTGGAGCTCCTGTTCACGCGAATAGCTTTTCAGCGCCAATTCCGCGCCCACGGCGGCGATATTTTCCGCGCCGGGCACACCGGCGGCATTGGTGAGCACGCCCAAGACCTGGATGCCCAAATTCGCCGCCACGGTTGAGCTGTATCGCTGCGCCGTGTGACGCGCCGTGACGTGGCCGATTTCGTGGCTCAACACCCCGGCCATTTCCGCTTCGTCGCTGGCCAGAGCCAACAGCCCGCGCGTGATGTAGACGTAGCCGCCCGGCAGCGCGAAGGCGTTGACCAAGGTGTCGTCCAGAACCGTGAAGGTCCAAGGCAGATCGGGCATTTCCGAATGAGCCGCCAGTTCCAACCCGATCTTGCGCACGTATTCGGACCATTCGCGATCACTGAATTGACCGCCGAACTGTTTGACCATCTTGGGGTGTTCTTCGGCGCCGACCTGCAGTTCCTTTTCCGGCGACATAAACGCCGTAAAGCTTCGATCACCGGTTGCAGGGTTGGCGGAGCACGCCGCCACAACCAGAAGCGCGGGCAGACCGGAAAACAGACGGGGGAAAAAATGCGTATCAGTCATGGCGAAAAGATTAGGCCCTCCCAAGCCATTGCTCAATCCTTTCAATGCATCAATATTTCCAAGCGCTCGGGATGGTCCAACTCGATCATCGGCCCGTTTTGCGATTTGAGCCAGCCGCGCACCCGCACCCGCGCGCCTTTGAGCGCCAGCAGATCAATCCCGGCCTCAGCAAACAGCGGCTCATAGCGCACGTTGATTTTGACGGTGAAGTCGCTGCGCCAATCGGCCCCGAAGTTCAGATATATCCATTTTTTTACCCGTGCCACATCGACGATGCGGTCTTCGACGATCTGGAACGTGCCGTCGTCAAACCGCACGTTATCGGCGTTGCGCACCGCGTAGTACGGCAAAGCCCAAATGCCGCGCCCCTCGGCGCGGGCCTGGCGCTCCAAACGCAGCAATTCACGCCCCAGGACGCGGTTGTCGGGAAAGGTGTAGACGCGGGCCAAGCCGCGGCTGAGCAGTTCGCCCTGCAGCCACATGCCCCCCGGTTCCGTCACCAGATGCGCCAGAATGCGCCCGTGACGGTCTTTCGGCGTCGGCGCGAGACGCAACCGCACCGTTTTCTCAAGGGCCATCTTCTCAAGCGCAGCCTTGACTTCGTTCGCCATGGGCCAAGTGGGGAAATTGCGCCGTCCCAAGGGCAATTTGGGCGCTTGAATGCCGACGAAGCGCACCTCGCGCCCGCTGTCCAACACCACGGTGTCGCCATCGATCACACGGACCACGCGGGCCGACCCGCCATCCACCAGCGTCTCCGGCCCGTCCGCGAGGGCGATCCCCACGCCCCACAACAGCAAGATCCAAGACACAAAAACGGCGCGCAGCATCTCTATCCTTCTCAATCGTTCCCCGAGACCCAATATCTCGTATAATAAGCACAGCCCGTCTGCGGGCAGGAACGAATTCGACGGGAGCCCCCCTTGCCCATGGACAGCGCACGCGAAACCGGCCTGTACCCCCCGATCAAACCATATGACAGCGGCATGTTGGATGTGGGCGACGGGCATCGCATCTATTTTGAGATGTCCGGAAATCCCAGGGGCATCCCGGCCGTGTTCCTGCACGGTGGGCCGGGGGCCGGGACCGTCGCCTCGCAACGGCGCTATTTCAACCCCAAGACCTACCGCATCATCCTGTTTGACCAGCGCGGCGCGGGACGTTCCACCCCCTATGCGTCGATGGACAACAACACCACCGCGGACTTGGTCGATGATATGGAAAAGCTGCGTCACCACCTGGGCATCGACAAGTGGCTGGTCTGTGGCGGATCCTGGGGCTCGACCCTGGCGCTGGCCTATGGCACTCGCCAAGCTGAGCATTGCCTGGGCTTTATATTGCGCGGCATATTTTTGGGCACCCGGGACGAGATCGACTGGTTTTTAAACGGTATGGCGGCCTTTTACCCCGAATACCACAGTGATTTTTCCGACTTCGTGGGTGGACTGCGCGGCCAAGACCTGTTCGAGGCCTATGCCCGCCAACTGTTCGATCCCAATCCCGCCATCCACCTACCCGCAGCGCGGGCGTGGGCGCGCTACGAAAGCCTGTGTTCCACATTGCTGCCCCATCCCGCCCCGGAACCGTGTGCCGCGTTCGATCATTATGCCTTAACCCTGGCGCGCACCGAGGCGCACTTCTTCCGCCACGATCTGTTCTTGGACGACAACGAACTGCTGAACCATGTTGAAACGATCAACCACCTGCCCGCGGTCATCGTTCAGGGTCGCTACGACATGGTGTGCCCGATCCAGACCGCCCACACCCTCCATCTCGCCTGGCCCAATTCCGAATTGGTTGTGGTGCCGGACGCCGGACATTCGGGGATGGAGCCGGGCATCGCGCACGCGCTTACCCGTGCCGCAGACGACCTGGCACACCGTTTGCCCACTTAATTACCGCGGCCCAATCCAAACGGATTGATTTACCGTCCCTTTTCGACTTTAATGCCTCGACCGAAGGAAAGGGGAGCCGTTTGTCCATGTCCACCGTAAAAACAATTGCCGCAAGCTTGGCTTTGGCCGGTGTATTGAGCACCTTTGGCGCTGTGTCCGCACAGGCCGAAGATCCCGCTTTCGTGTCCATCGGCGTCGGCGCCTACGACTGGAACCGCAAAAAGGACCCGGGCGCCGAAGTCCGCCTGGAATATCGCCACAACGAAAAGATTTTGGATTTATTCAAGCCGTTTGTGGCCGTCGCCGGCTCCAACAGCTCCAACACCTTCTTCGTCGGCGCGGGTATCTTGATGGACATCTATTTCGGCAAGCGCTTCGTCGTCACCCCCAGCTTCGCCCCGCATTACTACAACGGCGGCAACACCAAGCTGGATCTGGATTATGCGCTGGAATTCCGCTCTCAGCTCGAATTCGCCTATCGATTCGACGACCGGTCTCGTTTGGGCATGTCGGTCTCGCACTACTCCAACGCTTCGCTCGGCAAAACCAATCCGGGCACGGAATCTGCGCTGCTGTACTACTCCGTCCCCGTCGATTTCTTCAATTGATTTAAATCGAGTTTTTAAAACAGTCACTTAAGCTGGAACCCACCAGTCTGCTTGACACATCTAGTAGGTGCGCGCATATTTCAACCGAACGGTTAAACCAAACGGTTAAAATATCGCATGTCCACCACACACACACCGAAGCCAACCAACGACGATATCTTGGATATCGCCACCCATGAATTCGCCGAAAAGGGCTATGACGGTGCGCGCATGGAAGAAATCGCCCATGCCGCGCAAGTCAACAAAGCGACGCTGTACTATCGCATCGGCGACAAGGACGCCCTGTTCGGCGCCGTCTTGAAGCGCATGTTCACCACCAAACTGGCGCACTTGGACCGCACGCTCGACACCATCGACGATGTGGATGAGAAACTCCATGCCTTCGCCCGCGTATTCGTCGCGGGCGATCATCCCACACATTTCGCCGCCATCATGCTGCGCGAGATCGCCGCGGGCGGACGCAATCTGCCCGATGACGTCCTACCCTTGATGGGCCGCATCGTGCGCACTTTGGAATGCATCGTCGAGCAGGGGGTGCGCGAAGGGAAGTTTCGCGACGTGAACCCGTTTCTCACCCACATGATGCTGGTCGGCGGTCTCGCCTTCTACGCCACCAACAAACCGATCCGCGAACGCATCGCGGCGCAGTCCCCGGACACGCGTTCTTTGACCACCGAAATCCCGCTGGATGAAGCCGCCGCAATTTTGGCCGACACCTTGCTGCATGGCGTGCGCAAAGCTTGATGAAAAGAGACATGAATAATGGTTGAGACACTTCGTCAACGCATTGAAACCGGATTTGAGGCCTTTGGCCGCTTCATCACCCGGCGCGCCTGGATCGTGTTGATCTTGTCGGTGGCGGTGGTTGGGGGATTTGCATCCAACATTCCCCACATCGTCATGGACACCGCGACGGAAAGCTTCCTGCACAAGGAAGACCCCGCACTACTGGCCTACAACACCTTTCGCGATCAGTTCGGCCGCGATGAGTTGATCATCGTCGCCATCGAAACCGACGATATTTTCAATCCCGATTTTCTCGCCTCGCTGAAAAAGCTGCATGACGAGTTGAAGGCCGACACGCCGCATCTGGACGACATCACCAGTTTGATCAATGCCCGCAACACCTACGGCAAAGCGGACGAGTTGATCGTCGAAGACCTGTTCGAGGCATGGCCCAAGAACAAAGCCGAGATTGAGGAAAAGCGCGACCGCGCCTATGCCAATCCGCTTTTCGAAAATGTCCTGCTGTCCGAAGATCACCGCATCACCGCCATCGTGATTCGCACCGACGCCTATTCCAGCATCGGCCAATCGACCGATGACGCCTTGGCGGGTTTCGAAGACCTCGCAGCCCCCACCGGCACGGAAAACGCGGAGCGCGAATTCCTCACCGACGCGGAAAACTCCGAAACCGTGCAAGCGGTGGAGCGCATCGCCTACGCCTACGACCAACCGAACTTCAAGGTATACGTTTCCGGATCCCCGGTGGTCGCGGACGCCCTGAAGAAAGGCATGCAGACCAACATGAAACGCTTCACCCTGTTGGGCTTGGGCGTGATCGCCATCGTGTTGGGCGTGATGTTCCGCCGCCCGTCCGGGGTGATCTTGCCGTTGATCGTGGTGATTTTGTCGGTGCTCGGCACGCTTGGCATGCTGCCTCTGGGGGGGCGTCCGTTTACCATCCCCATGCAGATTTTGCCGTCGTTCCTTCTGGCCGTGGGTGTTGGGGCTTCGGTCCACCTGTTGGCGATTTTCTTCCGCCATGTGCAGAACGGTCACGAACGTCACGACAGCGTCGTCTATGCCATGGGCCATTCGGGTTTGCCTATCGTCATGACCTCGTTGACCACGGCGGCCGGTCTGGCGTCCTTTTCCGGGGCTGAGGTGGCACCCATCGCGGATCTCGGCATAATCGCCGCCGCGGGTATTTTGTTATCGCTGTTCTTGAACCTGACCTTGTTGCCGGCCGCGTTAAGTCTTCTTCCGCTAAAGGCCAAGAAAAGTGAGCGTGCGCAGCGCCGCCATGACCGCATGGATGGACTGCTCCACTGGATTGCGGCGTTCACGACGCGCCGCCCCTGGGTCATTTTAGGCATTTCGGGCACGCTTTTGTTGGTTGCCGTCGCAGGCACGACGCAATTGCGGTTTTCCCACCAACCGTTCAAATGGCTGCCCGTGAGCGAGCCGTCCCGCGCCGCCCTGGACTTGATCGATGCGCGCATGAAGGGCGCCAGCTCGCTGGAAGTGGTGATCGATACGAAGACCGAAAACGGGCTTTACGATCCGAAATTCATGGCCGGTTTGGAGAAGCTCAACCGCGACATCGAAAAAATGGATTCCGAAAACGTTATCGTCGGCAAGACCCTGTCGCTGGCCGACATCTTGAAGGAATCCAACCGCGCGCTTCACGCCAACGACGATACGTATTATGCCATTCCCGACGACCGCGACCTGATCGCCCAGGAACTGTTCCTGTTCGAAAACACCGGGTCCGACGACATGGAGGATTTTGTCGATAGCCAATTCTCCAAGGCGCGTTTCACCGCCAAAATGCCGTGGGTCGATTCCGTGTATCTGCAAGATCTCGATAAAACCATGACCGAGAAATTTCGCGCCGTACTGGGTGACGATGTGGACATTTCGGTGACCGGCATGAACGCGCTGCTGGGCCGCACCATGCAGGCAACCATCTATTCCATGGCGGAAAGCTACATCATCGCGGGGATTGTCATCACGATCATGATGATGGTGTTCCTCGGCAACGTCCGCGTCGGCTTGATCAGCATGATCCCCAACCTCGCGCCGATTGTTATGACCCTCGGATTGATGGGTTGGGTCGGCTTGCCGCTGGATCTTTTCACCATGCTGATCGGTTCCATCGCTATCGGCCTGGCGGTCGACGACACCATTCACTTCATGCACAATTATCGCCGCTATCACCACGAAACCGGCAGCGTCGAAATCGCAATCCGCGAAACGCTGTTGGGCACCGGTCGGGCGATGCTGGTAACGTCGATCGTGTTGTCGCTGGGCTTTTTCATCTATCTGTTCTCGACCCTGCAAAACCTCATCAACTTCGGCTGGCTGACGGGGGCGGCCATCATCCTGGCGCTGTTGGCCGATACCTTCCTGGCACCCGCCTTGATGCGTGTCCTGGATCGCGCCCACCTGATGCCCGACGACAAAGACTTTTGAAACTGGAGTGTCCAACATGAAACCCGGACTTAGCCTTCTGACCGCTTTGGCGTTTACCGTCTTTTCCGTCCCCGCACACGCCGCGGACCTCACGGCGCGCCAGATCATGGAATACGTCGATAACCGAGACGACGGCGACAACCGTATCTCGGAAATGCAGATGCTGTTGATCGACAAAAACGGCGATCAACGCGTGCGCGCCATGAAGTCCTTCGACAAGGACGTTCTGACCGACAAGGGTGAAGAAGATCGTCGCCGCACCATGTTCTTCCTCGCCCCCGCCGACGTCAAAGACACCGCTTTTTTGACCTACGATTACGACGCCTACGAAAAGGACGATGATCAGTGGCTATATCTTCCGGCGTTGAAAAAAACCAAGCGCATTGCAAGCACGGATAAGTCCGGCAGCTTCATGGGATCGGACTTCAATTATTCCGACATGACGCGGCGCAATCTAAATGCCTACGACTACAAGATTTTGAAAGAAGCGGACGTGCGCGACCACAAAACCTGGATGATCGAGGCGCTGCCCAAGACCCAGGAACAAATCGACGAGACCGGCTATAAAAAGTCCATCGTGTTCGTGCGCCAAGACAACTTTATCGTTGTGCGCGGCGTGCACTGGACCGACACCGGCGGCAAACTAAAGTACCTCGACGTCACCGGCCTGGAACAGATCGACGGCATCTGGACCGTCACCGCCATGTCCATGACGACCAAAAAGAACAATGTCACGGAACACAAGACAGAGTTGACGTTCTCGAACATCCACTACAATCAGGATCTCGATGAAAGCCTGTTCACGTTGCGGCGTTTGGAAAAAGGGCTCTAAGCCGATGTCGTTCCACCCCTGGCACCCGCTGTTAATCGCCGGGCTATGCGCGCTGGGCACACCTGCGCACGCACAGTCGATCGAGGATGCCTTAGGCGGGTTCGACGAACCATCCAACACCCCCAAATCCGATACGACATCGATGGACGATATCCTGGGCGGGTTTGAAGACAGCGTCCCCAGCGAAGCGCCGCCTGTCGCGGACTTCGAAATTTCACCCTGGACGATTTCCGGCAGCCTGTCGTTTTCCGCCGCTTACGACTACACGCAAAACACCCCCGCCTCCACCAGTCCCGATTTTCGCGGACTGAGCCGGGCACGCACCAAGGGCACGTTGGATCTGAAAGGCAACCTGCCCGACCAGTTTGTCGTGCCGGTGCGCGTGCGCGCCGAAGTCAGCGCCAGCCACGACGCGGTGTTCGGTCTGCGTGATCGCGGGCGCTATTCCGACCCCCACAAAAATGCGTTCGAGCGCGATATCCGTTTGGGCGAAGTGTATGGCAGCGCCGTTCTGGACGACGGGGTGGAGCTGACCGTCGGGCGGCAAATCATCGTTTGGGGCACGTCGGAGAACCTGCGTGTGGTTGACATGATCAATCCACTGGACCGCAGCGAACTGGGCATGGTCGATATCGAGGACGTGCGCCAACCGCTGGCGATGGTGCGCGGCGATTACATCACGGGACCCTGGATCGCCACCGCACTGGTGATCCCACACATCCGCTTCAACACCAACGCGCCGTCGCAAGGCCCCTACGATTTTCAGAACGGCGTATCGTATCCCAACGATGTGCCGTCCGACGGCTTGGGCAACGCGGAGTTGGCCGCCAGCCTGCGCGGCGCCTTTTCCGGCTGGGACTTGTCGCTGCACGCGGCCAACCTGTATGACGACGCCGGCAACAAGCAAGCCGTTGACGGCGAAACGCGCATCCGCCATGCGCGCATCAACATGCTGGGCGTCACCGGCGATGTGGCGTTGGGCAACTGGCTGGTGAAGGGCGAGGTGGCGCATCTATCGGGGCTGCACACCCAAGGCGTGGCGAACACGGACTTTTCACGCACCGATGTTTTGGCCGGGCTT
>Ga0070729_10007891_pt1 | contig 10085 bp, 6 predicted proteins | sample tdDd472_FD_66725 | JGI IMG/M metagenome (GOLD analysis project Ga0070729, IMG submission 66725) | Marine sediment microbial communities from the Atlantic coast under amendment with organic carbon and nitrate - tdDd47.2 | ecosystem: Environmental > Aquatic > Marine > Coastal > Sediment | place...
GTAAACATAGCCGTCACAGCAGACAATCCGCCCACCAAAATGAAACCGGGAACCCCCGTCACAATGACATTCACGGTGACCGATACAGGTATGGGCATCCCTAAAGATAAGCAGAAGACCATTTTTGGATCGTTCCTTCAAGCTGATGACTCCATCACCCGCAAACATGGCGGCACTGGTCTTGGTCTCGCCATTTGCAAGTTGCTGATAGAACTGATGGGAGGAAAACTTTCTCTCAAAAGCGATGAAGGACAGGGAAGCGCGTTTTCCTTCACTGCCAACCTTCGCGTCGGCAATCCGGATGCCGTGGACACGCGGGAAGAAATTCAAATCGGAGCTTCAATACCGAAGGTGCCCGAGCTCAAGGTTCTGCTCGCCGACGACAACCCTCTCAACCGGGAATTGGCAACAACCCTCCTGACCGAACAAGGCCATAAGGTCATGGCCGTGGGAAATGGCATCCAGGCTTTGGAAGCACTCAAGGAGGATCGTTTCGACCTCGTCCTAATGGATGTCCAGATGCCTATCATGGACGGAGTTTCGGCCACACGGGCCATTCGAGATTCCCATTCCGGCGTCATCGACCCTTCTGTCCCCATCCTTGCCCTGACCGCCCACGCCCTCAAAGGAGATCGCGAACGCTTTCTGGAGGCGGGAATGGACGATTACATTGCCAAACCCATCACCATGAGCAACTTCTACAATGCCATAGCTCGAAACGTGAACAAGAGGCAGACAAGCCCAGGACTGATGCAAAAGATGCAGCCGACACCGGACAACGGCCAGCCCTATGATCGGACAACGGCTCTGGATATGCTCGGCGGCAAAAAAGAATTGCTCACCCGCATGGATGCAATTTTTCTTCGAGACGTGCCCGGCGAAATGGCGGAACTCACTGTAGCTTTCGAAGAAGGCGACTGGGACACTGCCATGAGACTTGCCCATTCTATCAAGGGGTCATCCAGAACCGTCGGAGCGTTAAAAGCCGGTGCTGTTGCCGAACAACTGGAATACCTGTGCAGACACCATGACGCTTCTTCTGCCAAGAAAGAACTCAAAAGCCTTGAATCCGAGGTGAAATCTGCGTTACAATATATTAATCTGACGCAAGGTCCGGCTTAATATAGCCACCCAGCCCAAGGAGCATACGATGAAAACTATACTTGTCGTCGACGACGCCCCCATGATCCGAGAGTTACTCAAGTCCGTACTTGAAGCAGAAGGATATAACGTCGTTGAAGCGGCTGATGGAGAAGAGGCCATTCACATCTGCCAGGACACCAAAATAGACCTGTCCATCATTGATATTTTCCTGCCCAAAAAGGGCGGCCTTCAGGTCATGGGAGAATTGATCAAGGCTGACAGTTCCCACAAGTTCATCGCCATCTCAGGCGGCGAGGCATTCAACCCGGAAGCTATCGTCGATCTGGCCAAGGTCTATGACGTGGTCGACACCTTCACCAAGCCCATTGATACCCGCAAACTTTTGAATGTCGTCAACAAAGCTCTCGCGGACTAACCGAGTGTAACGCAACAAAGCCCCGTTCGACCTCTGGGTCGAACGGGGCTTTGTTGCGTTACCGATAAGCCTTAAACTACCCCATGTCGACGGTCACACCTTCGACCACGTAGAAAAGAAGCTCGTATTTTTCCTGGAGAATACCCACGACCTCTTCCACAGACATATCGCCCATATCGGCCACAGTGACGTAGGCATTGGTAAACCCGGATTGTACCGGATCATGAGCCGTGAACACACTTGTAAAGATAATACCCACATTCCTGATCTCGCACAGTAACCCAGCCAGAAGTTCTGGCCGACCATCCATACGGATGGCAAATTGTGCACCGCCCCGCAAGGAGCCTGACGCCGTACACAAAAAACGAAGTACGTCAGCCTGGGTGATAATGCCCTTCAGCTTGCCACCATCCACCACCGGCAAGCCACCAACCTTGTTCTTGACCAGAACTTCGGCCACTTCGGTCATGGCGGCATCAGAATGCACTATAATGGGTTCTGAGGTCATGATATCACTGGCGGTCAGGGTATAAAGGCCACCGCCGCGCTCGGCAGCAAGATCACCGGGAATAAATTTCGACGGCATGGCATCACGAATATCGCGGTCAGACACAATACCGACCAGCTTTCCCTGACTGTCGATAACCGGAAATTGTCGAATATTCTTCTCACGCAGAAATTCAGCAGCGTCCAGAACAGACGAGTTGATCCCCAGGGAAATGACATTGACTGTCATCCAATCTCTGACCAGCATTCTCCACCTCCTGCATGAGCTATCCCAGAATGAAAATGATTGGCAGAGCTTACGTGTTCAAGACACGAATTGCAACGGAAGTTACAGTTTCACAGCTTCGGCTCCAACGGCCTCGACCAACGCCTTGAAGCTGGTCTTCAGTGGGCCAAGTTCCTCTATGACAGAGTCTATCCGTCCAAGATAACATCGTTTTTCCAATTCTCGCGATTTCTTGACCAACTCCATTGCCAACACATGACTGGCAATATTGGTGATTGAATGCAGTGAGGCCCCCATCTTCTTGGCGTCACGAATCTCAGTGGCCTTGTCAAGATTGATGAGTTTTTCCTTGGCCTCCACCATGAACAGATCAAGAATATCCTTCAGCAGAGGCATGTTGCCCTCGAATCTGTCGATCAAAGCCTGCATATCAAGCTTGACGGGAATGACACTTTTTTCTGCACCATTTCCTGTGGACTGGGTCGCAGAGGACGCCGCTGTACGCTCGTGTGGAGACCTATTGCCCATACTGCGAACGATAGCATCTGAAAGTTCATGCATGTCTACAGGTTTACTGACATAGTCGTTCATACCTGAATCCAGCATACGTTCTCTGTCGCCCTTCATGGCGTAAGCAGTCAGGGCGATGATCGGGATGGAGCGGTCATACAATCTGCCGTCTGATTCCCTGATGGCCTGAGTGGCCTCGATACCGCTCATCTCCGGCATCTGAACGTCCATCAATACGAGATCTATGGATCTGCCCTTTGCTTCAAGAATATTTAGTGCCTCAATGCCGTTCTCCGCTGTGGTGATAGTATGGCCAAACATGGAAAGAAAATGCGTCAGATATTTTCGATTCAGCGGATTGTCCTCGGCCAGCAGAATATTCAGATGCAAGGTCTTGGGCGTCGACGGCACACGCGTCTCTTCCATTTTCTGCTCTTTCGCGACACCGAACCAGGCCGTGAAATGGAATGTGGAGCCGAAGCCCAATTCGCTCTCGACACCAATTTCTCCACCCATCATGTTCACCAGTTGCCGAGAGATGGTCAGTCCCAACCCAGTACCCTGATGCTTTTTGCGAAGGGAACTGTCAGCCTGGGTAAAGCTGTCGAAGATACTATCGAGTTTGTCTTGTGCAATACCGGCACCTGTGTCCCGGACCTTGAACAGCAGGCAGACACGCCCCTCTTCCTGTCGGATTACACTGACTGTCAACTCGACCAAACCTCGTTCCGTGAACTTGAGAGCGTTCCCCAAAAGATTCCACAAGACCTGACCCAGCCGGTCAGAATCCCCGTTAAGCATAGCCGGCACGGCCTCGTTTACTGAATAGCGAAAAACAATGTTGTTCACATCAGCCTGCGGCCCAAAAGACCGAACACTCGTCTCAAGCGCAGACCGGAAATCGAAATCCACGGGTTTGAGTTCCATCTTGCCCGCTTCGATCTTCGAAATATCAAGAATATCGTTGACGATATGCAGCAAGGACCCCGCAGCATCGCGGATCATGTCCATATGCTCCCGCTGTTCGTCCGTCAGCCCTGTTGTGACCACCATCTCAGCCATACCCAGAATGCCACTGATAGGGGTCCTGATCTCATGGCTCATGTTGGCCAGAAACATGGACTTGGCCAGATTCGCCTCAAGCGCGGCCGATGACGCTTCCTCTGCGGATCGATTCGCGGACACAAGCTTTTCACCCATCCGTCCATAGTGAATGGCTGAACCAAAGATATTCGCAGCAAGGGTCAGTGATTCTATCTCCACCGGCAGCCAATCCCGCTCCGCACGATGCTCTGAGAAGCCCAAAAAGCCCCACCATGTACTCCCGGCAAACACTGGTACGATCATGACCGATTTTGCCCCGGTAGCCTCAAAAAAACCCCGTTCAGTTTTTCGGAAGTCTTTGACATGACCACAAATAATCTTGCGTCTGAGCAATGGTATGCGCCATGAATCATACTGAGGAGAAAAGCTCTGATTCATAAATTCAGGTTTTCCCGCGATGGAGGGAAAGCCCTCAGCCACCCATTCATGATTCAGAGAAAGAGTCTCGACAGCAGGCTCCTCATCACTCTTGCTGAAAAGAAAGACTCGGGTAACGTCTGCCGCCTTGCCCAACTCATCAAGGGCGCTGACAATGCCTTCTTCCCAATCTGCCTTGCGCAAAAAGCGACCAGCGAAAGATGTCAACACCTGTAATATGGCATCTCTGCGAAACAGCAGCTCCTCCAACTCCTTTTGCAGGGACACGTCCCGTACCATGCCGTACGCCCGGTGGATGCTGCCGGCATCATCCAGCTCGACTTCACGGTTGACGTGCAGATGGTTCACCATGTTGTCCTTGCCCAGGACTCGGTATTCGAAATCAAGCGGCCAGCCTTGTTCAAAAGTGGCTTCGTTAGCACGATCAAAGACTTCAACATCTTCAGGATGAACACATGGGCGAATCGAATCAAACTCTTCGTTTATGGAATGACAGCCACGGTCCATGATCCGACGAAATCCTTTCGACCATTTCACTCGGCCTTGAACATCCATCTCCCAACTGCCGAAATTATCAGTCTCTTCCATCCATTCATGCATGGCTCGTTCTTTGGACAACTGTCTTTCCAACGCCAACTGGCTCTCCAGATGCCGAAGACTCCGAGCCGTGTTGCACGGCATTCCCTGTCCATGGGAAAAACAATCAAAAGCCCCCAAGGCAAAAGCCTCATCTTCTTGGTCGCCTTTGACCACAACTATGACGTGAACTCCATATTCCTTACGAGCGCGCCGAACAGCTCGCGTCCAGGTTGTGTCTCCTTCGTCCGGAATAAGAAGGACACAGTCCGCTTCCTGTTTATCCAAACGACGAATCCCGCGAGATACCGACGCCAGATGAACCAACGAACAGTCATGCCCCTTCAATAAAGGGATGATGGATGCCGACTCCATAGTTTTCCCGACCAAGACCAACAGCTTCAAATTCGCCTCCGCTCCCACATTACACACACGATGTTTTTCAAATATATATCCACATTTCATACTCCCAACATATCTTCGGGACAAGGTTTTTCAAATAAATATCATCACTCCACATGACACCTACGACTGGATATATGCAGTGATAGCCGATTGCAACCGTCTGAAAAGACAGTTCTTCCCGCCGAACTACCCCTTGCTTTCTCTTCTAGCGGGGTTTACAGACATTGCAAGGCTCGAAAAAAGTAAACAATGACCATTAATCTCACAGGTACCACCATGAATTTTTTACCTGAAAGCGACATGCTCACCCTCCTGACGGGGGCCACTCTGGCCGTGAAACTGGTGATGATTTTTCTCGCCCTGATGTCCGTATGGAGCTGGACCATCATTTTCTTCAAATTCTTCACCATTGGTTCGGCACGGAAAAAAGTCATGCAAGGATATGACGCCTTCATGGAGGCTCAGGATTTGACCAACGGTCTCAAGGGACTGGGAGACAGAAATGATTCCCCTCTAGCCCGCGTATCAACCCTGGCCGTGCACGAATTCCGACTGCTGGAAAGGGCGGACGTCAACCGCGAACGCAAACGGTTGCTCGTCAAGGACACTCTGCGCCGCGTACTCAAGCAGGGCATCACCAAGGAAATGCGTGTACTGACACGTAATCTCCCCTTCCTCGCCACCTGCGCCAACGCCGCTCCTTTTATAGGCCTGTTCGGCACGGTCTGGGGCATCATGCATTCCTTTCATTCCATCGGCCTGGCTCAGTCCGCGGCTCTGGCAACCGTGGCACCCGGCATTTCCGAGGCGCTTATCGCCACGGCTATCGGCCTTCTGGTCGCTATTCCGGCCACCATTTTCTACAATTATTTCCTCGGCAAGCTCGGCGAAGTCGAAACAGGTATGATCGATTTCGCAGGGGCCTTCCTGAATCGGGCAGAACGTGAAATAACCTGGGCCTCCAAGACGGAAAAGAGATAGGAGCAGCCCATGGCAATCAAGACTGGCGGCGGCTTTCTCAACGAAATCAACGTCACGCCTTTTGTGGACGTGATGCTGGTGTTGCTCATTATATTCATGGTTACGGCACCGCTCATGACCCAAGGAGTAGAGGTGGACTTGCCTGTGACCAAGACGGTCAAAAATCTACCTCAGGACTCCGAACATCTGGTCTTGTCGGTGAAGAAAGACGGCACCCTGTTTCTTGACGAATACCAGGTGGCTCTGGATGAATTGCAGGACCACCTGAAACGCTTGGTCGCCAAGCAAAAAAAACAACTTTTCCTTCGTGCCGACAAGGAAGTCGCTTATGGCACCGTGGTCATGATCATGGGTGAAATCAAAGGCGCAGGCATTGACCGGTTGGGCATTGTGGCGGAAAAATCCACCGACCTGAAAAAAGAGAAAAAGTAGATTTCATGCGACACGCCCTGAGTTGGTTCCTCTCCATCCTGTTCCACGCCATTCTTGTGGTGGGATTGCTGCAATCGGTCGATCTGGAACCGCTGCTGCCCGAGGATATCATGGAGGTGGATCTGACCGAGGTGGAAGAGCCGCAGCCGATCATCCCCATGCCGGAGCCGCAGAAAATCCCCGCTCCCGAGCCTATGGCCGAACAGACTGACCCCGAAGAGGCTCCTGCTGCCGCCCCCCTGCCCATGGACAAGACCGTTGTTCTTGCAAATGAATTGCCTCCGCCGCCAGAACCGGAACTTGCTCCCGAGCCGGAACCGGCGCCGGAACCGGATATGATCGAAATCAGCCCCAACAAGACACTGCCGCCGGAAGAACAGCTTGAAGAAGACGGTAAGCCTAGAAAAATCGTAATCCGCGATGATTTCACGGTGCACCGTGGGCATGAAGCTCGTTTTGGCCGCACCATGATGGGTGACTATTTTTCCTATTCGGCCAAAGAATTTTCCGGCCAATTCCGTACCAAGGACGACCGGGTCGTTTCCATCATCGACGCCCGGAACACCAAGTACGGACGGTTCCTGATCTACGATTCAAAGAACAAGACCCTGCGCCGCCTCAAGCAGGCATTCGGCAAATACGTATATACCATCGGGCCGTCGGTCTACGCAGATGAACCGGTCACAGGTTCGGTCACTTTTCTGGCTAAAAACGACCGCATCGAGCGGTTCATTCTCATGACAGACGATGACCGTATCGCCCACTACCCGCGCAAGGTTCACGTCCGCGAAGAAGAAGTCGCATTCTCCGGCCCCAATGGCGACATTGACGCCGGAATTTCCCGGCCACCATATGGAGAAGGGCACGAAGGAGTTATCGTCATCCATGGCCCTGATTGCGTCAATCCAGGCCTCGTGCAAGGCTTTACCCGTTCTCTGTCCATGCAAGAACTAGCCACTTTGCACTTCATCCCGCGTGGCTGCATGAATGAAGAAGCGCCCCCCGGCACCACTGCCGAACTCATTCAGGACACAGCTGCCGCGCTGGACTACTTCGCCGGACGCAAGGAAATCGATGCAAACCATGTCGGTATATGGGGCAACGGTCCGGGAGCACCCGCCGCCATCAGAACTGCAAGCCAAATCAATCCGGCCTTTCTGGTCTGTGTTCTCACGGACAACGTCAACAAAGACGACATTCCTGATCGCAAAACACTCTCCCAACTCAAACTCCCCGTCCTGTGGCTCATCACCGGCAGAGACACAGCCAAATGGACCCCGTTAGTCCGCACTCTTGAGGCTCTCCGCGACACGGACAAACGCCCCTTCACAATCATCGTGGCTCCGCTCAAGGCAAGCCAGGATGTACTCGACGCCAAAGGCGATCAGTCCGCATGGGTGGAACAGGTCGCCGATGACCACGCCTCCCTCGCTGCCTCCTGGATTCACAGCCTGAAAAAATAGCATTAAAGACCATATCGGGATGCTTCCCACCTTCCATTTGTCATGCGAATACGCTATGGTTGATACAGTGACTATTCCCTCCGAATCGTCTCTATCAAATCAGACATACAGCAACACAAGATACGCCTAGACAATGAACCGGAATCACGCATCTCTGAAGCCAAGCCCTCAATTATTCGAGCAGGTTCTCGACGCCTCAGGCGTGGCCATGGCCATTCGAACCACGGACCTGAAACCTATCTTCGTAAACAGGGCTTTCGCTGATTTCTTCGGGTATTCGGTCAAAGAAATGTTCTCCCTTCCGCAGGGAAAAGTTCTCCCCGAGGAGACCATCGCCCTGTATGCAACACACGTCCAGCCAGCCCTGCACGCTGGACAAAGTTGGGAAGGCGAATACTCTATCCGCCAAAAAGACAACGGAACTATTTTAGTCCGAGGCCGATTCGATCCCGTGCTTGATGCATCCGGCAATCTAGCCAATGTCATTTCCGTCATGCAGGACAGTCTCGCATGCAGCCAAACCGCCAAAGCGCTCAAAGTCAGCGAAGATAAATTTCGTTTTCTCGCCGAAAACATCACTGACGTCATCTGGACAATGGACGCCTCGTACAACTTCACTTACGCCACCCCGTCCGTTGAGGATGTCTGGGGGTACACCCTTGAAGAGCTCAGAGAGTTGTCCTTGGTGGGCATTACATTGCCGGAGTCTCACAAAACCCTTCAAAAAGCCGGGGAAGAACGCGCCGAGGCCGAAGCGAAAGGTGATTACGACCACATCAACCGGTTGGAGATGGAGCATTACCACGGAAAAGGTGGCACAATCTGGGTTGAGACTGTGGTCAGGCGGCTGTTCTCTCAAGATGGCAAGCCAGCTGGATATCAAGGGGTTTCCCGCGACATAACTCTCCGCAAACAAACTGAAGCCGCATTATTCGAACGAGAAGCTCGATATCGCACGCTGTTTGAGGACTCTCCCATCTCTCTCTGGGAAGAAGACTTATCCCGACTTAAAGTCTATTTCGACACCCTCAAAGAAGAGGGCGTCACTGATTTCAGACAATTTTTCTATGACAATCCAGAGGTCTTGGCCAAATGCGCCACTCTGGTAAAAGTAGTCGATGTGAACAAGGCCACATTGGAACTGCTGTCCGCAAAATCCAAAAAAGATCTGTTCGGCAACCTGGAAAAGGTCCTGACCGAAAGTTCCATGGCGGCCTTCACCGAAGAAATGATTCTGCTCGCCTCCGGCGGTTGTGAATATTGCGGAGAAATCACCAACCGCACACTGGAAGGTGAAACAATCTGGGTAGTTGTCCACTTTTTCGTCCCACCGGAGTACAAAGACACTCTGTCCCGTGTCATCGTCTCATTATTGGATGTTACTCCCAGAAAACGGGCCGAGCAAGCACTCATGGACTCCGAAGAGAGGTATCGAGTTCTGGCTGAGAATTCCCAAGAGGGCGTGGTCGTTATTCAGGACAGGGATATCAAATACATCAACGAAAGCATGAGTGAAATATTCGGCCTTTCCGCTGAAGAGTTCGAACAAATTCATCCCCTTGAACTCATTCATCCAGAAGACAAACCGCTTGTTCACGAACAGTTCAGAGGAATGTTTGCCGGTAAGGACACTGAAGGTTTTGCTACATTCAGAATCAAGACTCCACATGGAGAAATCAAATGGTTGACCATCTCGGTCAAACCTATCACGTGGGGAGGCAGGGAAGCTCAACTGGAGATTCTCACTGACATCACCCACTACAAGACCCTGGAAAAAGAGTTGCTATCCACCCATGCCCAGATGGAAGACCGCATCATAAAGAGAACCGCAGAACTTTCCAAGGCCAACGTCCAACTCAAGGCGCAAGCTGAAGAACGGGGCAAAGCCCAGCAGCGAATTCTCGCCCTGACTCAGGAGCTCATTCGTATTCAGGAAGACGAACGGCAACGCATCGCCAGAGACCTTCACGACAACGTAGCTCAA
>Ga0070729_10007895_pt1 | contig 10082 bp, 9 predicted proteins | sample tdDd472_FD_66725 | JGI IMG/M metagenome (GOLD analysis project Ga0070729, IMG submission 66725) | Marine sediment microbial communities from the Atlantic coast under amendment with organic carbon and nitrate - tdDd47.2 | ecosystem: Environmental > Aquatic > Marine > Coastal > Sediment | place...
AGGGTCATCAATTTTAGGAAAATAATTCCTGGCCGCAGGCTTAATGAGCCAGCCGGCTTTTTCAAAGAGTTCAATCGTTGCTTTTTCCAGACTTCCTTTGGGTAACCCTAATTTTAACTGCTCCATCTCAATATCTCCTGCAACATCAAAAAAATTAAATATTTTATTTTTTCCCGTAAACTACCGCCGGATCAAATACTTTTTCATCTATTATGACAAGGTCATCACCATCTCGCAGACGATAGAAACAAGACCTATGGCCCGTATGACACGCAGCACCACCAAGTTGTTCGACCTTATAAATAACCGTATCGTCGTCACAATCAATCAAAATCTGATGAATATTTTGTACATGCCCTGAGGATTCACCCTTCAGCCACAGCTTATTTCTCGAACGGCTCCAGAAGTGAGCCTTGCCAGTTTCCAAGGTTTTCTCCCAGGCCAGTTTATTTATATATGCAAGCATCAGAACTTCGTTAGTTTGGTAGTCCTGTACAATTGCTGGCAAAAGGCCATCTGTTGTTTTAGTAAAATTCAGTGATATCATTGCGGTTGGTGAGTGTTCTGATACAATGTTTCATTAAGCTCTCTTTCAGTCCGAGAAATTACTCTCCTCTTATCGGGTTGTTAATACCCTTTAACTCTAAAGAACATAATACGAAAGAAATACTAGCCGAAAAGAGGATTAAATTAGACAGCTCTTCCTGCTTTGTCAAGTTACAGTCATTGTTTTTGCAGTTTTTATGGTATCTACTTGCATTAAGCAATTCTCCTCCTATATTATGCAACGCTATTTTTTTTTCATTTTTAAGCACATTTCTATCTCTAACATATACTTTAAAGTTCAAGGAGTTCAGGTATGACACAGCCAACACAAAATTCCACGGTAACACTCGCCTTCATAGGGAAACTCGATAATGGCGAGATTTTCATTACTGTAAACGAGCAAGAACCTCTAAGCACCCAAATCGGCAGCAGCGATCTCCCGCCTACAGTCGAACAGGAACTTCTCAAGATGACAGTTGGTGAGAACCGGAAAATTCGTATTCCTCCTGAAGAAGGTTTTGGGCCCAGACAAAAAGACCTTCTGCAGACAATAGACAATCAAGCTATGGTTGATAATTTACAACCCAAACCTGGGATGGTGCTCTCTCTCAAAATTGACAAAGATGGTACCGAACAAAAAGTTCCCGCAACTGTCATTTCGGTTGAAGGTTCTCAAGTAACTGTCGATTACAATCATCCGCTTGCAGGTCACCACCTTACCTATGAGCTAAAACTACTCGGGGTTGAATAAGGAGCCACACGATAATCAGCTGCTACTGAATTAACTCCATTTAAGGCTTCTCTCTTTTTGAACGGTTCGGAAACAACAATTTTTTAAAAGTTGTTTCCGAATCATGTCTCTGCACAAATATCCCCTGAAGTTATCAATTTCATTTCACTTTTCAAACTACTACTTCCTCTCTCAGTTCCTCACTTATCTGTTTTTTGCAATTATCGTTAGATTTTTTTTATCAACCACCTGTACATAAGAAATTATTTATGGATAACCTTTAATAGTTAACCTGATTATTATTCAATTGCATGGAGTGCATTATGGAAATAGAAGACGACGAAATATTGCAGGGGTTTATAGAAGAATCACTGGAACACCTCGCGGATATTGAAACTGACCTTTTAGCCGTTGAAGAAGGTGGGGCTAACATTGACGAAGACCTGGTGAACAAGGTTTTTCGGGCAGCTCACTCTATAAAAGGTGGTGCTGGGTTCATGGGACTTACTACAATCCAGGACCTATCCCATGCGGCAGAAAACGTTCTCGGTTTAATTCGTAGCAAAAAACTTATCCCTACTCCGGAAATAATCAATGTTCTGCTGATAGCCGCAGACTCTCTGCAGAGTATGATTGAAGACGTTCAAGGCAGCAACGAGGTTGACATTTCATCCCACCTCACACCACTTAATGCCATAGCAGACGGTACATTTTCCGACGAAGCTACAGGGTCGACTGAAGTCGCAGAACCAGAAACAGAAGCAGAAACAGAACCAGAAGAAATTGAGGCACCTGAGCCGGAACTGACCCTCGACAAAGATGAAGATCAATTAGTTAAGGAAGTTAAGGAATCTGCCCCACAGGAAGATCTAACGCCTGATGAACAGTTCGAAGACGAAACAGAACCAGCTCCTATAATAGCTCAGTCCCCTTCTCCGGCAGAGCCAACTGCTGTTTCCACTCCTGAAGCCGCGAAATCAGGCAAGACTCCGGCGACAAAAGCTGAGGCATCACTCAGAGTGCATGTAAGCCTCCTTGATTCTCTTATGAACCTCGCTGGAGAACTCGTACTCAGCAGGAACCAATTATTGCAGACAATTGGGTCAGACGATCTACGTAATGCCGAGGCTGTCGGTCAGCGTATCGATCTTATCACCTCAGAGCTGCAAGAAGCAATAATGCTCACACGTATGCAGCCGATAGGCAATGTCTTCAATAAATTTCCTAGAGTTGTGCGCGACCTTTCCAAGCAACTCAACAAAACTATTGATCTCACTATCGTTGGTAAAGATGTTGAACTCGATAAGACGATTATTGAGGCAATAAACGATCCGTTAACCCATCTTGTTCGAAATTCGGTTGATCATGGCATCGAGAAACCTGCTGATAGAAAGCAAGTTGGCAAGAGAGAAACAGGCCTTGTCATTCTTAAAGCGTATCATGAGGCGGGACAGGTTGTCATCGAGATCAGTGATGATGGTAAAGGCCTGGACGGTGAGGCACTGGCAGCCAGTGCTGTCAACAAAGGACTTATAACCAGCGAACAAGCCCAGATAATGTCGGATAAGGAAAAGGTTAACCTTATTTTCCTTCCCGGTTTTTCAATGGCCAAAGAAGTTACCGACGTATCCGGCCGGGGAGTAGGCATGGATGTCGTCAAGACAAACCTTGACCAACTTGGCGGAAATGTTGATATCATTTCTGAAAAAGGTGCTGGCACTACAATTTCGATTAAACTGCCGCTGACTTTGGCTATTATTCCATGTCAGATAATAGAAACAGACGGTGAACGTTACGCGATTCCCCAGGTAAACCTTGAAGAACTGCTGCGTATTCCTGCGGGTCAGGTAAAAGAAAGAGTCGAAAGAGTTGGTGATGCAGAAGTCGTTCGTTTGCGTGGAGTCTTGTTACCCCTGATTCGTTTGGCTGATGTGATAGGTATCCAGCGTACTTACTACGATCCAGCCACCAATGAGACAAAACCCGACAGAAGAGAAAAAATTTATGATCGCCGTGGCAAGGAATCACCACTTTTCCGTAGTGGCAATGATTCTGAAAATGATTCTGAGAATAATCAGAAGGGACACCCCCGTTCAATTCTCGACCGCCGTGTTGCCGCTTCCAGTGCACTCAATATCGTCGTAGTCTCCAATGGATCAATGAAATACGGGTTGATCGTCGACCGTTTGCAGGACTCTGAAGAGATTGTTATCAAACCGCTCGGCAGACATTTGCAGCAATGCAAAGGATATGCTGGAGCAACAATTATGGGCGATGGTCGCATAGCACTCATTCTTGATGTCAGTAATCTTGCACGTATGGCTCACCTTACATCCATAGACGGTTCAGATCGTGCATCGGAAGTCGCCAGAGCTGCCGAAGCTGAGATTAAGGCCATAAAAGACAAACAGTCTCTTCTTATCTTTAAGAACTCCGAAATTGAACATTTCGCTGTTCCTCTCAGCCAGGTTGAAAGGATTGAAAAGATCAAAAGATCTGACATTGAGGATCTTGGCGGTAAGCGTGTCATGAAATACCGCGGCGGAAGTCTTAGTCTCATATGTGTTGATGATTTGGCGATGGTACAGCCTATTGCCGATCACGAAAGTCTTCTCGTCATTGTTTTTAATATGGCCAAAAGAGCTGTTGGTCTTTTAGCCACAGGTCCAATTGACGCACTCGAAGTAAGCGCCGATTTTGACGACACCACTCTAAGTCAGCCAGGAATAATGGGTTCGATCATCATTGATGGTCAAACTACCATGCTGGTCAATGTACATGAAATGGTTCAAACCCTTTTTCCCCAGTGGTTTGAAGAACAGGAAAAATTTGAGATTGAGGATATAGATGATGGCCAACTCCCAACCATTCTCATAGCAGAGGATTCCAAGTTCTTCCGGAATCAGGTTAAAGGCTACATGACCGAAGTGGGTTACAATGTCATTGAGGCGGAAGATGGTGTAGAGGGCTGGAACAAGCTTATGGAGCATGGTGAAGAGATCACTATGCTGGTCACCGATATTGAGATGCCCAACATGAACGGATTTGAACTCACCCAGAAAATCCGTAATGACAGTCAGTTTTCTAAACTCCCGATTATCGCTCTTACAACACTGGCCTCAGCAGAGGATGTTGCCAAAGGTAAAGCTGTTGGAGTAGACGAATATCATATAAAACTCGACAAAGAACGACTCATGGTATCCGTTCACGATTATATCAAGAGAACGCACTGAAATTAAAATTCAATAGACTGTAACATGTGGCTATTCAATAGCCTCATGTTTACCGGAAATAACCCAACGGAAAAAACATGAAAGAGACTAGATCAACAGCAGGCAGCAAGACGATTGTTGAACTCGCTACCTTTTATATAGGTGACGCACTTTGTGGCATGGATATATTAAAAATCCAGGAAATCAATAAACTCATGCAAATGACCAAGGTTCCGCAAGCTCCAGAGTATGTATTAGGCATACTCAATCTCAGGGGACAAATCGTAACCATTATAGACCTTGGCAGAAAACTTGGCCTTGGTGAAACTGATATCACTCAGGATCCTCGTAATATCATCGTTAATTCTGCCGGCGGACATGTCGGGCTGCTCGTTAGAAAGATCAGCGATGTAGTTGCGGTGGATATGGATAAAAAAGAATCTGCACCGGCCAATATGCGTGGGATCCAGGGAGAGTATTTCGATGGAGTCTATAAAACTGACAGCAATCTCATTGGTATCCTGAATGTAGATAAAGTGCTCAGCATCGAGGATTGATCGATAAAATGATTGGTTCAAAGAAACTCCGTGTCCTTGTTGTTGACGATACCATTGTTTATCGGAAAGCAATTTCTGATATTATTGAGGAAATACCTGGAGTCGAACTCGCAGGCGTTGCCCACAATGGAAAGATTGCTCTTTCCAAGATCAGAACTCTGAAACCAGATATTCTTACCCTTGATATTGAAATGCCACAAATGAATGGTATTGAAGTCTTGGCGGAAATCCAAAAGAGTCGTCTTGGTGTCGGTGCAGTCATGCTTTCAACTTTGACTGACGAAGGTAGTGATATGACCATGAGGGCACTTGAGCTAGGCGCTTTTGATTTCATTCTTAAACCCCAGAGTAAAAATCAAATTGAGGGCAAAAAGCAAATCAGAGCTGCTCTTGAACCAATCTTGAAAGCTTTTGCACGTTCAAGACTGAGTTCGTCTTTGATTGCTCGTACCGGTCAAAAAATGTCAGCTCCCATTCCGGCCAGAAGAAATGCTCCTGGACGCACTGCGACTGGAACACAAACAGGGCGTTCTCTTCAAACAAGACCAGCGACAATACGGCGAGGAAAGTCAGAAATCATTACTATAGGAATATCAACAGGCGGGCCGAACGCATTGAACCAGATGCTACCGAGGCTCCCCGGAGATCTTGGTGTCCCCGTATTGATAGTTCAACACATGCCTCCGGTATTCACAAAATCGCTCGCCTCAAGTCTTAATAAAAAATGTCAGCTTACTGTAAAAGAGGCAGAAAATGGTGAAAATATCCTGTCGAATGTTGTCTATATTGCCCCCGGTGGCAAACAGATGAAACTCGTTGCAGGAACCGATGGGCAACATCGAAGGATTAAAATTACCGACGATCCTCCAGAGAATTCCTGCAAGCCATCCGTTGACTATTTGTTCAGGTCAGTTGCTGATTACTATGTCGGCAGGACAACTGCCGTAATTATGACCGGCATGGGCTCCGACGGCACAAAAGGAATTGGGATATTAAAAAACAAAGCAGCACATATCATTGGACAGAACGAAGCATCCTGCGTGGTCTATGGGATGCCCAAGGCCCCTGCAGATCTTGGCTATCTGGACGTTGTTGTACCACTAAACAAAATTGCTGAAGAAATAGTCAAGAGTGTCAAATAAAATGACCTATTTTCTTCCTTTTTTTCAAAATCGACCTTCGAATTACGATGATTAAGATCGCTCCCGCAGAATTAAAACTGATTTCACAATATATTCAGACAATCACGGGAATATATCTTGATCAGAGCAAGTCATACCTTTTTGAAACCCGTCTCAGTTCCATTGCTGAAACACACGGTTGTAAGTCATATCAGGAACTTCACACTAAGGCACGGCAAGATCCAAGTAAGAAAATTGAAAAAGAAATCGTTGACGCCATTACCACGAATGAAACATTATTCTTTCGAGACAAAGGTCCATTTGAACTATTACAACATAAGATTCTTCCAGAGATTATCGACGCCCGCTCAACAAAATCGCCAATAAAGCCAAGAATTAAAATCTGGAGCGCTGCATCCTCAACAGGCCAAGAACTGTATTCGATTGCAATAGTAATCAAAGAATTGCTTAACGGGACTTCTAATTATTCATTTTCACTCTCTGGAACAGATATATCTGATGCAGCAGTCGCCCAAGCGAGTTACGGGAAGTACAACAGATTTGAAATTGAACGCGGATTGGATAGAAAGTATTTGCAAAAATATTTCACACTCTTTGGAGACTCCTGGAAAATCAAGGATGAGATCAGGGCCATGGTGAACTTCAGAAAACTTAATTTGATGCAGCCTTTCACAGCTCTTGGTAAATTTGATATAATTTTTTGTAGAAACGTGGCCATCTATTTTACGTTAGCTGACCGCAAAAAACTCTTTAACAAAATCGCTGATAGCCTTTCAGATGACGGATATCTGATCATTGGATCCACTGAATCACTTACTGGAGTGTGTCCTAGATTCGTACCCAAACGACATCTAAGATCAATTTTTTACCAAAAGAAATAACAAAAGGCCACCAATGAAAAACCTTTCCATTCTTGTTGTAGACGACGATCCAGTTATACGCCATCTCTTGGAACAACGACTAAAAAAGGAAAATTATAAGGTGCAGGTGGCCGAAGACGGCTATGTAGCTGAGAAAATGCTCAGAAGCAATCAGTACGACATAGTTTTGACTGATTTGATGATGCCCGGCGATATCGGAGGGATAGAGGTACTTGATATAGCCAAGGAGATAAACTCCCATATTGAAGTAGTTCTTATTACCGCCCATTCTTCTGTGGACACGGCTGTTGCCGCAATGAAGAAAGGTGCAAATGATTATCTGGAAAAACCAATCAACTTTGATGAACTCTTTCTACGAATAGATAAGATTGCTAATATCCAGACAATTTTCAGATCTGCACAAGATCTGCAAATGGCCATGGATACAACAGAAAACGTCGCCTCATCTACAATACAAACCCTGGAAATGCGGGTTGCAAACCTGCAGGAATCCCTTGATAAAGTCGAGACGACCCTCCGGGACGGTCAGCTTCCAGATGACAGCAAAATACACACCGCTCTGGAAATCATAGCAGAATCATAAGTTTTTTTTGTCATTTGATAATAATCAAATGACAAAAATACCGCCTAGAAATTATTGGCTCATTAGAGTTTCCGAAGAAATGACTAGTCCGATAGCCTTAGAGATATTTGCACCGTCAAACATAGTATCCTTCACATCAGCGTCCGTAAGATCTGCATCAGTTAAATCGGCTTTATACAGATCCGCATTTTTCAAACTCGCATTACGTAAATTAACGCCTTGCAACAATGCACCCTTCAAGTTCGCGCCATCAAGTTTGGCATCTTCTAAATTGCAACCTGAGAGATCTGCTTTCTCAAGATCTACTCCCTTAAGATTTTTGCCAGACAGATCTAGCCCTGAGAGATCGCACCCGAAGCATCTGTCTTTGTCTAAAAGGCGATCCAGGTTATTTTTTTTAACATTATCCACTACGAGATCATTTTGAGAGCTGTCATCAACGGCCAGGGGACCGCTACTTTCGTATTCACTCGCCATTGCTGCAGACGTGGCAACATCTGCTTTTGGTATAGGCTCTACTTCAACTTCTGTAAGCCCCGATCCTTGCGAGTTATCACTCACTTCTGTATTTTTTAGATTGCTTTTGTCGACCGCCAACTTCTCACTCCCCTGATTCTTTACTATTTCCTCCTGTTTTCCATTATCGATTCTTGATTCCATATCGTTATCTTTTGCAGCAAGATCTTGTTTTACTTCGGAATCGGCAATAGTTTCAACTGTAGGTGGGGGGGCGCTAATTGGATTTAATTTGGGGGAAGTTGCATCCGCTGAGACTTCCATCACTTCCTCTGGCTTTTTAGTTGCAGCAGCGCGTGAAGTGCTTTGGATTTGTGGACTATCGACAGGTGATGGTATTACCTTCTCAGATGGTGTTCCAGCTATCAACTCACTATCGAAAATTGCTCCGCCTAAATATGCGCCGTCAAGCGAGGCTCCCTCAAGCTCTGCGCCGCGTAGATCAGCTTCACCAAGATCAGCACCACCAAAAATAGCCCCGTTAAGTTTAGCTTTTTGTAAGTTTGCTCCAGCAAGATTAGTCAAATAGAATTGACCAGATGACAAATCAGCCTCCTCCAGGTCGACTCCCGACAGATCCATTCTGTTAAAATCAAGACCTGCAAGATCACAGCCCCGACAACTTCTGGTTTCGATAAGCTGGGCTAAATTTTTCTGTGCCACAGGACTTGCAGCCGATAAAGCTGAACCAGCAACACCTAAGGTGAACGCCTGCAAACTTACAATAAATGCCGCAATAATAGCAATTTGATAAATATTTTTCTTCATTGTTGGCCCTGCCCTTTCAATATGAATTACAGTAAATCGGATATAGTTACGCGAAGTGGACTTACCTGGAAAAATTTAAAATAGAAAGTGTTACAAGAAATTAGCATAAAAGCCACTACCATACAGCATATAAAGATCATGCGTCAACAATCTCTGTGTCCATAATTACCCACAATATGAACATAACAAGAAATTAAATATGTTCACTTGTCACGTTCCATCCTTTTCCATTTCCAGGGAGAGATAGCTTGACGACTGCTCCACAAACCTTTTTGCTGCATTCTTGCAGACTCTTCTTCTTTTTTCCAGGATTTACAAATTTTCTTACGACAATACTGAGGATAGACCCAGGCCAGACCAGCCTTTACCAGTTCACTGTTTAAAATCTTGCCTTGGTGATCAACTATTGCGACCAGTCTCTTATATGAATCGTAGTACTGCGGAATAACCAGAACCTTTTTGCCATAGACTCTCTCCCTGACCATGGCCTTTGCATCTTTAGAGAATGGTTGATTATATTCCGGGCAATCGACACCGTAAAGACGTACTTCAATGGATTTTTTCCCTGATAAAATCACAAGAGAGTCCCCATCGATAATCTTTTTTACAGATCCCCAAAAAGGTTCTTTAGCTATAGAGGGAGAAACACGTGCCACTAGAAGGATTGCAAATATAATAAAAACTGTTCTAAACATGAAGCTGATGACCAGAGGTTAGAATTCTCTTGAACTAAACTGAATGTGTTGAATTAATAAAATTGACAAAAATTATGATAGCGAAATTCCTTCTAAAGGAAAAGCAGTATTGATCTTTTATGTCGTTTAGGAGAGTATATTGTTTTTGATCATATACAGTTCTTGCTTAACTATCGCGGTTCTCTTTTGTCAAAGCATGGTATAAGCAGGAATACACTATTGTTTTTTCCCCATTTATTATGATATGCTTGTTGTGGAGAACTATTCCCATCCACATTGAAATTCAAGCAAAAAATACAGCAATGTCAAGATTTGAACATTCGATATTAGTCAAGCTATGCTACATAAAGAAATGACAGAAAGTGAAGAAGAGACCAGGTCTTTTCTGATTAATCTTCCAATTTTTTCGAGCTTTAATGTAGATGAGCTTTCGATTTTCGCCAAACATATGA
>Ga0070729_10007896_pt1 | contig 10077 bp, 8 predicted proteins | sample tdDd472_FD_66725 | JGI IMG/M metagenome (GOLD analysis project Ga0070729, IMG submission 66725) | Marine sediment microbial communities from the Atlantic coast under amendment with organic carbon and nitrate - tdDd47.2 | ecosystem: Environmental > Aquatic > Marine > Coastal > Sediment | place...
GGTTCCTTTCACCGCGGCGTCGAGTGCCTTGTCCAGCTGGCCGATGCGGCGCAACGCGGACGAATAGGCGACCCAGCCTCGCGCGTACTCCGGGTGCTTGCGCGTCAGTTTTCGAAGGCTCGTGACCGCGGCGCGACCATCGAGGAGCCGCGCGTACAGGTACTGTGTCTGCGCATCGTCGGGATGGGCTTTCGCACGCGCCTTGTAGGCATTGATGAGGTCGCGCTCGCGGCCCACTTCGCCCATCGTCTTCTGGTACAGAAGGTGGGCCTGGAGTGCCTGCGGATGGTCGGTCACGATCTGCTCGAGAGCGGTGATCGCTTCGGATTGCTTCCCGGAGCGAAGCTGGCGATCCACCTCCTTGAGACGATCATGGATTTCGAGGTTTCCGGCTTGCGCCAGCGTGGCGCAAAACAAGAGGGCACTCCAGACCGCGATTTTCATTTGGTCATCGAGTTGATGGCGCTTCTGGCGTTGCCGCTGCGCGTCTGGGAACGGGATTTACTTGCGGCTTTGTTGCCCGCGGCGGTGCGGTGCAATCCGCCGGTCTGGGAGAGCGCCTGCCCCTTCGTTGTTCCGCGGTTGGACTTGTTGGTGCCGGACCCCGAGCCTGTGGCGCCGCCCGAGCCTGCCGGTGCCTGCGTTCCGCCGCCGCTACCCCCGCCACCCGACGCGGTGCCCCCCGAAGGCTTCGCGCCGCTGTTGCCGGTGGCGCTTCCGCCGCGGCCACCGCCGCCGCCGCCGCCCCCGCCAGCCGGGGCACCATTGCCTCCGCCTGCGATGTTGCCGCCCCCGGTCCGTCCCGGAGCTCCCTCGACGGTCGTTGCCGGCAGAACTGCGAAGAGCAGGGCGGCCAACGCCATCACGATCAGTCTTCCATTGTGTTTCATGCTTTGAAACCTCCTATGCACTCTCCTTGGCAACGGGTGTGCCAGTGTCCGAAATGCCTCTCGCTTCGCGTGGTTCCGTGGAGAACCCGACACTTTTGTCGTGTTCACCGCGGCCCGCCCGTCACTTTCGGCCTGCCGCGTCAATGGCGTACTTGCGCAGCTTGTAGCGCAGCACGCGTTCGGGGATGCCGAGCGTTCGTGCTGCGCGAGCGCGTACTCCGTTCGATTCCTGAAGCGCCCGCGTAATCCAATTGCGTTCGAGTTCTTCGACCGCTGCCGGCAACGTTTCCGGATTGCCCTGCGACCGCGCGGGTGCCGCGTCCAGTTCAAGGTCGCCCGGCTCAATCTGCGGTCCGGCGCCGAGTACGAGGGCACGCTCCAATCGGTGTTCCAGCTCGCGCACGTTGCCGGGATAGTCGTGACGCTCGAGGGAGGCGACAGCGCTGGGGGACAGCGCGGGGGCGGACCTGCCATGTCGTTCCGCAATCCGCTGGAGCAGACGATGGGCAAGTGCGGGGACGTCCTCGAGTCGTTTGCGGAGGGGCGGAACAGGGATCTCGATCACCCGCAAGCGGAACAGCAGGTCTTCGCGAAACCGTCCATCGCGTGCACGCTGTTCGAGATCGCGATGGGTCGCGGTCAAGAGACGGAAATCCACGGGCCGGGGCGAACGCTCGCCCACCCGCGTGACCTCGCGTTCCTGCAGCACACGCAGGAGTCGCACCTGAACAGCGGGGGAGATGTCGCCGATCTCGTCGAGCAGCACGGTGCCCCCGGAGGCGGCCTCGAAGATTCCCGCGCGCGCCTCGTCCGCACCGGTGAACGCGCCCTTCGCGTGGCCGAACAGCTCCGATTCCAAGAGGTTCTCGGCGAGGGCCGCGCAGTTGACACGAATGTACGGTTCGGACGCGCGCCGACTGCCGGCCTGAATGCAGTCGGCGACGACCTCCTTGCCCGAGCCCGATTCGCCCGTAATGAGGACGGTCGCCTCCGAGGGAGCGACCTTGTCGATCATCGCGCGCACCGCCTGCATGGTGCGGCCCGCCCCGGCGAACGGATCGGCGGTCTCCGCCAGGGCGGGCAGCCCCTCGCCGACGCGGGCGAGGGCTCGGTCGAGGTCGTCGAGACGCAACGGTTTGGTCAGGTAGTCGTATGCTCCGGCCCGCATCGCCTCGACCGCGTTATCGATCGTTCCGTACGCGGTCATCACGAGGAACTCGGGGGCCAATCCCTCGGCGCGCGCCCGACGGATCAGCTCGACACCGTCGGTGCCCGGGAGGCGCACATCGGTGAGAACGACGTCGGCGCGACGGGAGCGGAGCGTGCCGATCGCTTCCTCGGCCGCCGACGCCTCCGCGACATCGTAGCCCTGCTCGCCGAGGTATTCGCTCAGCATGCTGCGCTGCGTCGGTTCGTCGTCGACGACGAGTAGTCGGATGCTCATGCGGTGCCTTTCGGGAACGGGAGCCGCATGCGAAACGTGCTGCCGCCCCCGGTTCGTTGGTGTGCCTCGATCGTGCCCCCGTGCGCCTGCGCCGCCGATAGCGCGAGGGCCAGCCCCAGCCCCGAGCCGCCTCGCTCGCCCGAGCGAAACGGCTCGAACAGCGAACGCGAGTCGCCCGGCGGAAGGCCGGCGCCTTCGTCCATCACCGCGATCGCCACTTCGCGGCCGTCCTGCGTGGCCCGCAGCGTGACCGAACTGCCCACGGGTGAGGCGCGTACCGCGTTGCGCACAAGGTTCCATAGCGCACCGCGCAGCAGATCGGTGTCGCCGCGCAGTTCGATTGCCGTCGAATCGCGCAGATCCAATCGAACCTCTCGCTGTTCGGCCTCCGCCTGCGCCAGCGCCACGACGGTTTCCATCAGAGCCTGCACCTGCACGGGACCCGATCGCGCGGCGCCGGGACGAGCCATCTGCAGGACCCCGGTGACGGTGCGATCGAGGCGCAGGACTTCGTCGGAGACGACCTTGGCGAGGCGCCGCGTGTCGGGGGTGAGGTCGGGGCGTCGCTCCAGCCGCTGGGATGCGATGCCGATCGCGTTCAGCGGATTGCGCACTTCGTGGGCGATGTTGGCGGCGAGCCGACCGAGCCCGGAGAGCCGCTCCTCGTGCTCGATTCGCCGCGACAAATCGGCCCGGGATCGACGCAGCCGAAAAACGAGTACAGCGCCCAGCACCAGCGCGATCCACAGAATTGCGCCGGACACCAGCGTGCTGCGGAGCTGGATCGCGAGTGCGTCCCGCATCGAGGAAGTGTCCAATCCGATCCGCAGCGTTCCCGCGGGCTGGTCGAGTTCGTGTTCGAAGGTCCGAATGGCGGGATCGAGCGCGTCGGGTGCGGGACTGTTGAATCGCACGAATGTGATCGGTGTCTCTCGTTCCAGGCGCTCGGCCACGGCACCGGGTTCCGCTTCGCTGCGCGTGCTCGCGAATGCGGAGGTGTCCTGCACGAGGACGGCGGTGCCTCCCGACGCGAGCGGCGACACGTACGCGATCCACGGCGCCTCGCTGTTCGGGGCGACACGGATCTCCTCCAGCCGCGGTTGGTCGCCTGCACTTTCGGCGAGTTTGCGCACGGCGTCGAACAGGGCCGGCGTGTGCCCGAGTTCGCTGTCCCTGTGTCCATCGGGGAACTCGCGGGCTTGCGCCACGAGCGTGGCGTGTTCATCGAAGACGAAGACGTGTCGTAGCCGGGCCGCGAATGCGAACCGCTGGAGCCGGTGGGGCGTCGCGACGGTCGCGCGATCGAGGTAGGCCGCCTTGAGCCGGACGCTGTCCCGGATCTCGGCGTCCAGTTGGGCGAGCACCGCGTTGGTCGCACGAATACTCGTGGCCGCGGTCCGCGTGAGTGCCTCGCCCAGTTCCTCGACCAGCCTGTCGAGATGGGCTTCGCTAGCGCTGTAGCTCTGCAGACCGTGCAGGAGAAGCGCTGCGGCTACGACGGTCCCCAGTCCCAGGGAGGGTGCGAGGACTTCCCAGCGTCGACTCATCTGTCATCGGTAACCAATGCGCTGTGGTGTGTAGGGAGACCCTCACGCTGGCCGGACAGAAAAACTTCTCGTGGCCTGACGTACTTTGGGGGCATGGCGCGCAAACAGGTTCTCGGCGAAGGGAAGTGGCTCCGTCTCCTGAAGAAGGGGCGCTGGGAGTTCGTCGAGCGCGTCAACTGCAGCAGCGTGGTCGCGATGATCGCGGTGACGCGCGAAAACGAGGTGATTCTCGTGGAGCAGTACCGACCCGCCGTGGGCCGGCGCGTGATCGAGCTGCCGGCGGGGCTGGTGGGGGATGTCGACGGCGACACCTCGCAACCGCGCGCCGCTCGCCGGGAGATGATCGAGGAGACCGGATTCCGCCCGCACCGCGTTGAGTTGCTCGTCGAACTCCCCGCGTCCGCCGGCCTCACGTCGGAGACGACCAGCCTGTACCGCTGCACCGGCCTGCGCCGCGTGGGGGAGGGCGGCGGCGACGAGTCCGAGAACATCAAGGTGCACCTGCTTCCGATCCACAAGGCCGCGGACTGGCTTGCCCGGCGTGTCGCGCGCGGCGCCCTCGTCGACGCCAAGGTTTACGCCGGCTTCTACTTCGCCGGCATCACACGCGGTACGATCTGACCGCACGGAGTCATGCAAGTTCGCGTCGGTACCCCCCGCAACCCGCTCGAGTGGCTGGCCGCCATTCTCATCTTCGGCGTCATGCTGGCGCTCGGCTTCATGTTGATGGGAGTGGTGATCGTGGTGGTTGCGATCGCCCTCGTGGCCGCGCCGATCATCACGTGGTGGCGCGGCAAGAAGGGACTCGCGCAGCGGCCGGCACAGATGCGCGGTCCGCCCGTGGGCCCCTCGCAGCGTCCCCCGCCGGGTCCCTCCCCGATCGACGACGAGCAGGACGGCCCGATCGTCGACGCGGAGTTTCACGTCAAAGACGATTAGCCCCCTTCGACGAACGTTCCGCGCTGGCGGTCCTTCACGACGCCGGGGAACTGCAGCACCTTGTTGTGCAGCGTCACGTACACGCCCGGGGCGAGAATCTGCACCGCCAGCATCGCTTCGGTGAGATTCTGCAACGCGTCGGAACTGCGCATGACCCACGGCTTCATCGCGCCGGTGAACACGATCGGCACGCGCGGGGTCCCGAGTCGCTCGACCGCGCGGTTGCCACTGAGCGCCAGCGTGTCGGTGCCGTGAGTGATGACGACGCCGTCGTGGTTCGCGGCCATGCTTCCGGCGGTGTCGGCGATCAGCGTGTGGTCCGCCTCGGTCATCTCCAGGCTGTCCTTGTTCAGCAAGGGAACGCGGATGGTCTCGATGCCCTCGAGCTGCAGGGAGGCGAGCATGATATCGAGCACGCTGACCTGGTTGTGGAGTACCCCTTCGAGCTCGTTGTAGGTCTTCTCCACCGTGCCACCGGTCGAGATCAACGCGATCTTGCGCTTCGTCATGGGCCGTAGGATAGCCCAGTAGCATGGTCCTGTGGCTTACCGAATGACAGGGGAAGGGGCGCCGGGGGAGGACCTGCGAGCGATTGCGATCGAGCAGATCGATGGCGCGCGCGAGGTTCTGCGGGACGCCGGAAAACCCAGCGCCATCCGGGTGCACGAGGCGCGCAAGCATCTGAAGAAGACTCGGGCGCTGCTGCGGCTGCTTGCGGAGCCGTTGGGCGCGCGCGAAAGCGAGACGCGCCGCCGCCTGCGGAAGGCCGGTCGCGAGCTGTCGGCCTCGCGCGACGCCACCGTGATCAGGATCGCGTTCGATGAGATCGTGGCGGCCGGAGTCGCGGGAGCGGACGCGGAGGTGCTGGGGCACATCGGCGCGCGGCTGCGATCCGCGGTCGAGCGTGCGGAGGCCGCATCCGGGGGACTCGACGCGGCGATGGCGGAGGTCAGCTCGACGCTCGCGGAGGTTCGCGAGGAGGTCGCCGCGTGGAATCTGGACACGTTCGGTCAGGCCGAGCTTGTCGCCGCGTGCGCCAAGACCTACCACAAGGCGCGGCGCGAGCTGCGCCGGCTGGAGAGGCAATCCGATCCCGTTGCGGCCCACGAGTGGCGCAAGCGCCTGAAGGAGCACTGGTACCACATGCGGCTGCTCGGCGAATCGCGCGCCGCAGGGCTCGACGCTGTGGGCGAACAGCTGGGGAAGGCCAACGACCTCGCCGTGCTACAGGAGCACCTGGAGCAGGGAAGCGAGCGCGATGCGGCGTTGGAGCGCGCAGTCGAGTCGTTGCGGCGGCGCGGGTTGGGGGAGGCGTGCGAACGGGGCGATGTCCTGTTTGATTCCAAACGCGCCGAGTTTGCGGCGTTTCTGCTGCGATCCCGGTAGAATTCCGGCGCTCCGGAGGGCACCCATGAAGATCGTTGGACTCGCAATTCTCGTCGCAATCACCGGGTGCAAGAAGCCCGACACGGCGGCACAGGCGGCCCCGCTGCCGCCGCTCGTCACGATCTCCGATCCCGAGGTTCGGGACGTGATGACGTACATGACCACGACCGGGCGGACCCGGGCGGTCGCGAGCGTCGAAGTAAGGGCGCGCGTCGTTGGCTTCCTCGAAGAGATGAAGTACGAGCCCGGTCAGATGGTCAAGGAGGGCGACCTCCTGTTCGTCATCGAGAAAGAGGACTACGCGGCACAGGTCGAGCAGGCGGAGGCGCAACTGGCCGCCACGAACGCCGACCAGGAGAAAGCCAAGTCCGACTTGGAGCGCTTCGAGGAAGCCCTCAAGTCGAACGCGGTCAGCAAGGTCCAGGTGACGCAGGCGCGCGCGGAACTCCTCCGCGCGGAGGCGGCGATCGTCGGTGCCAAGGCGAATCTGCGCCGTGCGAACCTCTCCCTGAGCTACTGCGAGGTGAAGTCTCCGATTGCGGGGTTGGTGAGCCGCAATCTGGTGGACGTCGGCAACCTCGTGGCCCCGGACAGCAAGGATGCGGCGCTGCTGGCGACCGTTGTCGCGATCCAGCCGATCTACTGCTACTTCGAGATTCCGGAGGCGTTCGTCAACGAGGCGCTCCGTCGCCGCGCGGAGCGCGCCAAGGCCGAGAGGGATGGCAAGCCGCGGGACGTCGTCGTCGAGATCGCACTGCCCGACGATACGGAGTTTGCGCACAGCGGACTGCTGGATACGGTCGACAACAAGGTCGACACCGCCACCGGCACGCTCGAAGCGCGAGCCGTGTTCAAGAACGAGGATACGTTGCTCTACTCGGGCGTCTACGTCCGCGTTCGGACCGAACTCGGGGTACAGAAGGGCGCGGTGCTCGTCGAGGAAGCGTCCCTCGGCATGGACCTCGGCGGTCGCTTCATACTGGTCGTCGGCGAGAACAACATCGTCGAGCGACGTGGCGTGAAGCTCGGTCAACTCGAAGGCAAGATGCGCGTGATCCTGGATGGCATCAAGGCCGGTGACCGCTACGTTTCCGATGGCATCATCCGCGCGCGACCGGGCCTTCCGGTGCGTGAGGACACGGCTGCGGCAGCGCAGTAGGGCGGACTGATGTTCTCGAAATTCTTCATCCATCGTCCCATTTTCGCCGCGGTCGTTTCGATCGTGATCGTGATTCTCGGCGGCGTCACCTACCTCGGCCTGCCGGTCGAGCAGACTCCCAACATCACGCCGCCGACGGTCTCCGTGCGCTGCTATTACCCGGGCGCCAGCGCCGACGTGTTGACCGACACCGTTGCCTTCCCGCTCGAGCAGGAAATCAACGGCGTCGACAACATGATCTACATGTCGTCGAAGAGCTCAGCCAACGATGGACAGGTCGAGATCATCGTCACGTTCGAGGTGGGCACCGACATCGACATGGCCACGGTTCTCGTGCAGAACCGCGTGTCGATCGCCATGGCAAAGCTGCCGGAAGAGGTCAAGCGCCAGGGCGTAACGACGCAGAAGGAAGCGACCAACATCGTTCTGATGGTCAACCTCATCTCGCCGGAAGGGAAACAGGACGACCTGTTCCTTTCGAACTACGCGAGCATGAACATCAAGGACGAGCTCGCGCGTGTGACCGGCGTCGGCCGCGTCAACATCATGGGCGCGAAGGACTACAGCATGCGGGTCTGGATGGACCCGGGCAAGCTGAAGGCGCGCGGCCTGACCACCGGCGACCTCGTGGCCGCGATTCGCGCGCAGAACGTGCAGGTGGCTGCGGGCAAGATTGGCGCGTCGCCGGCGCCCGACGATCAGCAGTTCCAGCTCATCGTCAACACGCTCGGTCGCCTGAGTACCGCGAAGCAGTTCGAGGAGATCATCGTCAAGACGGACTTCAAGGGCCGCCTCGTGCGCGTCAAGGACGTCGCACGCGTCGAACTGGGCTCGAAGGACTACTTCTGGGACGTCTCGCTCAACGGTCAGGACTCCGTCGCGGTGGCCGTCTACCAGCTGCCGGGTGCCAACGCGCTGAATGTTGCGCAAGGCGTGAAGAAGGTCATGGACCGGCTCTCCGGAAACTTTCCGGACGGTCTCGAGTACCGGATCGCCTACGACACGACGAAGTTCATCGAGGTCTCGATTGCCGAGGTGTTCGAGAGCCTGTATCTCGCGATCCTGCTCGTGGTGCTGGTGGTCTTCGTCTTCCTGCAGGACATCCGCACCACGCTGGTTCCCACGGTCACCATTCCGGTCTCGCTGATCGGTACATTCGCGGTGATGGGGGCGCTGGGCATCTCGATCAACACGCTGTCGCTCTTCGGGATCGTGCTGGCCATTGGCATCGTGGTGGATGACGCCATTGTCGTGGTCGAGAACGTGATGCGTCTGATCGACGACGAGAAAATGAAACCAAAGGACGCCGCGGTCAAGGCGATGATGGAGATCAGCGGGCCGGTCGTGGCCACCACGCTGGTGCTGCTCGCCGTGTTCGTTCCGACCGCCATGTTGAGCGGCATCACCGGCCAGCTCTATCAACAGTTTGCCATCACGATCGCCGTGGCGACGTGCTTCTCGACCCTCAACGCGCTGACGCTGAGCCCGGCGCTCTGCGGCATCCTGTTGCGTCCGTCGCCGGAGAAGCGGATGTTCCTGTTCCGCTGGTTCAACACTGCGTTCGACGCCGTGACGGCAGGCTACGCCGCGATCGTGCGCATACTCGTGCGCCGCGTCCTCATCGTGCTGATCCTGTTCGGCGGCGTGGTGTACGTGACCGGCGTGGGCTTCATGAGCCTGCCCACGGGCTTCATCCCGAACGAGGACCAGGGTTACTTCATGGTCAACATGCGGTTGCCCGAGGGGGCGACGCTGAATCGCACCAAGAAGGTCACCGAGGCGCTCGAGAAGGACATCATGAACACCCCCGGGGTGGCCGACGTCATGCGCGTCGACGGCTACTCCGCACTCGATGCGCTGGTCATGTCGAACTCCGGCGTGTTCTTCGTCGTGCTCGATCACTGGAACGATCGCAAGGAGGTCGAGAAGACAGTCGACGCCCTGATCGCCGGGATCCGCAGGGACGCGGTCAATATCAAGGAGGCTGTCGTTCTCCCGTTCTCGCCGCCGCCCATTCAGGGCCTCGGTACGGCGGGTGGCTTCGAGTTCCAGGTCCAGGACGTGGGCGGCGGCGGCATCATGCTGCTCGACCAGATCGCCAACGACATCGTGGTGGAAGGCGCCAAGAGTCCGAAACTGGTGCGCTTGAACTCGGCGATGCGTACGGACCTGCCGCAGTTGTTCGCGGAGATCGACCGAACCAAGGCGCAAAAGCAGGGCATCCCGATCACCGAGATCAACGATGCGCTCCAGTCCAACCTCGGCTCGCTCTACGTCAACGACTTCAACCTGCTGGGTCGTCCGTACCGCGTCACGGTCCAGGCCGACATGCAGTACCGCGACGAGGTCGACGACATCAGCGCAATCGAGGTGCGCAACGCCGCGGGCAGGATGGTGCCCCTCTCGACGTTGCTCACGGTGAGCGACACCGGCGGCCCCGGCACGATCTTCCGCTTCAACCTGTACCCGTCCACCCTGATCACGGGTTCGGAGGCACCGGGATTCAGTTCCGGTGATGCCATCGCCGAGATGGAGCGCATCGCAGCCGACAAGATGCCGCCGCAGATCGCTTACCAGTGGTCCGGCGTGACCTTCCAGCAGATCAAGGCGGGCAACGAGACGCCGTTCATCTTCTCGATGGCGATCATCTTCATCTTCCTCGTGCTCGCGGCGCAGTACGAGAGTTGGGGCATCCCGCTGGCCGTCCTCATG
>Ga0070729_10007897_pt1 | contig 10076 bp, 9 predicted proteins | sample tdDd472_FD_66725 | JGI IMG/M metagenome (GOLD analysis project Ga0070729, IMG submission 66725) | Marine sediment microbial communities from the Atlantic coast under amendment with organic carbon and nitrate - tdDd47.2 | ecosystem: Environmental > Aquatic > Marine > Coastal > Sediment | place...
GAGCTCGTCTCCGCACCCGAAACGCGGTGAAATCTGTCAAATGTCCTACTCAAGTTGAGCCTAGCACAAGATATTGTTAGGTTGAAAAATCGTGTTCAATAGAAGGCTAAAAACCAGGGGCAAAAACCATGATCATTGGCAATGTCTCTAGCGGGGAGACCCACTCCACAAACCAGGTGATCAATGCCACAGAACTCGGGTTTCACCGATGTTGCACTAAGCTTTAAGCCCGGTTCGGTCCATCATTTTGTAGAACATGGTTCGGTTGATTCCAGAACGTTTAGCGGCGTCGTTGATCACCCAATTCGTCTCCTCAAGGAGTTGAACCAGGAATTCGCGCTCGAGTTGGTTCTGCATGTCCCTGGCCTGATCCATGATCTGCTGTTTGGCAGCCTTGAGCTCCTCATTATTTTGAGGCATGACCTCCGGCCGTTTTAAAACAGATGCATCGCCCTGAGCCTGACCGCCGACACATCGATTGGGGTCTTCGAGTGCTCTGAGAACCGTCTTGCGATCCTCTTTGTCCGCACCTTCAAATCCTTCCCAAAAACTGGTTGGTAGGTGGTCTTTAGTGATCCGCTTACCCTGGCTTTGAACCAGGACGTTTTGCACCAGGTTCTCCAATTCTCGGATATTGCCCTTAAAAGGGTGCGCGTAGAGCGCCTCGTAAACGAATGGGGATACCTGGGGTAGAGGAAACTCAAATTCTCGGGCATAGCGTTTGAGAAAAAAATGGAACAGTGGAACCAAATCGCCAGGACGATCACGGAGCGGATGAATCTTAAAGGGCATGACGGAAAGCCTGAAGAACAAGTCGTCCCTAAAGGTCTGTTCCTCAATGGCACGTCTTAAATCTCGGTTAGTGGCGGCAACAATGCGAACGTCAACACTAATCTTTTCTTTGCCTCCCACGCGGTGAAACTCTTTCAGTTGCAGAAAACGAAGGAGCTTGGCCTGAACTTTCAAATCCATTTCACCAATCTCGTCCAAAAATAGCGTACCGCCATTCGCGGCTTCCACTTTTCCGATATGACGCTTAACCGCTCCCGTAAAAGCGCCCTTTTCGTGCCCGAACAGCTCACTCTCAATAAGCCCTTCAGGGATGGCCGCACAGTTCACAGCTACAAATTCATCTTTCTTGCGACGGCTGTTCTGATGGATAAAGTTGGCAAGCACTTCCTTCCCGGTTCCGCTCTCCCCTTCCAACAAAACGGTCACATCGGTTTGGGCCGCATTTCGCAGCTTTTCCAGCAACTGAATGCTTTTTTCATCGTGGGCGATCAAGTAGGATTGATTGACAGAGGGCTTTGTATAACTCCCAAGGGGCTCAGCAGTAGAGGAGAACAAAAACTCAATCAACTTGAGGCACGCATTCTTCGGCACGTTGTAATGGATACGTGCCTGGAAGACGAGTCGAGCCTCTCCAGCGAGAAAGATGCAATAGGAGGTTTTCTCTTCGAGCTCAATAACCCCGATTCGTCCCTTTTCGAGCCATTGAATGTCTTCAAGTTTCGGGATCTCGGCAGAGTCCTCATGCAGAGCTTGCCACTGTCTCAGATTTTTGCGGTAAAAACAGGTTTCAATAGAGGCAAGAGCCTGACCCTTCAATAGCCAATCGAAAAAAGAAACCACATCTTTGATGCCCACCAGCTTATCCATATGGACTAAATCCTGGTCCATGGGGTTTTTGTGGAGTTGCAAACATGCGTCTTTGAAGAGGGCGAGCTGTGTCTTCATCACCTGCGCCCGCCTCGCAATCGGCCCCAGATCCTGCTCCGAGATAATTTGATTCAAGTGAGACTCGAAGCTTTCAAAGAAGAGGTGGACACCCTGAAGTTCAGTCATCGAAGAGTGTCTCCTGTTCAGCTCGATCAATATGCTTCAAACCACGCGGGGTGATCATTCGGCCCTTGGGTGTTCGCTCCAGAAAACCTAGTTGAATGAGATAAGGCTCCAGCACACCCTCGAGTGCGTCTTTTTCTTCACCGAGCGCTGCCGAAAGCGTACTCAAACCAACCGGGCCACCAGAAAACTTATCCGCAATACACAATAACAGGGTGCGATGGCCTTCTTCCAAGCCCTTTTGATCAACCCCCATGGCTTGAAGCGCATTTTCGGTCGCCTGCTCATCAATACTCGAACTGCCGGCGACAACTGCAAAATCTCTGCAGCGCTTGAGGAGTTTAAGCGCAACACGTGGGGTACCCCTGGAACGCTGGGCAATATTCATGGCCGCTCCTGGATCAATGGCGACGCCTAAAATTTCTGCGGCACGATCCAGAACCTGGCAGAGCTCTTTTCGCGAGTAAAATTCCAGGCGATAGGTCATGCCAAAGCGATCGAAAAGGGGCCGCGTCAATAATCCTGCCCGGGTCGTCGCGCCTACCAAAGTGAACATGGGGAGATCAATCTTTACGGTTCGCGCACTCGGCCCTTGGCCAATGACTATATCGAGCTGGAAATCTTCCATCGCGGGATAGAGCACTTCCTCAACCGATGAACTGAGCCGGTGAATTTCATCAATGAAAAGCACATCGCCAGGTTGAAGGTTTGTCAGAATGGCCGCCAAATCACCAGGACGCTCAATAGCCGGACCCGATGTGGATCGCAGGCTTCCCCCCGTTTCATTGGCGATGATATTGGCCAGCGTGGTCTTCCCTAGCCCCGGTGGGCCATAAAGAAGTAGGTGATCCAAAGCGGTATTCAGCTTCAAACTGGCTTGAATGAATACCGACAGGCTGGCACGCAGCTGACTTTGGCCGATGTATTCTTTCAGTCCCTTGGGACGCAGGCTTTTCTCGGCCTCGAGTTCGTATTCATGGGGTTGTTCATTCATTGATTAATCTTCCTAAGCGCCAATTCCATGAGCGATTCGAGGCTGTGGGAACCCGATTCCCGTTTAAGCAGGTTGACAACGCGGTTGACCTTGATATCCGGGAAACCGAGTCCGCTCAAACCCTGTCTCAGATCGGACCAGACACCTTGATCGGAAGGTGTCCCACCTGAAGCTTCCGCAGGAATGGCCGAAAACTGGGCCAATTTACTCTCCAACTCCAACATCAGGCGTTCCGCCGTTTTCCGACCAATACCTGGAACCGTTTGCAAAGCCTTAACATCACCCTGGCTAACAACCCGTGCGAGCTCTTGGGGCGGGAAAAGTTCCACCAAATTATAAGCGGTTTTTGGCCCGACTCCAGAAATGCCGTTTAGCGTCAGGAATAGCTCCTTCTGACCGTGCGAGGCAAAGCCGTACAGCTTGAGCTGATCCTCCCGGACATAGGTGTGAACCCACATTTCGACCTCTTCCCCGATTTGGAATCTACGGGAAGGCGACCCGCAGAAAACCTCATAACCTACTCCATTTGTAAGGAGCAGCAGGTGTGGGTCGTGGATATGTTTAATTTTTCCAAAAATATAACCGATCATACATTTATGATTTTATATACTGGCAAACTGGAATACAATTAAAACTGTAAACGACGCGATTCTTACGAGGAGGATGACATGAAGGTCAAACAAGAAGAACATGGCGATATTATGGTGCTTGTCATTCAGGGCAATATCACAATCGGTGAAGGGGATATTATCCTCAGAAAGGAAGTCAGCAAGGCGCTTGAGCAGGGTTTCCTGAAGATCGTTCTGAACCTCGACAAGGTGAAGTACATGGACAGCTCCGGTGTGGGTGAAATGGTCGCTGCATTTACAACGGTCAAAAACAAGGGTGGAGAGCTCAAACTCGCCAACCTGCACCCCAAAATCCTGGATTTGTTGCAAATCACGGCTCTGGTTACCGTGTTCAGCATTTACGACACTCAAAAAGACGCTCTGAACAGTTTCTAACATGCTACGGGGCCTGGTGAACGCTTGGTCCCGTTAACTTGCATCCCGGATCATACCCAGAGGACTTCATTTTGGCGGAACCTTTCCAAGGATTTTTTCCTGAAACCTTTCAATTCCTGGCCGATCTCGCTCAAAACAACGACAAGGCCTGGTTTGAAGCCCATCAGGATGCCTACCTGAAATACGTCAAATCACCCAGCATTCAATTTGTGGACGCGGTTGGTGAACTTCTGCAAGTGTTGGACCCAGGTATCCAAGCCATTCCGAAGGTCAACAAAAGCCTGTTCAAAATCTACCGCGACACACGCTTCAGCGCCAATAAACTACCCCTGAAAGACCATGTAGGCATTCTGTTCTGGAGTGGCCAGGGCAAACGCATGGAGCGACCGGGCTTTTACTTCCACATGGAAAAAGAGATGATCTATCTCGGTGCGGGCATTTACCGATTCTCGAAGCCGGTCCTGACCACCTACCGACAAGCGCTCGGCAATCCAGCAAATGCTGAAGCCCTCAAAGAGGTCATCGAAGACGTCCAGGGCAAGGCCTATGAGGTTGGCGGAAAATCATTAAAAAAATTGCCCAGAGGTTCCGATCCGGACATGCAGCACAAGGATTTGCTTCTATACACAGGCCTCCACGCCGGAACATCTTTTAAACCCGGCCCAATTGTCTACAGTGATGATCTCCTGCCCTTCGTGTTCGAACACTATAAAAACCTACTTCCCCTCCACGAATGGTTCCTAAACATTTTGTAGCCCCAAAATAAGTAAGTCGTCCACCACGGCGGACAGCCCAGACCCCCGAAGGAGAAAGCTCTAGCTTTCACCTTGACCGTCGTTATACGAGAGACTTACAACTCCCGACATACATCGTCAGCAGGCCTGGAGACCTGCTGTACGGGGACCCGTATGAGCGAGTTCCAACTCGCTCAAGGACACTTGACGTGTGGGATGCATGCAGTTGACCGGCGACATTCTTCCAAAAAGAGAATTAACGTAGTCGAAGAATGAAGCCATTCGGCATTTAGAACGAAACTACCAAGACGAGGGTGAACGCTCCAGCTTTCACCTTTTTTTAAAACGAAACTTAAATCGAGAGGACCAGGCAGATCTACCCAAAAGGGTCCCGTCCGCCCTGAAACCGAGTCAACTTCGAAAGTTCAAGGAAGAAGACGGCCGGAACTTTCTTCAGGCTCTCCGCAACCAGATCAGATGGCTTCTCAAATTCAGATCTTGTAATCCAATCTAAATGCCCTGTTAACCTTATTCGGGCAGCAAGTTCGCCACCATGGAAGAAGAGGGAAAAGAGGCAATTCTCCTGGGAATATCACCAACATGGACGAGGATCCACGGATCCTCAAAAAAACAGCGGATCGGGTGTACCCAAAACATAAAAACTCAATTGACAAACCCCAACGAACGGAGTAGGATACGGACCCTGGTTGCGGGGAGTAGCGCAGTCTGGTAGCGCACCTGCTTTGGGAGCAGGGTGTCGCAGGTTCAAATCCTGTCTCCCCGACCATTTTTTTCTCAACGAGGGTGCCAGGCACTCGCCAAACTTTCCCAAACATACGCGCCAGTAGCTCAGCTGGATAGAGCAACGGCCTTCTAAGCCGTCGGTCAGGGGTTCGAATCCCTTCTGGCGTACCACTTAAAGCCAGCAGATACAATTATTTCGAGCCAGGACCGCAAAGAGCGGAAAGAACAAGAAAGCGGCTGTCTTCGGTATGTCTTCGGTTGTAACCGTGTCAACCCTTTGATTCGTACTTTTCGCAATGCTGAGAAAGATGCCAGCGAAAAAACGAATCCATGGATCAAAAAATGGATCTTGTATTCCAGCCTTTTAACAAGTATTCTGAATTTGGTATTTCCATATTACCCCCTCCAGCCGAGCCCCGCCACCTGCTCGGCTGGAATCCCTAGTATTTTTATTTGACTGCCCAGTTCAATTCCCATAACCTGATAGAAACTTGTCTGGGAGGGTGGTGATGTTGATTTTCTTGATTGTTTTTTCTGGTCTAATGGGCAGTGAGAAAGACTGGGACTACTCAAGAGTTGCGGACATAAAAATTGGTGAGACAACCAGGGGACAGATATACCAATGGTTTGGGGAGCCATGGAATGTTGTCGAACAAGACCTTGACATGTTTGAACACCCGGTGGAAGGTTGGGGTTATTACCACGTAAAAGGCAAACTTTTGGGGACTGGCCAACATTCTCTTTCCATTTATTTCAGCCCAGTGGACAGAACGGTAATTGCCTTTAAAGTCAAGTCGGAGCGACGTGGCGAGAAAAACGTAGTAGTCCCCAATGACGGGACATTCAACTTTTCATCAACTGCCTTGGTTTCAAAGAAGAAAGTGATTTGGCCGATAATTAACGATGACGGCACTGTATCCGACCTTTCGCCATCAGAGGAGCGGAAAAAGAAGCATGAAGAAAAATGCAAAGCACTGGAGCTTGAAACTGGCATACAAATTGTGGATCGCGCCTTCATTGAGGAGAACGGATGTCATCTGATAAAAGTGATTGCTGCATCCAGCGGGAGATCGAAAAAAATTAAAAAAGCGATGAAAAAAGGAGCTACTCACATTGTCTGGACCACGCCAGACTTGATGGCATTTGAAGCCTACCTATGCAATTAATTACTAGGATTAGTCCTTCAATCCACTTCCTGACAACACCGCCAATCACTATTTCCCTGACGCCAAGGAAATGAGGGAGCCATTATAAAAAAGGTAATGGGTTACTATTCCTTTTAATAAAATTATTATAGGTCGATCAATCATCCGCACGGAAATGGCTAGAATAGAACGCACAATTTTCCAGATCCATTTGTGAATTCTCAAAACTACCTTTTAGCCAATTTTTGCATTCATCCAAAATACCCTGATCATAACTAGGTTCGAAGTTCATTATTCTCTCCCGATCAAAAATAATTCCTGCGTTTACGCTATTTTCATACCACTGATTGGAAGAAACAGATTCACAGATAAAGAACATCCTTGTTGGGTTAACTGCAAAAGAGTCTTGGAACCAGGTCTTAATAAAAGCGCTAGGCTGCATGGATGACACATGGTTTTTCCAGCTTCGGCCAGTTTTGCACTGACCAAATCCAATTAATTTTCCAAATTTCTTGTCCTTAAATGGCTTCCAAGCGATTACATCTACTCCCGCATCTTTCTTTGATACCGGCCCAGGGTCTCGGTTCATGAATTTGCCCCCTTCTCCAATTCTCCTGATAAGCAACTCAACTTTTTCCTCAAACCCTTTGCCTGTTATATCTCCGGTTCCAAAAACAAGCGATTCTGTCCCTTTTCCGAAATAATTCTTTGCCACCACAGAGCATACTTTTTCAAAAAACAAAGTGCTATCAATCTCGTTTTGAATTTTATTAGACTTCATATTGAATCGCGTTGATAGCAAAAGATAGACATATATAAAATGAGAAGAAACGATTTTCGGCTCGAGGTTAACGCCTGTACCTTGTTCATTTAGAATAAAGGGATATTTTTCACCAAGCAATCGAGAGCGAGAGTCCATTTCCGCCAATGCTGCATCAAGAGACTCTTCGATTACGGAGTCGAACTCAACGCCATCTTCATAATCGTTATCTTCAAGCTTGCCCAATTGATTCAAAACACTTGTCAATGATGCGTACCCATCTCGCAAGCAGGTTATTTCAATATAGTCAGCATACTCACAACTGGTGGCCCTTGCCGATGGAAATCCCGGCCATATAAATGACAAAAATCAATCCCCCTAGTCAGGTAGTTCTCGTGGCTTGCTTGTAGTTTCCTTCCCCTGACTCGCCTTATATCGTCTTTCCATCTCATCATAAAGGCTTTCAGCAATCCCAAGTATTTCAAAGGCTATTGTCAAAACTTCCCTTGAACCATCATAACTAATCGCACGAATTGAAGATGCTTTGGTAAGAGCCTTCTTGGCAACTATCAGCTCTTCATCAAAGATCTGACTTTTTGGACGCGTTAGTTCAAAAGCCTCGTCTAAATCTGTACCAGAACGAAGGCTTGCTGCTGCCTCCCTGTTTTTTAAAACGGCATCCAAGTTCCTCAAATCGGGATTTTGACTTTTTATAATTGATTCGATTTGATTTTCCCTGTCACCGAACAACCAAACCATTATTTCTTTTAACTTCTCATAGTGAGTTTCGGGCACAGGGTTCTTCTCCTCGGCCTCTAGGGGGGAAAGGCCGAGAAAATCGGTGAAGCCCTCATATTGAAGTCCAGTATAGAGGTGGGAAAAATGGAATCTTTTATTGAAGCGTTGCTCTCTGGAATACACCTTTTCCTCTTCTGCTTGTTCCAGAACGCGATAACCACGAAACAGTTTTTGGACAGTTTTATGGGTGTCCCCAATTTGTTTTCCAATATCATCCAACGGAATGCCATAATTAATATGGACTTCAGCAATATATTTTGATTTTGCATAACTATCCCACCTGGCAGGACCATTAACGTGCTTAAATCCTAAAAATCGCCAGGATTGCATTCTTGACACAGTTACAACAGGTAATTTCTCAAGGCCCTTTTTTACTGTCTCCGGCACTTCCGGAATCGAAATCTTTAATCTTTTTGCCAAATTTGGCTCAACAATTAATTTGACAGCGGCGAGCCTCCTGTTTCCCTCGATCACCAGGAATTCTCCTTCCTCAACCGCCACCATAAGCGGTTCCCACTGGAAAAAACCGCTTGCTGCTATTGACATTACAATCTCTTTAACATCCATTATTTCCCAAAGGGTTTTTAAAATTTGATCCTGTGAAGATATATCCTCACGTGGATATCCAGCCAACCTAGGATTCTGAGGATCGAAACACAACTTTTCTGTATTGACTAACTCAATTTTAGATTTTTGAATACTATCCAACACATATCTCCTCGAGGACATTCTCAAGAGAGCCACACTTCATTACTTTGGGTAAGAAGACTCTAGAGGGTGCAATTAACAACTCGGCTCCTTTTGTATACTGCTGTAGGCTATATCTCAGACTAAACGGAAATAACCTACAGCCTTCTTTTAAGTATAACTCCTGTATCATTGGATGAAAATCATATGTCATTATCCAATGTAAATAGTCTTGTGAACAAATGAATTCCGCTAGGTCTACGTGATCTTCCCATTTATATTGGTTCATGTATAAATCTCCACCTTGCCTAACATAAGGTGGATCAAGATAAACAAACCCGCCACCGCTTGCCAGATCAAGTCTTCTTTCCTGAAGGAATTTTTTTGCGTCCATACAGGAAAGATGTATTCGATCACGGTTCCGTTTTAACCATAGTATTCTCTTCACAAGTCCATCACGTGGAAACCTTGCGCCAATGTCCCATTTGCCAGTTTGTTTCAATCCTCCTATGGGGCGTGCGCCTTTAATTATTCCAGACCGGTTACAACGATTCATATAAAAGCAGGCGAAACCAAGCTTGAAGAGATCTTCGGAGCTACCCAAATTACATATTTCATTTTGTTTTTTCCATTCGTCTATATTTAAAGGCACATCAAAGACGCTATCAACAAAGCGATTTGTCTCATTTAAAATAGAGTGCCACAAAGCAAATATTCTGATATCAGCATCATTTAAATATACTTCTTTTACAACATTCTTAAATAGCAAACGAAGAGATGCTCCAGCACCACCTGCAAAAGGTTCCAAAAAGCTAGTCCCAGTAAGATTATTCCTTTCAATTACTATTTCGAGGAAATTTGCTAAATCTCCCTTTCCACCAGGATATCTGAGAGGACTCAGGAATCGCATTAGTAGGTCAGCCCCCCTTTAGAATCACTGTGGACGATATCTAAGGCTATTTTATTACTTTTTTTCCTATATTTCAAATTTACGGTGAATGGCCGGGCCAAGCGTAGTGGAAATTTCACTGTCAAAAACTGATTGATTATTTCAGATTTACACATCACACAGGGATCTCCGAATATCACTATACTTTCCAATCATTCTTCAGTTCACACGCCAACCTAACATCTTCAAGCGAAAAGTCTTTTGGTTCAAACAACCCCAGACTCTTCATAAAACGCTTTTCATTCTCAATGTTTTTATATGCACAATTTTGCAAATCAGCCAACAACTGGGAGACTTCCGGTTTAACCCATCCGAGGTCAACATGACTTAAGAACATGATGGCCGATGAGTATTCCGCGAGTTGCAGGTAAAATGGCCCATGGTTTATTTCTTCTGCAATTAAAATAGTTCGACTTCGA
>Ga0070729_10007900_pt1 | contig 10072 bp, 9 predicted proteins | sample tdDd472_FD_66725 | JGI IMG/M metagenome (GOLD analysis project Ga0070729, IMG submission 66725) | Marine sediment microbial communities from the Atlantic coast under amendment with organic carbon and nitrate - tdDd47.2 | ecosystem: Environmental > Aquatic > Marine > Coastal > Sediment | place...
CGCTTAGTTGGGGAAGATATTTCCGAAGTTGTCGCTATGTGGACAGGCATCCCTGTTACCCGTATCGCCAATGAAGAGAGTGAACGCTTGATGGAGATGGAAGAAAAACTCCATGAACGCATCGTCGGACAACATGACGCGATTGTAGCGATCAGTAAAGCCGTTCGTCGTGCTCGTGCAGGGCTCAAAGACCCCCGCCGTCCAATCGGTTCATTTATGTTCCTTGGCCCCACAGGTGTCGGTAAAACAGAATTAACCAAAGCCCTCGCCGAATTCTTATTCGGTAGCGAAGACGCATTAATTCAACTTGATATGAGTGAATTTATGGAACGCCATTCAGTTGCTCGTTTGGTGGGTGCGCCTCCGGGATATGTCGGTTACGAAGATGCTGGTCAATTGACAGAAGCTGTTCGTCGCCGTCCATATAGCATTGTCGTCTTTGATGAAATCGAAAAAGCTCATCCCGAAGCCTTCAATATGTTGCTTCAGGTGATGGAAGAAGGTACATTGACTGATGCACGTGGTCGTCGTGTAGACTTCCGTAATGCGATGATCGTTATGACCAGCAATGTTGGTGCAGATATGATTAAGCGCAATTCTGGGCTTGGCTTTAATACACCACTCGATAATGACAAAGCTGATAATGAAGCATATGAAGACATGACCAAGAATGTGACTGACCAATTACGTCGCATGTTCCGTCCAGAGTTCTTGAATCGTGTTGATGCAAGCATCATTTTCCGATCCTTATCCCGTGATGAAATCAAGCAAATCGTTGACCTTGAACTTAACAAAGTTCGTGAACGTCTGCTTGAACATGCCATCACGCTCGAAGTCACTGATGAAGCTCTGACATGGTTAGCTGAAAATGGATATGATCCTGAATTTGGGGCACGTCCATTACGCCGCTTGATCCAAAACCAAATCGAAGATACGCTCTCTGATGGTATCTTATCAGGAGACTTTGGTCTGGCAAGCATTGTTAAAGTCGGTGTTGATGAGGAAAAGAATATCTCCCTCACCAATGTGGCTGATGATGCCATCGCAGACGAATTAGAAGCACAGATATAAGATCACTGATCACAGACTTTCAAAAAACCATCTTCTTTATGAAGGTGGTTTTTTTATGTATCGAACAATCGAATCGTGATTTGTTAGCGTTAGCTAGTAAGCCAAAGATATAAAATCTAACATGCTAACAAGTTTAGAAGCTCAATATAGAGAATGTTCGTTTTTGATCCAACTCGTTATATTACAAAACTGAAATATACAAAAGCTTCAATTTATGCTATTATTAAAATAGAATTTATGTTCTATTACAGTATTAGAAGTAAATGCTTGAATTAAGCTAATCTTTTTATATCAGATATTTACACATAATTTACATATCATACATATTTTTCTTAATAATGGGGTGATATTATAGAGGTAAGCTAGATACAGTCATTTTATTATGAATTTTTAATTGATCATTACAACTAATATGGTAAACAATTAATAGTATCAAGCGCAAACCAAAGGGCAAATTACATGAAAACAGCACAAGAAAATTACGAGACCCTCACAAACACTTTGATCAATGATACCATCAGAAAAGTTGTCTATCATACTTATGATAAACCTTCTTATGGATTATCAACCAGCCGTCGTACTCCGCTGGACATTGTTGATAAAGCACTTTTGTTTCAGATGGAGTCTGGTATTTCTTGTTTATTTTTCTGTGGCTTTGAATTTGAACAACATGGTTTAGATTTTATGGTTGAGCCACGTCAATATATCGAACAGTCCCCTATCAATGACGATCTCCACAATGTATCCAGCCATGCCAATTGGTCACCCTACATTGGGCAACAAATCGCAGGTATTCATTGTCATTGGCAAGATACTTACCACATCGGTATTCCACTCCTTTATCCCAAATTTATTCAACTTGAATTTGAGAATCAACCACCGATTTATATTTCCTCACCATACTACAATCAACAGTCATCAGCGTTCCATGTTAATTTGGAAGAGTTGATGGTCATCTTTGATGAAGAAACGGCTTATTCACATTTAGCAGGGTATATGCCTAATCAGCCCCAAACTCATCCTACAGAATTCATGCAGATGGCGATATAAATATTGTAGTTGTAGTCTTCAGTGCTATGATCCCAAAAGAGGACTGCCGTTTGACAATCCTCCGTTGCTGATTTTATCTATTCGGCAATTACTTCGGTGCTGTCAGTTCGAGTTGGATATTATCAGGGTCACGGAATGCCAATACATAAATCGGTAAACCATGTGGACTCAGGTCGTTGATGTCGCCATGTGCGATATTGTTTTCATCAAAGAGTTTTACAGCCGCTTCTAATGCCTCATGGTTCTCTACAGTCAAACTAACATGATCTAGCCCAATACGATGCTCACTGAATGAATCATTATCAATCGCTTGGCTAGCATCAGGTGGTGGATTGAGCGCAAGCACCGTCGCCCCATTGGTAAGCAATACCTTAGGTCCCAAATCTACAATATGATTAAATCCTAGAAATTTCATAAAGAAGTCTTTTGAGCGTGCGGTATCACTAACTGTCAATGCCATGTGATGAATTGCAGATGTCTGAATCATAATCAGTCCCCTAATTATTTTCGGTATATTAACTATAACACAAACATTAGTTTCACGCAGAAGATCGGCAGGCAAAAAATTAATACAATGCACCATTATCTGATAGTACTTGCAAAGCTTTTCAGAGTGTTTGATGATGCACATACTTGTGCATGCCAATGCCAAAACGACACAAAATAGTTAACTATTGCAACCTTTTGTGATGACACCCGTAAATAGAGCTACATGGAACAAGTTGTTCGGGAAATCTGTGATACAAACATCTTCAATTACAAAGTCTATAAAGTACAAAAGTTAGCCTAATTTTGAACCGATTCTTTAATTAAGTATAAAGCAGTAAGGAACAAAATAATGACAACACTCGTAGTTGGAGCCACTGGAGCTACCGGAAAGATGCTGGTGAAACAACTCCTAGATCGTGGCATAAATGTTAGGATCATTGTACGATCGTCTGATAAGCTATCTACAGAAATCATAAACCATAGCCATTTATCGGTGACTCACGCAAGTATTCTGGATCTTAATAATGCGACACTAGCTCAGCATGTCGATGGATGTGATGCTGTAGCATCATGTCTCGGACACAACATCAGTTTAAAAGGCATGTATGGTCATCCACGCCGACTTGTAACCGACGCAACCAGAAGACTGTGTAATGCAATCAAAGCTAATTCCCCCACCCAGTCAGTGAAGTTTGTGCTCATGAACACAGCTGGAAATCGTAACCGTGACCTATCAGAGCGAGTCTCGTTTGCCGAGCAGGTTAGTATCGGAGTAATTCGCTTTCTACTACCACCTCAAGCGGATAACGAACAAGCCGCAGACTATCTGCGCGTTGAAATTGGTCAAAACTCCCCAGTGATCGAGTGGGCAGTTATCCGTCCAGACAGTCTAGTGAATGAAGACAATGTGACTGCATACGAGCTACACCCATCACCCATCAGAAGCGCGATATTCAATCCAGGGACAACTAGTCGAATCAACGTAGGGCACTTTATGGCAGATCTTATCACCGACCCCGATATATGGAATAGGTGGAAGGGACAAATGCCCGTGATTTACAATAAAACATCGACTTAAAATATATTCACGTGAAGTCTTAAGTAGCTTCATCCTGTAAATAATTTAAAACATAGACCTTACTAAAGTAAGCAAAAAGGAGACTGCCATTTGACAGTCCCCTTTTGGAATTTCTATGTTGGGTTGATGTTTGGCTAAGAGCCAGATTACATCATGCCACCCATGCCACCCATGCCGTCCATACCGCCAGGCATTCCACCAGGCATACCGCCACCTTCTTCTGGAATGTCGGTGATGAGAGCTTCTGTGGTCAAGATCATAGCTGCAATCGATGAAGCATTTGCAACTGCACCACGGGTAACTTTTGCAGGATCAGGGATACCAGCATCGATCATATCGCCGTATTCACCTGTCATTACGTTAAAGCCAACGCGATGGTTGTTTTGTTCAGCTTGTGCACGACGAACATTTTGGATGATGACAGCGCCATCTTCACCAGCATTTGCAGCGATTTTACGCATTGGCACTTCCAAAGCGCGACGCATAATTGCAATACCTGTATTTTCGTCAGCAATGTCGAGGCTTACACCGTCAAGTGCTTTTACAGCATTAACTAATGCAACACCACCACCGGGTACGATACCTTCTTCAACAGCCGCGCGAGTTGCACTAAGTGCATCTTCTACACGATGTTTCTTTTCTTTCAATTCAGTTTCGGTTGCAGCACCAACACGGATCACAGCAACACCACCACTGAGTTTAGCAAGGCGTTCTTGCAATTTTTCGCGGTCATAATCGCTTGTGCTGTTATCGATTTCGCGGCGGATTTCGTCGATGCGACCTGCAATTGCATCTTCTTCACCAGCACCATCAATAACAACTGTTGTGTCTTTGGTACTTACAATTTTAGCTGCGCGACCCAAGTCTTGAATCGTTACGCTGTCAAGTTTACGTCCAGTTTCTTCACTGATAACTGTACCACCAGTTAATACAGCAATGTCACGGAGCATAGCTTTACGACGATCACCGAATCCAGGAGCTTTTACACCTAGAACGTTGATTGCGCCACGCAATTTGTTAACAACCAAGGTAGCTAATGCTTCGCCATCAACATCTTCTGCGATGATGACCAATTCGCGTTTGCCAATTTGGTGTAATTTTTCGAGAATCGGGATAATATCTTGTGCCGCACTGACCTTTTTGTCGTAAATCAAAACATATGGTTCATCAATGCTGGCTTCCATGTTTTCGGTGTTAGAAACAAAGTATGGGCTGATATAACCACGGTCGAATTGCATACCTTCGACATATTCTGTTTCAAATTCGAGACCACGGCTTTCTTCAACCGTAACAACACCATCTTTACCAACTTTGTCCATAACTTCTGCGATCAAGTTACCGATTTCGGAATCTTGTGCAGAAACGCTAGCAACGTTAGCAATTTCTTCTTTGGTTTCGATTGGGGTTGCTTGTTCAAGGATATTTTGTGCAACCAATTCTGCCGCGTACATAATGCCTTTTTTCAAGAGCATTGGGTTTGCGCCAGCAGCAACGTTCTTCAAGCCTTCGCTAACGATAGCTTGAGCTAAAACGGTTGCGGTTGTTGTACCATCACCAGCGATGTCGTTGGTTTTGGTAGCTGCTTCTTTAAGCAATTGTGCGCCCATGTTTTCATAGGGATCTTCAAGCTCAATTTCTTTTGCAACAGTTACACCATCATGGGTAACGGTTGGTGCACCGAATTTTTTATCAAGTGCAACGTTACGTCCCTTAGGACCAAGTGTTGTGCTCACTGCATTAGCGACTTTATCAACGCCTGCTTGCAGTTTACGGCGTGCATCTTCTTTAAAAATGAGTTGCTTTGCCATGTGTTCCTCCAAAAATCTCTGTGTTTAGCGTGTATGAAACAAAAAATCCTTGTTGCCTGTAAGAAGCTATTAAACTTCTACAATGCCAAGGATGTCGGATTCTTTCATGATAAGCATTTTCTTACCATCAAGTTTTACTTCGGTACCTGCATATTTAGCGAAGAGTACACGATCACCTTCTGCTACATCCATAGGGATGCGTTTGTCGCCATCTTCATCAAATTTACCAGGACCTGCGGCACGAACAATGCCTTGTTGTGGCTTCTCTTTTGCAGTTTCGGGCAATACAAATGCACCGCCTGCAAAAGTTTCTTCGGATTCTACTGGTTCTACTAGAACACGATCGCCAAGTGGGCGGATATTTACTGCCATTGTCTTTAATCCCTCTTGTCTATTGATACGAAAGTTTATAATAGGTATCATCTTACAAATTTTTAGCACTCATACAAGTAGAGTGCTAAATCAACACTGCTAATGTATCATAAACAGCTATTGAAGTCAACAGAATTAGCACATCTCTTAACCTCTTGCTAGAAATTTAAATACTTTTCTTATATTCGTTAACAAAGGTATCCATCTATTTTCTGATTCTTGAATTTCGTTTTCCCCTACCGATGACACTAGGAGGTGTGGTTTAATGATGTTTATAGAATCATGTATACAGGACAATAGACCATGTCAGACAATCAGAATGATAATTCTTGGACAGATGCGGAACGGGAGAGTTTTCGTAAATTACTAAAGATGGCTAGAAATTTATTTATCGGCATTGTCATAGCGGGCACTGTCGCGGCAATCGTGAGCTCGATATTAGGAACACTTTAACCCACCCAGCAATAAGGCTTCTCTAAATACATGATAAGAGATAAATAACAAGGAATTTTAATTTTCCCAAGCGATTACTGTGTTAAAATCGAATAATACATATCACAACTGTTAGTAGTTAACAGAGCCTTGGGAAGCCCATGTCAGAAGAACAGCAATTAAGAACCGTCAAAAAGATGATTAATGCGGGTATGTATGATGAAGCCCGTGCCGCGTTGTTAACCATCGATCACCCATTAGCTGGTAAATGGTTGAAAAAACTCGATCAAATCTCTCCGCCAAAGTATAAAATGGCAGATCGAAAAAAGGAGACGAAACGCAAAAAACGTGCCACATCAGACGATCAAGCAACCGAAACAGACACCTTCTTACTTCCCATATCCTATGAAGACGAAAATACCTCATCGGCATCCATGATTGTCATTATCGTCGTGATGATCGGTATCGGAGCATTGCTTATTGTTGGCGCAGTTATGCTCACACAGTCTCAATTTATAGAACCACCAATTACAACAGACAATACGGGTTGTGGCGCACAAGAGTGGATCAACTCGATTGATGGTAGCTTTAATGAGTTATATCGTTATAACTTATGGGAAATGTTGTATTTTGAGGGTGCTGACGGAGCATTAAAAATTGATGAAAACTTGCGTAACCAACAAATTAGCGACCTACAAGCCCGGTTAGGACGAATCCAGAACACGAATGCACCATCCTGTACTGACGATGTACGCGAAAAATTAATCGAAGCGTATAAATCGCAAATCCGTGCGACAGAAATTTTACAACCTGATAATCCATTAAATGCATTCGGATTATTTGGCAAGACTTTAACCCTGATGAAAGAATCCGCGACAGACTTGACCAATCTCGGTGCACAATTCCGCCGTATTGATTATGAAGCGATTGAACAATTAGTCAATCCTGCTTGCCCTGCTTTTGAATATGTTACTCGAACCATGTATGTCGATAATCAATTTATTGTCATGTTATTGGTTGATCCTCAAGTTCAATCATTAGACGCTTACTATTCGTTTATTCGTGACTTAGCCCAACAATACTACCGTGTATTAGATGATCCGAATGTTAATCCGTGCCTCTGGGAAGTCCGTAATCAGTTTGTTGAAATGATCGATGGATTTAAAAGTGCCTTAGAAGCTCTATCTGGCAATGATCTTTACGGCTTTGAAGTACATTATGAACGGTTCAACACCGCGCTCGATCAATTTTATGTTGAGTTAGCTAAAGTTGGGATTAACCCCACACAGTTCGGCTCTGAAGTCGTTATCCGCGACGAAAGCTAACTGTCAGAATTCCAAATTTGAGGGGCAATAGTGCCCCTTTTTGCGTTCTAGTCTAAAAATGCTGGCAGATAGAAACTCATATAATCCAAGCCATCATCTAAGCTAGCTGTCATATCAACATCATCGGCATCGGAACGAATCAACAATACATCATATTGACCGAGTGTGTAGGTTTCTTCTTTATAGGTAACTTGCCCTGTTCCATCAGTCACATACAAAAACAAATCTTCGCCATATTGTGGATTCTCGACAGTGGTCACACCAGCTTGACGGAGTTGTGTAGCTGTCAACCGTCCCTGCATGTGATGTTCCATCGGAGAATCTTCCCCAATCAAGCTAAACACATCAGCATCACCCACTTGACGCTTGGGTAATTGGTGGTTACTCAATTGCTGATAGTGGGGTTGTAGATGGCGATATTGCGGATCAGCAATGTACCAAATTTGAATGACACGCGCTGGATTATCACTCATATTCAATTCTTGATGTTCAATATAATCGCCAGAGAACATCCGTTGAAGATCACCTGCTTTGAGGATACCTTTACCGCCTGTGATGTCCTCGTGGTAGAGTTCACCTTCCAATACCCACGTAAAGATTTCCAGCCCACGATGCGGATGCCATGTGAAGCCATTACGCGGTGCGATGCGCGTCATATGCGCGGTCAACATTCCGCTTAGACGCTGTAGACCACTCCACCCACCCACAGCAAAATGTGAATTTAACCAGTGGACAGGATGAATGGTGGGGAACGCATCCGCCGAAAAATATTGAAACGACTCCGAATTAGCGAAATCGGGTTTGATCGCTGTTTGCATTAAGGGGAATTGCTGTGCCATATGGACTCCTTTATTGTGGGCGAACACATGAGCATCGCCCCTACGGATTGCTAATATCTTTTGAGATTTACAACATTCAGAGTATCAGTTATATTAAATGGACGCTAGTCCACTTAGTAAATCTTACCTGACATGCGATAAGATTACTATTAACATTTGATTGGAATCTATAAGCGATTTCCAATAGAACACCGTTGGATAGTATGCGGAGATATGCGACAATAGGGTTGTAAAATTTTTCACAATAGTGAGGATAATCAACCCGAATGATAAACATAACCTATTCGGCAGATCAAAAAGCCTTAGCAGAAAAAATCCGTAACGACCTTGCCAACGCGGGTTTCCAGCCAGAGCAACCTGTATTATTGGTGTTGGTCTCGGCAGAATCCAATAATGATCCGATGGTGCAAGACGAAATCAACCGTGCCATCAAAAAAGCTGTCAGCATTATTCCGATCTTGGCAGAAGATGTAACCCTTCCAGAATCGCTGGATGTCTATAAACCTTTAAATTTTAGTGGGAGCTATAAATGGCAATCGCTCATGACACGCTTAGCACAAACCACCATGAATAGTGATGATGTCAAAAAAGCCAATCGCAAAGCATTATTGGTTATCGGTAGCATTGCATTTGTGATGTTTCTTGTTGGTATCTATGGTATTGCAAGTGGTACAGTTGCTTTTCCAGTGGAAGAATATAACGAAGAAGCAACTTTTCAAGCAGAGTGGGTGAATGGCTTGATCAGCGAAACACTTGAGTTTGTCCAACCACATACCACACAAGATGCGACCAATTTTGAGGCAACCCTTGAAGCCGCACCAACGCGCTTATATCTATATATCCGCGAAACCGCAACCGCTATGCCAAATTATCAGGGGGACTAATGCCTACAGGAGATGTACTGGTCATCGGAGCCGGTCCCGCAGGACTGAATGCGGCGTATGCACTCGATAAAGCAGGGCTCGATTATCGGGTGATTGATCGCGCCTCTATTCCTGCCTCGACATGGAGTAACCTCTATCCCTCGCTTAAGCTGAATACAACGCGCTTTTATAGTCATCTCCCAGAACGCAAATTTCCGTTACACTATGGCTTTTATCCATCTGCTAAACAATATCATCGCTATCTTGTCGATTGGGTCAATGAACGCAACTTCAACATTGATTATGGTATCGACACCTATCGAGTCGCACCGATAGAGAATAAATTGTGGCAGGTCGAGACGAGTGCAGGCACAGAAACCTATCGCACCGTGATTTCGGCGACGGGCGTATTTAATAATCCGCAGATGCCTAAGATTGATGGGATGGCGTTGTTTGAAGGCGATATGATGCACTCGAAGGACTTCAAACACCCCGATCAGGTAAAAGGCAAACGTGTGTTAGTGGTCGGTAATGGTCCGAGTGGCACAGATATTTCGGTGGCGGCGGGTGCAGTCGCAACATCATATTTATCGATTCGGACAGGGGTCGATTTACGTCCGCGTTATCCCTATGGTTTACCACGTCATGCATGGATGCTGATGGGAAGTTATTTGCCATCAAAATATTGTGCTTGGCTTCAGAAGGTGACAGGCGCGGTCAAATATAATATGGAAGACTTCGGTTT
>Ga0070729_10007902_pt1 | contig 10069 bp, 5 predicted proteins | sample tdDd472_FD_66725 | JGI IMG/M metagenome (GOLD analysis project Ga0070729, IMG submission 66725) | Marine sediment microbial communities from the Atlantic coast under amendment with organic carbon and nitrate - tdDd47.2 | ecosystem: Environmental > Aquatic > Marine > Coastal > Sediment | place...
CCATCTCGCAGTGCCCAGTAATTGGCTGGTGGGCGATTGAGCAGTTCTACAAATCGCGTCGGAATTTGGCCTCCACCGTTCCAGCGCTCATCGATGATCAACGCTTTTTTACCAATTTGCCCGTAGAACTGACGAACCAATTCGTTCTGTCCGTTCACGCCAGTATCCGGAACATAGATGTAGCCAACTTGACCGTTTGTTTTCTCGTTGACATAATCCCAGTTCTTTTGCACCCAGCTACGGAACTTCTGGCGCCTTTCGCTGGACAGCAATGTAACAACCACATCTCGCGCATCTTTCCCTTCTCGATCTTTTGCGACTTTCAAGGTTACCGTCTGCCCGGCCATGCCGACAAATGACGCCCATGGATCTTTGTTGGGATCAAGCTCACGCCCGTTGACAGAAAGGATGTAATCGCCGACCTGAACGTTAACGCCAGGCTGGCTGAGAGGACCACGCGCATCTTCATCCCAAGGTCCACCTTCGATGAAGCTGGCGATACGATAGGTATCCTTATCCAGCTCCCAATTCACTCCGAGGAGGCCGACATTCATACGGGGTCCACCCATTTCTTCGGGTGAAGGACGGTAGTAGGCGTGGCCAACATTCATCTCGGAAATGAGTTCACGAATTACGAAACTGAGATCCGAACGGGAAACACAATCCTCAAGCATCGGTTTGTATTGCTTGTACACATGATCCCAGTCTACATTGTGGAGAGTAGGATCGTAGAACAGGTCCCGATAAAAGCGCCAGACTTCGTCGAAGATCTGATTCCATTCATTGCGCGGATTAACGAGGGTTTTCATGCCCTTGGTTGAAATTTGATCTTTCATTTTCTGACCGGCACTCGCTTTTACAATGGCAAATTTTCCACTGGCAGCCACAAGCAGTTTTTTCCCGTCAGCGGTGATGTCGAAGGCATTCACACCATCCAAAACCTTCTTGGCTTTCTTCTTTTCATCACCCAGATCCAGGATCTTGATGGTTCCCGCGGGTTCACCCGGCGTCCGTTGCAAGAAAAGCAGATTACCCTTATCGTTTACCGCCAAGTTCCTGTAATTGCCAGGCTTAATGGGAAGTGCCACGGCACGACGCGTCATGGCGTTGAAGTCGATCTCAAATTTGGTCTCCTTCTCTTCACCATCTTTTGATTTGTCTTTTTTGCCTTTATCGTTACCTGAATCCTTTTCTGCTTTCTCTTCTTCAATGACTTCCTCGTCACTGGTAGGAGCAAAGGGAGCAGCAACCTCGTCACTCAAAGTCAGAGCGTAGATCTTTTGGGTTTGGGCATAAATCCAGGTGGTGCCCAAATCTTCATATTGAGGACTCTCGAAGAAACGATTACTGGTGAAGAAGAGATATTTCCCTTCTCGATCGAAAACGGGATTGGAATGGTTAAAGAAATCGGTTGTAACCGGTTTGATCGATTTGCCTTCTATGTCATAGATGTAAATGGCTTGATTGGTTCCTTCCTTTCCGCCCTTACAATAGACAAGGAATCGGCTGTCGTGGCTGAAGTTCCCGGTTTCACGCTGAAGGAGAAGGTCGGTATCAACCTTGGTGAGCTCTTTCTGTTCGCGGTCAAAGAGGTACAATTCGCCAGCCCGCGTCCAGAATGAGACGTACCTGCTGTCGGGTGACCATTGGTTGTTGTACAGGAAACGTGCATTGAGCTGCGTCAGTCGCTCAGGTTCCTTGGAGCTACCATCGGCCTTGATCTGGTAGAGGTCATAGCTGCCCGCCTTGTCACTGAAAAAGGCGATCCATTCTTTATCGGGACTCCATACAGGTGAGCGTTCGTGGACCGAATCACTGAGAGTTAGGTTCCTGGGTGACCCATTTTTAGCCGGGAGGGACCAAAGGTCTCCGCGCGCTCCGAAAACCACACGTTGTCCAGTAGCCGAGACGCCACCCGAACGAATTTGTTTGCCGGCATCAACCAGATTTTCTTTGAGCTGGGTTCGGTCTCCTGGGATTTGAATATCAACCGCTTTCGTTTCCAGGGTGCCAAGGTCCAAAAGATGCAGACTGGAACCATTTTGGAATACAAGATGATTGGGACCAATTGCAGGCGCCTTGACATCGTAATCTTTGAAATGGGTTACCTGAGTCCTTGTTTTAGTCTTGGTATCGTAGGACCAAATATTGAGTTTGTGAGCATCTCCACCATCGGAGAGGTAATAAACTTTGGAACCGTGCCACATGGGAAAGCTATCGGTTCCTTCCCATTCCGTTATTTTTTCAGATTGGTTGGTTTTCAAATTGAAGAGCCATACATCTGAAGCCATACCGCCGCGATAGCGTTTCCAGGTCCTGTGATCTCGTGCGTAAGGTGTGTATGCCAGCCACTTGCCATCTGAACTTAGCGTTGGATGTGCTCCATAAGGTACAGGAAGCATTTCGGGGAGCCCCCCGTCTATAGAAACTGAAAAGACTTGAGTTGTTCTGGGATGTTCTCCCAGACCAAAAGAGGTGAAAAGCACCCCTTTGCCATCTGGACTCCAGTCGGAAAGCAGTTCGTTTGCAGGGTGATGCGAAAGCCGTACGGGAATTCCTGCAGGCAAATCAATGCGATAGAGATCGGTATCTCCATCGTAATTGGCTGAAAAAGCGACGACATCGCCCTTGGGACTGAATCTTGGATTACCTATCCCACCGGCAGGATTGGCCAAGGGTGAAGCTACTCCACCTTCAATGGACACCACCCAAAGCTGTTCCGCATAGACAAAAACAATGTGAGACGAACTGACATCCGGTGCTCGCATCATTCCCCCATGGGGACGATGGGCTGCGAGTGTCAAGCCCGAAAGTGACAAAATCATACTGTAGAATAAAATTCTAAAAACGTTCATTCCTTCTCCTTTGAAAAGATCAAGGTCCGGTACCAAAACGGAGCTTGGGCAATGATCTAAATCGATCTAGCTCATGGTGAGATACCATGACATTCAAGCAGGTACAACAGACCAAAATAAAACATACGCACGCATGGATGCTATGTTGCCGTCGAAACACATCCATGTAAAGAACTATTTCACTCTTTTCCGGAGGTAACCTCGTTGCCACCTCTTTTAAACCTGAAGTAACGACCCGATAGAGGCGCTATTCCAACATCTGAGCAGGTCGAAAACCCATCAATGCATTACTAACCCATAGCCGTGAAGTTGAATCAAGCTCTTCCTTGTGAATTGTCGCTACGCGCAGGGGAAAACGTATCTTGTCTACTTCTAGCCAAGACCGTTCAAGGTATTCCTGGCGCACCGTACCCGGAAGGACCCCCGATTCAACTGGCGGCGTGACTATTTCATTGCCCCTCAACAGATACAAATTTGAGCGAGCCGTCTCACAAACCTCATCACGTTCATTGACAAAGATGACATCGTCCCAATCCCTATCCGACCGCGAAAGGAAATGGAGGTTTTGACCCCACGAGCCGGTTTTGAACTGAAGAAACTCATTCTTAGAGTGCCGATAGGCGCATGCGTGGAAACGCAAAGAAAGACATTCGGGATAAGCTTGAATCAGTCTGACGCTCCACTCTGAAACGCAATGCGCGTTGCTTGGTATCACTCTTAACACCACGGCGCTGCATGAGCCCTCAAAGTGGGGTATTTGGGAATGGCGACTTTCCCACCATGAGTCAAATGGGGTTCCATCAATACGATTTGGCCACCTTAGAGCCTCCATACTTTTTTGGAGTCGCTTGCGATGAAACGGATCACGCACAAGTGAGAGAACTCCCTCTGAGTTCCGCTCCGCTCGCATGGTTTCAAACAGAAAATACCCCAAATTTTTGTTCCGATATGCGATTTCATCAAGCATCATCAATCACCCTGGCGGCTTTCAGGCAAGCCTCATCGAATTCAGCCCTGGCCTGGGAGTCGAACACAATTCCGCCTCCTGCCCGATAAACCCACTGGCCGCTGGATTGGCATTCCAGAGATCGAATGGCAATATTCATGCTGAAATCATCACCACTCCACCAGCCAATCGTCCCGGTATAGAGACCGCGTGGTTCAGATTCAAGCTGGTGGATCAAGGCCATTGACGCCTTCTTTGGGCAACCGGTAATGGATCCGCCTGGGAAAGTGGCCTCCAAAATAGAGGCAAGGCCCAATTCGGTTTTCGTTCGAATTTCTGAATAGGTGTGGACCAAATCTCCCAATTCCATGAGCGAGCGGTGCTTGGTAACCTCGACCATACCTCGCGGGGTAACACGATGCATATCGTTGCGAATCAGGTCGACTATCATGGATAGTTCGGCAGTTTCTTTTGGGCTTTGCACCAAGCGTTTCACATCATCCTCATCCGAAGAAGATGTCCCTTTAATTGGCTGGCTCAACAGGTCTTGACCTCGCTTAGATAAAAAGCACTCTGGGGAAAAACACAAAAACCACCGATCACCGAGTGGCAAATAGGCGTGGTAATTTCCATGAAACCGTTGATGCATGGCACGAAAAACAGTCAACGCATCTTCTTCAATCCGGCCGCGAAACGGAAATGTGAAGTTCATCTGATACACCTGGCCACAGGAAATAGAGTCCAATATGTTTTTGAACTTGGCCTGGTAGCTATCGAAACTCATGGCAGGTTCCAAATGCAAGCGTTCTCTAAGTTCTGGGGCATTTTGACTCAAAAATGCGACCAGTTCGCTCTCGTCCACGATCTTCCATGATTCCAATGTGAAAATCCAGCCCTTGCCCCTTGGCCAGGAGCTTGGAATGGATGAAAACGATGGCGACAAAGTGTCGTTGAAATGTTCATAGCCGCACTCATATTCAAGAGCCAGAATTCGCATTTCTCCATCGGATTGCTTTTCAAGCTGCCTGAGACGTTGCCAAACGGCCTCACCGCTAACCCATTCAACTGCATACCGGGTCGATACAAGATAGGAACCGTTCTCGTAAAAACAAATTACGGGTTCCACATCGCCCCCCAGAATTGACCAAGTAAGTTCTTCCGGAATTGAACCGAGTCCTGTGTGAGAAAGCTTTCGGGATGAAACTGCAAACCAAGATGGTTACCTTCAGCTATGAGCATGACATAACCCTCTGGCGAACGCGCTAATACATCGAAATGCTCACCTGTGTCTTTGACTGCCAGCGAGTGATATCGTGCCACCTGAAACGTATCAATCGCCTTGAATAAAGGATGTTGTTTGCATTCCAGGGTTGAGACTTTGCCGTGAATTGGAGCCAGTGATTGCACCTTAATTCCGCGTAGTGACATCATCATCTGCATGCCTAGACATATCCCGAGAAATGGGTTTTCTAGGGTCAATTCCCTGAGGAACTTTAATGATCCAGGGTAATCTTCTGGACATCCCGGGCCTGGGGAAAAAACAACTAAATCAAAGGAATGGGTCAAATCATCTGGAACATCGGGGAGTTCTTGATAGGACAGGACCCTCACATCTACCCGCTCATCCTGCTCAAGCCATGCTTTGATGTTGTAGGTAAACGAATCCTCATGATCGATCAGGACGACTCGTTTCTTCGAGGTCTTTGATTCCAAAGCCCTTCCCCATTCATAGTTCATCTTCCAGCGTCACGCTGCCCGCCTATTATAAGGCAAGTCCGTGCATACTCAATGGCGCTTGATAAGAAACCAGCTTGCGAGCGCCGGAAGAAGAACTAAGGCCCCTAGCATGTTGACGAGGAACATAAACGTTAGAAGAATGCCCATATCGGCCTGGAACTTCAAAGGTGAAAAAATCCAGGTTGCAACACCTATTGCGAGGGTGATGCCAGTGAAAAGTACCCCATTTCCTGTAATAGTCAGAGTTTGATAATAGGCTTCCTGGAGTGGAACCCCTTTATCAATAATACTTTTGAACCGACTATAAATGTAAATTCCATAATCGACGCCGATTCCCACTCCGAGCGCAACAATTGGCAGGGTGGAAACTTTCAGGCCTATCTCGAGAACACTCATAAGTGCATAGGCCAGAAGCGAAACCAAAGCAAGCGGCAGAATGATACAGAGTGTCGCCCTAAGTGACCTGAACGTGACCGCACAAAGAATGATGATCGCAGAGAAAACGTAAATCAGCATGGGAAACTGGGCTGCCTTAATGGCCTCATTTGTGGCAGCGTGTACACCAACGTTTCCGGTCGCAAGACGGAATTTGAGGTCTTCTCTACCGTATTCAGCCTGAAAGCTCTTTACCGCATCCACGATGCCGGCTATGGTCTCCGCCTTGTGATCCGAGGTGAAAATCATGATGGGAATCACCGAGCAATCCCCGTTCAAAAGACCGCTGTCGGTAGGCACATAAGTCACTGATTGGGTGAGGACATCAGGAATTCTTGAGAGAACACGCCACTTGAGGCTGCCCTCGTTCCAACCGGAATTAATGATTTTCGCAATCCCTGGAAGGCCGATTACGGACTGTACGCCGTGCACGTTGGTCATGTCCCATTCGAATCGGTCGATCGTGTCCATCACATCGAAATCGATGCATCCCTGGGGCTTCGTCTCGACAATAACCGTCAGTAGATCGACACCGATGGAAAATTTATCGGTGATAAAGGCGCTATCCTGATTGTATCGTGACTCAGGCCTCAATTCAGGCACCCCTTGGTGAAGATCGCCAATCGCGACATCCGTCCCTTTGTAGAATCCAAACAAGGCGAGGCTCACCGCGACTGCAAGGATGACCAATGCAACCTTGGGCTCGGCCACACGACTGAATTTCTTCCAAAGCGCAAACATCTGCTCATTGCGGATATGAAGTTTCTCGCGATAGCGGTCACTGAATTTTACGTACGAGAGCAGGACTGGTAGCAGGAAGAGATTGGTCAGAATAATAACAGCAACGCCAAGGCTGGCCGTGACGGCGATTTCCTGAATAACTTGGATCTTAATAAGAAGAATCGTAATAAACCCTATTGTGTCCGAAATTAACGCAATTCCACCGGGCACAAGCAGACGTCGGAAACTATTCTTCGCGGCATCCATACTACTCTCGTCTTTATAAATCTCAGCCGCATTGGCGCTAACCATTTGGACGCCATGGCTCACTCCGATTGCGAAGACAAGAAAAGGAACCAGAATGGACATTGGGTCAATTCCATAGCCAAGAAGCGTGAGTAACCCCATCTGCCAGGTGACTGCTACTAATGAACATACGAGGGGAAGAACCGTTACTTTGAAGGAGTGGGTATACCAAAAAACAAGGAGTGCAGTGATTAGGAAGGCGATCCCAAAGAATTGAATAACACGAACGGCTCCATCAGCGATATTACCGATAACCATGGCAAAGCCAATGACATGGACTTTGACATCTGCATTCTCGTACTTGCCTCGAATCTTCTCTTCAATCTCCTTGGAGACACGAATGTAATCAAGCTTTTTTTGAGTAGAAGGGTTGACTTCCAGCAATTGAGCGCTGACCATTGCGGAGGAAAAATCATTAGAAATAAGGCGACCAACCTGGCCAGATTTCATAATGTTTCGACGAACGATCTCTAAGTGTTCGGGCGTCACCTCACTGGGGTCAGTGGGATAATCTGCCGGGATGACGTTACCGGCAGCAATGCCACGTTCAGTGACCTCTGTATAGCGTACGTTGGGTGTAAATATAGATTTGACCCTGCTGCGATCCACGCCTTCGAGGAAGAACACATCATCCGTTACGTTCTTCAGCGTTTGGAGAAATTCGGGTGTCAAAATATCGCCATCAGTGGGACGAACAGCAATTAAAACGCGATTCGCACCACCAAACTCATCGCGATACTTCACAAACGTCTTCATGTACTCGTGTTCGAGGGGCAGGAGTTTACTGAAACTCGCATCGATAAAGAGGCCTCTGGCCGAATAGATCATAAATAGCGTGACCAGGACGAAAAAGGAAATTACTAGGCCACGTCGATTGAAAATAAAATTCTCTATATTCTTAATCATTTGTTTGCGTTCCTGTCCCCTATTGTTCTAAAAAATGGAAGCCACCTTCACCCGCAAGGATAAGGGAGCCATCGGAAGCTTCTGCAATTGCAGAAAAACTACTTTGGTGCGTTTGCTTTACGATTGAAAAGGATTGTCCCTGATCGACACTCTTCAGAACGGTGCCACCCATACCGACGATAAAGATCTCGCCCTTCGAGGTCTTCAAAGCATCGGTAAGCAGTGCAAAGGTTCCAGATTTAATCTCGCTCCAATTAGTGCCCTGATCGGTGCTTCGGAAGATATGACCTCGCAGCCCAAAAAAGATGACCGATGTCTCGTCGATTGGCAGAACCCCAAAGTAAGAGCCCGAATAGGGCATCAACATTCGTTCCCAGGTTTTCCCGCTGTCCATACTACGGTAGGACACGCCACGTTCATTCAGGTTATCCCGTTCTGAGGCGATATAGATGGTCCCATTGCCACTCCCACCGATCTGATTGAGGTGAAAATCGTCTTCATCGTTGAGAAACACCTCTTCCCAGGTCTCGCCACCATCAAACGTTTCGAGCATCACTCCATAGGCACCCGCAACCAGGCCGTGATCTTTGTTTTCAAACCAGATATGAAGGAAGGGATCACGTTCGAAATCTTGCCTTACGATTTGCCAGGACTGACCCGCATCTTCAGATTTTAAGAGCGTTTCATTGTGGCCAACCGCCCAGCCGGTCTTTTCATCCACAAAAGTGAGCGCGGTCAGCAAAACCCTGGTTGGGACCTTGCTCTGATTCCATGTTTTGCCCTGATCCGAACTGATCAGGATATGTCCCCGATCACCCGCCGCAACCAGATTCTCACCTGCACGGGCAAGATCCAGCATCATTGATTTGGAGGCCAAAGGCCTCATCGGTGCGGGATCTTCGGATTCCGTCTGAGCAGGAACCGCCAAAGAGCACAGAATAAAAACAGAAAAAACCAAGAGTGGTTTCATACTTTCAAATCCCCTGACACATTATTTTCATGAAAAGAAATGATTGATAAAAGGAAAAGGCCGGGAGGGCAGTCACCCTCCCTGGCCAAAAGTTTTAACGTGTTCCAGCACGCCTCAATGCAGCCGGTGTATAGTCCGACTCTGTGGTTTCGTTCTTGAAGTTGTACATTTTGTATTCGTTATCGAGACCGATGGCAAGATAACGACCAGCCTGCAAGTCGGTATGTACTTCCAAGGTAGTCCAGTAGGTTGGGGCTTCGTAATAGTTGATGCCGTGGCCTTCCGAAACGCGCCAGAGCTGATCACGGTTATCGTACTGATCGACAAGCAGAATCTGCCAGCTATCTTCATCCACATAGAAGGTGCGGCGCTTATAAAGATGACGGGCATCGTCTTTTAAAGTCGCATCCACTACCCATACGCGGTGGAGTTCATAGCGTGTGTAGTCAGGATTAATATGAAGGGGCGTCAGGATATCCGAATGTTTCACCTTGTCACTATGGAGCTTATAGGCGTTGTAAGGAACATACATTTCCTTCTTGCCCACCAGTTTCCAATCGTAACGATCGGGTGCACCATTGAACATATCGAACTGATCACTGGTACGCATACCATCTGCTGCCGTTCCAGGGTTGTCGTAAGCTACATTGGGGGCCCTTCGAACACGACGTTGACCTGGGTTGTAGAGCCACGCTTTTCGGGGCTCCAGAACCTGGTTCATGGTCTCGTGCGCGAGCAGGATCCCACCAGCCAAGTTAGCAGGCGCGACAACCTTTTGTTTGAACAACAGAATTTTGTTCTCGAGCTGTTCATAGGTCATCCCTTCCTTGTGGTAAATGATCAGGAATTCGTCCTCAAACTCGACAAGTGTGTATTTTCCTTTGCGCGTTGGAGCTGCCTGGGCGATTGTTCGGCTGACCTTATCACCTCGATACCGGAGCAGGTGATTCCAGATAACGTGATGCCCGTTTTCGGGAATGGGAAAAGGAACCCCCATAACCGAATCAAGAACGCCGTTTCCGCCTTCGGCTAGTTTGGCCGTAGAAGCGCTTTTCTTTGTTGCTTCATAGACCATTTTGGGAAAGCTTGCACTTCGATGCGTCGGGTAGACGTTGATCTTAAAGGTAGGATAGGTTTTGAGCATGGCCATCATGCCAGGAGTCAGTTTGTCTTTGTACTGATCAGCATTTTGGC
>Ga0070729_10007903_pt1 | contig 10069 bp, 5 predicted proteins | sample tdDd472_FD_66725 | JGI IMG/M metagenome (GOLD analysis project Ga0070729, IMG submission 66725) | Marine sediment microbial communities from the Atlantic coast under amendment with organic carbon and nitrate - tdDd47.2 | ecosystem: Environmental > Aquatic > Marine > Coastal > Sediment | place...
CGCCGCAACTTCCAGTTCGACCTCAAGCTGGGCGCCTCCACCACGATCAATGCGTACACCTACGGCGCCGGCTTTGTCCGTGCCAATCTTGGCCTGATTGCGCAATGCGACGATGCGTCGGAGTTCGCGGGGATCATCGCGCACGAACTCGGCCACAACAGCCACGATCACATCGGACAGACCGTCGGACGATCGGCTGTAACCCAGAACGTGCTCGGGCTCGGCGGCATCGCGGGAACGCCCGGGCGTGTGATCGGCAACTTCGTCGGCGGAGACATCGCGCGCTTCACCTTGAACAAGTACTCGCGCACCCAGGAGACCCTGGCCGACGAGCGTGCGGTCGAGTACACGACCGCCGCCGGCATCGACCCGGACGGCCTCGCCCGATTCTTCGAGAAGCTCGAGAAGCGCGAGAAGGGGTCACGGCCGCCGCAACTGTTCCAGACGCACCCCTACTCCGGAAACCGCGTCACCGCCATTCGCGCGAAGATCGCCGCGTTACCGATCAAGGCCGACGGTTACTCGGACAGCGCCGACTTCGAGCGCGCGATCAAGCGCGCCCGCGAGATCATGCCGTACTACGAGAAGCTGAATCGCGCCGTCGAGGGCGACGATCTCGACGCGGTCATTACGGCAGCGGACGCGGGCATCAAGGCGCTCCCGGGTCACGCGCAGTTTCTGTTCTGGAAGGGAGTCGTGCTCGCCACCCAGGAGAAACCGCTTGAGGCCGTTGCGTTCCTGCGCGAGGCGACGGCTGCCGACACCGGCACCAACTTCCTCATCCCGTTGATGCAGCAGATGCTCGAACTCCAGACGGGCCATCCGCAGCGTGCGATTCGCGCGGCGGACCGTCTGATCGCACTCATGCCGTCGATTCCGCACGGCTACCTGGTCCGCGGGCTCGCCCACTTCCAGCTCGACGACAAGGACGCCGCGTTCTCCGACTTCGACGCCGCTTTGGAGCGAGTGCCCGACAGCCGATCGCGGAAGAAGCTGCAGAAGACGATCGAGGAGCGAGTGCCCGACTACAAGGCGAGCGGGAAGTAGCTCGCGGGTGAGCTTGCGAGCCGTGGAGCGGCACGCGTTGACGGTTCACTGTTTACGGTTTGCAGTCGCAGCCGGGTCAGGAAAGGCGCCGATGTCCCACCGGCTCCCGATTCGTTCCGACTGTGGACCGTGAACCGCGAACCGTGAACTGCTCGTTGCCTATGCGTCGATCATTTCGTGCACGACGGTGACGAGCTGTTCGGGATCGAACGGCTTTTGCAGGAAGCGGGTGTCGTCGTCCAGGTCGGGCAGGCGCGTGCGGTCAGGATCCTGCCAGCCCGAAACGAAGAGGACGCGCAGCTCCGGCCACTTCTCCCGTAGCTTCGCCACGAGGTCGGGGCCGCGCATGCCGGGCATGACCACATCGGTCACCACGAGATCCACCGGTTCCCCGCGCCCCTCCACCAGTTGCCAAGCCTCGTCGCCGTTCGAAGCCGGGATGACGTCATAACCGACCCGTTGCAACTCGCCGCGCAGCAGATTGCGAACCGCGTCCTCGTCCTCGACCAGCAGCACGGTGCCGGTGCCGCGAGTCTCCTCGATGGGCTCGGGCTCGCCCGGCGCCGCACCGGGCTCCGGGGCCACCGAAGGCAGGTACACCTCGAATTTGGTTCCCTGACCGGCTCGGCTGCGCACGCGAATGGCACCCTTGGACTGCCGCACGATGCCGAACACCATCGCCAGACCGAGGCCCGTGCCTTTGCCCTCCTCCTTGGTGGTGAAGAAGGGCTCGAAAATGTGGCGCGCCGTTTCCGGATCCATGCCGATTCCGTTGTCTTCGACCGCGAGCCGCACGTAGGGTCCCGGACGCAGTCCCGGGGACTCGGGGATGTCGCCGGGGCCGAGGCGCACGACGTTCGCACGAATCACGATGCGGCCACCGTCCGGAAGCGCGTCGCGAGCATTCACCATGAGGTTCATGAGGACCTGCTCAAGCTGGCCGGGATCCGCACGCACGCTCCCCGCATCGGGCGCCACCTCGAGCGCAAGCTCGACGTCCTCGCCGATCACGCGATCGAGCATCTTCTGAACACCGCGCACGTGGTCGCCGATGTCGAGGACCTGCGGCTTGAGGTCCTGGCTTCGGCTGAACGCGAGGAGCTGACGGGTCAGGCCCGCCGCGCGCTCGGTGGCGCCGAGCAACTCGCCGATCTCTTCGACGCACTCGCCACGCGGCACGAGCCGACGCTTGAGGATGTTGCCGTAGCCCTGAATAACGGTGAGCAGATTGTTGAAATCGTGTGCCACGCCGCCCGCCAGGCGCCCGACCGCTTCCATCTTCTTGGCGTGGCGCAACTCGCGCAGCAGGATCTCGTTCTCTTCGCGCTCGACACCCGAAGCAATCGCGCGTTCGATCGCCGACGAGAGCCGATCGAGGCGGCCCTTCAGGACCAGGCTCTCGACGCCGCGTTCGATGCTGTGTGCAGCCGCCTCGACCGACAGCTCGCGCGTGACGATGATGAACGGGAGATTCGAGGGCGAGCGGTGTAGAACCGAGTGCGCCTCGAGACCGGCGAATCCGCTGGGCGCGTATTCGGACAAGACGACGTCCCACGTGTCGCTGTTGAGCGCCTCGCGCAGGGCAGAAGGCGAATCGACTCTTTTGGAGCGGAGTTCAAACCCCGCGTCGCGCAATGCAGCATCGATCGCGATCGCGTCGTCGACGTTGTCATCGACCAGAAGAACGGCCAGCGGACGTGCCATGGGTTGCATCTTGGGGTGCGTATTGTGTCTTTGTCCGGGTTCGAAGTACACGCCCTTCGGAAACTGGACCCGGTTGTTGCAGGCGCGGTAGGCTGACGCGATGATCGGTCACCGCGCAGGCGGACTCCGGAGGCTGGAGAGCAAGCGCTCTTTCTGAGACGACGTGTCGAAAGTCTTCCCGCCCCACTCGCGTGACTATTTCCGGATCGCGCTGTTCGTGGCCGCGGGCATCGGCGGGCTGGTGATCGCGGCCACCGCGTACTACGTCACCCCGGCCTACACACGCGTCGGCTACGAACCCCTCCAGCCGATTCAGTTCAGTCACAAGCTCCACGTCGGCGGACTCGGGATGGAGTGCCTGCACTGCCACAACCACGTCGGCGACTCCCCGCACGCGAACATCCCCTCGACTCAAACCTGCCTGAACTGTCACAGCGCGAAGCTGGGCAACGTCGCCGGACAGAGCCGCGCGTTGGCACCTCTGCGCGAGGCGGAGGCAACCGGACGCGCCGTCGAATGGGCGCGGGTGCACAAGGTCCCCGACTACGCCTACTTCAATCACGCCGTGCACGTAAAGCGCGGCGTCTCCTGTGTGAGCTGCCACGGTCGCATCGACCAGATGGACATCGTGCGCCACGACCAGCCGCTTTCGATGAGCTGGTGCCTCGAGTGCCATCGCAATCCCGCGCCGCATCTGCGACCGGCGGACAAGGTTTACGACCTCGACTGGAGCTTCGAAAGCGACGAGGAGCAGCAGGAGTTCGCCCGGACCCTGATTCGGGAGGCGGGCATTCTCCCGCCTCAGAACTGCTCGGGATGCCACCGATGACACGCCCCACCGGAATCTGGCGCAGCCTCGACGAGATCGCGAAAAACGACGAGTACCGTCGCTTCGCCGAGCGGGAGTTTCCCGCCCTGGAGGCCGCGTCCTCGTCGCGCCGCGACTTCATGAAGCTGGTGGGCGCGTCCCTCGCGGCCGCGGGGCTCATCTCCTGCCGACGCGACGACACACGCATTCTGCCGTACGGCGAACAGCCGCCGGAAGTCGTGCCCGGCCAGCCGCTGTACTACGCCAGCACCTTCGTGCTCGGCGGCCGCGCGATCGGGGTTCTCGCGGAGACGCACGTCGGACGACCGATCAAGCTGGAAGGCAATCCGGAGCATCCCGCCAGCCGCGGAAAGCTCGGAGCGCTCGCGCAGGCGGCGGTCCTCGACCTTTACGATCCCGACCGCTCGCGCCACCTGACGCACAAGGGAGAACTCGCGGATTGGGAGCAGGATTTCCTGCCGTTCTGGAAGGCCCAGCGCGAGGCGCTGCGTACGGCCAACGGCGGTGCCGGACTGGCGATCCTCTCCGGGCGCAACGCGTCGCCCGCGGTCGAGATGTTGCGCGACGAGATCCGTAACGGGCTGCCGCAGGCGAAGTTCTACGAGTACGAGCCCTTGGAGTTGAGTGACGCCGGGTTCGACGCCGACTACGACCTGTCCAAGGCGGAAGTGATCGTCTCGCTCGACCACGACTTCCTCGGGGTCGACGAACAGTCCATCCGACATACGCGCGATTTCTCGAACCGCCGCGGAGGCGAAGCGGGCGGCGAAATGAATCGCCTGTACGTCGTGGAGCCGCACCTCACCGTCACGGGCAGCGCCGCGGATCATCGCCTCAGCTGGCGTGCCGGGGCGGTGCGGGAAGTCGCCGCCGGCCTCGCCGCGCTGACCGGCGCATTCGAGGGTCAGGTCTCGAATGCCTTTCTGAAAGCGGCCGCCGAAGACCTGCTCGCCGCGGGATCGCGCGGTGTCGTACTCGCCGGTCGCCGCCAGTCCGCGCAGACGCACGCGTTCGCGCGCGCCATCAACGAACGCCTCAAGAGCCGCTGCGTGCGCTACTCCGGCCGCGACCCGAAAGTCGGCGACATCGGCGCGCTCGCCGCGCAACTCGAAACGGGCAAGATCGAGACGCTGCTGATGCTGGGCGTCAACCCGGTCTACGACGCGCCCGCCGATCTCGATTTCCGGGGCCTGCTGGGCAAGGCGGGCGAGAGTATTCATCTCGGCCTCTACCGCGACGAAACGGGCCAGGCGACCACGTGGCACATCCCGCAGGCGCACTGGCTCGAAAGCTGGGGCGACGCGCGCGACGGCTCGGTCGTCTCACCCATCCAGCCCATGATCGATCCGATCCTTGGCGGACGCAGCGAACTCGAACTGCTCGGCCTGCTCGCTGGCCGGCTCACGCACGACGAGTACATGCAGCTCGACAATCCCGGGAACCAGCCAGTCGGATCCGCCGAGCCGTACGAGGTCGTCCGCGAACGCTTCACCGCTTTCGCCAAGAGCTCGCGCGACCTCGGCGGCCAGTGGCGCAAGTACTTGAACACCGGCATTGCGTTCGCAGCCGCGGAGGAGCGCCCGGCGCCGCCCGCACCGACGCCCACCCGCGGCGAAGCCGACGACGATAGCTGGGAGGTCTGCTTCGCCGGGAGCGCGAGCACCTGGGACGGTCGCTTTGCAAACAACGGTTGGCTGCAGGAGACGCCCGACCCGATCACCAAGCTGGTCTGGGACAACGCAGTGCTGATCGGCCCGGCCGACGCGCGCGAACTCCGGGTGAAAACCGGAGACGTGGTGCGCATCACGGTCGACGGCCGGTCGGTCGACCTGCCGGTCTTCCTCGTGCCCGGCGCGGCCAAGCACAGCGTGCAGGTCGCGCTCGGCTACGGACGCAAGGAGTCGGGCGCGCTGGGACGCCACGCCGGCGCCAACGCCTACAAGATCCGCACATCCAAGGCGCCGGGCATTGCGACCGGGGCGAAGATCGCCAAAACCGGCGACCATCGGCCGCTGGCGTCCACGCAGCAGCACTGGACCATCGAGGCCAACGAGGTCATCGAGGGCGCCATGAAGGACCGTGCCATCGTGCGCACCGGCACCAAGGCGCACTTCGATGAGCATCCCGAGTTCGCCAAGCACATGGGCCTGCACGGCCCCGTCCTGCAGGACAGCTCGCCGCGCCCCGAATTCACTGGCGAGTACCAGTGGGGCATGGCGATCGACCTGAACCGCTGCACAGGCTGCAACGCGTGCGCGGTCGCCTGCCAAGCCGAGAACAACATCCCCATCGTCGGCAAGGACGAGGTCATCCAGGGCCGCGAGATGGCCTGGATCCGCATCGACCGTTTCTTCGAGGGCGACCCCGAGGGCGACGTCACCGTCACCCACCAACCGATGCTCTGTCAGCACTGCGAGAACGCGCCGTGCGAGATCGTTTGCCCGGTCAATGCGACCGTGCACAACGAGGAGGGGCTGAACGTGATGGCGTACAACCGCTGCGTCGGCACGCGGTACTGCGCCAACAACTGCCCCTACAAGGTGCGACGCTTCAACTACTACGACTACAACAAGGAAACCCTGCGCTCGAGCGAGACCGACTTCGACGGCGACCCGATGCCGAACCCGTTCGCCAAGGGTCTCAGCCAGCCGCAGGCCATGCAGGGTCCGCTCGACGACCTGATGCGCCTGCAAAAGAACCCAGACGTCACCGTACGCATGCGCGGCGTGATGGAGAAGTGCACCTTCTGCACGCAGCGCATCCAGGCGGCGAAGATCGCGGAGAAGACGGCCGCCGGCCAGAGTAAGCCCGAGCGCATCGCGGACGGCGAACTGCAGACCGCCTGCCAGCAGTCCTGCCCGGCCGACGCGATCGTCTTCGGCGACATCGCCGACAGTCGCACGCGCGTCGCCAAGGCACGCGAGCATCAGCGCGGATACCACGTGCTCGACCACCTCAACACGAGGCCGCGCGTGACCTATCTCGCGCGCATCCGCAATCCCAACCCGGCACTCGAGGGCGAAGGCGCATGAGCGACAGCGCCGCCCCCACAGCCGGCGTCAGTCTCGCCGACGCACAGGCGCGCGAGCCCCTCGTTCCCGACGGCGTCACCTACCACGACGTCACCCGGAAGGTCTGCGGCATGCTCGACCGCAAGCCGCCCCGCTGGTGGCTGCCGGCGTTCCTGTTCTTCGCCGCTATCGCCGGCATGGGCATGATCCTGATCGGCTATCAGATCGCCACGGGCGTCGGCGTGTGGGGTCTCAACAACCCGGTCAGCTGGGCCTGGGACATCACCAACTTCGTCTTCTGGGTCGGCATCGGCCACGCGGGAACGCTCATTTCGGCCATCCTGCTGCTGCTGCGCCAGAAGTGGCGCATGTCGATCAACCGCGCCGCGGAGGCGATGACGATCTTCGCGGTCGTCTGCGCGGGCATCTTCCCCATGATCCACGTGGGCCGCATCTGGTGCGTCCACTTCCTCGCGCCCTTCCCGAATCACGTCGGCATCTGGCCCAACTTCAAAAGCCCGCTGCTGTGGGACGTGTTCGCGATCAGCACCTACGCCATCGTCTCGATCCTCTTCTGGTACGTCGGCCTGATCCCCGACATCGCGACGCTGCGCGACCGCGCCAAGACCAAGAAGATGCAGATCATCTACGGTCTGTTCGCACTCGGCTGGCGCGGCGGCAACCGCGCCTGGCAGCACTACGACAAGGCGTGCCTGCTGCTCGCGGGCCTCGCGACGCCGCTCGTGCTCAGCGTCCACACCGTCGTCAGCTTCGACTTCGCCACCTCGGTCATCCCCGGCTGGCACACGACGATCTTCCCGCCCTACTTCGTCGCGGGCGCGATCTTCAGCGGCTTCGCCATGGTGCTCACGCTGCTGATCCCCGTGCGCAAGCTGTACAAGCTCGAGTCGGTCATCACGATCCGCCACCTCGAGAACATGGCCAAGGTGATTCTCGCCACGAGCTGCATGGTCGGCCTCGCCTACGGCACCGAATTCTTCGTCGCCTGGTACTCCAAGAACCCCTACGAAGCGTTCGTCTTCTTCCAGAGCCGCATGCAGGGCCCCTACGCCTGGGCCTACTGGACGATGATCTTCTGCAATGTCGTCGTGCCGCAGACGCTCTGGTCGAAGACCATGCGTCGCTCGCCCTGGTTGCTGTTCGTCATCGCCGGCCTCGTCAACGTCGGCATGTGGTTCGAGCGCTTCGTGATCATCGTGACCTCGCTCGCCAACGACCTGCTGCCGGGCAGCTGGGGCTACTTCTCACCCACGTGGGTCGACATCCTCACCTTCGTCGGCACCTTCGGCATCTTCGGCGCGCTCTACCTCGTGTTCCTGCGCTTCCTGCCGGTCGTGCCGATGAACGAGGTGAAGCACCTGCTTCCGAGCACGGCGGTCACGCCGGAGGAAGAGGGCACTGCGGCCGGGGACAGCGACGATCTGATCATCCCGGACGCCGTGCGCGAGTCGCGCAACGTCGCCGGTATGGTGGCGGAGTTCGCCGACGAGGGCGCGCTCAAGAGCGGCGCCGTCGCGCTGCGCGACCAGGGCTATGAGCGCTGGGACGCGCACTCGCCGTTCCCGGTGCACGGCATGGACAAGGCGATGGGCATCCGCCGATCGACGTTGGGACGCTGGACGCTTGCCGGCGCCGTGCTCGGCTTCTGGACCGCCGTCCTGCTCACCTACTTCCCGAGCGTGCAGTTCTATCCGCTGATCGTGGCGGGCAAACCGTACAACGGCTGGGTCGCGTTCATTCCCATCTACTTCGAACTGACCGTGCTGTTCGCAGCGTTCGGCACCGTCGGTGGCATGTTCCGGCTCTCGCGCCTGAACGACTGGTACCACCCCACGCTCAAGAACGACCGCTTCCTGCGGGTCACCGACGATCGGTTCATGATCGCGGTCGACGAGCGCGATCCGAAATTCGATGTCAAGCGCACCGCGGTGCTGCTGCGCGAGGCCGGTGGCCGTCGCGTGACCCTGCTGGAGCCGTGAGATGAAGCGGATGCAGATCGATCGGGTTCTCGGGCGGTTCGGCGTCCTGCTGGTGGTCGCTCTCGCGATCACCACCGTCGCCGTTCTCGGCGTGCGCGGGCAGACATCGCGCGTGCCGCCGCGCGAGTTCGACAAGGGCATGGTCGACCAGCCCAAGTCGAAGGTGCAGTCCAAGACGCTCGCCTTCGCCGACGGCCGCGTGAACCGCACGCCGCCCGAGGGAACCGTCCCGTGGGGCGACAACCCGTTCGCGGTCGACGGTGCACGCGCGGACGACGACTACAGCGCGTACGACCTCGAACGCATGCCGTACATGGTCGGCGAGGAGTTCGTCGCCCACGGCCAGGCAATCTATGGTCGCTATTGTGCGCTGTGCCACGGGGCGGTCGGCGATGGCGAAGGCATCACAACGAAGTTCGGAATGAACCAGCCCCCGACCTATCACAGCGATGCCCTGCGCAGGATGACCGACGGAGAGATGTACCAGGTCATCACCGAAGGCAAGGGCACGATGGGACCGTTGGCCGGGCGCTTGACGCGGGAAGACCGCTGGGCCGCCATCGCCTGGGTGCGCGTGCTCCAGCATGCGCGCAACGTTCCGCTCGACCGCATCCCGGAGGCGGAGCGCAAGAAGTTGGAGGAGACGGAGTGAACCGCGCACGCGCGATCTCCCTCGCCGGACTCGTCGTCTGGGGCATCGGCATGTTTGTCGATGCCGAGCACGCGATGCTGGCGTATCTCGTGGCCTACGGCGCCGTCCTCTTCACGGTGCTCGGCGCTCTCTTCTTCGTGCTCGTGCACCACGCCGTCGACGCCGGCTGGTCCACGGGAGTCCGCCGCTGGGCCGAGCAGATGCTCACCGCCCTCCCTCTCCTCGCGCTCCTCGCCCTCCCCCTCGTGGTGGGCGCACCGAAGGTCTATCACTGGGCCGCCCATGACAACAGCAAGGCGGAGTGGCTGAACCTGCCGTTCTTCACGGCGCGCCTCGCCCTCTACTTCACGCTGTGGATCCTGATTGCGCGCTACTTCCGCAACGGGTCGCTGCGCCAGGATGCGAACGGCGACCCCGCCATCAGCATGCGCATGCGCAAGTGGTCGGCGCCGGCGCTGGTGGTCTACGGGCTGAGCGTCAACTTCGCCGCCATGGACCTGTTGATGACACCGGACTACCACTGGTTCAGCACGATCTTCGGCGTATACATCTGGTCGCAGGGCACGCTGGCGTTCTTCGCGGTGATGGCGCTGCTGACGTTCACGAAGAGCTTGGCCCCCCCGGTGACCGGGGCCGTGCGACGCTCGATCGGCCTCTGGCTGTTCGCGTTCACCTGCTTCTGGGGCTACCAGGCATTGAGCCAGTGGCTGCTGATCTGGTACGCGAACATTCCGGAGGAGACGTACTGGCTGCTGATTCGCTGGGAGGGAGCGTGGCGCTGGCTCGCGGTCCTGGCGGTGAGCGGTCTGTTCCTGATTCCGTTCCT
>Ga0070729_10007904_pt1 | contig 10068 bp, 11 predicted proteins | sample tdDd472_FD_66725 | JGI IMG/M metagenome (GOLD analysis project Ga0070729, IMG submission 66725) | Marine sediment microbial communities from the Atlantic coast under amendment with organic carbon and nitrate - tdDd47.2 | ecosystem: Environmental > Aquatic > Marine > Coastal > Sediment | place...
AAACGTCGCTGTGCAAACTGCTGCCCCACCAGGGCAGCAAGATTTTTCAGCATTTCATAGTCTTCAAAATGAAATTCTCTTGGAGACAAATCCATAATATGGAGACAGCCAATATTAAAACCGCCATCGACCGCAATAGGAACACCTGCATAAAATCGGATTTCTTTCCCATCGAAGACAGGCGGGTTGGCTTTATACTCTGGGTCTTCCAAGACATCTGAGATCAACAGAATGTCATCCCCTAATATGGTACGGGCGCAAATGCTCCCCTCCCGCGGGACCTCTTTCAAATTCAAACCTTCTATAGATTTGAACCAAATTCGCTCCATATCAACTATAGCGATACCCGCTATCGGTAAATTAAAATGGGAAATTGCCATTCGTACGAGGCGATCAAATCCTTCTTCTGGTGCGGTATCAAGTACCTCCAGTTTATAAAGGGCCTCTAGTCTCTGCTCTTCAAATTCGGGAATTTCTGGTGCTCCCAACGTCTCCTCCGAAGACAATCGCACAGCGTCTACCTAGCATAATCTTTATTAGCAAAACATTACTAACGAATTAATACTTTTAGTAAAAGGCATAAAAGTTAGCTGAGTTTTAAACAGGAAATAGCTGAGCAGACTGTGTTTCACAGACGCAGCAAAGTGGTCATGCTTGATTTACCAAATTGCAAATTGCCGCAAACAGCAAGCAAGGTGCCATTTACAGCCATTAGGTAGGAAAACGGGAGACGGTCTCACATATGCGCTTCATAATGCCAAGCCAAGACATCCTTACGCATCTCTTCCAGTTCGTCTTCGGCAACGATGTAATCCTCCTCACGAGAGATCACTGCTTTATTCACTTCGCGCCAGTCCTCCTCTAACAGACCGCGACCTGAAGCAGGGAATAAAACCAGCTCTTCTTCTCGCATGTGGCGGCGTTGTGCCTCAATATATTCCTGAGCAACTGACATAAGCCAGATACGAGGTAGTTCGTTATCCTGTTCCACCTTATCCAGTGCGTCCTGCAGCGCATTGGATAAAAAAGCAATTTTTTCATGTTCCAGTGGGATATTGTGACGATCATCTTTCGGAATTGCACCGCGCTTAGTCGCGAACTCAAACATCTTGTCCTCGACCTGATGGTGATTGATCATAACGCGGCGGTTTAAATATTCCAGAACGGAAGAAAACAGTTCATAGTCAAGATGCTCGCCACTGACGAAATGCTTGATCTCTATTTCCATAATCCTCAGCAACTGCTTTATTTGCTGATGATCTTTTTTCAGCTTATCTAAAATTTGCACAGATACCCTCCGTCTTAACCCCTTTTCCATCGAGGATATCTATGCAGTTTCCGGAAACATTGATTTAGATCAGAAAATCTAAATTTTCTCAGGCTAATAAAAGGAAGGCTATTGGCTTAAAACCTCTTTCAACACTTCTGCCTGCGACCTCAATTCCTGAGCGACGGACATAACCTCTTGGGAGCTTTCACTCACCTGCCCAACAGCAGAACTGACAACACCAACATTTTCTGTCACACCTTGAACCCCTAATGCGGCTTCTTTTACATTTCGAGATATTTCTCCTGTCGCAGCCCCCTGCTCTTCAACGGCTGAAGCAATAGCGGAAGCCACCTCGTTGATCTTATCGATGGACCCACCAATCCCCCTGATAGATCCGACAGCTTCCGAAGCTGCTTTTTGAATTTCCATCACTTGAGATTTGATATCATCTGTTGCCTTTTCGGTTTGACCAGAAAGGTTTTTCACCTCACTGGCCACAACGGCGAACCCCTTACCTGCATCGCCAGCCCGTGCGGCCTCAATGGTTGCGTTCAGCGCCAACAATTTGGTCTGACCCGCAATATCATTAATCAGATTGACCACTTGTCCAATTTTGTCTGAAGCCTTTGACAACCCCTCAACCATATCATTGACTTCACGTGATTGGATGACGGCATCCCCTGACATTCCAGCGGAGGCGGCAACCTGTTTGTTGATCTCCTGAATAGAGGCATCTAACTGCTCTGCAGCAGAGGCTACAGTATTGGTATTCACGCCAGCCTCCTCAGCAGCAGACGCAACCGCAGAGGTTCGTTCATTTGCCTGCTGAACAACACTTCCCATGCTTTGAGCATTTGAATTCAATTGCTCAGATGCAGCAGAAATTGACTCAACCACTTCAGAAAAACGCGTGATTTTTTGCTCCACATTGTCGGCCGCCTGGTTGATTTTATAGGCTGCATATCCGTATGCTCCCTGCATCCCCCCTGAGGAAATCCGACGGAAATACTTGTTCTCCGCAATAAAACGAAGGCAAGCGGTTGACTCCCGAACATAAGCATCTGAACGGTCGATCATTTCATTAATTTTTAGACATAGCTGCCGCTCCAGCCCATCTTCTTTTTTAATATCCTTAACTCGGTTCTCGTATTCACCACGTGAAATAGCTTCCACCACGTCAAGAATTTCCATAAGCTTTTCTGTCCGCACTTCGTCGTGCAGGTTTTGCTTCAAATTCGCATTCATATTCATTTTAACAATCCCACATCAAAGAAGAGATGAATTGGTCGTAACCGTGTGTTTTTTCCTCGGCTATTTCTAAAAGGCGCGCATAGGAAGCGGCTGTACCGTCTTTTCGGTTACTGCTTTGCGCCTCTATGTGATTAAGCTCGTCATATAGGGGCTCAATAACCGTCTCGATGGTTTTCCGATTAGGCACCCGCCTTGTAGAGTGGAATCCAACGACCTCCCCATTTTCATAGCTGGGTGTCACATGAGCAATCACCCAATAATGATCACCTGATTTCGTCGCGTTCACAACAAAAGCAAACACTTCGCGCTCTTCAGAAATTTTGTTCCAGAACAGCTCAAACACACCGCGCGGCATATTCTCATGCCGTATGACGTTATGAGGTTTTCCAAGAACTTCTTCTTCTTCATACCCTGCGATATCTAGAAAAGTATGGTTTGCATATGTAATGCGCCCCTTCATATCGGTTTTTGAGACGATCAGGTCATCATGACCAAAAAACACCTCACTCCCTTTGTATCTCATGGTATTCTCCCTCTCTGCCTTCCCCAGGCAGCTCCATGAAAAATAAATTTGCGTATTATTAATAAAATCTAATACTAAAACAGAAGGAGAACTTAAATAATGAAAGTTAAATATAAATTAAAATATCGTTTTTTGTTTAATATTACTTAAATTGTAACATTAAAATTAAATTCATTTAAACAACACACTACTATTACTTAAATCATATATAAATATTACTTAGAAATAGGCCTATTGGCTATTTTTAGAAAAAACAATACTTAAGTCATATACAGCATCGCTCTTTCCCGTATATCGACGGGTTACAGTCGGAGATAAATCGTATATCCTCTCAAAAAATGCAGCTAAAACTTAAGAAAAACGAGAAATATGACTGGCTTCACCTTTTCTACCACACCCAAACTCATATACGCAGCAGGTGCCGCTGCTGATTTTGCGTCTCACGTTGACCTGCTAGGCGATCGGATATTGATTGTCACAGATCCCGGCATCGTAAAATTAGGCCTTCACGAGGCAGCTTTAAAAAGCCTTGAAGCTGCAGGTAAAGCTATTTCCATCTTTAGCTCGGTGGAGGCAGATCCACGCGAAGCCATTGTTGAACAGGCAACCAATCAGGCCATTGCCCATAAAGCGACGGGGATTGTTGGCTTTGGTGGTGGCTCTTCCATGGATGTCGCCAAGCTGGTTGCGCTTCTGGCCCTTGGCGAGGAGAAACTGTCGGATATTTATGGAATTGAAATGATTAAGGGAAAACGGCTTCCCCTTGTTCAAGTTCCAACGACCGCCGGCACTGGATCAGAAGTAACCCCCATTTCAATCATCACCGTTGGGGCAGAAACGAAAAAAGGAGTAGTTTCCTCCAAACTGTTGCCAGACCTGACGATATTGGATGCGGATTTAACTCTTGGCCTGCCACCTGCCGTCACTGCTGCCACAGGCGTGGATGCCATGGTTCATGCGATTGAGGCATACACCTCTCGCGGGGCCAACAACAATCCTATGTCAGCCACCCTTGCAAAAGAAGCCCTTCGGCTTCTTGCCGGAAACATCCGAACTGCTGTCAGTGACGGAAGTAACCGGGAGGCCCGGGCTGAAATGCTGCTGGGTGCGTGCCTTGCCGGACAGGCATTTGCCAACTCTCCGGTAGCGGCTGTTCACGCCCTTGCCTATCCTATTGGTGGCATTTTCCACGTACCGCACGGACTATCCAATGCGCTTGTCCTGCCAGAAGTGATGAAATTCAACTCAGTGACCTGTGCCGCAGAATATGCCGAGCTGGCCCCCATTATCTTCCCCGACATGGATTGCAGTGGTGGCGCGCAAGAGGTTGCTGCGCTCTTCACCGAAAATCTGGCGAAACTGAATAAGGATCTAGGACTGGAAACCACCCTTCGAGAGGTTGGTGTCACAGCAGATGATCTGGATCGCCTTGCCGATGCCGCCATGGAGCAAACCCGTCTTTTGGTCAACAACCCGCGCGAAGTGACCCGCGAAGACGCCTACAACATTTATAAAGCAACTTTATAAGGATTATTATGTCCGCCAAAAAAGCCCTCTCCACCCGGGACGACTATAAACATTTTCTGACTATTCCGACCCGGTGGATGGACAATGACGCCTACGGTCATGTCAATAATGTGCAGTATTACAGCTATTTTGACACGACCGTGAACCAGTTTCTGGTCTCAAAAGGGCTGCTGGACATCCGCAACAGCCCGGTGATCGGACTTGTGGTGGAAACCCAATGCCGCTATGCCCGCAGCATTGTTTTTCCGGACGTGGTGACGGCCGGTCTGAAGGTTGCCCATCTCGGGAACAGCTCTGTTCGGTATGAACTGGGGTTATTCAAAGAGAATGAGCATGAAGCCTGTGCCGAAGGACATTTCATCCATGTTTATGTGGAGCGGGCTACCAATAAGCCAGTGCCCGTACCGGACAACATGCGAAGCGTGCTGGAAAGCATCAAAGTATAAATAAAGGCGGCATGTGCCGCTTTTTTCTTTTAAATCTTGGAAAAATCACCACTTCGCCCAAGCCCAGAGGCGAAACGACTAGCGCCATTTTGGGCCTCCTGCAGGACGGGTGCCGCGCCATCAACCGCTTCTCGCCGCAGGGCATCCTCAAGATCCATCCCCCATTGCTGATAGGCTGTCATCCGGTCTGTTCTCAAGCAAAGTTGCGGGAACTCACACAAATTCTCAGCAATTTTGAACGCCTCATTATAGGCTTCCCCCTCATCCACTAAACGATTTGCAAGACCAAACGAATAAGCCTCCTCTGCCTTCACTTCCCGTCCGGTCAGGATCATATCCATTGCCCGGCTGTGCCCAATCAGGCGCGGCAAACGCACACATCCACCATCAATAAGAGGCACCCCCCAGCGACGACAAAAAACACCGAAGCTAGCGGTTTTTGCAGCAACCCGCATATCACACCAGAGTGCCAGTTCCAGTCCACCTGCGACGGCGAACCCCTCGACAGCAGCAATCACTGGTTTACTAAGCAATCGGCGAGACGGCCCCATCAACCCATCAGCCATGGGGTCGTATGTCATATCCTCCACTGAGGAGAGGGATTTCAGATCAAACCCTGCACAAAAAGAGGGGCCTGTTGACCTTAAAATTGCTACTGACTGGCTATCATCCTTGTCAAAAGCCTCAAACGCCGCCAGCAGCAACTCACCTGTTTCATAATCAACAGCATTTCGACGCTCTGGTCGGTTGATCGTGACCGTAGTAATGGCTCCGATTTTTTCGATAAGGACTTTCTCTTGAGATGTATCTGCCATTTTCTTCCCCTTATTCTTCTGATTATTTTGAATCAATTTAGCAGAAGATTTCGATAGCTTTAAATCAGTTCCTTAATTTTTTGCCTTAGCGGGGGAAGTACTTCCTGCTCAAACCATGGATTACGACGAAGCCACAAGTTATTGCGAGGACTGGGATGTGGTAAAACAACTGCTGAAGGCCAGTATTCCCGCCATGCCTTCACCGTTTCCGTCAGGTTCTTCTTCGCTAGTTCTTTTAAATGCCAACCAATGGCATATTGGCCAATGATCAGGGTAAGCTCAACCCGCCCCATCTCCGCCATCAACTTATCCCGCCAGGCTTCTGCGCATTCAGGGCGGGGCGGTAAATCACCAGATTTACCTGTACCCGGGTAGCAAAACCCCATGGGAAGAATGTTGATTTTCTGTTCGTCGTAAAAAACCGATTTATCCACCCCCATCCAATCTCGAAGTCGATCTCCGCTGGGATCATCAAAAGGGATACCACTTTCATGAACTCGCCGCCCCGGCGCTTGTCCCACGACCAGTATCCGCGCTGTATCGGAGGCCCGTAAAACAGGCCGGCACCCATGGGGTAACGCAGCCTCACATATGCGGCACGCCCTAATTTCTGCTAGCAATGCGTCAAGATGATCGGGCATTTCCTCAGTATCCAAAGGCCGGATAATGAATCAGGCAATGCACAACTGCATCGATATTCTCCCTATTCCGATAGGAATGAGGGCGATCTGCCAAAAACTTCAAGGATTGTCCGGCTGTTAGCTCATGCCATTTTCCATCCACCTGAACGGACATGCAACCTTGCAGAACAGAAATATATTCGATGACGCCCGCCTTATGCGGAACGGAAACTCGCTCATACTCCGGCGGAAAGGTCAGTTCAAAAAATTCAAAACCTGATTTTGGATCATAAGGAAACAGTGTTGCCGTCAACATCCCGTCATTCCCGATCGGTTTTCTAAGGCTCTTGGCATCTCGAATGGTGAAAATATCCTCTGGTCGCACGTCACCAGCTTCGCCAAGCAAAGACGACAGGGAAAGATTGAAACCGCCAGCGATTTTCCAAAGCGTCGCAATCGTGGGAGAGCTCTCCCCTCGTTCAATTTGCCCCAACATGGCTTTGCTTACACCGGTTTCACTGGCGCACTGACTTAAGCTCCATCCCCGTTCTGCCCGTAATGATTTAAGATTTTCCGCAAGATGACTTGATGGATCTCTCATAAAACCTCTAAAAAAATCCGTGCGCTATAACGCACAAAATGCTACTGTTCGATTGTACGCTATAACGCACAACAACAAAATACACATCTTTGCGAGACTTCTTCCATGCGGAAATATGTTGCACTCCCTCATATAGCATCTGGTTTTGTTGCTGTTCTGGTCGGCTATACCAGTGCCGCAGCCATTGTCTTTCAGGCAGCTGAGGCAAGCGGTGCCAGCCCTGAACAAATTGCCAGCTGGATGTGGTCCGTTGGAATTGGCATGGGGGTTTGCGGCATTGGTTTATCGCTGCGGTACAAAGCACCGATCCTGATAGCCTGGTCTACGCCTGGCGCCGCACTGCTTGCCACTAGTCTTCCCGGTATCCCTATTGGGGAAGCCATTGGCGCCTTTATCTTTTCATCAGTTTTACTCACCATATGTGGTCTAGCCGGCTGGTTTGACCGGATTTTGCAATTTATCCCACAGTCTTTGGCAGCGGCCATGTTGGCAGGGGTATTACTTCGATTTGGGATCAACGCTTTTGCTGCCGCAGAAGAAGCCCTTCTTCTAGTTTCCCTAATGATCGCCACTTATCTTATCGGCAAGATTTTTCTGCCCCGTTACGTTATCCCCTTGACCTTCCTGTCTGGGGTTATGGTGGCGATGCTCACCGGTTCCATGGGAGATGCGCAACTCAATCTCTCTGTAACCACTCCCATCTGGATGATGCCTGAATTTTCTCTATCCGCAATGATCGGGGTAGGGCTCCCCCTATTTGTGGTAACTATGGCATCTCAGAATCTCCCGGGCATCGCCACTCTTCGCGCCCACGGTTATGAAACACCAGCTTCCCCTTTGGTTGGTTGGAGTGGTTTTACCGGTATTCTCCTGGCTCCTTTTGGGGGTTATGCGTTTAATCTCGGCGCAATTACAGCCGCTATTTGCATGACAGAAACCACTGATCCCGACCCGTCAGAACGATATCGCGCAACAATTTGGGCCGGTATTTTCTATATTATAATGGGTATTTTTGGCGGGGCCGTAACCGGACTTTTTATCCTGTTTCCGGATGCGCTGATCATGGCAATTGCAGGGTTGGCCTTACTGGGGACCATTGGGAACAGCCTTCACACCGCGCTAGATAATCAAAACTCGCGGGAGGCTGCACTCATTACTTTTCTGGTGACGGCATCCGGATTTTCCCTGTTTTCCATCGGTGCGCCCTTCTGGGGCATTGTACTCGGCACTGCAATTTATTATCTGCAGCGCCGAACCGCAAAAGCCTAAAGAAAACAATCAGGCGGCGAAGTCAGAATCCGCCTTTTCCGCATCTTGCATCACGGCGTCTTTCAACTTGGGATATAACTCTCCCAGATCCGAGATTAGATCCGGGATCGGCGGGTTTTCAAAAATGCCACGATCTTTCACATATTCCATATGCTTGCGATCTGCCGCATCAAATTCATGGAAAAGCGCATCACCTGTACCGTCAAACTCAATAGGTTTTACACCGAATTTATCACATAACTGCTTATTAAAGGTAGGTGTCACCTTAAACAGTTTTCCATCCAGCAGAAGAGCCACATAGCCATGATAGGAAAACAAATCTGTCTCCATCATTTCGGCCAGCTTTGGTGAATTGAGATGATTTTGCACATCTGCAAACCCAACCGCGGCCGGAATACCTAAATGACGCAAACATGCGGTTAGCAAAATAGCCTTAGGCACACAAAAAGCGCTTTCCATACCGGCAACATTACTTGCCTTAAAACTTTCTGTATCAAAGTTCACCTGATATGGGTTGTATCGAATATCGTCCCGAACCGCGTTAAACAGCAGGATTGTTTTCTCAAGATCAGTTGCCGGGACCTTCCCCGCAAATGCTTTCTCAATAAACTGCTCAATGGCCGGATGATTACTATCCACGAACTCTGTGGCATGTGTCATCTCATTGGTTAATGCCTCTGCGGGCAGACCTGTAAAATCAATCATATTTTCGTTCTTCTTGTTTTTATTAACCGGGACCATAGGCATATTCGCCGCCCCGCTCCAGCGCTTTCAGGTATGCAAGGCGCGTCTGAAAACGGCCTACATAGGCATCCAGGTTTGGGAAGGCTGACAATACACCACGTGCCCGTGCTGCTTCCAGCGGGAAGGATAGCATGATATCAGCTGCACTGAACTTATTGGCAACAAAATAATCACTCTCTCCAAGACGCTGGCTCATAAAGGAAAAATGGTTCTGAATTTCACTGGCGATCCGCGGCAACAATGGTTTTGCAGCATCCCCTAACCGGGATGTATAAAGACCAAGTAAAAGTGGCAACATGGCAGATCCTTCTGCATAATGCATCCACTCCAGATATTGTAAATGCTCTTTTGAGCCCTTCTCAAAGCTGTACTCACCTTTGCCATAGGTATCGGCCAGATACTCAATAATGGCACCTGTTTCGTGCATTTTTAAATCCCCATCTTCAATAACAGGGGATTTACCCAGAGGATGCACTTTCATCAATTCTGGCGGGGCCAGATTGGTTTCTGCGTCGCGCTGATAATGCTTGATCTCATACTCCAGCCCCAGCTCCTCTAAAAACCAAAGGACCCGCTGTGAGCGTGAATTATTCAGGTGATGAACGGTAATCAAGTGCCTCTCCTCTTGTCAGCTTGGTGGATATACCACTTATTCTTGCGAAGCGCCGTTCAAGAGGATTTCAAATGGTGGAAACAGTGTCAAACCATTTCCGCACTTTATAGGTCGAGGATCACATCCTCGCTACCTTTTGCCGGATGAGCCGAACAAAGCAAGATCTCTCCGTCTCCGACTGGGGTCGTGATGCTATTTGAATAGACCACGCTCCCCTTATTAAGGCGCACGGCACATGAGCCACAATTGCCTGACCGGCAACTAAACTCTGGCTCAAACCCATGACTTTCAGCAAATTCCAGCAATGTCCCATCTTCGGGGCGCCAAAGAAATGTCAAATCCTGACGCGCAAAATGAACAGAAACCTGATCGGCCATTTCTAACGGAGT
>Ga0070729_10007906_pt1 | contig 10067 bp, 14 predicted proteins | sample tdDd472_FD_66725 | JGI IMG/M metagenome (GOLD analysis project Ga0070729, IMG submission 66725) | Marine sediment microbial communities from the Atlantic coast under amendment with organic carbon and nitrate - tdDd47.2 | ecosystem: Environmental > Aquatic > Marine > Coastal > Sediment | place...
GGAACTGGATCGAATGGAGTTTTTCGTTTACGAGACAGGCGAAACCATCGCGGCCAAGCAACGTCCGCTTGTAATCATTACGTCCAACAATGAAAAAGAACTGCCGGATGCTTTTCTGCGCCGCTGCTTCTTCCACTATATCAGCTTCCCTGACGCAGAAACCATGCAGCAGATTGTGGATGTCCACCATCCGGATGCCAAGCAAGAACTGGTCCGTGATGCGCTGAATATTTTCTTTAACGTGCGTGAAACACCGGGCCTAAAGAAGAAACCATCCACGAGTGAATTGCTGGACTGGCTGAAACTACTGATGAGTGAAGATCTGCCAGAAGATATTCTGAAATCAAAAGATCCGTCCAAACTGATCCCACCGCTTCATGGGGCACTGTTGAAGAACGAACAGGATGTGCATCTGTTTGAACGTCTGGCCTTCTTGAACCGCCGGGATGGGCGGGGCTAAGGCAGCATTATGTTCATCAAATTCTTTTTCACCCTGAGAGAGGCCAAGTTACCCGTCACCTTACGGGAATACCTGACGCTGATCGAAGCGTTGAAGGCGGGTGTTGCGGATTTTTCCGTCAACGATTTCTATTTTCTGGCCCGAACCACGCTGGTGAAAGATGAGAAAAATCTGGATAAATTCGATCAGGTCTTTGGACACTGCTTCAATGGCATCGAATTTATCGCGGATGATCAAACCGTAGAAATCCCGGACGAATGGCTCAAAAAACTGGCGGAACTTTCCCTCACGGATGAGGAAAAAGCCCAGGTTGAGGCCATGGGTGGCTGGGAGAAGCTCATGGAAACGCTGCAAGAGCGTTTGAAAGAGCAGGAGAAACGCCACCAGGGCGGCAATAAATGGATCGGCACAGCCGGTCGCTCGCCCTTTGGTGCTTATGGCTACAATCCAGAAGGCGTCCGCATTGGCCAGAAAGAAAGCCGTCATCGCCGTGCAGTGAAGGTTTGGGACAAACGCGAATACAAAAATCTGGACGACGACGTGGAACTCGGCACCCGCAATATTAAGGTTGCCTTGAAACGTTTGCGGCAGTTTGCCCGTCAGGGTGCGGCAGAAGAGCTTGATCTGGATGACACCATCCGCTCTACAGCCCGCAATGCCGGTTATCTGGATCTAAAAATGCGACCAGAGCGCCATAACGCGGTGAAAGTTCTGATCCTGTTTGATATTGGTGGTTCCATGGACGACCATATCAAAACCTGTGAGGAGTTGTTCTCTGCGGCGCGGACAGAATTTAAACATCTGGAATTTTATTATTTCCATAACTGCGTCTACGAAAAGCTGTGGAAAGATAACGGCCGCCGCCATCAGGATTTCATCGCGACCTGGGATGTCCTACACAAATACCCGTCTGACTATAAGCTGATTTTTGTGGGAGATGCGACCATGTCCCCATACGAAATTGCTTATGCGGGAGGCAGCGTAGAACACTGGAATGAGGAGGCTGGACAGGTCTGGATGCAGCGCATTCTGGACATTTACAGCAAATCTGTCTGGCTGAACCCTGTCCCAGAGAAATACTGGGAATACACGCCATCCGTTCAGATGATGAAACAGCTGATGACCGATCGGATGTTTCCACTCACTATGGGTGGCCTTGAAAACGCCATGAAAGAGTTGAGCCGCTAACTGCGGCTCACTCGTTTTCCTCTACTTCTTCAAACTGGATACGATCCAGAAGACCCTGAATACGGGTAATGCAGAGTTTCTGCAAAATCACGGAAAGTAGTAGAAAATAGATGGGTAAGTGTACTTTACCCCCCGCCTCAAACTGGATCACGTAGACAAAACCCACGACCAATAAGGCGAGCATAAACCACATACGTCCAAAAAAACGGATCCGCGGGGCATTTTTCAGGAATTTCGCTTCCTGTACAGGGTGCTTGTACCAAAGGTCAAAGGCAATTGACAAACTAAGGACGGGCCACAAAATACCAGCAAGGAAAAGGATCGCCATCCCGCCCATATCCTGATTGACATAGAGGGCTTTAATCGCATCCAAAATTGCAAAGGTACCGGTCAAACCGCGAAAGCTTTCCACCGTTGCGATGGGCATGAAAATCGCCATACCAAGGCTTGCAGCAGCCAGCACGATAAGAAGCCCCACATACCGATCCAGTCCCACCGCGTATTTGGCAATGGTGTTGCGATGCGCCATCCCGATAAGGATGGTATTCACAAATTCTTTCATCAAACCCCTCCTGCCTTATTTATACAGGATGGGCAGTGAATTTCCACAGGAACCGCACTGGCACAGCGCTTATACACACTTCACAGACCGCCCCTGAAATTCAGTACTTAATGATACTTTTTGATCGCCTGTGACAGCATGGCTTTTAATTCCTGGCCAATCTGACCACCATCCCCCTGAATACGACCGTTGATTGTCGCGCGCATGGCATCGACATGGGCCTTCACGATTTCAATATGGTTGTCGGATAGACCCGCATTTGGCCCCGTAAAGTCATAGAGGCTGTCCCCGAAGGTTGAGACAAGTGGATATCCAAAAGTACCCCCCTGCCCCTTCATTTCATGGGCAATTTCATTAATTGATTTAAAAGAGACAATACGCTTATCTTCGAAATTGATACAAACCTCTACCAAGGCAGTTAGACGGTTCAAGCTATCCTGTACCCAATCTGGATAATCCGAGATCATTTCCTCAAACAGGGTTTCTGTCTCCTCAACCACATGAGGCGGGAAAGCAGTATTTGCAGCAGTGGCACCAAGACCACCGGCTTTTTCGATGAGACGGTTACGCATACGATAAAAACGAACCTCAATTGGCGGTTTACCCATAACTGTCTCCTACTCGTAAATAATTTTAACGCGGGGATCTTTATCGGTCAGAATACGCTTCTCTTCCCCATTAAAAGGCATATTTTGACGGCGGCGATCCGGACCAAAGTATGTTTTATTCTGTACAAACTGTCGCGGCGTAGCGATCACCTGCAACAGTTTATCTGCAACAGAATTGACCGAAAATGGCTTCGCCAACACTTCCGAAACCCCCAAGTCCCGTGCCTCTTCCACCTTATCCTTATCACCAAAACCCGTCACCATCAGAAAAGGGATAAACCGGTTAGGGCTTTCACGGTGGGTTCGGATCCAGCGTAAGAACATAAGTCCGTCGATAGGTTTCATCTGCCAATTGGAAATAATAAAATCCAATTTCATCATGCCTGCCTTTGCCGGATTTTCCTCCACCAGTTTGATGAAATCTATAGCGCTTTTGACATCAGTGAAGGTTTTGAGATTGCCAACCCCCAACCCCGCCAAAGTTCGTTTTAAAAGCGAAAGCATGTAGGAATTGTCATCCACAACAACAATATTAAAACTCGATAAATCAAGGTCTGCCAATTCTATCCCCTATCTTGGCACTATGTAATTTTACGAAGGAGTTGGATCAATTGATCCTTTTCGTCCGCCTGCAGTGGGGCCAGTGTCAAATCTGTGACAGCACGGCCTTTCTTGATGAGATTATCAATCAACACCGTCCCTTCGTCAGTCAGTGACAATAACATTTTACGCTTGTCCTGTTGATCGGCTTTTGTCTGCACCAACCCTCGATCAATCAGTCGGCGGGTTACCCCCTGAATGGTCGCCGGGTCCATCGCTGTCAGGCGCCCCAAATGATTCTGGGATGCTTCTCCGCGGTTCCGCAATTTCACCAATGTTGAAAACTGGGTAGGTGTGACCTGATGTTCATTAAACTGGCCCTGAAATATTGCACTGGCTCGCTGATGTGCTTTACGCAACAGAAAACCAATTTGCTCCTCAACTCGGTAACCATCTTCAAAGACATGTGGTTCCGTCTGGTCAGTTTCATTGGTCATTCTTTACTACCTTCCAATCGTAAGCAAATACGAGGCGTCCTACCTGACGACCGTCGTTGCCTCCCGTCCTCGGTTCATGATCTGCGGCATCCCCGTTTCCAACGACACCTGCAAAATGGAACAATTATCTGGACGATAACACATTATCTTGTTTGATCGCTCAATTGCACCCACAATTGTATTTAGAACCATAAAATGCGTAAAAAACACAGCATTTTCACCATTACGGTGTAATTGTGCCAAAATATTTTCACGCCAGTTAACCAGATGGTCCGACTGTCTTTCCCATGTCGATTGCATCACTTGATTAAGCCAGGAGCGCCGTTCTTCAAAAGGAATTTCCCCAGAAGGAATTTCAGCTATTTCTGGAATAATAGTGACATTCTGCCCCCAAATTCGGGCCAGCGGTGCGGCTGTTTCCTGTGCCCTTGCAAGAGGACTGCTGAATATCTGAATAGGCTTAGTTAGACCTGCCAGCTCTTTGGCAGCCGTTTCGGCCTGCGCCTGTCCCAATTCACTTAATCCTGGATCTGTGGATTGATCCCACGAGCTACTAGCTTCCCCGTGCCTGACAAAGTACAGCATGATCATTCCTCCAAGTTATTGTTTTTGTTTATTGTGTATCAATAGTTGTACCTGAAAAAAAGGAAATTCTATGCACAAAGGGGCACAAGCCGTGGTTTATCAGGACATTCCCTCTAACGGGTCACACAAAACCACAACCAGAAAAGTTTTAATTATTATTACTATACTATTATAAGTATGTGATATTAAACATAGAACATGCAATTCGCACCGGGCGCCAATTTTTGAGGGACGAAATGGGCATGGATGACCCCCAACAGATAAACCACACACAATTCAAAGCCTTTTACACAGTGGCCAAAACCGGTGGATTTACTGCCGCGGCCAAGTCATTAGGCTTAACCCAACCCGCCATCACTCATCACATACGCGAGCTTGAAAAGCATTATCAGGTGGACTTATTTCACAGAAACGGTCGGCGGGTTGATTTGACAGTTACAGGAGTGGAATTGCTTGAACTATCGAAACGATATTTTCGAATTGCCGAAGAGGCCCATAACCTCCTGAACTCGTTAAATTCCTTACAATCGGGGGCCTTGAGGATCTGTCTGGACGAAATGGCACAGGCTTTCCCTATAACAGCACCGTTTCGGCAAAAACATCCGCATATTGAGCTTACACTTTGCCCCACCAGGAATATTGAGGATGCGCTTCAGGATCACCTGATGGATATTGCTCTGACAGGGAATTCGGAAGAGACGGCTATTCAGGAAAAATTGCTGGCTAAACTGGATACCAACGCAAACAGATTTCATTATTTTGCTTGTCGCGAACTACTCAAAGAAGCCGCTGACTATTATGGAGGAGTTATTATCTTACCGCTGAAAGAAACTCTTCATGATCGGCGATTTATATCCGTGCCCCTATCGGATGCATCTCATATAAAACGGCAGGAGTTCGTCAGCTACCTAAAAGGTCGGAGTCATGCCCCGGCGATTAAAGCCTTCTTTGACACGGTCGTACCGGAAAATTTAACAGGCTAGACTGATAAGGGCGGGCATCTCATTTTCAGAGATTTCAAGTGACATACCCTCACGGGCAACCATTGCCCCTTCCCAGACTTTTTGAGCCTCAGCAGAAATCTGATCCATCTTGTCGTCATCGTGAGAAGGGTCATGATGGAAAATAGCCAACTGAGATGCTCCAGCTGCTTGGCAAAGGCGAATTCCCTGTTGCCAGGTGGAATGCCCCCAACCTACATATTTGCTGAATTCTTCGTCGGTATAGGTACAATCATATATGACCAAGTCAGCCCCCTTGATCAAATTCAAAATACCTTCATCCAGCGTACCGGGCTGGTGTTCAGTATCAGTAACATAGCAAACTGAAACACCGTCATAGTTCACACGATATCCTGTTCCGCCATCAGGGTGGTTCAACGGAGCGGTCTGGATTTCAATTCCATTGCCGAGGTTAAGTCCTTCGCCAGCATGGAAATCATGAAATTCCAGCGATGCTGATAACGCTTCAAATGGGACAGGAAATGTTGGCTGACACATCTGGGTTTTCAACACATGGTGAATACCACAAGAATGTCTTAAATGACCGGCATAAATCTTGATATTGACGTCTTCCTGGTAAATTGGAGCAAAGAAAGGAAAACCGTTAATATGGTCCCAATGGGTATGTGACTGTAAAAAGAGGTATTCTTTGATACCACGGCCGAGCAAACAGTCGCCCAGATTACGCACACCCGTTCCGGCATCGAAAATGATAATCTGATCGTCCAGGATCAATTCCACACAAGACGTATTGCCGCCATATTTAATATGGTTTGGTGATGGGGTCGCAATAGACCCCCGAACGCCCCAGAATTTTACCTGTACTGTCATACCACTCATCAACTCCTTTGTTGTGCGGGAGTAAACACAATGTGGCGATAAGAAGGTGGAACACAAAACCCTAATTCAAGATTCTGTGTTCCCCGTCACGCATCTTACGCCACATTTGGCATCTAATATTACTTTATCACGCCGCCTCGTTACCAAGAATGCGTTCAGTCAAACGACACCAGTAACTCGCACCCAATGGGAGAATCTGATCATTAAAGTCATAATTCGGGTTATGCACATGACAACTCCCCTCACCCGCACCATTGGCAATCATGAGGTAACAGCCTGGGCGCTCTTTCAGCATCCATGAGAAATCTTCTGCACCCATCACCGGGGTAACATCCGTGTTGACTTTATCTTCACCAACAAGTTCCTGCATTACCTCAATGGCAATGTCGGTTTCATCCGGCGTATTGATTGTCGGCGCGTACCGGCGATCGTAAGTAAACTCCGCCTTTGCACCATAGGCATCACATATCCCTTTCAGAATACGCTCCATATTGGCTTCAATCATGTCCTGAACATCCGGGTCAAACGCCCGTGTCGTCCCGCGCATCACGACTTCTTCCGGAATCACATTCGTTGTGTGACCACCATGAATTTCTCCTACCGTCACCACGGCAGCTTTTAGCGGATCGACATTACGGCTGACGATTTTCTGCCAGGCACCGATAACTTCGGCGGCAATTACAATTGGATCAACGGTCAGATGCGGAAACGCCCCATGGCCGCCAACACCTGTAATTTTTGCTTCAAAAAAGTCAGCTGACGCCATGATCGGGCCTTTACGTACTGCAAACTCACCGACATTAAAGCCCGGCATATTATGCATCCCATAAACGCTTTCTACTGGGAACTTTTCGAACAAGCCGTCAGCGATCATCACACGACCGCCGGCAACATTCTCTTCAGCTGGTTGGAAAATGAAATGGACAGTGCCATCAAAATCTTTCGTCTCAGACAGGTATTTCGCTGCGCCCAACAACATAACCGTATGACCATCATGGCCACAGCCATGCATCTTGCCGTCATATTTGGACCGGTGAGAGAATTCATTTAACTCTTGCAGGTCCAAGGCATCCATATCTGCCCGCAGGCCAATGGCTCGGTTACCCGTTCCTGCCTTCAAAGTGCCGACAACACCAGTTTTCGCAAGACCGCGATGAACCTCCAAGCCAAAGCTTTCCAGTTTTTCGGCCACAAAATCAGCTGTTTGAAATTCTTCAAACGCTGTTTCTGGATGCATATGAATATGGTGACGCCATTCAGTCATCTCACCGTGAATAGCTTCAATCTTTGGAAGAATTTTCATCTACCGCTCCCGTCAAACTTTAAAATAATTCTTATTATTGATTTAAAGCAAACAAGTTTCAAATCCTAAATGCAAGGCTACCCAAAGCCGCCACTCCAAACAAGCCAATAACAAGCGCAGAAGCAAAGTTCACATATCGCTCAAAGCGACTACCTAGCCTCTTTTTAAGCGCTGTTGCGATATTCGCCAGGATCACCCACCACAGTGCCGATCCAAGAAATACGCCGGACACTAGAATAGTTGCCGAATATGCCTGATCCAGATTCTGTAAAAAGCCGATCCCTGCAAATATCGCGGCGAAGGACAAAATAGTCGCAGGGTTGGTCATTGTCAGGAAAAAGGTGGAAATATACCCCGTCAGATAACCGTGGGTCGAAACCGCCATGTCAGAGGTCACTGGTTTACCGGAAAAAGCCACCTGAGCGATTCTAACGGCGAGAAAAATAAGAAAAACTCCCCCAACCAATGCGGCTGGCGTCTGATATTGCAACAACAGATCCGCAATAGCGGTCAGGCCAAATGCGGTGATAGATGCGTAGAGCGCATCTGCTGTTGCCGCCCCCAGCCCGGTTGTGACCGCAGATAAGCGCCCCATCGAAACCGCGCGACGCATACAGAGGACCCCAACCGGCCCAACCGGCGCCGCAATCGCCAGTCCAATACCGATGCTTTTTACGAACAAGATAAACAACTCACTCATCGACCGGACTCGCCTTAATGCAATCTAGAAACGGATCTTTTTTGGGGCTAGAAAACACAATGGTTGTTTCTGTCCGGCAAGCAAATCCCGGAATTTTTATCCGTGTTCTGATCAGACGCTCCAGTTCTTCCATGCTGGTTGTGGTCACCTTCAGAAGATAATTAAAGGCGCCGGTAATGTGATGACATTCCAAAACCTCCTCACTGTTGAGGATATTCGTTTCAAAAATTTGACAGTCTTCACTTTTCTCAAGCCCGACAAAGACAAAAGCAAGAACCCCATAACCAACGGGCACAGGATCAATGTTAATAGTGAAATTCTTCAGGATGCCTTTTTTCGCCAGTCGATCGGTGCGATCCTTGACCGCCGTCACAGAAACCCCAACTTCTCGCCCGATTGAGGCATAGGAACGCCGACTATCCTCCTGCAGCAAGTTTAAAATTTTCCGATCCAATAAGTCCATAAACTAAACTCGTCTTTAAATTCATCAATATAAAGAAAAATATACATATAATGTTCATAAATACAGAAATTTATACATATTTAAATCAACAATTGATAATTTTTTAAACTTGGTCAATATAAAAGAAATAACAAAAAAGGGGTTCGCAATATGAACGCAAAAGCAGGTTTGGACTTATCAAAATTATCCGGTTTGGAGCAATTGGAGGTAGCCTTTAAAGGAGGAGCCAAGAAAGCGCCCATTGGGGAAACACTGGATTTCAATCTGGAAAGTGTGGAAGAGGGAAAAGTTGTTTTCACTGGCTTCCCGAAAGAACAACATCTGAATCCTATTGGTACCGTCCATGGTGGATATGCTGCAACATTGTTGGACTCGGCCTTGGGCTGCAGTGTGCACTCTGTCCTTCAGCCGGGGGAGAGATACACCACTATTGATCTGAATGTGAAATATATTCGGGCTATGATGCCGGGTATGGGCAAGGTGATTTGCACCGGCCTGATCATCCATAAAGGCCGCCGAATGGCGACGGCAGAGGCGCGCCTTGTGGATGAAGATGGCAAGTTGTACGCCCATGGCAGCACAACTTGCATGGTTATGTCAGACTGAATTACTTAGTAAGGGAACGGGGAAACACCCAGAACCAATTTGTGGGTATGGTAAGCGGCCATAAATAAAAACAGGCCAATTGCCACCCGCCACCAGAGTTGTTTGACGCTTAATCTAGCACGTCCGGACAGCACCGCCGCAAAAGGAACGTTAGATGTCCGGGACTTAAACTCTGCCCATTTGGGCCCCAGCTCCCGGGCACGTTTGACGTCGATTAAAAACGTCCCGGCCAGCGCAAGCCCCCCAAAGCCCACAAAGAACACCAACGATTTGGCATCCCCGTTATTCAGCAAATGAACAAAGGCCCACAGAACGAAGGCCCACATCATTGGATGCCGGGTAATGGCATTCAGTCCCTGATGTGCCCCCTCTTTATCAATAACGACCTGTGCCTTAACACTCGTGGGGCTGGCGCCGGTGAAGGGGCCGACAAATAGAATAAAGGCCAGCACCATCAGTGGTATTGCCAAATAACGACCAACATTCCCCAGATCCCAAAGGAAATAATCTAACGGCGCGTTGATATAGGCCATAATCATCCAGGCCAGAAAAACAGCAGAAAGGACGCTATACCCGGCGAGATATACATTTTCCCCCACTTTATCCACGAGCTTAGCCCGAAGAAAACTGGAAGGGATGATATGGATGGCAAGGAAAAGAAGAGTGGCCACAATCAGGCCGTCCAAAGTATCAAACACTATTACCCCCTATAGC
>Ga0070729_10007910_pt1 | contig 10065 bp, 5 predicted proteins | sample tdDd472_FD_66725 | JGI IMG/M metagenome (GOLD analysis project Ga0070729, IMG submission 66725) | Marine sediment microbial communities from the Atlantic coast under amendment with organic carbon and nitrate - tdDd47.2 | ecosystem: Environmental > Aquatic > Marine > Coastal > Sediment | place...
TAAAAGGAACTGCAGGTACAGATTTTATCGAATCCTCATTTTCTGTTACTGTAAAAGATCATGAAGATACTGCTGTAGATGACATAATTGAGCAGGATACAGATGAAAAATTAACCGTGTATCCAAATCCATCAGATGGTGAGTTTGTAATTAGTGCCCAGAATTTAGCCGATGGTAAGTGTGAGATAAGCATATATGATACCAATGGGCGTCGGGTTTATACAAGAGTTTTTAACTCAACTAACGAGCTAAATAATTATCCGTTCAATTTAAGGAATGAAGCAGCGGGGATGTATGTCATTAAGATACAGACGGAAGAGAAAGTGTATTCTGAAAAACTACGTATTAAGTAGTATGGAAAACTAAGTAACATCGAAATAATATACGATTGCGGGGTGCGGAGCTTATCAATAAGCGTTTGCATCCCGCTTTGTTTTCAACACCTTTTTCTATTCCAATAACAATGTGTATTTTCACAAGCTAAATATAAATGCATTATCATGTTCGACAAGTTTAAGGGCTACCTGCCTTATTTAGCAGCTTTTCTATTATTTATAGTACTTAGTTTCGTTTATTTCTCACCTGTTCTCGAAGGTAAAAAGCTACCACAGTTAGATAATTCCCATGCGGTGGCTATGTCAAAAGAACTTGTTGATTATGAAAAAGCAACAGGTGAAAAAGCCATGTGGACTAACTCCATGTTTGGAGGGATGCCGGCTTACCAAATAAAAGGTGATTCATCAAAGAATATTTTCTCAAAGATAAATAAAGCAACCCGCTTAGGTTTACCATATGAAACGGTCGCTATCGTTTTTCTATATATGCTAGGCTTTTATCTTTTGCTTTTAAGTATGAAGGTAGATCATTGGCTAAGCGTTATTGGTGCTATTGCTTTTGCTTTTGGCTCCTATAACCTGATTATTATTATTGCAGGACATATTACTAAAACCTATGCCATTGCATTGATGGCACCTGTTGTTGCGGGTGTGTTGCTTGCCTATAATAGAAATAAGTGGTTTGGGGGTATATTAACCGCCGTTGCCTTAGGAATGGAAATCGCTTACAACCACGTTCAAATCACCTACTATCTAGCTTTTATGGTTGGTTTTATAGTGATTTCTAAATTGATCTATGCCTATAAAGAAAAAGCCCTAAGAGCATTTTCTCAAACTACAGCAATATTGGTTGTGGCAGCATTTCTAGCCTTACTACCAAATATTACTAACCTTTGGACCACTTATGAGTATGGAAATCTTTCCATTCGTGGAGCTTCTGAGCTTAGTTCTGAAAAGGGTCAAAAAGAACATTCTGGTTTAGATATTGATTACGCCTTTGGTTGGAGTTATGGTGTACATGAGACTTTAACCCTTATGATTCCAAATGTTGTTGGTGGTGCTTCTGAGGCATTGGGCAACTCTGAATCAGCTATGAGGCAGGTCGATCCCCGCTTGAAAGAGTATGCAGGGCGTAATTTTACACAATATTGGGGAGGAAGAATTTTCACAAGTGGTCCCGTTTATGCAGGTGCACTTATCTGCTTTCTATTCTTTATCGGAGCATTCTATTATAAAGGGAAAGAGCGCTGGTGGCTAATAGGTATTACTATTTTCTCCATTATGCTGGCTTGGGGTAAGCATTTTCAATCGTTCAACTTTTTTATGTTCTACAATTTTCCGTTGTACAATAAATTTAGAACCGTAGAAATGGCTTTAGTTCTGGCTTCAATGGCTATGCCGGTATTAGGTTTTCTTGGGCTAAAAACAATTATCGACAAGCCCGAGCTTATTAAAAAAGATACCAAGTGGTTTTTGGTTGCCTTTGTGTTAACAGGAGGAGTGAGCTTAATACTAGCTTTAATTCCTTCTTCATTCTATAGTTTCTTATCTCCTATGGAGCAACAACAGATTGGAGCGCAAATACAACAAGGTGGAGAACAGGCTCAAATGTTACAGTTACTAGAATCGAATCTTATAGCTGCTCGTCAAGTATTATTAACATCTGATGCATGGCGTTCATTTGTTTTTATCTTATTGGGTTCAGCTTCTTTGTGGTTCTATGCTCAGGATAAACTTTCGAAGCGTTATTTAGTCTGGGGATTAGCTATTATTATATTTATCGATATGTGGGGTGTTTCAAAGCGTTACCTTAACAACGATGATTTTGAGAGCAAGTCAAAAGCACGACAAGAATTTGCTCAGTCAGAAGCTGACGCAGATATTTTAAAAGATAAAGATGATTATTACCGGGTATTCCCTATTTATCGCGATCCGTTTAAAGATGGTTTTACACCGTATTGGCATAAATCAGTAGGTGGATTTCATGGTGCTAAATTACGCCGTTATCAAGATTTAGCCGATCGCTATCTTATGAATGACTGGCAGGAATTGGTGAAGGTTTTACAAACAGCTCAAACGCCAGGTGAGCTAGAAGAGGCTATGGAGCATATGCCTGTTCTGAATATGATGAACACCAAGTACATCATATTTAACCCGGGAGCCAAACCAATTTTTAACCCTAACTATATGGGTAATGCCTGGTTTGTGAAAGGTGTAAAAGAAGTGGCTAATCCAGATGAGGAGATTGCAGCTCTTGGTAAAACTAATTTAAAAACCACGGCTGTAGTTGAGAAGCGTTTTATCGATCAAGTAAAATCTTATACCATTGATTCCATACAAGGACAAATTAAATTAAGCAGTTACGCACCTGATTATTTAATATTTGAATCGAACACGCCTCAAGACCAATTGGCTGTGTTTAGTGATGTATATTACGATAAGGGATGGAATGCTTACATAGATGGAGAGAAAGCAGAAATAATACGCGCAAATTACATCTTACGTGGGTTGATGGTTCCTGCTGGCAAGCATGATATCGAATTTCGATTCGAACCGAATTCATTTAGGATTGGTCAAATATTGGCGATTATTAGCTCAATTACTATCTTAATATTGATAGGGCTGGGCATATATATTGCTATTCGTAAAAAGTAATTAGACAATATACAATATAAGAACGGGTGCCAATTTCTTGACACCCGTTCTTATGTGAAATGATCATCTGCGAGACAATAAGATGTTGAGGGTAATTCTCATAAATAGTTTATTGTCTGTTTATTCCAAATAGGTATAGCCGTATAAACCGGAACGGTAGTTGGCTAAGAATTCTTTACCTTCGGAAAGTGAAATTTTGCCGTTTTTCACCGATGAAGTTACCCATGTTTCTACTGCTCTTACCATTTTTTTAGGATTGTACTGAACGTATTCTAATACTTCTGCTACCGTTTCACCATCGATAATTTGATCAATCTGATAACCATTATCATCAACAGATATATGAACGGCATTAGTATCGCCAAATAGATTATGCAAATCCCCAAGTATTTCCTGATAAGCTCCTACAAGGAATACACCAATATAGTATGGTTCATCTTTCTTTAATGGATGTACAGGTAGATGATGAGAGAAATTACGAGTAGCAATAAAGCTATCTATCTTTCCATCGCTATCGCATGTTATATCTTGTAATGTGGCATTATGGATTGGTCGCTCTCCATTTCGATGAATAGGAATGATCGGAAAAATTTGATCAATAGCCCATGAATCAGGTAATGATTGAAATAGGGAGAAGTTGCAAAAGTATTTATCTGATAATAGTTTGGATAGGCTGTTAAACTCATCCGGGACATGCTTTAAGTTTTGCGTCATCTTATAGATGTCGTTAGCAATTGACCAAAATAATCGTTCAATTTGAGCACGTGTCTTTAAATCGAGTAAACCGAGACTAAAGCGATCTAAGGCTTCTTCTCGTATTGATTGTGCATCGTGCCAAACCTCAAGCATCTTACTTTGGTTTAGTACCTGCCAAGATGCATGTAGCTCCTTAACTAATTCGTGATCCTCTTCATTTAGATCATCTTCCTCAGGCCATTGGGGGACTGAAGTGGATTCAAGAACTTCAAATATTAATACTGAATGATGGGCTGTTAACGATCGGCCTGATTCAGTGATGATATTCGGATGGGGAATGTTATTTTTATTACTGGCATCTACCATACATGAGATGGCATCGTTCACATATTCTTGTATGGAATAGTTAACACTACTTTCGCTATTGGCCGATTTTGTACCGTCATAGTCCACACCTAAGCCACCGCCTATATCTACAAAACTAACTCCAAAGCCAAGGCTGTGAAGTTGAACGTAAAACTGGGCAGCTTCACGTAATGCCAACTTTATTCGCCTAATTTTAGTCACCTGGCTTCCGATATGGAAATGCACTAATCGCAAACAATCTTTTAAACCAGAGGCTTCTAAAAAGTCAAGGGCTTCAAGTAGTTCACTGGCAGTTAATCCAAATTTGCTGACATCACCTCCAGAACTTTCCCATTTGCCTGATCCAGAACTGGCCAGCTTAATGCGTATGCCAATATTTGGTTTTATTTTTAAGCGATTGGCAATGTTAAAAATAATGCGAAGTTCGTTCAGTTTTTCAACAACTAGAATGATATTACGTCCCATTTTTTGAGCTAAAAGAGCAAGCTCCACATAATCTTCATCTTTATAACCATTGCAAATGATTAAGGAGTCTGTACCAACACTAGTTGCAATAACAGCGTGAAGCTCTGGTTTTGAGCCGGCCTCAAGGCCAACGTTGAATTTTTTACCATGGCTAACGATTTCCTCGACAACAGGACGTATTTGATTGACCTTTATTGGATAAACCACGAAGTTATCGCCTTTGTAATCAAAAGCTTTTTTTGCTTTTTGAAAACAATTGGTCATGCTAAGAATCCGATCATTTAAGATATTTGGGAAACGAAGTAATACAGGAGTCGTCACATCACGTAATTGTAACTCATCGATCACTTCTTTTAAGTCAATTTTCACATCATCCTTGTTAGGACAAACCGTTACATTGCCCTTGTTATTAATGGAGAAATAATTTATTCCCCACCCATCTATATTATACAACTCCTTAGAGTCCTCAACATTCCATTTTCTCATTGTAATTAATTACCAATAACTTATAATTACTATTTAAATACTTCACTCAATATCTGATAAATTAACTTGGCTGCTAGAAAATCAGGTGCTTTATTGCTTTTATTTGGGCATAATTCTACCACATCAATGCCAATAATATTACATTGGTTCGCCACCATTTTTATCATCGATAAAACATCATGGTATAGTAATCCATCTGGTTCCGGTGTGCCGGTTGATGGCATGATAGACGGATCGAACACATCTAAATCGATGGTGATATACACATCCTTTGATAACTGGTTAAGAACATCTTTTTGCCATGCTGGATTTTGACGAAGTTGATAACGGAAGAACATCTTTTCAGGTTTGACAAATACACTTTCTTCTTCGCACATGCTTCTAATGCCAACTTGTACAATTGGCGCAACTTCCATTGCCTTATGCATCGCACAGGCATGATTGTATTCCGATCCTTCATAGGTTTTTCGCAAATCTGCATGTGCATCAAATTGTAATATTGTAACATTCGGATATTGTTTTGCTATAGCGTTAATAGCGCCTACGCTAACGGAGTGTTCGCCGCCAATTAGAACAGGGAACTTCTTATCTTCTAATAAGCCTTCCATAGCAAGCTCTACAGCTTTGCTCATCATCTCGGGTGAGTTACTCTCTGTAACCGGGGACATGGTATATATGCCTTTCTTAGATACATCAGTGCCTGTTTCAATATCATGCATTTCAAGTGTGCCCGATGCTTCAATCAGGGCGTCAGGTCCTTTGTCTGATCCTTTAATCCAGGTGCTGGTTCCATCATATGGAACCGGAAGTATCGCGATAGCTGCTTTGGGGTAATCCAGACAATAGCCATCTTCACCGCAAAAGTATTTTGAGTAATCCATCTTATCTTTTACTTATCCATCAAAAAAATAGTATCAGCTTAACCTTCCTTTGTAATCTTGGTAAGTAAAGTGTTTTACTAAGCTGCAAGTGTTACACTCTTGATTATAAATATATATGGAAGGTAATGATATCCCATTAAAAGTGCTGTTTTTAACCATGGTATAATGGGCCATATCTCCAAATATTAAACGGTCACCAACGTTTAGTTTTTGATCAAAGCTGTAATCGCCAATTACATCTCCGGCCAAACACGTTACACCTCCTAAGCGGTAGGTATTGGGTTTTATATCGGGTTCATCAGCATTTAGAATATAAGGACGGTATGGCATTTCTAATACGTCAGGCATATGCGCGGTTGCTGATGTATCAAGTATGGCAATATTAATATCATTATAAAACACATCTTCAATGGTAGAGACCAATACACCAGTATTAAGCGCGATGGCTTCACCAGGCTCAAGATATACCTCAAGATTATATTTTGATTTGAAATCCTTAATGATTCTGATTAAATGTTCAACATCGTAATCTGGTCGGGTAATATGATGTCCGCCACCAAAATTAATCCATGTTATTTTTTTAAAAAGAAAGCTAAATTTCTCTTCAACAACTGACAATGTTCTTTCCAGAGCATCTGCATTTAACTCGCATAGATTATGAAAGTGTAAACCGGTTATACCATTAATGTCGTCAAGCTGAGCTATTAAGTTAGAATGGCTTGTGCCCAGGCGACTATATTTGCCACTAGGATCATAGATGGGGGTATCAGTTTCTGAATGCTCTGGATTAAGCCTGATAGCTGTTTGAATATGATTATGTTTATTCAATAAGCTTTTAAAGCGCTTATATTGAGCCGGGCTATTAAATACGATATGATTGGCGAGTTTGACATGCTCAGCCATATCTGAGTCAGAAAATGCTGGAGCATACACATGCAGCTCTCCACCAAACTCTTCTCGTCCTAATCGAGCCTCATTTACAGAACTGGCCGAAGTGCCTGATAAATAATTGCGAATAAGAGGGGCTAAGCTCCACATGGCAAATCCCTTAAAGGCAAGTAATATCTTGCAATCTGCTTGAGTTTGTACTTTATTTAGCAACTTGAGATTGCTCTCAAGTTGCGTTTCGTTCACGATGTAACATGGTGTTTTTAGCTTGGCTAACTCCTCTTCTGAAAGGTTTATTCCACCGAACTGCTCCATTCTTCTACTTGCCATGGTAATCCGTATTTATTTAAGTCATCCATGAATAAATCCGGATCCAATTGTTCCATATTGAATACACCTTCTTTTTTCCAATGTCCTTCAAGAATCATTTTTGCACCAATCATTGCCGGAACACCAGTAGTGAATGATACTGCCTGCGATCCAACTTCTTTGTATGTCTCTTCGTGATCACTAATATTATAGATGAACTTTCGAACTTTTTTACCGTCTTTAAGGCCTTCAATAACACAACCAATTGATGTTTTTCCAGTATAATTTTCAGCTAAAGAGCCAGGATCAGGAAGTACTGACTTTAAAAACTCAAGCGGAACAACTTTTTGCCCTTTATAATCTACCTCATCAATACGGGTCATGCCAATATTTTGCATTACGCGCAGGTGAGTCAGGTATTCTTCGCCAAAGGTCATCCAAAAACGAATTCGCTTTAAACTTTTAATGTTCTGGCATAGCGATTCCATTTCTTCATGGTACATCAAATACATTTTACGTGTACCAACACCTGGGAAATCAAAATCTTGTTTTACAGAAAGAGGATCAGTACTTTTCCATTTGCCTTTTTCCCAATAGCGTCCACGTGAAGTAATTTCACGAATGTTAATTTCTGGATTGAAATTGGTAGCAAATGCTTTTCCATGATCTCCACCATTACAATCAACTATATCAATATTATGAATTTCGTCGAACAAATGCTTTTGCGCATAGGCGCAGAACATATTGGTTACACCAGGATCAAATCCACTACCTAATAAGGCCATTAATCCGGCATCTTTAAATTTATCCTGATACGCCCATTGCCATTTATACTCAAATTTTGCTTCGTCGCGCGGTTCGTAATTAGCAGTATCTAAATAATGCACGCCTGTTTCTAAGCATGCATCCATAATGACCAAGTCCTGATAAGGTAAGGCAACATTAATGACTAACTGCGGATTATGCTTGCGAATTAAGGCTACCGTATTTGCTGTTTGATCAGCATCTAACGATTCTGTAATAATGTCTTTGCCCGTACGTTCCTTTACGGCCTTGGCAATAGTATCACATTTACTTTTGGTACGAGAGGCTAAAACGATTTCTCCAAATACCTCAGGAAGTGCAGCACATTTGTGAACAACCACATTACTAACTCCCCCAGCTCCAATAATAAGTACTTTGTTCATTTTTTTAAATTATTAGCTAAAAATACAATATAGAGTAGATTATTATCAAATCTACTCTATGAAAGCTACAAAGCATTCTTTTTCAAACGCATATGGTGTTGTATGCGGTGGTTTTGAAAAAATGTGGACAAATGTAATAAATTATTCAATCTAATAAAGATCCTTAAACCGATTACAATAATAAAATACACGTGTTTTAATGTAATAATTATAATTACCAAATTCAATGCTTACTTAATCGATACCTCAACTTTGTAATTACAGTTGCGTAATTCTTCCGGCAGGTTCCTTAAGTCTGCTGTGTTAACCTCAATGCTCGTTTCATCAACGCCCTTTACAGTTAGCATATAATACTTAATGTATTCATTTCTGTTGAGTAATAATTTTTGGAAGGCATCATCAAGTTGATTATCTCCAATTACTGTTTGGCATGCCTGACTTAATTCCATGTTTTCGGCCCCTGATAGTTGCGTACGTATATAGTTTAAAAAGTCTTCATCATTGTTTTCAGTTTGCCTTAACTTTTCGTGGAAAGCGGCAATTTGTTTTTCTGTATTTAATGGCATTTTCTGGGTAAGCATTTGTTTTTTAACCATCTGAATAGCTATAGCTGCTTTTTCTTCTTCAGGGTGTGTTTGTTGCACAAAGCTGAAGATGAGCTGTGGTTTTTTCTCAATAATCTGAGCTATTTTATCTAATGTTTCGTGCTGTTTTAATTGTAAAGAATCCTGTGCGTAAGGCATTGGTATATTTTCTAATTCTTCAGGACGAGTACCAACCAAATTGCCAAGGGCATTAAAAGGTGATGCAGCTACCTTAATTAATAAATTAGAGAAAGCCTTCCATATCAATTTACTCACACTAAAGTCCGGATCAGAAGGATTACCTTCAACTGGTAAGTCTATGGCAATAACGTCTTTCGGATCCTTCATAAGGTATAACCCTAGTTTGACCGGAGCCTTAACCTGTGGCTTATTGTTCGTTTTATCTCCAAATTCTAATTCGTTTATAGTGATGTTATTATTATTCGTCATATGAGTAGGAGTCATATTAATGCTCAACTCATAATTGAAATTGCCTTGTGTAATGGGTCTTGCAATATGAAATTCGGTATAAGGAGAGAAACTCATTAAGCGAAGACGAGTTAATTCTGCTTTTAAGTCAAACTTAAGAGGATTAACTACGCTAATTGTTGATTGACCGCTTAAATTCCCTTGATCATTTAAGTTAATTGAGAAAGTAACAGGTACTTGATCAGCATCTTCTTTGATATGATTAGCAGTTAAATTTATTTCTTTAAGATCGTATTGAAACGGACGATAGAGCGTATGGTCCGTAAAGATAACTTGCCCATTATTAATCGTTACTTCATCAATTAAAAAACGCAGTGCTGAAGAGTCGGTCGATATGGTTTCTTCAGGCTCTTCAATAATGGTACTATCTGTTTCGATAAGCGGTAAGAGGATGCGTTCAAAATTACTCATGTCTTTATACAGACTTGCTGTAATTATTGGATTGATTGTAGTAAGATGTGATATATGAAAGTTTTGCTGACCTAAATCTATCGATTTAAGCCCAATGCTAACTCTATCCAATTTAAACGCATCTTGACCATCTGGCTCCCAAAGTCTGAATGTATCAACACTCGCTTCTCCACTAACCAGTATTTCTTCAGTACGTTCCATATGGCCATTTATTTTCAGGTCAGCATTTACAAATCCTGAAATTCCTCCTGCGTCAATAACTTCCTCTACGTAGCTCGATATGTTAGCGAGATCTAATTTACTTACTCTAAAG
>Ga0070729_10007912_pt1 | contig 10065 bp, 6 predicted proteins | sample tdDd472_FD_66725 | JGI IMG/M metagenome (GOLD analysis project Ga0070729, IMG submission 66725) | Marine sediment microbial communities from the Atlantic coast under amendment with organic carbon and nitrate - tdDd47.2 | ecosystem: Environmental > Aquatic > Marine > Coastal > Sediment | place...
AAGCCGGTCGAGGTGGTCGGATCGCCCACCGAGTTGCCCCAGTTGTAGAAGGCGGCCGGGGCAAGCTGGTCGGCCGCGCGCAGCTCGTAATGCTTGGCGATCTCGTAGACCTCGATCTCGGCCTCGATGCCGACACGGCGCCACAGCCCGACGATGGCCTGGATGATCTCGTAATCCTTGGGCTTGAAACCGCGGGTGGTCTGGATGGTGAACTTGACCGGGTTGTCGGTGGAATAGCCCGATTCCGCCAGCAGCGCCTTGGCCCCTTCGGGATCGTAGGGTGTCTTGATGGAGGGATCGTAGGCGTCGTATTCCGGCGTTTCCAGCGTGTCGATCGGCACGCCGTAACCCGACAGCAGACGATCCACAATGGCCTGTTTGTCCACCGCCATTACGGCGGCCTTGCGCACGTTCGGGTCGGTCATCACCTCGATATCGTTGAAGAAGATCATCCCGATATCCGAGATCGGCGCCGCCACCCCTTCGAGCTTGCCGGCCTTGAGGCGGTCAAACTCCTCATAGGGCATTTCCAGCGTGACATGGGCGTTGCCCGATTCCACCTCGGCGACGCGGGCGGCGGCGTCGGTGACGAACTTGATGGTCACGGATTTGAACTCCGGCGCGCCACCCCAGTAATTCTCGTTCGCCTTCAGGCGGACATAGGCGTTGCGCTCGTATTTCTCGACCATGTAGGGGCCGGTGCCGACCGGCGCGGCCTCGAAGCCGTCGGCGCCGACCTTTTCGTAATAGGCCTTGGGCAGCACGTAGCCGGTGAGGAAGTACATCCACTTGAAGATCGTCGGGTCGAACTGTTTCACGTCGGCGATGACGCGGTTGCCCTCGACCCGATGGTTTTCCAGCGTCCCCCAGACGAACTGGATCGGGCTGCCGGTCTCGGGGCTGGCGACGCGGGCCAGGCTCCAGGCCACGTCCTCGGCGGTGAAGTCCGAGCCGTCATGCCATTTCACGCCTTCGCGCACGTCCATCCAGACCTGGCTGTGGTCGTCGTTCCAGCCCCAGTCGGTCAGCAGGCCGGGCGCCGGCGACAGGTCGGGCTGTTGCAGGATGAACTGGTCGAACACCGATTGGTAGATGCCCTGGATCGTCGGATTGACCGCTGAGGCGCCGACGGTGGGGTCCCAGCTGGGCAGGTTGACGTTATAGGCGATCACCAGGTCGTCGATCCCCTGTGCCCAGGAAAATGTCGGCGCCGCGGCGGCCAGCGTGGCGGCGGCGGCGGTGCTCTTGAGCAGGCTGCGTCTTGTGAGTTTGGTCATGTTGTTCCCCTGTTGGTTTTGGGTGGTTTCGGCTGTTTTTTGTACGTTTTATTTCCCGGCCAGTTTCCGGCCGAGTTGATGGCCCGGCCCGGCGCCCGTCCCCGCCCCGGGCCAGACGGCTGCCCCGGTGTGGTAAAGGCCCCGGATCGGGGTGGTTCCATCGGCGTATCCGCGCGCCGGACGGAACAGGAAATGCTGGCTGATGTGGTGGCTGCCGCAAACCTGGTCGCCACCGACGAGGTTGGGATTGTCGGCCTCCAGCTCGGCGGGCGTGACGACCCGCTGGCCGAGGATCTTGGCGCGGGTGCCGGGGGCGTAGCGCTCCAGCAGGTTCAGCGCGCGTTCGGCAAAGGGCCCGGCGGCCTCGGACCAGTCGGTCGCGGTGATCTCGCCGCCGGCATCGCCGCGGATCTCGCCCGGAGCCATGCGCACCTGCATCCAGAGCGTGTGCATTCCCTCGGGCGCGCGGGAGGGATCGACCACGGTGGGTTGGCCGACCACGATCACCGGCTCGTCGGGCAGCAACCCAGCGACGGCCTGGACATAGGTGCGCGCCATCTGGTCAAGCGAAGGTGCGACATGCACATAGGCGAATTCGCGCAGCTCGGCCCCGGCGGTCCAGTCCGGCAGGTCGGTAAGCGCCAGGTGGATCATCATGGTTCCGGGCGCATGGCGGAATTTCCGCATCGCGGTGTCATAGCCCGCGTTGCCGCTGCCGCCGGTCAGCCGCTCCATCGCCCCGGGCGCCACATTGGCGATGACCGCACGATTGGCGATGATGGTCTCTCCCCCTGCGATCACGCCGGTCGCCTTGCCATCCGCGTGCAGGATGGTCTCGACCGGGGTGCTGCACAGGATACGTCCGCCGCGCGCCTCGATCGCGCCTTGAAGCGCGGTGATGACGGTGGCCGCCCCGCCCTTGCCCAGCGCCATGCCGAAGGCCTGATTCGCCATCGCCTCGAGATAGGGAAAAAGCGCCCCTCCGGCGATGTCGGGGGCGAAATCCAGGTGCATGCCCCAGGCCGCCAGCGTCGCCCGCAGCCTGGGCGATTCGAAAGTTTCCTCGAGCCAGGCCCGCGGCGAGGCGGCGAGGAAGCGCGCCAGGTCCAGGGTTCCGCCCGCCCCTTTCCGGCGCAGGGCCTTCCAACCAATAGATGCCAATGCATGTAATTTCATGGGAGAGCCGAGAAGACCGAACAGATGCTCGGCCTCGGCCGGGAAGGCGCCTGACAGCGCGTCCCAGGTTTGCGCGTCGCGCTCTGACAGGGCTGCGATGCGGGCCCGGTTGGCGGCGGCATCTGTGCCAATTCCCATCCATGTTCCGTCCGGAAAGACGCTGGAAAAACAGTTGCTTGCCGGGGCGAACTCCAACCCGTGGCGGATCAACTCCTCGCTGTTTTCCTGGAAATGCGGTGAGCCCGCAAAAAGCGAGAGGTTCATCGCCGCCCTGTCATGGGCGAACCCTTCTATCGTATAGGCCCCGGTACGCACGGCGCCGCCGGGTTCGTCCGCCTGTTCCAGCACGATCACCGACCAGCCACGCTTGCAAAGGTGGTGCGCGCAAACCAGCGAATTGACGCCGCTGCCTATGATGACCGCATCCGCGGATAACTGTGACAATCCGTACTCCCCGTTCTTGCCAATATATTTGCAAAAGCATTTAATCCTGTCTAGCATTGATTCACAGCGACGCGCCACGACGGGGCGCCAAAACACCTAGGGAGCAAAAAAGATGAGCGCATCGAACACATTGCAGAGCCTGGGGGCGATGATCGCCTCGGGCGGGATAGACGTGGTGGATTGTACCGGGGTGCTGGGACCGGACACGCCGATCCTGCAACTGCCGCCGGATTTCGCCAAGAACACCCCCAAGGTCGAGATCCACAAGATCAGCGAATACGACGAGGACGGCCCGTTCTTTGCCTGGAACTGGCTGGTTCTGGGCGAACACACCGGCACCCATTTCGACGCACCGCATCATTGGATCACCGGCCGCGACAACCCCGAGGGCTATACCGACACGCTCGACGTGCAGCGCCTGATCGCGCCGGTCAACGTGCTGGACTTCTCCAAGGAATCCGCCGCTGACGCCGACTTTCTTCTGACCATCGACCACGTCAAGGCCTGGGAGGCCGAGCATGGCGAGATCAACGCCGGCGAATGGGTGGTCATGCGCAGCGACTGGGACCAGTACGGCGAGGACGAGGACAAGTTCCTGAATGCCGATGAGAACGGCCCGCACACACCCGGGCCGACCGCCGAGGTGATCCAGTACCTGATCGACAAGGGCATCGTCGGCTGGGGCAGCCAGTGCATCGGCACCGACGCGGGCCTGGCCGGCGGGATGGAGCCGCCGTTCCCGGCGCATAACCTGCTGCATGCCAACAACCGCTTTGGCCTGGCCTCGCTGGCCAACCTGGACAAGCTGCCGGCCAAGGGCGCGATCCTGATCGTCGCCCCGCTGAAGATCCAGAAGGGCACCGGCAGCCCGATCCGCGCGCTGGCGCTGGCACCGAAGGGCTGAGCCATGGCAACGGTCGATCACGTCATCATCGGCACCGGGATCAATGCCCTGGTTGCCGGGGCGCTTCTGGCGCGGAAGGGAAGGAAGGTCGTGCTGCTGGAGCGGGAGGATCGCGCCGGCGGCTGCATGATGACCGCCGAGGCGACGCTGCCCGGCTTCCACCATGACGTGATGGCCACCACCTTCGTGCTGTTCCTGACCTCGCCCGCCTATGCGGAGTTGGCCGAGGACCTGGGGCGGCACGGGCTGGAGTTCTGTCACACCGCCCATCCGACCGCCGTGTTGCGGCCGGGCGGGCGGGCCACCGTCCTGGGCATGGACCGGGCCGCCAACGTGGCCGCCTTCAACGCGCTGGCGGCGGGCGACGGCGACCGTCATGCGGCCGATGTGGGTGGCATCGAGGCCGACGCGCCGTTTCTCTTTGCGCTGCTGGGCGGCGATCTGTGGTCGCGCTCCACCGTGAAACTGCTGGCCGGTCAGGCGTGGAGGCGCGGGCTCAACGGGTTGAAAAGCTGGATCGGCGAGGCGCTGGTTCCGGCGCGCGGCTGGCTTGAGACCGCTTATCAAAGCGAGGATATCCAGGCGCTCTGGGCGCCTTGGGTCCTGCATTGCGGGCTGACGCCAGAATCCACCTATTCCGGCCAGATGGCCAAGGTGGTGGCCTTTGCGCTGGAGGCCGCCGGCGCGCCGGTGGTCAAGGGCGGATCGGCCCGCGCCGTCGAGGCGTTTCGCGGTCTGATCGAGGAGAAAGGCGGCGAGATCCGCACCGGTGTCGATGTCGACCGCATCCTGGTCGACGGTGGCCGCGCCGTGGGCGTCGAGACCGCTGGCGGCGAGCGGATCATGGCGGGCAACGTGCTGGCCTCGGTCGCGCCGGGGCAGTTGGTCAACCGGCTGCTGCGCGATCATGCGCGCCCCGAGGAGCAGGCGGGCGCGCGCGCCTATCGGCACGGGCGCGGCAACTTCCAGATGCATTTCGCGCTGGACCGCCCGCCCGAGTGGCTGACCGAGGGGCTGGACGACGTGGCGCTGATCCACCTGTCCGACGGCATCGACGCGGTGTCGAAATCGGCCAATGAGGCCGAGCGCGGGATGATCCCGGAGACGCCGACGATCTGTGTCGGCCAGCCGCACCGGCTGGACCCGACCCGTTGCCCCGATGGCAAGGCGATCCTGTGGTTGCAGATCCCCGACGCGCCGCGCGTGATCACGGGCGATGCGGCGGGCGAGATCGAGACCGATGGCAGCTGGGACGAGGCCACGCGCGAGGCATTTGCCGACCGGATCGAGGCGATCCTGGCGCGGCACATCAAGGATTTCGACCAGGTCAAGCTGGCGCGCCGGGCCTATTCGCCCGCCGATCTGGAGGCGATGAACGTGAACCTCGTCGGCGGCGATCCCTACGGCGGGCAATGCGGCATCGACCAGTTTTTCGTGTTCCGCCCGTTCCCGTGGTCGCGCAATGGCAGCACGCCGGTGAAGGGGCTGCATCACATCGGCGCCTCGACCCATCCCGGCCCGGGGCTGGGTGGCGGCTCGGGCTTCAACGCGGCCAAGAGGCTGGGCGGATGACGGACGAGGTGACCGCACCGCGCCGGCTGGGCGAGATCGGGCTGAACAATTTCCCGCCCTACCTGATGAACCGCATCATGGGCCGCTACAACGCCAGCCTGCGAGAGGACATGGCCCACCAGGGCATGACCACGCCCAAGATGCGCTCGCTCGCGGTGCTGTCGGTGGTGGACGGCATCCTGATCCGCGAGTTGGCGGTCTATGCCGTGGTCGAGCAATCGACGCTGAGCCGCGCGCTCGACGGGCTGGCCGCCGATGGGCTGATCCGGCGCGAGACCGACCGCGAGGACAGCCGCGCGACCCGCGTCTTCATCACCGAGCAGGGCCGCGCCGCCTTCGAGCGGCACTGGCCCGCGATGGCGGCCGCCCATGACCAGATGTTCCACGACATCCCGCCGGCCGAACAACAGGCCTTTCTGGCGACACTGCACAAGATCCTGCGTAATGTGCGCAGGAACGAATTCTGAGGACGAGACATGGCCGAGAGATCCTTCAAGAAGGAAGTCGAACACCTGCGCAAGGGCGAGGGCGAGACCTTTACCGGCGAGGGCATCCTGGCGATCACCAAGGCGCTGCTGGAAAACGGGGTCGGCTATGTCGGCGGCTACCAGGGGGCACCGATCAGCCACCTGATGGACGTGCTGGCCGATGCCGAGGAACTGCTGGGCGAACTTGGCGTGCGGTTCGAGGCCAATGCCTCGGAGGCCGCCGCCGCCGCCATGCTGGCGGCCTCGGTGCATTACCCGATCCGGGGCGCGGTCACCTTCAAGGGGCCGGTGGGGGTCAACGTCGCATCCGACGCGCTGGCCAACCTGGCCTCATCCGGGGTCAACGGCGGCGCGTTGATCATCGTCGGCGAGGATTACGGCGAAGGCTCGTCGATCATGCAGGAGCGCAGCCACCCTTTCGCGATGAAGTCACAGATCTGGCTGCTGGACCCGCGCCCCAGCCTGCCGTCGATCGTCAAGGCGGTGGGCGACGGCTTCGCGCTGAGCGAGGCGTCGAACACCCCGGTCATGATGACCGTGCGCATCCGCTCGTGCCATGTGACCGGCAGTTTCGAGTGCAGCGACAACGTCGCCCCGACCCTGACGGTCAAGGATGCGCTGTCCGCACCGAAAAAGGATTTCAACCGCGTGGTGCTGCCACCGGCGGCTTTCGTGCATGAGCAGGACAAGATCGACAACCGCTGGCCGGCCGCCGAGAAATACATCACCGAACACAAGCTGAACGAGATGTTCGGGCCAAGCGAGGCCAAGATCGGCTTGGTCTGCCAGGGCGGCATGTACAACGGCGCGATCCGGGCGTTGCAACGTCTTGGGCTGGCGGACATCTATGGCAACTCCGACATCCCGGTCTATTGCCTCAACGTGACCTATCCGCTGGTCAGCGACGAGTTCGCCGAATTTGCCGAGGGCAAGGACGCCGTTCTGGTCATCGAGGAGGGCCAGCCCGAGTTCATCGAACAGACGCTCTCCACCTTCATCCTGCGCAAGGGGTTGAAGGTGCAGCTGCATGGCAAGGACATGCTGCCGATGGCGGGCGAATATACCGGCAAGGTGATGCTGGACGGGATCACCGCGTTTCTGAAGGAACACGGGCCCGATCTGCTGCCGGGGCAGGCCCGCGCCCCGAACCAGCCCGCGCCGGCGATCCCCGACCTGTCGAAAACCGTGCCGACCCGGCCGCCGGGGTTCTGCACCGGCTGCCCGGAGCGGCCGATCTTTGCCGCGATGAAACTGGTGCAGGAAGAGCTGGGCGAGCACCAGATCACCGGCGATATCGGCTGCCACCTGTTCGCCTGCCTGCCCCCCTTCGAGGTGGGCGGATCGACCATGGGCTATGGCCTCGGCCCGGCCTCGAACGCGGCCTTTGACGGCGGTGGGGAAAAGCGGGCAATCTCTATCCTGGGCGACGGCGGGTTCTGGCACAACGGTTTGTCGTCCTCGATCGGCAACATGGTGTTCAACAAATCCGACAGCGTCGCGGTGATCGTCGACAACTATTATTCCGCCGCCACCGGCGGACAGGACGTGCTGTCTTCGCGCGCCGACAACCCGACCAAGGCGACGCAGAACTCGATCTCGGACGCGGTGAAGGGGATCGGCGTCAAATGGGTGCGCCAGATCGACCGCACCTATGACGTGACCAAGATGCGCGACACCCTGCACGAGGCGCTGACCACCGATGTGCCGGGACCGAAGGTCATCGTCGCCTCGTCCGAATGCATGCTGAACCGCCAGCGCCGCGAGAAACCGCTGCGCAACAAGGCGATCAAGGACGGTCAGCGGATGGAGGTGCCGCGCTTTGGCGTCGACGAAGACATCTGCACCGGCGACCACGCCTGTATTCGCCTGTCGGGCTGCCCGTCGCTGTCGCTGAAGAAACTGGACGATCCGCTGCGCGACGATCCGATCGCGCATATCGACCAGTCCTGCGTCGGCTGCGGCAACTGCGGCGAGGTGGCCGATGCCGCCGTGCTCTGCCCCAGTTTCTACCGCGCCGACGTGGTGCACAACGCCACCGGGTTCGAAAAACGGTGGCAGGGTGTTTCGAGCGGCGTGATCCGCTGGCTGCAAAGCCGCCGCGCCGCCAAACGCCTTGAATTCCCGGAGACCGTCTGATGACCATCCAGCAAGCCCTGGCGCCGCGCCAGCCCGACGAGAAACTGACCACCATCATCAAGCTCGCCGTGCTGGCCGTGGGCGGCCAGGGCGGCGGGGTGCTGACCAACTGGATCGAAAGCGTCGCCCGGTCGCAGGGCTATGCCTGCCAGGCGACCTCGGTCGCGGGGGTGGCGCAGCGCACCGGCGCGACGATCTATTATATCGAGATGGCCCCGATGGGAGAGGTGGCTCCGGTCTTTTCCCTCGCCCCTGCCGCAGGCGATGTGGACGTGATGATCGCGGCCGAGATGATGGAGGCCGGGCGCGCCATCCTGCGCGGCTTCGTCACCCCGGACCGCACCACGCTGATCGCCTCGACCCACCGGGCGCTTGCGGTGTCGGAAAAGATGGTGCCGGGCGACGGCATCGCCTCGTCCGAGGAGGTACGCGCGGCGGCCGAGGTGGCCGCCGACAAGCTGATCATGTTCGACATGGACAAGCTCGCCTTTGCCAACGGATCAGTGATCTCGTCGTCGCTGTTCGGGGCGCTGGCCGGGTCCGGCGCGCTGCCCTTCCCGCGCGCGGCCTTCGAGGAGGCGATCCGTGCCTCGGGCAAGGGGGTCGAGGCCTCGCTGCGCGCCTTTGGCGCCGCCTTTGACCGGGCACAGAACGCCGCCGTCGATCCGGCGGAGGTGGCACAGCCCAAAGCCGCCGCCGCGATGCCGGCGCCGCAGGGGCCCGCACGGCTGATGAGGAAATGGGAGGCGCTGAGTGTCCGCGTCGCCGCCCTGCCCGCCCCGGCGCAGGAGATGGCGCAGCACGGGTTGCGCAAGGTGGTGAAATTTCAGGATGTCGCCTATGGCGCCGAGTACCTTGACCGGCTGGAAGAGATCGCCGCGCTGGACGCGGAGGGCCACGGTTACGCGTTGACGGCAGAGGCGGCGAAACACATCGCCAATGCCATGGCCTATGACGACGTGATCCGGGTGGCGGACCTGAAGACGCGCGGCGCCCGCTTTGCGCGCATCCAGGCGGAGATGGGCGCCGGCGACCGCCCTGTGGCGCTGACCGAATTCATGCACCCCCGCGCCGAGGAGATCGCCGGGATGCTGCCCGCCGGAATGGGGGCGAAGGTCGAGGCGAACCCAAAGACCATGGCGCGGCTGGACCGCTGGTTCAACAAGGGGCGTCGGGTGCGCACCCACCGGCTGGGCAATTTCCTGATGCTCTACGTGCTTGGCGGGTTGCGCGGCTATCGCCGCCGCACCCTGCGCCACAGCTACGAGCAGGAGCACATGGCGCGCTGGCTCGACAAGGTGAAAGGCGCGGTGGCGCAGAATTACGCCTTTGCGGTGGAACTGGTGCGCTGCCGGCGGCTGGTGAAGGGGTATTCCGACACCCATGCCCGCAGCCTGTCCAAGTTCGACCGGGTGATGGAAGCGGCCGAGCTGGTCCGCCAGCGCGAGGACGGCGCCGACTGGGTCGCGCGCCTGCGCGAGGCCGCGCTCATGGACGAGAAGGGCGCGGCGCTGGACGGTGCGATCCTGACGGTGAAGAGCTTCGCCTGAGGGCGTTCAAAGGACCATCGGCGAAGTCACCTTTTGCCCGTACTTTTAAGGAAAGCCCGTCGATTCCGGTGGGCTTTCCTCTTTCGCGTCGTGACTGGCGAACTCGGAAACACGGGCGAGCGTCTGCCCGTGGGGTGGCGCCAACACCAGATGAGGGGCGCGCTTTATGGCAGCCCAATACATCCTCTTTGTGAACGGAGCGCGGCATTGCCAAAGCCCCAGCCCGTCACGCCAAAGGCGTGCCGATGATGGTGGCGCACCTGTGGTGCGACGGGACGGGCAGACGCTTGCCCGGCGCCTTCGGCGCTATTCGGGCGTTCTTGGCGCTGGAAACAAAACGCCCGACGCCAAAGCGCCGGGCGTCGTCTGGAACCATCGGACAGATGCGACCCTACCCCTCCATCCGCGCCAGCGCCCGGAAGGCCGATTGTTCATAAAGCAGCGGCTCGCCCTCGCCGAAGCGCACGGAACGGATCTGGCCGATATAGACAACATGGCTGCCTGCCTCGGTCCGCTCG
>Ga0070729_10007913_pt1 | contig 10063 bp, 10 predicted proteins | sample tdDd472_FD_66725 | JGI IMG/M metagenome (GOLD analysis project Ga0070729, IMG submission 66725) | Marine sediment microbial communities from the Atlantic coast under amendment with organic carbon and nitrate - tdDd47.2 | ecosystem: Environmental > Aquatic > Marine > Coastal > Sediment | place...
TACCTCTTCAGCGTTCGCGGCCCTGCATGAGTTCATGTCGGCGGTCAATCGCGCCCAGCCGAACGACGGGGACGCCGCCCGCGTCGTAGCCTTCCTGCGTGAGATCGATCAGGTTCTCGGGATTCTCGATGACGCGGCGTCGGGCGAGGATCTCGATGCGGAGATCCAGGCGCTGATCGACGAGCGCGACGCGGCCCGTGCCGCCAAGGACTTCGCCACATCCGACCGCATCCGCGACGAACTCAAGGAGCGTGGCGTCGAGATCATCGACACGCCTCAGGGCACGCGCTGGAAGCGCATCGACTGACGCCTCGCTAACCCCGCCCAACGCCGTTCGTCAAGTGAAGCGATTGTGCCCATGGTTCCGATACGGGACGTTTCCGGGCCTGCGAACGCGCGATTTGTACCGCGACGAGTCGAATCACCCCTAGAGCTGCACAGTATTCGCTCGGCCGCGTGGACCGGTCCAGATTCGAGGGGTACCAATCAAGCATGGATTATCGAGGTCGACAGGTCGTCATGCGCTCCCCTTCCGGGTCGGGGTTCACGCTTATCGAGATTCTTATCGCCAGTGCTGTGCTTGCGATTGTCGCTGTCGGTTCCGCCGCCGCGATCGTCACCACCCCGCGCATTCTGAAGTCCGCCGACGAATCGACGTCGATCCGGGCGGCGGTGCACGGCATGGTGTCGGAACTCACGGCCGCTGAGTTCGGCACGATCAAGTCCACCTACAACGGGACGGGTTTCGCAGTGTCGGGCGTCCGGGCTCCGGACGGCGATGCCGACGGGCTTCCGGGCTTGATCACGATCGAAGCGGTGGGCGCGGGTTCCGCGCTCTACTACAAGATCACGTTTAGCGTCACATGGGCCGGCATCAACGGCCCCCAAACGGTGAGCAGCGTCCACTACGTGTCCAACGTGCGCGGCGGCACGCCACCGACACCGCCCTCGGGCGGGGAAACCCCGACGGAACCCACGGGAAGCTGACCGATGAAAAGCACACGAACTTCCGAGCGTGGTACGGCAATTCTCGCCGTAGCCATGCTCTCCCTGGTCGCGCTGACCTACATCTCTTCCACGCTGATCTCGAGTCTGGCCGTCCAGCGACAGAGCCGAGCCTATGTCGCGTCGCAACGTGCGTACGAGATCGCGGAGTCGGGCGTCCATCAGTTGATCGCCAGTTTGGCCACGCCCCAAGGCGCGGACTTGTTGGCGGCCGGGTCGGCCGACGGCACGCTGGAGTCCTCCGACGGCGTGGTAAACACGTTCGAAGTCGCGCTCTGGAGTGCGGCGAAGGACGGGGCCGACAATGACCAGGATGGCGAGGAGGACGAAGCCGACGAGGCCAACCTGATCGAGGTTCGCAGCACGGGCACGTTCGACGGAGTCCAACGGACGGTCCGTGTGACGCTGCTGGCGCGCTATCGCGAAGCGGATGTTCGATCCGCAACCTATCTCGACGATGAGAACGCCTCGCTCAACTTCAGTGGCAACGCGTTCCGGATCAAAGGCGAGGACCACGACCTCGACGGCAACGAGACGGGTACGCTTGCTGCGGGAATCGGTGTCCCCGGATCGCTCGTCGGCATTCTGAGTCAGATCTCGGCGAAGGAGGGGGCGAACATCACCGGCCTTGGTGGCACGCCTTCGGTCCAGACCGTCGAGGAACTCGACATGCAGTCGCTGATCGAGGAGGGCGCGCGCGGTGCGAACGTCACCCTGACGCCGGACAGCGTCACGAAGCCGTCCGAGGAAGGGGAGTGGGGAACCATCAACGCTCCCGCCATCCTCTACTGCCCCGGCAATGTGAAGATTTCCGGAGGCGCCGCGGGCGCCGGCATTCTCATCATCGACGGCGACCTGGACATCTCGGGCGGATTCGAATGGAAGGGCCTGATGATCGTTCGCGGTGGAGTCCGTTTCACCGGCGGCGGTGGCGGGAAGCGCCTGCTCGGCGCGCTCGTCGTCCAGAGTCGCCTCGAAGAGGACGCAAGCGTCGACCTCGACGTGAAAGGAACGATTGACATCCAGTTCTCCAGCGCAGCGGTCAGCAAGGTCATGGCCAGTTTCGCGACGTACACAGTGCTGAACTGGCGTGAAGACGCCAATCCGGAGTAGGGAACGATGAACGACAATCGTGGATTCAGCCTGCTCGAGGTCGTGATTAGCCTCGCCTTGTTCGCGACACTTGCGGGCAGCGTGGCCGCCGGCATCGTGCGCGACAACCAAGCGCAGCAGGCGATCATCGCCCAGACCGGCCCGGCCATGAAGCTGCGGTCGGCGCTCCATCGCATCACCATGGATCTCCGCATGGCCGGTATGTGGGGCGAGGACCGCAATCACAATGGCGTGCTCGACGACGGCGAGGACATCAATCACAACGGCACGCTCGATGCCGACTGGAATCTCGCCGAAGGCATGGCGCAGGCGCAGCTCAGCTTCAATGCGCGACGCGATTTGCGCGTGGCCGGCGACCTGGTCGCTACGGGGGTCTACTCGGCGCGCACGACTTACCGACTCGTAAACGGGGACCTCGTGCGCGAGCAGGTCCGCTACGACGGCGGAGGCAATCAGACCGTGATGAGCGCGATTCTCGCGCGCGGGATCTCCGGCCTCGCCTTCTCGCGCACCGGCGGTGTCGTCAACGTGCGTGCGTCGATCGAAGTTCCGCTCGGCGGCGGCGAGACCCGCAGCCGCGTCCTCGAGTCGCGCGTCTGGCTCCGGAACTAGCGCAACTCGTTGTAGAGCGCGAACGCGTCGGCGGCCGACAGGTCGTTGTGAACCACTTCGCGCACCGCGCGGATCATCGCGACCGGGTGCTCCGACTGGAAGATGTTGCGCCCCATGTCCACGCCCTTGGCGCCGCCATCGACGGCGTTGCGCGCAAGCTGCAGCGCTTCGGCCTCGGGAACTTTCTTGCCGCCCGCAACGACGATGGGAACCGGGCAGTTCTCGACCACCTGCTCGAACTCCGGGCAGTGATAGGTCTTGACCACGTGCGCGCCCATTTCCGCGGCGATCCGGCAGCAGAGCCCCAGATAGCGAGCGTCCCTCGCCATCTCCTTGCCGACGGCGGTCACCGCAAGCACTGGAATGCCATGTTCGATGCCCTCATCGACGAGCCGGGAGAGATTCACCAGGGTCTGCTTCTCGTGTTCACTGCCGACGAAGATCGACAGCGCCACGGCGGAGACGCCCAGCCGGACCGCGTCGCGCATCGTGACCGTGAGTTCCTCGTTGGAGAGTTCGCCGAGAATGCTCGACCCGCCCGACACTCGAAGCACGATGGGGGGCGCGCCTGCCGGCTCGACGCAGTTGCGGAGCACGCCGCGCGTGCACATCAGCGAGTCTGCGTACTCCAGCAGCGGCGCCACGGTCTCGCCCGGCTTCTCCAGCCCGGATGTGGGGCCGAGGAAGTAGCCGTGATCGACGGCCAGCATAACGGTGCGGCCGCTGTCGGGTTGGAGGATGCGCGAGAGTCGAGAAGAGAGGCCCCAGTCCATGAAGACAGGGTAGTCGATGGGGCAACGGAAACGACTGTGAGACCGGTCGGAGATCGAGTTTGCAGTTTGCGGTTCACGGTTTGCGGTCGGAGTGGGTCGATCACCCGCCTACGCGCGCTGCTCCGCGGCGCACTCTCGTGTAGTTGGCCTCCACCGCGCGCTGCCTACCGCCTACGCGCGCCGCTCCGCGACGCACTCCTGTGTCGGCGGCCTCCCGCGCGCGCACCGCCTACGTGAGGAACCTCTCGGAATACACCCGATGAATCACCGCCGCCGTCTCCTCGATCGCTTTTTGGCTGACGTCGACGGTGGTCCAGCCCGGGTGGTCGCGCACGAGGTCGCGCACGAATCGGAGCTCGGACTGGATCTGCTCGAGATCGGCGTAGTCGCTTGCGTCTTTCACGCCCATGGTCGTCAATCGCGTGCGGCGGATACCCAGCAGGATTTGCGGCTGGATCGTCAGCGCGAACACGCGGCCGGGATCGAGCCGCTCCAGTTGCGGCGGCGGCGGCACGTTGAGCACCAACGGCTGGTTGGCGACCTTGTAGCCTTTCTGCGCAAGGATCGTACTGACCGGCGTCTTGGATGTGCGGCTTACACCGACGAGCACGATGTCTGCGTCAGGGAAGTTCTGCGGGAGCCGTCCGTCGTCGTTCTTGACCGTGAACTCCAGCGCCTCGATGCGCGCGAAGTACTCGTCGTCGAGCACGTGCAGCAACCCCGGCTGGCTGACCGGCGACTCGCCCAGCCAGCGTCCCAGCCGTGAGAGCAGCGGGCCCATCAGATCGATCGCGCGCACGTCGAACTGCGCCGCGCGGTCGTGCACCGCCTGCCGCGACTCCGCGCGCACGAGCGTGTACACGATCAGCGCCGACTCCCCGACCGCCTGATCGATGACCTCCGCCAACCGCTTCGGATCGCGCACGTTCGAAAAGATTCGCAGGCGCACGTTCTCGTGGTGGAACTGCAGCAGCGCTGCCTGCACGACCTTGGCCCCGGTCTCACCGGTGGAATCGGAGATTACGTAAATCGCACGCTTCGCCACGGGCCAGAGGATAGTCGTCCCGGCGGACGCTGTTACCGGACTGTTGCCGCACGACCCGCAGGGCGCGCGTACCAATGGAGGAACCAAGGAGTAACTATGCGAATCCCCGCACCCCTTTCGATCTTCATTGTTTGCGTGATCACAGCCCTTTGCCTGGCGGCCCCGGTCGAAACGACAACGCCGCTGATTGGGCCCTACGCCCTCGGTGCGCCGGTCCACGTCGGGAGCCTTACGGTGTGGCCCGTCTACACCAAGAAACCACTCGCCATTGGGGAGTTCCTGACCCTGCAGGAGGCGGAGAAGGCGGGGTTGGTGAAGATCGAAGAGATCGGTGGGGGCGCGGGGGAGGGGCAGCAGCGCAACGACCCGGCGCAGAGCGGTCAGCAACGGCTCGGCAGCTCGGATCGTGCGGAGGTCGGACGACTGGTCATCGTGAACGGCGGCAAGCTGCCGATCCTCGTCTGCGCGGGCACGGTCGTCGTGGGCGGCAAGCAGGACCGGCAGATCGGGAAGGACTTCGTGATCGCCGCCGGCAAGCGCGTGGTGGTCGACAGCTTCTGCGTCGAGCAGGGGCGCTGGAGTGCGACGCGCGACGGCCAGGCGACCGCGGGAAAGTTCAAGGTGGCGGGCTACATCGCGCCGGAGGGCGTGCGCAAGGGCGGGCAGTACCTGTCCGACCAGCACGATGTCTGGCGCAACGTCGCGGCGGTGAATGGCAAGCGCAAGACCGCGGCGCACGGTTCATCGTTGGCCAACGCCACCGAGAAGGCGGACAAGGCCGCGCGCGCGGCGGACGCGGACATGGCCAAGCGAGTGCGGGCTCACTTCGCGGAGCGCAAAGCGGTCGGCTTTGCCTACGCGATCCAGGGCAAGCCGGTCACGGTGCGCACCTTCGCGCACGAGCGCGTGTTCTCGAGTCAGTTCGGCCTGTTCGTGCCGGCCATGTGCATCGAGGCGCAGTTGGCAGGCCAACCGAAGGAGCGCGTGGTGGCGCGTGCGGAGGACGTTGCCGCGATGGTGGCGGAATTGCAGAAGGCTGCCGAGACCGAGCACAAGACGTCGGGATCCAACACCAACGGGATCGCGAAGAACGCCAAGGGTTACCGCGCCAACTGCTACATCGTGGATGGGAAGAAGAAGGTCGCCGTCACGCGCGACTGGACGCGCAAGTGATTCACGGGCGATGCCCCCCGGTCCGCAACGGCGCACCGCGGGGCATCGGTAGTTGAGGGTCTATGCGTCGGAGAGGACGTCGGTCGGGACGTAGGCGAGGCCATCCATCAGGAACGGCAACTGCACGATGAACGTCACCGTCCCGGTCGCGATGTTGACGCGAGCCAGGTGGCAGGGGCCGGATGTGCCGCCGCCTCCACCGCGGCCCGCACCGACCTTGAAGATGCACAGGATAGTGCCGTCGTCCGGGTGCGTGGCCATGGAGATGATGTCGCCGAGCGTGCCGGGATCGAACGGGAAGCCAACACGGTTCTGGAGCCGGAGTTCGATCGCCGTGAACGGCGCGACCGGCGGCATGGCGGTCGGGTCGCCATCCAGGTCGACCCAGTAGAGTTTCCCGTCCGCGGCGAAGTAGAGTTCGCCGGCCGCGTCGAATGTCATCCCGTTGCCGACAGCACCGGGCCAGTCCATGCTCAAGTGCACGGCCGCGCCGGTCTGGTTGTTGAGGGAGTACAGCCCGTCGTCGTCGGACGGCTCCGCGAATTTGTGCGAGTACTGCGAAGTGTAGATGGTGCCGTTGGGGCCCACCGCCATTCCGGGGATCGCCTCGATTCCAGCATCCGCGTTGTCCATCAGGCGAATGGCCTCGCCGGTTGCGAGGTCGAGGCGCAGGATGCAGCTACGGCACGCGCCACGGCCGCCGGGGCCGATCCAGATTTCGTCCGTTTCCGGGTTGTAGACACAACTGCTGACGTCTTCGAGCTCCACCGCCGGGTCACCCTTGAAGGGCTGGTAGTACGTGTCGGCGAGTGGAGTCGCCTGTCCTGTGGAGGGGCTCAATGCGAAAAAATCGCCATCCGCATTGAACGCCACCAGCGTGTAGGGAGAGGGCGAGGATCCTCCTCCGCCGCCACACGCGACGAGGATCAAGCCAACGAAGAGGGAGATAACGTTGTGCTTCATGGTCTCAACCGTAATGGTGAAATCACTGATCTCAAGTTTGCGAAACCGGACCTCTGCGGGGCCGTTTTGGCCCGTTTCGAGGCGTCCCGCCGCGCGCCAATACGCACGGAACTCAGGGGCGTCGAACAACGTCTAACAGTGTGCGGAGGTGTCGATCGAGGCCACTGGGCCGCCGCCCTCCCCGCGGCCCCTCCCGATCGCCTAGAATGCGACGGTGATTCGAGTTGTCGTGTTCGCCCTGGCCGCCGTTGGGCTGATCGCCATTCTCTGCAAGCTGTTCGGACCCGCCCCGGTCGGGAGTGATGCGAAATGCGCGGATTGCATCCATTGCCGCAAGCTCTATCGCGATGGCGTGCTGTGCGGGTTCGGGGCGCGCGAAGTCTTCAAGAACCCCACGCACATCGACATGTGCCCCGACCACGATTCCCGCGGGTTCTGAACCACCGCACGTAAAGTACGCGTCATGAGCTACGACCTCTACTTCCTCGTGCCCGATGAGCGGGACCCCGTGTCGATCGAGGAATTCGGCGCATACTTCGCTGGACGTTCGCGGTACCGCCTCGATGGGGCGCAGGCGATCTATCGCAACGAGAATACGGGCGTGCAGTTCGCGTTCGATTACGTTGATCCCGAGGGCGATTCGCATGACATGACCGGGGTCGAGGACGAGGAAGAACAGCCGGAGGCACGGCACGCCGACGGGTGGCGGTCCGCGCACGTGTTGGTCAGCGTGAACTACCTGCGTCCTCAAGTCTTCGGGTTTGAGGCCGTGCCCGAGATCGAGGCGTTCATCGACGCGTTCGACCTCTCGGTTGACGATCCCCAGTCGGAAGGCATGGGGCGCGGGTCGTTCACTGCCGAGAGTTTCCAACGCGGTTGGGAGGAGGGGAACCGTTTCGCCTACCACGCGGCCGTGGAGCAACTTCTGGAGACCAAGGCGGGCGATCCCCAGGCGTTGCCCGCACTCCCGGCGGCGGAGATCGAGCGCTGCTGGCAGTGGAATCACGCCGCGGAGTCGCTGCAGGAGAGCCTCGGCGAAGCCGTGTCGGTCCCGACCATTCGCTTCCTGCGCAATCCCGACGGCGTCCGGTCGTTCGTCGTCTGGACCGATGCCGCCACCACCGCCATTCCGAAAACGGATCTGGTTGTGCTCGTGCGCGATGCGCTCGCACCCCGGGCCGGACTCCTGCGACGCAAAAAGAACGTCGTTTCCATCCTGCCGCACGCCGCGGTGCTGCATGCCCAGGACGCGTCGCGATGGGTATCCGAACACGTCGAGCCGTATCACCTGTTCCACGACGCCGAGACCCGGGAATCGGTGCTGGGCTTGTTCGAGTCGGCACCGCCGATATCCGATGAGCCGCAGGGGGTGAGCGCGGAAGCCATCCTCATTCGGGAGCTGTTGCAGGAGGCGATCGAAGCCGCTGCAGGCACCGAGTAGGGGACGCGGTTCCTACTTGTTGGACCTGCGCTTCGCCTTCTGCGCCAGGAACTGATCGCGGGCGATGCATCCGAGGTCCGGTTGGTCGCTGAAGTAGCCGGTCACGCCGAGCTCGAGGAGCTGCACCGCTTCCTGCATGACGTCTTGCGGCGCCCCGTCCTTGGAGAGTGTGAGGAACTGGTCCTCGGCGCGCAGCGTGTACGGATGGACTTCGAGCCCCGCGTCGAGCGCGAAGCCCAGGAACCCGGCAACTTCACCGGTGAGCCGCGGTGGGGTGCCCTTCCGGCGCAGCACGCTGTTCTTCCAGGGCCCGAGACCTTCCGCGTAGTGATCGGCCATCCAGCGAATCGCTTGCTTCTCGGTCAGCGCGGCGTACCCCGTGGTCGTTGAGATCGGAATGAACGTGGCTAGACCACCGTAGACCTTCTTCAACGCGGCGCTGCCGAGCGTGGCGTTGTAGAAGAAATCGTACGGACGCTGGAACGCCTGCGTCGGTCCTACCGAGTTGCTGCTCACGTCGCCCAGAAGCTGCACGAGCGGGAGGTCCACCTTGTTGCTCGGCATGATCTCGTTTTGCAACTCGAGCAGGTTGGCGACCTCGAAGGACTGGATATAGACCCGCGCGGGATCGGTGAACCTCTCGCTCACCAACGCTTCGATCAGCTTCCTGCCAAGATTGATTCCGATCTTCCCTCCGCCCGCGAACGTTCCTTCCACGGCGAAGTAGGTCGGGTGCTTCGTCTCCGGGTAGATCCCAATCTTGCGTCCTTGGCTCTTCTCGATTTCCTTGACGAGGCGCACGACCTCCACCAGCGTCGGAATGGCGAACTTCCCGTCAAAGCGCGCGTTGGCGGGACGCACGTTCGGGATGCGCTCGCGCGCGGTCAGCTTTCGGATCTCCGCGAGCGTGTAGTCCTCGCTGAAGTAGCCGGTCACCTCCACGCCATCGATCGATTTCGTTGCCTTGCGATCGGCGAGTTGGCCCGCCTCCACTTGGGCGACGATGTCGGTCGTCCCATCGAGCAGGTTCTCATGGCGCGCGATCAGCACGCCATCGCGGGTGGAGACGAGGTCCGGCTCGATGAAGTCGGCGCCGAGCCGGATGGCCAATCGGTACGCCTCGAGCGTGTGCTCCGGACGGTATCCGCTCGCACCCCGGTGGGCCACGACCAGCGGCCGGCGCTTGGGCAACTGAATGCGTTTTTGCTTCTGGTCGGGAGGCTTGTTCTTGCCCGGCTCGGCGTGCACGGCGGGAGCCAGAGTGTACATCGCCACCAGGAGCGCGAAGGCCAGGTTGCCGCAGTTCCACGTCTGATTGCTGTTCAAGTGTCAAGTGGACCGTACCAGTTGATTCGAAGTCGGGGCTTTCCGCAGTTACCGGTCGCCGGGACACACCGCTCCCCCGGCCGTGTTGCGCACGAAGTTGTCGGGGGTGGACTGCGGACTGGGATGGCGCGCTTAGTGCGCGGGGACGCGCGCGGTGGCGCGCATCGCCTCGATCACGTCGTTGGCGATCCGGGCGTGCAGCAACTCGTACTCTGGATCGTGCTCAAGCAGTCGGTGGTGCGCCTGAAGATCCCGGCAGATCGTAGAGTTGTGGCGGCCGATACGCAGTCCGATCTCGCGCTGCGAGCACCTGGAGAGCGCGCGCAACAACCCTGCCCTGAGGTTGATCCAGGCATCGCGGAATCGGCGTGGGAAGTAGCCAACGAGCGGACCGACTTGTTCCTTCCAGAGGACAACGGCCTTCTCCACCAGCTTCTCGGGACTCACGCGTCGGAACGGACGGGTCCCATCGGCCAGCTTGGCCTTGCGAAATGCCCAACGCACGGTGCGCGCGCTCACGGTGTGCCGAAGCGTGGTGTCCTCTTCATCTTGCGGGTTCCGAAAACCCAGCTCCTTTTCGATCATCCCGCGGAAGTCATCCTCAATTCGGCT
>Ga0070729_10007915_pt1 | contig 10063 bp, 9 predicted proteins | sample tdDd472_FD_66725 | JGI IMG/M metagenome (GOLD analysis project Ga0070729, IMG submission 66725) | Marine sediment microbial communities from the Atlantic coast under amendment with organic carbon and nitrate - tdDd47.2 | ecosystem: Environmental > Aquatic > Marine > Coastal > Sediment | place...
TCGCCTCGTCGGCCGGCGAGCCTGTGGCCTCCCAGTGGAGCTCGAGCAGCCGCAGACGGAAGCCCTGCTCGCTCAGCTCCCCGAGCCTGACCTTGTGGCGCAGCAGCGCCTCTTCGGCGGACGCGCTCTGCGTCTCCTCGAATTCTCGCTGCAGCTGCCGCAGGTGTTGGTCGGCCACACGTCGAGCGTATCTGGACCGCGCTTGGCTTGCCCGGCTAGCCGAAACCAGAACACCCGAGAAACTTGTCGCTACCCCGGGTTGAACCGTACGGTTCGGTCACTCACACGCCGGACCTCGCAACCGATAAGCGCGGTAGCAGCTCCTCACGGGGCCATATCCTGGCAGAGGGCTCGACGCTGTTTAAGACTCAGGAACGGCATGAACGACCGGAGCGAAGACCTGAAGGCCCGCTTCCTCCGCGAAGTCGAGCAAGCGGAAGAGTGGGCCAGGCACCAGGCAGCGGATCACGCCGAGAAGAACGAGGCTCCGGCGGTCTCGTGGAGCCGGGTCGTCTTCGTTGAGGAGCCCGAGGTCGAGGGCGACTCCCTCGAGGGAGCCAACGTCCGCTCGGTCGAGGACTACGCGGACCGCTTCGTTCAGCTCGTGCAAGAAGGCCGCTCCGACTGGATCAACTTCAACACGGACGGGGTCTGCGGGGACGCTCTGGTGATCGTGGTCGAGCACGGCTGGAGCTACGAGCCCGGCGGCTGCGCTCCGGAACACGTTCAAGTCATGCTCTGCGGACCCAAGTGCATGACCGGGTTCACCCGGTATCCCCCTCTAACGGTCTGAAGAGGCGCTTCCCTGACCCCGATCCGCTCTCCGCGGCGGGTGGCCTCCGCTAGTGCCGGACTTACCGACTTCGATCGCGCGACCGGGTAGCCCGATGCTCTTGGGAGGCGACCTCGTCGGTTGGCAGGCCAACTCGTAGGGCCGGACCTTGCTTTGTCAGAGAAGCCCTCGCTCCTCTGCAGTCAGGAAACCTGTTGGCCCAAGCTGTTGAACGATGACGTCGCGTATGGCCTTCAATCGAGGCGAACCGCGAAGTGGGCTTGGGTCGTAGCTGCCGTTGCGGCCAATCCGAAAGCAACCAACGGGCAACTCGTCGTCCCAAACCGGGACGTCCCAACCGCTATAGAGCTCCGAAGGCAGCACACGGCAGCTTAGCTTCACCGCTTCTAGGGCAGCGACTACATGAGCAAGGTAGAGAGGCTTGCCCGTCGCGAGGTGAGCGTAGTCACTGATACCGCTCGGGCAACTTGCCGAGAGCACCCATTTCGCCAACTCAGCGTTTGCCTCAGGACGAAGTGCTGACTCGTCCTGCACGGTCTTGAGGAGAAGCAACCGCTGCGCGGGCTCCTCCACCTTCATTGAGGGCAAGGCGAAATGGCCCCTGCCCCGGCTCGGGCTCGCTCGTGGACACTCCGCAGGAACCCAGACGGTGATCTGGTTGTTCCGGTAGTCGTAGGCCGCGTTCTTCCGCCAGTAACTGGACTCGATACCCCAGGCTTTAAGTCCGTCAGCCCAGCCTGGAACCGTCGACGGTGCAGTCGGGGCGCGGTCCGCCAAGGCCTCCCGAGCAGGCTCGCAATCGACGAATGCCGCAATGCCCAGCCGTACTTCACTCAGCTCGCCAGCTTGGACCCTCGCCCATAACCACGCGGCCCCGTCTTCGACCCCTCCGGTCTCCTTCCAGCGACGCTCAAACTCACGAAGACGGTGGTCCGTCACGAGGCCCTATGTTTGGACGGTCTGCGTCCCAGAACGGAGGCCCTACCGCTTGAACGGGTTGTCCAGCGCGCCGCGCAGGGTCCGCAGCTCCTGGATCGTCGCGTTCAGCGACTGCACCTGATCGTTGAGGTTCTTCACGTCGTTGCGCAGCCCCTGGACCTCGGCCTGGGCTTGCTGGGCCTGTTGGCGCCAGCGGGCGGCCTCGGCCTCGGCGCGGGAGACGGCCTGCTGGGCGGCGGCCTGGGCCTGGGTGGCGTAGGCGGCGGCCTCGGCCTTGGCCTGGTCGACGATCCGCTGGGCGTTGGCCTGGGCGTCGGCCGCGATCTGCTTGGCGGTCTGCTCGGCGTTGGCCAGGGCTTGCTCGGCGCGGTTGCGGGCGTCCAAGAGCTCGTCGCGGAGGAGCACGAGCTGCTCGCGGGCCTGCTCGAGGGAGGCGCCGAGGTCGGCGGCGGGGGCGGTCTCGGCGAGCTTGGCCTCGAGCTTGGCGTGGCGCTTGGCGGCGTCGTCGAGCTCGCGGCGCAGGCGGTCGCGCTCGAGGCGCAGGCTCTCCAGCGCGCCCGAGAGGGCGGCCTGGTCGAAGTCGGCCGGCGCAGCCTGGGCGTCGCTGGCGACCTTGTGCCCCGCGACTCCGCCCAGGACGCCCCCGACCAGGAGCGCGAGCACGATCATGACCAGCGTCTTCACGGCGTCAGGCTACCACGCAGCGCGCGGGGCTGGCGAGGCCGCACAGCGCTCGGAAGCGCGGTAGGATTTGGCCATGAGCGAGCCCCCCGCGGAGCCCGGAGCAACCTCCCCGGACCCTGAGCAGGAGTCCGCGGCCGGGGACTTGCCGACCGCGGTGCCAGGGGCGAGCAGTGGGTCGCGGGCGGGGGTGAACCCCGCCCCTACAGAGAGCTCCGCTGAGGGAGGGGCGAGCAGTGGGTCGCGGGCGGGGGTGAACCCCGCCCCTGCAGAGAGCTCCGCTGAGCCAGGGGCGCCCAGTGGGTCGCGGGCGGGGGTGAACCCCGCCCCTGCAGAGAGCTCCGCTGAGGGAGGGGCGAGCAGTGGGTCGCGGGCGGGGGTGAACCCCGCCCCTACAGAGAGCTCCGCTGAGGGAGGGGCGCCCAGTGGGTCGCGGGCGGGGGTGAACCCCGCCCCTACAGAGAGCTCCGCTGAGGACGACGAGGACGAGGCGCCCATGGCGCTGCCGCCGCCGCTGATCGGGCGCGACCCCTCCGCCTCGACCCCCAACCCCGCCGAGTCCCGCCCGGCCGTCACCGGCCGGCGCAAACCCGGACCCTCGTGGGTGACCCTGGGGACGGTGACCCTCGGGCTGCTGGTCGCGTTCGTGCTCTGCGCGCCCTGGTTGGCCTCGCAGTCGCTCCTCAACGAGACCGCGCGGCGCTCGGTGCGCGCCGTGGGCGGCGAGAACGCCGGCGTGGTCCAGGCCCGGCTGGGCTGGACCTCCGGCCTCACCCTCGACCGGGTCTACCTCCCCGACGCCCGCCCGGGCATGCCGGCCCTCGTGCTCCGCGAGCTGCGCCTCGACACCAACCTCGTGCAAGGGGCCAGCGGCTACTTCTGGGGCGACACCGTCGTCGCCAAGCTCGTCGCCAGGGAAGGCCGGATCAGCTTTGGCCAGGCCCCCGCCGAGCCCGCGCCGGTGGGCTCGGCCACCCCCGCCCCGCCCACGAGCGAGGCCGAAGCCAGCGAGCCGTTCCGCCTGCCCTTCCCGATCCGGCCGTCCATTGACTTCAGCGGGATCGACCTCGAGATCCACTGGCAACCCGGCGACGTGGACCCCCGGCGGGCCGTGTTCAGCGGGATCCGCGCCAGCGGCGGGGGCCTGATCAAGCCCGACCTCGCGCTGCAGCTCGACGAGGGGCTGAGCTTCAGCGTCGACAGCCTCAGCGTCGAGCGCCTCGAAGACGCCGGGCCGGCCCAGGTCTTCGGGCTCGAGGACGCCGAGTTCTCCACCGAGCGGCTGGTGGTCCCCGCCCCCGAGGAGTTCACGGCCTTCGCCGTCGACACCCGCTTCGCGATCCAGGCCAAGCGCCTGCGCTTCGAGGACATTCGCCTGCACGACGTCTCCGCCGAGCTCGGCTTCAAGGAGGGCGTCGCCGACCTGAAGCTCGGGGCCAAAGAAGAGCGCGGCGCGCTGACGCTGAGCAGCACCACCGACATGCGCGACCCTCTGCGCTGGCCGTGCACCCTCGACCTGCAGCTGAGCGAGCTCGACCTCTCCCCCGAGCTGCGCGCGCGCATGCCGCTCCTGATCCCCCTCGTGGCGGCGACCTCGGCGGACACGGGAACCCCCGGCCTCCCGCCGCTGTCGCTGAAGCTCGACGCCACCTTCGACGTGGTCTTCGACGAGGACGGCGCCTTCGACGAGGACGCGACCGCGAGCACGATCCAGGGCCAGGGCGAGTTCACCCTCTCCAAGGGCCAGCTGCACTCGTCGCTCTTGATCGACGGCTACGTGCGCGCGCTGCTCAACGTGAGCGTGGCCAGCTTCACCGAGAAGCTCGTGCCCCCGGTGTTCGAGGTGGACGAGGTCAAGGGCAGCTTCAGCGTGGAAGACGGCGTGGTCACGCTCCCGCGGATCGAGCTCCGCGCGCCGCGGCTGGGCCTGCTGATCGCCGGCACCGTGCGCTTCGACGGCAGCTTCGAGGTGCTCGTGACCACGCTCTTGCCCGAGGGCGAGCTGGGGGTCGCGCAGAAGCTGGCCAAGGCGATCGACCAGGCCGGCGGAGTGACCCTCTTCGGCAACCTCACCGACCAGACCGTCGACTTCCGCCTGCCCCCGGCCGACGCGATCCTCGCCGCCGTGCAGGCGCAGGGCGTGGTCGAGTCGCTGGGCACGGCGACCGGCGACCTGGGTGATCGCTTCCGCGAGCTGCTGGAGAAGGGGAAGTAGCGTGAGCAAGTGCACCAACTGCGGCGCGGAGAACGAGCCCGCCGCCCCGCGCTGCGCCTACTGCGACGGCGCCCTCGAGGCGACGAGCTCGCTGCAGGTCGCCTGGCTGGCCCGCACCGCGGAAGGGATCCAGGGCGAAGGCAAGATCGACATGCTCGCCGGGGGCGGGGTCACCGCCGACCAGGTGCGCTCGGCGGCGGAGACCGCCTTCACCGACTCGGTGCGCGCGCTGGGGAACCAGGCCAAGGGCGCCGACGTCCAGGCGCGGATGGCCCAGCAGCTCCCGGCGCTCCTGCCCAGCGGAGTCGAGATCCGCGAGCTGTCCATGACCGCCTACCGCCGCGGCGGCGCGCCCGGCGCGGCGCCGGCGGCCGCGTCGCGGCCCGCGCGGGGGGCCGTAGTCGTGCCGCTGATCGGGCTGCTGGGCGGCGCGTGCTGCCTGGGCATGGGCCTGCTGATGGTCGTCGTCGGCGAGAGCACGGCCAACCGGATCGCGCGGGTCGAGGCCGCGCCGGTGGTCGCCAACCTCGCCGAGGCCTCCGAGGGCCCCGCCTGCCTCGAGGGGGTCGCCGTCCGCGACGCCGAGGGCGCGATCGAGGTCAGCCTCGAAGGCGGCGAGGCCGCGCGCTGTCTCTACGTCAGCGGGAGCTCGGCCTCGAACCAGAGCGGAAGCAACTCGGGCTCCAAGTCGGGGACCTCGTTCAGCAAGCACGTCGACGCCTTCGTCCTCGAGGACGGCACCCGGGTCAAGGTCTCGCCGAGCACCAACTGGAGCAAGCCCGAGATGTTGGGCGAAGGCGAGATCGACGGACGCCGCTTGAAGCTGCACGGGATCCGCGCCGACGCGAAGGTGCTGACCGTGGTCGGCACCGCCCGCGGCGCCGAGCTGACCGCCGAGGAGATCACGACCGCCCCCACCCGCGCGGCGCTGATCTCCGACCTGACCGAGACCCGCTACGTGGGCGACGCCATGGGGCTCGTGTGCCTGGGCACCGGCGGGCTGCTGCTGCTGGTGTGCCTGGGGCTGCTGTTCCGCAAGCGGCGGCGCTAAGCCGCGGGCGGGGATAAACCCCGCCCCTACCTTCTCGGCCCCACCGCCGCCACACCTGCCGCGGGCGGGGATCTGCCGCGGGCGGGGATCTGCCGCGGGCGGGGCTATGCCGCGGGCGGGGCTATGCCGCGGGCGGGGATAAACCCCGCCCCTACCTTCTCGGCCCCACCGCCGCCACACCTGCCGCGGGCGGGGACCTGCCGCGGGCCGGGGCTATGCCGCGGGCGGGGATCTACCGCGGGCGGGGATCTGCCGCGGGCGGGGACCTGCCGCGGGCGGGGACCTGCCGCGGGCGGGGATCTGCCGCGGGCGGGGATCTGCCGCGCCCCTGCAGTCTCGGCCCACCGCCGCCACACCTGTAGGGGCGGGGTTTATCCCCGCCCGCGGACTAGCCGTTATCCGTAGACCGTGCTCAGGGCCAGGCCGACCAGCAGGCAGTAGCCGAGCCAACCGGCGACGACGCCCGTTGTGGTCAGGCGCGACTGCACGGAGAACAGGATCACCGCGGCCATGAGGGGGAACCAGAGCACGGCCGGGAGCACGAAGGCCAGGCCGAACAGGACCGCGATGGTCAGCCCGGCGCGCACCGCCGAGATCTGGTGCTTGGGGCGGCGAGGGGTGCTCGTGCGGCCGTAGGGCCGGCGGGAGCGGTAGCCCCGGCGGGCGCGTTGATACAGGGATCCATTGCGGAAGGAAGCTCGGCTCATGGGCGGGAGAGAGCACCCCACGTGCCAGGGCCCAAGTCCAGCAGGGGGGTCGGCGGGGGGACGCGCTGCAACCCAACGGAGGAGTCACCTGCAAACGGCGTTGGGGTGACGGGGGGGCGACGGCGTGCCGCGGGCGGGGGTGAACCCCGCCCCTACACCGGTATGCCAGGGTCTACTCGGTGAGCCCCGGCGTGCCGCGGGTGAACCCCGCCCCGACAGCGGCATGCCAGGGCCTACTCGGTGAGCTGCTCGAGGGTCGCCACCGCGTCGAAGGCGTAGCCGCCCTCGGGGGCGGTCAGGGCCTTGAAGTCGACCCGGGTCCAGTCGGCGCCGGTGATCGCGGGGAGGAAGCGCTCGACGTTCTCGCGGGTGATCGGCTGCATGGGGGTGGGGAAGACCACGCCCTTGGAGGCGAAGTCGCGCCCGGCGAAGTAGTCGTGCAGCAAGACCGCGACCCAGCCGCCCTCCATGAAGTGGCCGCCGATGGTGGTGTAGAGCTCGCCCGCGAGCACGGCCTCGAGGGCCTCGGCGGTCCAGTCGAAGCCACCGACGAGCACGTCCTCACCGGGGCGGCGTTGCCCCTGCTTCAGCACGTCCACCGCCGCCAGGGCCAACGGGTCGCTCGCGGTCCACACCACCACCGTGTGGGGGAAGCGCTCGAGGAGGGCCGCGGCCTTCTCGCGCCCGTCCTCGCGGCTCCAGTCGGTGGGCACCACCTGGTGCAGGACCACGTCGTCGCGCGCGGCGACCGCCTGCTCCAGCCCGCGCACGCGGTCGCTGGAGCCGGTGTCGGAGACGATCCCGGCCAGGCCGATCATGTGCACCTTGCCCGCGTCGTCGGCCAGGCCCTGGGCCAGGGCGCGGTCGACCAGCAGGTCGCAGAGCTGGCGCCCCGCGGCCACGCCGTCGGAGACCATCGTCCCCAGCCAGTGGGGGTTCTCGGCCCGCGGAGCGCCGCAGCGCTCGGGGACGCCGGCGTTGACGAGGAACGCGGGGACCTCGGCCTCGGCGCAGATCGCGAGCAGGTCCTCGCCGACCTGCTTGAAGTTCTGGAACACGACCGCGTCGACCCGGTCGTCGCCGGAGGTCACGCGGCGCAGCTGCGCCTTCATTAGCTCGCGGTTGTTCTCGGCCAGGTAGCAGGTGAGCTGCACGTCCAACTGCCCCGCGGCGGCCTCCATGAACGCGCGGTAGTCGCGCCAGAACAGGTCCTCGTGGGGGATCAGCATCACCACCCGCTCGACCCCCTCCGGCGCCGGCGGCGGGGCCTCGATCGCAGCGGGCTCGGGCGGGGTGGTCGGTTGGGTGGGCTCGGAGGCGGCGGGGCCGTCGCAGCCGGCGAGGGCCAGCAGCAGCGCCGCGCACAGCGGCCAGGCGGACCGCGGGCGGGGGTGAACCCCGCCCCTACACGGGCGGGGGGCTCCGGCGGAGCGCGGGCGGGTGTGAACCACGCCACTGCGCGGGCGCGGGCGGGGGGCTCCGGCGGAGCGCGGGCGGGGGTGAACCCCGCCCCTACACGGGCGCGGGGCTCCGGCGGAGCGCGGGCGGGGGGCTCCGGCGGACCGCGGGCGGGGGTGAACCACGCCCCTACGCGGGCGGGGGGCTCCGGCGGACCGCGGGCGGGGGTGAACCACGCCCCTACGCGGGCGGGGGGCTCCGGCGGAGCGCGGGCGGGGGTGAACCCCGCCCCTACACGGGCGCGGGTGGCTCATACGGGGTCCTCTCCGCTCGAGGCCGGGAACCAGGGGTCGAGCTTGCGGCCGAGGCTGTCGAGGGTCACCGGCTTGGGGAGGTAGTCGTCCATGCCCGCCTCCAGGCAGCGGCGCTCGTCTTCGGGGAAGGCGCTCGCGGTCAAGGCCAGGATCGGCACCCGCTGCTGGCCGCGGGCGCGCTCGCGCGCGCGGATCGCGACCGCGGTCTCGAGGCCGTCGAGCTCGGGCATTTGCACGTCGAGGAGCACGAGGTCGAAGTCGCGCTCTTCGAGGGCGCCCAGCGCCTGCCGGCCGTCGGCCACCGTGCGCACCTCCAGGCCCAGACTGGCGAGGAGGCTCTCGGCGACCCGGGCGTTGACGCGGTTGTCCTCGGCGAGCAGCACGTGGCCCGAGTGCCGGCGACGCCCGGCCGCCGGCTCGGCCGGCGGGTCGAGCGCCTCCTCGACGGGCAGCAGCGGGAGCTCGAGCCAGAAGGTCGAGCCCCGCCCCAGCTCGCTCTCGACCCCGATCCGCCCGGCCATGAGCTCGGTCAGCGACTTGCAGATCGCGAGCCCGAGCCCGGTGCCGCCGGTGGTGCGGGTGCTGGAGGAGTCGAGCTGGGAGAAGCGCTCGAACAGCCGCCCCTGCTCCTCGCCCGGGATCCCGCAGCCGGTGTCGCGGACCTCGAAGCGCACGCCGTCGGCGGAGGGCGCGGCGCTGAGCACGACCTCGCCCTCCTCGGTGAACTTGATCGCGTTGCCCACCAGGTTCAGCAGGATCTGCCGGATCCGCAGCGGGTCGCCCTGCAGCTCGGCGGCCAGCGACGGGTCGAGCTCGACCCGCAGCTCGAGCCCCTTGCGCTGGGCCTCCTTGGCGAGGACGTCGGTCACCGCGGTGCAGAGCCTGCGCGGGTCGAAGGGGGTCGGCTCGATGGTCAGGGTCCCGGCTTCGATCCGGGCGAAGTCGAGGATGTCGTTGACCACCGCCAACAGCCCGTCGCCGCAGGAGCGGATCGTCTGGGCGAAGTCGCGCTGCTCGTCGTCGAGCCGGGTCTCGAGCAGCAGGCTGGTGAACCCCAGGACCCCGTTGAGCGGGGTGCGGATCTCGTGGCTCATGTTGGCGAGGAACTCGTCCTTGGCGGTGGTCGCGTGCTCCGCGGCCTCCTTGGCCCGGCGCAGCTCCTCCGTGGCCTGGGCGATGGCCGAGGCCATGGCGTTTATGTGCTGGACCATGGCGTCGATGTCCGCCTGCCGCGCCGGGGGCAGGCGCGAGCCGTAGTCGCCGCGGGCGATCCGCCCGATCCCCTGCTTGAGCTCCTCCAGCGGCGTCTCGAGATACCGCCGCAGGAGCTGGCGGCACACCAGCGCCACCGCGGCGAGGGCGATCAACGCCAGCAGCGCGGTGTAGAGGAGCTGCCTCCGCGCTCGCGCCTCGAGCAGCGACTTGCCCACCCCGACCTCGACGGAACCCAGCACATAGCGCTCCTGGGTCTGGGGGTCGACGTGGACCACCTGCTCGCTGAGGGTCAGGAACGGGACCTCCTCGGGCTGCGAGGCGTCGGCCAGGACCCGGCCCTCTCGGGGTCGAAGATCCGCGCGCCGGTGACCTCCGGCGGCTGGAGGCTCGCCAGGCAGGCGTTCTGCAAACCGACCTCGTCGACGTTCCAGAGGTGGACCTCGGAGAAGCGGGCCAGCTGCGCGGTCCAGCCCTGCGCCTGCTCGCGCAGGCGCTGTTCCGCGGCGTAGCGCGAGCTGAGGACCAACGCCCCGCCCACGATCACGACCACGACCACGACGGTCAGGGCGAGGGAGCGGCTGAGCTCACGGGCGATGGTCGTGGTCTGCTTGGTTCCAGGCATGGCAATGTGTCCCAGCTAAGCACATGGGCCGGGCCCTCGCTATTCCTCGCCGGCCGGAGGCGAGCGCCGCGCCTGCCCGTGAAGCCCGGGCGGAGGCGAGCGCCGCGCCTGCCCGTGAAGCCCGGGCG
>Ga0070729_10007916_pt1 | contig 10062 bp, 4 predicted proteins | sample tdDd472_FD_66725 | JGI IMG/M metagenome (GOLD analysis project Ga0070729, IMG submission 66725) | Marine sediment microbial communities from the Atlantic coast under amendment with organic carbon and nitrate - tdDd47.2 | ecosystem: Environmental > Aquatic > Marine > Coastal > Sediment | place...
GAGGATTGTGATGTAGGAAACCACAAATTTCCTCTTCCTTATTCATTTTCTCGAATTGTCAAAGAACTTCTTCGGTTTTCTCTATAAACCTCAGATATTATAAGTGTACGGTTGTCAATTGGTGCAACTATTTTTGTCAGATTCTCATCTTTACCATTGACTTGTTTTATCTACGGGATTTCGATGAAGTAAATGGACTAGGTTTGAGCTCGTTTTTTTGCCCTTGCAAAGCGAATCATACAGACTACAATGAGTATCTTGAACGCAAGCAGTGGCAAAAGACAAACCCAAAATGTAAATTTATGAAGTCGACATCCCTAAAACTGTATCTATTCTGGTGATTTATCATTATAGAATGGAGAACCTACATCTACATGAATAGAATGGTACGCCTGAGCTATGAAATGTTTATGAAGTGTTTCAAAATTGTTAAGGTCGCCTTTAAAGTATGAATGTCCATACTTTTAGCGTTTCTTGCATAGGCTTTTCTTATTAACCGACTTGAACTAAACTCTAAAACTATGTGGCGCTCTACCGCTTTTTTATCTGCTCTATTTTCCACTCTCTGTTTGATCATTCTGTCATCTTGTTCGACTTCTACGGCTGAAAAGCAAGTAGATGATCTTTTGTCTGCTGTTGTTAAAGGACCTATGGAGGTTACCGTGACGGGCACAGGAGAACTGAACGCAAAAAAATCAGTGAAAATTCGTGCCCCACAGGGCATGCGACCAGCTGGAATTTATGAGACTACCTTATCTGATCTGATACCAGAAGGTACAGTGGTCAAAGAGGGCGATTATGTAGCTTCTTTGGATCGCACCGAATTAGCTGGTAAGATGAGTACCGTTCAAACGGAATTGGAAAAAGTACAAACCCAGTTAGAACAAGCAAAGATTGATACGGCGATTGATTTGCGAGCACTTCGAGATGAAATCATTAATCTCGACTTCTCCAAAAAACAGAAATTACTAGAAGTAGAACAAAGCAAATACGAGCCACAGTCTGTTATCCAACGTGCAGAACTCGACTTGGAACAAACCGAAAGAGATTATAAGCAGATATTGACCAAGTACGAGCTCAAGCAGCAACAAGCAGTGGCTAAGATTGAAGAAATCAATGCCCTCAAGCGCCAGAGTCAACAGCAGCTTCAAAAATACCTCGACCTCTCCAATGACTTCAATATTTTTGCCCCCAAAACGGGTATGGTGATCTATGCCCGGACTTGGAACGGAAAGGTGGAACCCGGATCGCGGGTTACCGCCTGGGATCCTGTGGTGGCAGAACTCCCAGATTTAACCGATATGATTTCAAAGACCTATGTCAATGAGGTGGATATCAGTAAGGTGCAGGTGGGGCAAAGCGTGGAGGTTAAAGTGGACGCTTTTCCGGATCGAAAATATACTGGTGCTGTTTTAAAGGTGGCTAATATTGGAGAACAATTGAGAGGATACGACGCGAAAGTCTTTGAAGTGGTGGTCCAAGTGAATGAGGTAGATTCCATTATGCGACCTGCCATGACTACCAGTAATGAAATTGTAACTGATGTGCTCGATAATGTCTTGCAAATTCCTTTGGAGGCCTTATTTAGTGATAGCCTCTCCTTCGTATATAAACAGGTAGGCTCCAAGATCGTTAAGCAAGAAGTGATTACTGGCATTAGTAACGACGATATGATTGTCGTAGAATTTGGATTAGAAGAAGGAGAATCCGTTTACTTATCAGAACCTACCAATAAAGCTTCTTTCTCCTTTGTCCCTATCGATGCTTCGATTAAAGATGAAATCCGGGAAAAACAAGAGCAGGAAAAACGTGCTCGTGAAGCCCAAGCTATGGAACGCCGCAAGAAAATGGAGAATGTAGATATGCCTTCTCCTACTTCTGAAGGGGGTGGCGGGATTATCATCATCAATTAGACGGAACAGTGATACCTGTATGGTAACTCGATTCCAAGCCGTGCCCTAGCGTAAGGGTAGGGCTTGCAATAGTAGTTTACTAGTATGGACTATAGGAAATCGCGACTTTGACCGTCATTCCTATCTCTCTCCAAGTAAACCAGGGACCTGGGTACAACTAATATCACCAAATCGCTAACAACTAATACCCTATAATGCACCGATACCTATTCAATTTTTACCTGGCTATCGAAGGTATTAATGCCAACAAACTTCGTACGTTTCTCACTGCGCTTGGAATTATTTTTGGTGTGGCAGCCGTTATTGCCATGCTAGCGATTGGAAGCGGGGCTAAACAAGCTATCCTAGAGCAAATGAAACTGATTGGCACCAACAATATTGTTTTGACGGCCAAAATGCCCGGCGATGATAATGAGGAAGAGGAAGAAGCCGCCGCAGCTGATGCTGGCCCTGGAGGGGCGCAAAATGATAAAAAGCCATTTTCTCCTGGGCTCACCCTGGAGGATCTAGCTTCACTTCAAAAAGTAATTCCCAATATTGAAAGTACGAGTCCTGAAATTGTCTTACCGACCAATGTGATCCAATCGGCCCAACTACAGAAGGCGCGATGCATCGGTGTAAATAACAACTTCTTCGACCTCAACCAATTGAACTTAGATGCTGGTGACTACTTTCACCAAAGCCATTTGGAAGGAGGGAAACCAGTCTGTATTATAGGTAAGAATATACAAATCAAATTCTTCAAGGATGGCAATGCCATTGGGCAACAAATCAAATGTGGCAATACTTGGTTGCGTGTTATCGGTGTACTACAAAAGCGACAAGCAAGTAAGGAAAGTTTAGAGAACCTAGGCATCAGGGATTACAATTCTGATGTCTATGTCCCGGTCACTACCTCCTTATTGCGATTTAAAAATCGCGCTAAAATTACCCAAGCTAAGCTAGCAAGGAGAAATCGCAGAAACACCGGTGAGCAAGAGAATTATCATCAATTGGATAGGGCGGTTATCCGTGTAGCGGATTCCAAACAAATGAAGGCCACAGCAGCGGTGATGTCTCGTATTTTGAAACGCCGACATAATGATATCATTGATTTTGAAATAGAGGTGCCAGAGTTACTCCTGGAACAAGAACAAAAAACACAAGATACTTTCAACTTGGTATTGGCCGTCATTGCAGCTATATCTCTTTTAGTAGGAGGTATTGGCATCATGAATATCATGCTCGCTTCTGTACTGGAACGAATCAAGGAAATCGGGGTGCGCCGTTCTTTAGGCGCCACACGGGAAGATATTATCCTTCAATTTCTTTTTGAAGCCATCATTATTAGCCTTCTAGGGGGATTAATTGGAGTAGGCCTAGGAATCTTGTCTGCTACAGCCATTGCTTCTGTGGCAGAAATTCCCACGGTGATCTCAGCTTGGTCTATCATTTTATCATTTGGTGTGGCTGGCTCTATTGGCCTCATTTTTGGCCTTTTTCCCGCTCGAAAAGCCGCTATGCAAGATCCCATCAAAGCCTTGCGATCTGACTAAATAAGAAGAGCATGATCGTAACAGCAAAATTGAATAACAAAACGAATAAACTTATGAAACTGCGCGCAGCCTACCTTGTGGTAGCTATTCTCGGGATGACTCATTGTATGAGTGTGGCTCAAGTAGATACGCTATTTCTCGACTTAAAGGGAACGATTAAACTAGCTCAAAGTGATGCTCCAGATGTCTTGATTGCCAAGACGGCCTTCAAAAACAACTACTGGCAATACCAGTCGTTTTTGGCTGATTATCGTCCCCAAATAGTATTGGATGCTACCTTGCCTAATATTAACCGTGCCATTGATCCGATTGACCTGCCCGACGGAACAGTCAATTTCTTGGAGCGTGCTTTTATGAATAACTCACTAGAAGTGAGTCTTCAACAAGGAATTACCGCGACTGGAGGGCGAATTTTTGCAGGGACAGGAATTGAAAGAATTGATATATTTCCCAATGACTTTACAGCAAAGCAGATATCTTATCTATCCAACCCTTTCTTTCTTGGCGTTTTTCAACCCCTTTTCGGCTTTAATAATTTGAAATGGAATAAAAAGATTAGGCCCATGGTTTTTGATGAAGCGACCAAGTCTTATTCTGAAGACATGGAGGAGGTAGCTTATCAGGCCGCTAACTTATTTTTTGATGTGCTCTTTGCGCAATTGAACTTGTCAGCCGCTAGAAGAGATAAGATAAATGCCGACACCTTGTACGCTATTTCCAAAGGGCGATATGATGTAGGTAGAATTGCGGAAACTGAACTCCTGCAAATTGAACTGAATGTGATGCAAGCCAACACGGACTTAGCAGCTAACCAGCTTAATCTGCAAACCAGTACAGAAGAACTGCGAAATTTTTTAGGCATACAACAGGCGGTAGCCTTCAAACTGGTTCCGCCGGATGATCTCCCCGTCATCAGCATAGACGGCGCTACAGCCCTCCAATATGCCAAGGAGAACCGCTCAGATATGATTGCCCTAAATAGGCGATTGGAAGAACGGAAAATGGATATTGCGGAGGCCAAGGCCAATAACCGGCCAAGTTTAAATCTCTCTCTATCCTTTGGTCTATCCCAAACCTCTAAAGAAGTCTCTGATGCTTATCGAGACCTCTTGGATCAACAAAGAGTGACCTTAGGCTTACAAATGCCGATTGCAGATTGGGGCAAAGCCAGATCAAGGTTGAAGATTGCCGAGTCCAACGCCGAACTGACCTCCTTAGAAGTAAGCCAGGAACGAGTCAATTTTGAACGAGAAGTATTAGTCAAAGTGCAACAGTTCGATCTGGTTCGCAATCAGGTGAATCTTGCCTTGCGCTCCTATGAGGTGGCCCAAAAGCGGTTGAATCTAACCCGCTCACGTTATCGAATTGGGAAAATTCAGGTCACAGATTTCAATATTGCCATTCAAGAAGAGGCGGCAGGCCGTCGGAATTATATCCAAGCCTTGAGAAACTATTGGCTGGCCTACTATAACTTGCGTCAGTTGACCTTGTACGATTTTGAAAACAATCAACCACTGGTTAGAAGCACTAATACGCTTTCTAAGTAGGGGATGACCTGGGTGCTTGGTGAGCGTAGCCTGAACCAGGAGCCCACACATGTGAAGGCGGAAATGCGAAATCGGAAGGCGGAATCTGGGTTGAGCTAGGCTAGTTTTCCCCCTTCCGTTTTCCGTTTTCCGTTTTCCGATTTCCAACTTCCAACTTCCGCTTTCCACTTTTTCCCAAGTTATTTTTCTCTATCTTGCCAGCAAAAAAATTGCTAGATTATCTCATTATAGGGCAAGGAATTGCAGGAACATTGATGGCTTACTTTTTGCAGAAGGAAGGTAAGAAGGTTCATATTATAGACAATAACAATCCTCGATCTTCCTCCAAGCATGCCGCGGGTATTATCAATCCCATTACAGGGCGCCGCTATGTCAAATCCTGGCGGATTGAAGACCTGCTTCCCTTTGCGACTAAAACTTACCGCGAAATCGAAGCGGAGCATAACATTAAAGTGTTTAATGAAATTCCCTTGATCAGAACGCTGTTTGATCAGGGGCAGCGCAATCATTGGATGTTGCGCCTGAATGATCCGACTTACGCGCCCTTCATGGACGGAAAGGCGGAGATGGGCGCTTATGCGGAACATCTAATTCCTGATTTTAGTTATGGACAAGTACTGCAATCTGCTCGCCTGGATATTCCAGCCTTGATCGCCCACTTTCGTCAATACTGGATAGCAGCTGGAGTCTTAAGTACCCTGGATGTTGATTTCCAACAATTAGAGCTGAAGCCTGGTCAGGTAGTTTATCAATCTTTTACCGCTAAGAAAATAATATTCTGTGAGGGAAACCAGGCTAAAAACAATCCATATTTCAACTATCTGCCTTTTGGTGGGGCCAAAGGAGAAGTATTTGAGATTGAGATTCCCAGTGTGAAGTTTGAACGGATTATCAAGCGCCAGGTCTTTATTGTGCCCTTATCCAATGGCAATTATTGGATCGGATCTACGAATAGAAACCAATTTGAAAATGACCTGCCTTCGGCTTACGGCAAAGCCTTTTTGATAGAAAAATTAGCTGCTTTTTTGAAAGCAGACTACAAGATTGTCAGTCACAATGCAGCCATTCGGCCCACGGTGAAGGATCGCCGCCCATTCCTTGGTATTCATCCGCTATATCCGCAGTTGGCTTTGTTTAATGGATTGGGAACCAAGGGGGCTTCCTTAGGGCCATTCTGGGCCCGACATTTTATTCAGCACCTAATTTATGACCAGCCCTTGGAAACGGATGTTAATATCGAACGCTTCAATATTTCGCCAAAAAGCGGAGCTAAATCGATAATAATATAGACCAATCTATACTATTTTTTACTTTCATGTTGTTTACATTAATGAATGATACTGTCCGATAGACACTACGGACGGTGCATTAGAAGAGGTTAGAATCTAAACCAAGTAAGATGAAAACTATAATCCCGAGCATGGCGCTGCTGTTTTTTGTACTATTCAGCCAGTCCGCCCATGCCCAAACCAAAGTAGATATGTCCAAGTTTAGTAGCGCTTCCTATAAAGCGGAATGGGCTCAGATTGATTCTTTTGAAAAAAAGGGCCTTCCTAAGTCGGCACTTGCCGAGATAAGTGCCATGCTGGAAAAGGCCCGGAAGGATAATAACCCCACTCAATTGGTAAAGGTGCTTTTGCATCAAGCTAAGTATCTTGAAACATTGGAGGAAGAAGGAAGAGCGGCGAGTATTCGCTTATTAGAAGAAGAGGTAGCCAAAGCCCTATTTCCAGCCAAACAGTTGTTACACTCCGTACTGGGGGAAATATATCAAAATGAATTGTCTAATCGATATTGGCGCATCAGAAATAGAACAGAGGTTGAGGTAGAAGAGAACCAGGAAGCTGATATTAATCTATGGAGTATTGGGCAGTTTGTGGAGGCGAGCTTTGATCATTATTTAGCGTCACTTGAGGAACAAGAAAAGTTGGTGGGCCTCCCGGCCTTTTTCTTCGAGCCAATTTTGGAGAAAGGAACAGAAGTAGCGGGATTACGACCCAATACCTTCGATTTCTTAGCTCATCGTGCCATCGATCACTTTATGGATGATCGAAACTACTTACCAACCCCCAAAGAATCATTTATCCTGGATGCTCCGGAACTTTTCTCCGACTTAGCTGACTTCACCTTGGCCAGCTTGAAATCTCCCGATGAAACGGCTTATAAGTACCAGGCTTTACTCATCATGCAAAAGGTTTTGCAGATTCACCTCAAGGAGAAAAACATTCCGGCCTTAGTAGATGCTGACCTGAAGCGCCTCAAATTTGTGCGAAGCCAGTCAGTTATAGCAGATAAAGACGATCAATACCTCAAAGCACTGCAACGACTAGCCAACAAGTACAACAAGCATTCAGTATATGGTGAAATAGCCTATGCGATGGCGACTTACCATGCAGAAAAGGGTCGGCAATATGTAGCAGGAGAAAAAGACGAAAACCAATGGGAACTCAAGAAAGCCCATGAGTTATGTCAGGAAATCATAGCGCGGGAAAAGGATTCCTACGCGGGGAAACAGGCAAAATCACTCCAGAGCAACTTGGAACGTACCTTCCTGATGGCTGAGGGTGAAACGGTCTACCTACCCAACGAAGCTGGACTATTACTGTTGCGTTACAAGAATACCGCTAAAGTTTACCTAAAGGTGGTAAAAGTGTTGGAAGAAGACCGTCCCAGTGACTATGCCAAATATGTGGAGAAATTGGCGAAATTTAGGGCCTATAAATCTTGGTCCTATGACTTGCCAAAACTGGGAGATTTTCAGCAGCACAGCGCAGAGGTGGCCATACCCGCCCTTCCGCTAGGTCGTTTTGCCGTAGTGGTCTCGGATAATCGCCGCTTTGATACCAAGAAGGGAAAAGTGAGTGCTGTTATGATGCAGGTATCACGATTGGCCTATCTGCACCAAGGTGGTAGCCCCGCCGAGGTTTTAATTGTTGATCGCAAAACCGGGGAACCTTTATCCGATGTGAAACTCAGCCTATTTACCTATGATTATAATAATAAGAAGGAAAAGACGGAACGTACCTTCCGCTCTGAAGCAATAAGTGATCAAGATGGACTTTGCCAATTGAAAGTCGATTTTCGTGGAAGTTATTTCATCAAACTCGAAAAGGGTAAGGATCAATTGTTTCTAAATGACCAAAATCACTACAACTACGGATCTCGTAGACCACTTGCCTTTGGCGAGGGAGAAAAGGAAAGAGAGCTGGTTACGCAATTTTTTATGGATCGCTCTATTTACCGACCAGGGCAAACGCTCTATTTCAAAGCTTTGGTCATAGAGCGATTGAAAGAGGGGAATCTCCAAGTGGTGGCTAACGGAAAAGTTACGATTGCCTTGAAAGATGTGAATGGGCAAGAGGTTGCTAAGCTAGACCTCACCACCAATGAGTACGGCACCGTAAATGGTCGCTTTCAAACCCCACAAGGAGGATTATTGGGTAGAATGAGTTTAACTTCTAGTGCGGAAGAGGGCTATGGTGGAAAATACTTTAGGGTTGAAGAATACAAACGCCCCAAATTTGCGGCCGAATTTGATCCCCTGGCAGCTGCCTATGCATTGGGAGATGAAGTGACACTGGTCGGGAAAGCAGAAGGTTTTGCGGGCAACGCCATTGATGGGGCAGAAGTATCTTATCGAGTGGTACGCCAAGTGAGCTATCCGTGGCGACCCTGGTGGTATTATGGACGAGGACTTCCAGGGCAAGGCGTGCAAAAAGAAATTGCCTTTGGAAAGGTAGTGACAGACGAAACGGGTAAATTTGAAATCAAGTACATAGCGGAGCCCGACAAGAGTATTGACCAGGAAAATAAACCTGCATTTACGTTTACCGTTTATGCCGATGTCGTTGATATTAGCGGTGAAACCCATTCTGCCAATAAAAGCGTGAAGCTGGCCTACTTGGGATTGGAAACGGCGGTGAAACTACCGGAATCGATCGATCGAAGAGATTCCATTCCGATGCTTTTGTCCAGCAATAATCTGGATGGACAGTTTCAGGCTGCGCAGGGTAGGGTAGAGGTCTTCCCTTTAACTGCTCCTGAGCAACCTGCCTTGCAAAGGTACTGGGATCAACCTGATCAGTACGTATTGAAAGCCAATGCCTTCCAAAAACTATTTCCGTTATTTTCCTACCAAACACCGAAAGAGAAAAACGAATGGGAACGGGGCGCTCCTACCTTTAACTCGGCTGTCAATACGGCCAATCAAAAGGAATGGAAGTTGGATGCTAGCGAATGGAAGACCGGGCATTACTTGGCCGTTTTCACGGCTAAAGATGATAAAGGAAATGAAATTACAAGTTCACAAGCTTTCTTTCTCTTTGATGAGGCCCAAAAAGAACTACCTGCAGATAAGGTGATGTGGCAGAAGTTTGATAAAGAGCTGTATGAACCGGGAGAGCAAATTGACCTTCAGTTGGCGACCGGACAAGGCAGCAAATTGATATTTTTGGAACGGCGAGCGGGAGACGATAAAAAGTCGCGAGAATGGGTAAAACTAGATCCTTGGACTACCGCTTCTTATACAGTAACCGAAGCAGATCGGGGCAATATTCATTACAAAGGCGTAAGTGTATTCCAAAACCGGATTTTTCGATTCGAAGAAAATGTAACGATCCCTTGGACCAATAAGCAACTACAAGTTGAATACCATACGTTCCGAGATAAACTATTGCCAGGTCAGGAGGAAGAATGGAAGGTTGTGATCAAAGGGCCCAAGAAGGAAGCTGTGGCTGCAGAAGTAGTGGCCGCCATGTATGATGCTTCTTTAGATGAATTTACCTCCAATAGTTGGGCTTATTTTCCCTATAGCTATCGGTACCCAGGATCTACCTATTGGAACCCCGGTGGTTTCTCTAGTAAAAATAGTATAGGTAGCAATTCTTCTCGTGCTGCAGCCTACCAGGCCCCCTCTCGCTACTATGAACGACTAAATTGGTTTGGATTCCTATATCCTACCTATGCGGTGAAATCGATGAGTGCTGGTGTAGCTAGAAGAGCCTCTGCTCCCAGAAAAGCCTTAAAAGCTTACTCAGCTGTCCCGTCACCTTATGATTACGAGGAAAG